>Ga0187847_10003736_pt1 | contig 11463 bp, 8 predicted proteins | sample June2016WEW_4_10_FD_132458 | JGI IMG/M metagenome (GOLD analysis project Ga0187847, IMG submission 132458) | Peatland microbial communities from SPRUCE experiment site at the Marcell Experimental Forest, Minnesota, USA - June2016WEW_4_10 | ecosystem: Environmental > Terrestrial > Soil > Wetlands...
GATTGGATTCTCAAGGACCAGCCGGACAAGGCGCGCGAGGTGGTGGACTGGTTCAAACAGACACTTGGCCCGGAGAATTATTACCTCGAACTCCAGAACCACGGCATCGCCGAACAGGCCAGGGTCAACCGCCATTTAATTCAATGGGCAAAGGAATTCGGACTCAAGCTCGTGGCGACAAACGACGTTCATTACGTTGAAAAAAGCCATTCGCATGCGCACGATTGCCTGATTTGCATCGGCACGCAAACGCAGCTCGCCGACACCAAACGGATGCGCTATGAGCCGGAGCAGTTTTACCTGCGAACCGCCGAGGAAATGAAGGCGCGCTTTGCGGAAACGCCCGAGGCGGTAAAAAACACGCTCGAGGTGGCTGAGAAATGCAACGTCGAGATCGAGTTTGGCAAACTGCATTATCCGGTGTTCCACCCACCGGAACATTTCACGCGCGAAGGTTACCTGCGCAAACTCCTGGCGGAAGGTTTGTTCCGGCGCTACACGATTCACGCCAAAGCCGAGGGGAAGGAATTCGTTGTCGAAGGCATTGATGATCCGACGCGGCTGCCGACTTACCCCGTAGGACAGGCGTCGCGCCTGTCTCAAACTTCCGAAAACAAAAATGGAGACAGGCAAGATGCCTGTCCTACGATAAACGATCCCGCCGTCGCGGCCGCCATCAAAGTCGTCATGGAGCGGCTGAAACTCGAGATCAAGGTCATCGAAAAGACCGGGTTCATCAGTTATTTCCTCATCGTCGCGGATTTTATCCGCTACGGTCGCGAACACGGCATCGCCTGCGTGGCGCGCGGTTCGGCTGCCGGTTCGCTGGTCACTTATCTGCTTGAGATTGCCAACGTGGATCCCATTCGTTATGGCCTGCTGTTCGAACGGTTTCTGAATCCCGAACGCGTCAATCCGCCCGACATTGACATCGATTTTGCCGATGACCGGCGCGCGGATGTCATTGAATACGTCCGCGAAAAATACGGCCGCGACGCGGTCGCGCAAATCATCACCTTCGGCACCATGGGCGCCAAATCCGTGGTGCGCGACGTGGGCCGTGTGATGGGGTTGAGCTATGGCGAATGCGACCGGCTCGCCAAAATGATTCCATTCGACCTGAAGATGACGCTGGAAAAGGCGCTCAAACAATCGCCGGAATTCAAGGAGGCCTACCAAACCGAGGACGTCACGCGTGAATTGATTGACACCGCGCTCATCCTTGAAGACATCACGCGCAACGCCTCCGTCCATGCCGCCGGCGTCGTCATTGGCGACCAGCCGCTGGTGAACCTGCTCCCGCTCAAACAGGACGACAGCGGCACACTGGTCACGCAGTACGCGATGAATCCGGTCGGCGATCTCGGCCTGTTAAAGATGGATTTTCTCGGGTTGAAGACCCTCACCGTCATCCGCAACACCTGTGAAACGGTCAAACGCACGCATGGCGTTGAAATTGACATCGACCATCTGCCACTTGACGACCAGAAAACCTACGACCTGCTCAACCGCGCGGAAACGCTCGGGGTATTTCAGTTGGAATCCGGCGGGATGCGCGATTTGTGCCGCAAATTTCAAATCAGTTCCGTTGAACACATCACCGCGCTCGTGGCGCTTTACCGGCCCGGGCCGATGGAGCTGATTCCAGAATTCATCAAACGCCGGCATGGCGAGGTGAAGATTGAATACGAGCATCCGCTGCTCGAACCGATTGCCCGTGAGACCTATGGCATTTTGATTTACCAGGAGCAGGTGATGCAGGCCGCGCAGGTGCTGGCGGGTTACACGCTGGGCGGCGCGGATCTGTTGCGGCGCGCCATGGGAAAAAAGAAGCCGGAGGAAATGGCCAAGCAACGCGCCGTTTTCGTCAAGGGCTGCAAGGAAACAAACCGGATTCCGGAAACGCAGGCGAACGAGATTTTCGATTTGCTGGAAAAATTTGCCGGTTACGGCTTCAATAAATCGCACGCGGCCGCCTACGCCATCGTCGCCTACCAGACCGCCTATTTGAAGGCGAACTATCCGGTCGAATTTTTCTGCGCGATGATGACCAACGACATGGCGGACACCGCCAAGTTGAGCCAGTACATCAATGAAGCGCGGAATTTTGGCATCGAAGTGCTCGGCCCGGACGTGAATGAAAGCCAGGTGTATTTTGCGCCGGCGCGCGAAGGCAAGGCCATCCGATTTGGCCTGGCGGCCATCAAGGGCGTCGGTGAAGTGGCGGTGGAAACGATCCTGAAGGCGCGGGATGAAGGTGGAAAATTCACCTCGCTTTCGGATTTGTGCGGGCGCGTGGATGGCCGCACGGTGAACCGGAAAATTCTGGAGGCGCTTATCAAATCCGGCGCGTGCGACTCCTTCGGCCAGACGCGCGCGACGCTGTTCGCGCAAATCGAGCGCACGCTTTCGCGCGCCGCGAGCATCCTTTCCGACAAACAGAAAGGCCAAAGTTCACTGTTTGGGGCCCTGGAGGAAAAGGCGCCGCCGATGCCGGAGGCCATCAGCAATCTACCCGAGTGGCCGCAGCACGAATTGCTGGCCCACGAGAAGGAATTGCTGGGCTTCTACGTCACCGGCCATCCGCTGACACCGTTCGCCCCGATCCTGGAAAAATACGCGCTGGCCAACACCGCCAAGCTGGCGGAGTTGCCGAATCGCAGCCTGACGCGGATTGGCGGGTTGATTGCGGCGGTGCAGAACGGTGTATCGAAGAAGAGCGGCAAGCCGTATTCGATGGTCACGCTCGAAGACCTCGAAGGTTCCGTGCAGGTGCTCTGCATGAACGAGAATTACGAGAAATACCGCGAGTTGTTGAAACCGAACCTGGCGATTCTGGTTGTGGGCGAGGTCAACACCGGTGACGAGCGCCCGAAAATTTTCCCGCAGGAAATCATGCCGCTGGAGGATGCGCCGAGGAAATTCACGAAGCAGGTCCACCTGCGCCTGCACACGGCGCATCTGAAACCGGAACACTTGGATGCTGTGCGCGAACTCGTTGCCGCGTTTCCGGGCAAATGTCCGTTGCTGTTGTGTTTCATGCGGCCCGGCGGCGAGATTGTGTTTATGGATACCAACGAGCGGTTCAGCGTCACACCGTCGCTGAAATTGCAGCTGGAAGCCGATGCGCGTTTTGGCGAAGACACCTACTACGCGAAAATCGACACCTCACCGCCGGAACGCGCGCCGCGCCGCTGGGAGCGCCGGAGCGGCAACAACGGTGGGGAATGATGGGGCTGCGAACCAGCAAACCGATTCACCACCTGACCCGTTTACTCCGAGGCCACTCCCTCGGTGGCGAGGCCGACCTTGGTGATGTCCAGTTGGCGGAGCACGTCCAGCACGTAGATCATGTTCTGATAATCCACCGCGTCGGCGCCCTTGACCACCACGCTCAAGTCCGGATTGTCCGTCTGCAATTGCTGAAGCTTGTCGCGGAGCTGGGGGATGGTGACAAATTCGTCGTTGAGGAACGTTTGCCCCTTGGCGTCGACCACAATCATGTTGTTTTTGGGTTTGGGCTGGTTGCTTTTGGGCGGCGGCTTGCCCGACGGCAGTGTCATCTCCAGATTGTTCATCATCTGCGGCGTGGTGATGATGAAAATGACCAGCAGCACAAACACCAGGTCCAGCAGCGGCGTGATGTTCAATTCGCTCAACGAACTGTGATGGCTGTGGGACGTCTTTTTCATTGCAGTACCGGTTCGGTTTCCTGCTGCACATCAAAGCGGATGACCACACTGGGCGGGAAATTGGTGGGCGGCGCACTGTCCATTTTCGTCATGGCCGCAATCGCCCGGTGCACCGAATTGTCCCACAGCGGATTGCCCGACCCTTTGAGCCACTCCACACCGCTGATCTGCCCGCTCCGATCCACCGTCACCCTGATCTCCGCCACATAATCGTCATCGTGCAAATTCTCAGGCCGGTCCCACTTGGAACGAAACGCATATTCGAGCAATCCTTTGTACAATTGCACCGGATCGGAGCTGCTTTCCACCGTCTTGCCACCCTCAAACACAAACGACGGCAGTTCGGCCGCCGGCGGCGCCACCGTGGGCGGACCCGCCTCCGGCGGCGGCGCTTCCTTGGGCGCCTCGACTTTGGGCGCGGCCGCCAGCTTGGGCGCCTCCTTGGGAAGCTCGACCTTCGGCTTTTCGACCACCTTGGGCTTCTCGGGCGGTTTTTCCTTGATCATCTCCACCGAGATTTTCTGGATTTGCTTGCCCAGCAATCCTCCGCGCGCGGCGAAATAGAGCCCCACCACCACAATCAACGCGTGGAAGGTGAACGAGATGAGCAGGTTCACCTTCGACGAGTTGCGCTTTTTGCGCGCCTGGGTCTGCGGCAGCATGTTATTTCCCATCGGCGGCTACGGTTTGCAAGTCCACCTTGGGCAGGTTGGCCTGCTGGCAGACATCCAACGCGGCGCGGATTTGCCGGTATTTGGTCTGGCTGTCGCCGCGAATGATGACGTTCAGGTCCGGGTCATTCACGCGCAGCCCGATGAGGGTTTGCAGCATGTCGGAGGCACTGGCAATTTGCTTCTGGTTCAAATACATCGTGCCGTTGGCCTGAACGGTAATGTAAGTGGCCTTGCGCGGCGGGTCCTTGAGATGCTTGGCCGCGGTGGGCAGCTTCAAATCCATGTCATTGACCGGCGGAATGGTCGTGATGATGAAAATCACCAACAACACGAACGCCAGGTCCAGCAGCGGCGTAATGTTCAACTCCGTCAACGACGCGTGCGCCGACTTGGAACACTTCTTCATGATTCGACCAACGTGGTGGCTTCGTTGTTCTTTAACGCGCCGACGATGCGTCCGGCGAGGACTTCGTTGGCGTTCCGAATTTCCTCGGCCAGCGGACGGTGATCCACATAGACGTGTTCAATCTGGTTGGCATAACGGCTGGCAAATCCGTCCAGTTCCTGGGTGATGGCGCGGATGGTGGTGACCATGAAGTTGTAGGCAAACATGGCCGGGATGGCCACCAGCAGACCGGTGACCGTGGCCACCAGGGCGGCCGCCACACCGGGCGCCATGGCCGTGAGCGTGGCGGCCTTGCTTTCGGCGATGCCCGCGAAGGTGGACATGACGCCCCAGACGGTTCCCAACAATCCGATGAACGGCCCGCCCGCCACCGCCGTGGACAGCACAATCATCCCCTTCTCCAACGCCATCGCCTCCGCACCAGCCGCCTCCTCCAGAATCACTTTTACCGCTTCGAACGATGCCATGCTGACCTTCACGGCCGTGGACCGGGCCAGAAAATCCGTGTTGGTGTGTTCCTCGCCCTCCGCCGGAGCGGGGGGGGCAACGACTTCGACCTGCATCGGGTTGTTTTTCAACTGATACGCCAGTTCATCCGCGCCCCGAATGTAAAGCTGGTAGGCGGGCGCACCGTCGTATTCCTCGCCCTTGCGCTGGATGTCCAGCGGATCACGCGTGGAGCTGTAGGCGGCAAAGAATTTTTTTGTGGCCTTGCGCGCGATCAGCAACTGGCGGAACTTGGTGATGATGATCGTCCAACTGAACAGCGACAGGACCAGCAGCACCACAACGGTGACTTTGCCCTCGGGAGTGGCGTTCTGGATGGCATACACCGCGGCATTGGCGGCAAACAGGGGTTGAACAAACATGGCGGTTATAAAGATGGGGTTGAGGTTCGGTTCAAGGACGATTTCGGGTCGTAAAAATTCCGGTCAAACTTGCGGCCACGCCGGCCCGGTAACGACAGAATCGCGCCACCGGAACCCGGTGGCGGTTCATGAAACCCTGCTCTGGATTGGGCCACACACATGACGCTGCTTTTGCAGTTTATATCAATGACTTTGGGACGCAGGTTACAAATAGGTAACAATCCGGCTCCGGACGGCCGGGAACCGGGTACTGGCACCGTGGCAAACACGCCGGCTGCCATTGCTGGTTCATTTGGCGGAGGCATGGACACAAGCATAAGAAATGAAATAGAGGCCGAGGGACGCGATCCAGACCACCGCACGCTGCGTCAACCGGGAGAGATGATCTGGCTGGGAAAGCGGAAGATTTTTATGGACGGATTGCCGGCGCCATTCGACGGGTGTCAGACCGAAGCGTTTTTTGAACATGGCGTTGAACAGGCCGAGATGCCGGCAGCCGCTGTCGTAGGCGATGTTGATGATTTTGGCGTTGGAATCCGCAAGCAACTGACGCGCGCGCTGGAGGCGCAGTTCGATTTGGCGGGCATGGAAAGGCACGCCGAATTCCTCGCGAAACAGGCGGCTGAAATGGCGTTCGCTGCAATGGAGCTGCCCGGCCAGTTCCGTCAGGGAACGTTCGGCCAGTTCGGCCTCGGTCATTTGCCCCACCAGCTCCCGGACATGATCGCGGAGTTTATGGCCACTGCCGGTGGCAGAAGCCGGTGCCGGCAAAAAGCCGGCCACGGCATTGGCCCAAAGTTGCAGCAACGCGCACCTCATGGGCAGCCGATGGCTGTGGGTTTGATCGGCCAGCCTCATGAATTTTTGTCCGATGGGTTCTCCGGCGGTAAAAATGGAAACGGACGGGGCCGGATTGTCCGGGGCGACCTCCAGTCGCTGCCATTCCGCCACGGTGAGCACGCCGTTGAGGTATTGCAGTTGGACGGTGAAAAATTGCAGCTTCAGTGGACCGAGCTGGCTGGCACGAATGACGCCGCTGACATTGCGGGTGGCGATCAAACCGTCACCGGCCGTCAGCTGCCGGGGTTCGACCCCCTGTTGCAACCAATAGCCCGTGCCCGCCGCCACGCGCGCCATCACCCACCCGCTGCAGCCGGGAAGCCATTCGGTGGAGGACGGCAACGTCAACTCCTGCAAGATGAGGTGTCGTTCAACAATCATCGGCTTAAAAACTAGAGCCGGGGTGTGACCGCCATGTGTCGGAATTGCGACGATTTTGAAACAATCCATTGAACGGGATTCAACGCAAATTGCCTCCGCCAGGCCGGCGGCTGGCGGGGACTGCGGATCATTCTTGACCGGGCGGACGCTCTAAATCGCAAACGGCTGCACCCTTTTATTCCGGCTGTCTTTGCCGCCGCCGTTGTCCCGATATTTCTGTCGCCACCGGCCGGGGCTGGTTCCAAAATGGCGGGTGAACATCAGATTGAACAAACTCAAGGATTTGTAACCGCTCTCCAGGGCCACTTCCACCACTTTGGACCGGCTCGTGGCGAGCAGGTCACGGGCGCGCGTCAGCCGAAGTTCGGCGCGCTTGTCACGAAAGGACATGCCCACCAGTTCGCGAAAAAGCCGGCTCAGGTGCCGTGAAGTGCAGTGGGTTCTTCGCGCCAGTTCGTCGAAACTCATTTCCAGCAATTCCGCCGACGGGGTCCGCTCCAGTAATACCTGCAATCGCTGCCGGGCATCGGCGGACTCCCAATTGGAAGTGGCCTGTTGCAATTCATTGCCAAAGACCCCGACAAACAGTTGCAGCAGATTCAGCCGAAACAACAACTCGCTGGAGTTCCCGCCGGCGCAGAGTTCCCCCATTTTCATCGCCACGGGGTCGCGTGGCGAAAGGATGCGCGGGGAAAATTCCTTCCGGAACGCCGCCTGTTCGAGAAAATCCTGTTCCCCCATGGTGATCAAGCCGGTGAGGCGCGCCGGGGTGACACCGAACGAATACAGGAACATCCCCCCCAGCTGGCTGGCACGAATGCTCCCCTGCGTCGGGCCGGCCACCAAAAGCGCCGTTCCCGTTTCAAGTTCCAGGCTCGATTGCGGCTGCAGGAAATAACCGGTTCCGCGACCGATTTGAATCAGCGACCAACCAGGTGATCGGGGTGACCATTCGCCACCGGGAGGCACGGAAAATTCCCGAACGGCCAGATGAGGTTCGTAAATGCGCTCCGTTTTTTTCATTCTTTTTTCCAATTTCACTTTCCGGTCCGGGCGATGGCGGCTTCTGATCCATTCCATGGCCTGAAATGCGCGTCTTCCCCAGGGTGCAACCCCACGCACCATCTTTCCGGATTGCCGGGCTCTCGTTCTCACCCTCCCGGGTGTTATGTATTGTATTATGGACTGGCGCGCCGTCACGTTAGGAGATGGGTGTTACGAAACCGTGTCGGTTGTGAAAAATGCCTGAAACTTGTTTCCCAACCCATCATCCGATTTTTCCGCCGCCGGGCGGGTTATAATATCCGCGAAGGCAGGAAAAAAGCCGGTCTCAACGCACGGCCATCCGCTTCGGATATTTCAACGTTTTTCAGTCCCCGCGTCCGTTTGTTTCCGGATTGTCACAATTCCGACAAAGGCCCGTAATACAAGTGGCCCAGCTTTCCCGGACGTGAATCTTCAGGCACTCGCCACCGAACCGGCCGCGGTTGTCGATGCCGTGGATTTTTCGTCTTTGGGGTGGATGACAATGGTGCCGGTGTCGCCAACGACACCAATTGCGGGAGAGCCCCGTGCCGATGTGTTATTACCAGCAATGAATTTGATCATTTTGTCCGTCCTCAACTCCGCCCCAAGTTCATCAGGGAAGAACCGGCCGTGCCCATCGGCGTCCGGGTCCGGGCTGCCCGATAATGATCAGCCGAGAATGAAAACTGCTTCGGTCCTGACGTTGCCGCCCGGGGCATTGAGCGAGTGCGTATGACCGACCGACGTTCCCCGCTTTTCATGACGCTCGGGCGCAGCCGGGCCCTCTTGCTGTTGTGGTTTATTTGTTGCGGGACGCCAGGTGTGCTGGCAGCCGAACCTGTTTCTTCCTCCATTTCTCCAGCTGCCTTGCTGACCAACAGTGCCGCTCCCCATTTTGAAGTCCGGGCCTATGTCGTTGAAGGCAGCCCGTTGCTGCCGACAAACACCCTGTCCTCCCTGCTCTCCCCCTATACCGGCAGGAACATCAGTCTGGACGAAATAGTGAAAGCCGCCTCGGCCTTGCAATCGCAATACCACGACCAAGGCTACCCGGCGGTGAGCATTGCCTTCGTGCCGGAGGAAATCACCGACGGCAGCGTCACGTTCAACGTTGCCCAAACAGCGATTCCCCAGATCGTGGTGGCGGGCGAGCGTTACCTCGCTTTCAGCAACGGCATGGAAATCGTCTCCCGACCGCCGACCGCCGCCACCCCTGCCATTGCCGCTGGTGTCACAAATGCGATTCCGCCAGCAACCAACGTGGTGGCAACGCGAGCCGATTATAATGAGATGGCCGAAGCGATGGCCGCCATGCACTCGAAGATGTCCGAACTGGAAAGCGAGGCCAAAGACACCCGGGTGCACGTGGTTTCCACGAACACCGGGCCCCGGTTCGAGGTACAGAAGTATCTGGTTGACGGCAACACCATCCTTCCGCCGCCGGCGCTCGGCCAGGCGATCACCAACATTGACGGCGCTTTCGGCACCAACGTCGGCTTTGACGGAATTGAGACGGTGGTGACCGAACTGGGCAGGGCGTACCATGAGCGCGGTTATGTGACGGTGGCCGTCAATGTGCCGCAGCAGAAACTCACCAATGCGACCGTGAAGTTACAGGTTCTGGAGGGCCGGTTGGCGGACATCAAAGTGGCCGGCAACCACTACTTCAGTTCCAACAACGTGATGCGCTCGTTGCCCAGCCTGCACACCAACACGGTGCTCAACGGCCCGATCTTCAATGCCGAACTGAACCGCGCCAACGCCAATCAGGACCGGCAAATCTACCCGGTCATCGGCCCCGGCCCCGAACCGGGCACCAGCGAACTCACCCTCAACGTCAAGGACCGCCTCCCAGTTCACGCCAAACTCGAATTAAACAATCAAGCTTCGCCCGGCACCCCGGAGTTGCGCTTGAATGGCTCCGCGATTGTTGACAATCTCTGGCAGCGGGATCATTCACTGGGAGTGCAATACGGTCTCTCGCCCGAGACCTACAAACAGGGAAACCAGTGGCACTTTTATGATGAGCCATCGGTTGCCAACTACAGCGCCTTTTACCGCCTGGCGCTCGGCAGCCCGGAACCCATCGAAAACCTGGTGGCGAACAATCCCGGCAACTTTGGTTACAGTGAAGCCACGCGAAAATTCAATCTGCCGCCGCCCACCGGCCAGCCGGAACTGACTTTCTTTGGCAGCCGCGCGACCATTGACCCCGGGTTGACGACCCTCCTTACCAGGCAAGTCACGATGAACGGGCAAAACCCTTCCATCGGCGAGCAGGATGTTGAGGAATCACCGTCCGTAAACGAAGACATCGGCGGCCATCTAAACCTTCCCTTGCCGGCTTCGGAGAATTTTCAGTCGGGCTTTTCCGGCGGTGTGGATTTCAAGACTTATGATGTCGGGAATTTCAAGACAAACATCTTCACCATCACCCAGACAAATTTTGATGCGAATGGCAATCCCATTCTTCCGCCGATCACCAGCTTGGTCCCCTCGGCCGTGCCAGCCACGGTGAGTCGTATCGAATATTTGCCGTTGTCGCTCCATTATGACGCCAGTTGGAAGGATCCCCTCGGTACTTACACCTTCGGGCTGGGTTTAAGCGCCAACCTCTGGTTCGACAGCCACACCACGATCGGCAGCAGCACCAACACCACCTTTTATACCGGCGTCAAATCCGTTCAACAAATCACGGGTTCCCAGGAATCCTCCGGATATTGGATCGTCATTAATCCCAGCTTCTCGCGGGAAGTTGTCATCCATGATTGGTCAACATCAGTTCGCGCGGACGGCCAATGGGCCAGCGAGCCTTTGATCAGCGGCGAACAATTTGGTGCAGGCGGTGTGAACAGCGTCCGGGGTTATCACGAAGGCGAGGTTTTCGGGGACGCCGGCTGGCATCTCTCGTTGGAGGAGCAAACTCCGCCGCATATCGTCGGCGCCCTCCATGACGGAGAGCCGCTGACCGTTCGCGGCTCGGCCTACATGGATTATGCCCGCGTTTTTTTGCTGGATCCCCAGGGCAGTCCGGCGAGTACCCCACTTTGGGGCACGGGCTTTGGCATGACCGCCTCAGTCGGCTCCCACTGGCAGGCGGAATTCCTTTTCTCCTGGCCGCTTTTAAGCGCCGGCACCACGTCGGCCTATCAACCGTTCTTTAATTTCGCGCTCACAGCGCAATTCTGATTCGTCACCTGAATGTCACAAAAAACAAATTTATTCCGACCGCTCCCGCCCTATATTGACAGATGAAGGACGAGTTGCCATGAGAAGTTCATTTTCCCGCTGCCGCCGCGCTTCGGTTGGAATGGGCATGCTCCTGCTGATGTTGGGAGGGAATGCCTTCCGCGTTTCCGCCAATCCGGTCCCGGTTGCCAACAACCCGGTCGCCCAAGGCGCGGCCACCATCAGTGGTATAGGTACGTCGCAGGTAACCATCAACCAGACTTCCGCCAACGCCTTCATCAACTGGACGAGTTTCAATATGGTTCCAGGAGAGACCACAACCTTCAACCAGCCTTCGTCCTCCTCGGTGACTTGGAATTATATCAACGACCCCAATGCCTCCAGCA
>Ga0187847_10003737_pt1 | contig 11460 bp, 5 predicted proteins | sample June2016WEW_4_10_FD_132458 | JGI IMG/M metagenome (GOLD analysis project Ga0187847, IMG submission 132458) | Peatland microbial communities from SPRUCE experiment site at the Marcell Experimental Forest, Minnesota, USA - June2016WEW_4_10 | ecosystem: Environmental > Terrestrial > Soil > Wetlands...
CGGTTCCGTGATTGTATCGCAACCTGAAATTCCAATACCGTTGCTGGTCCAATTCCCTTTCCCCGCATGGGCAACACGTCCCAGTGAGGCCGCTGAGTCGGGACCTGCAGACCCGTTCGGGAAGTTTCGGTCATAGGAGTCAGTTATGAGATTACTCCACACTTCTGATTGGCACATTGGAAAGCCCTTCGCGGTTAGCCGACTGGCCGAACAGGAAGCGGTCTTAGCGGAAATCAGCGAGATCGCCGCTCATAATCGCGTGGACTGCGTGCTGGTCTCGGGGGATGTGTTTGACAGTCGAGCTCCATCCGCTGAAGCGGAGAAAATTGTCTTTTCGTTCTTTGCCGACCTGGTCAAGAGGGGAATCGCTGCTGTCATTATCGGTGGCAATCACGACCATCCCAAACGCCTTGGAGCATTGCGCCGGCTTCTTGACCCTTTGCGCATTCTCATTCGTCCAGAGCCAGCTCCTGCGGACGACGGGGGCGTTATTGAGTTTGCAGCGGGAGGTGAACTTGCTCGTATTGCTGCTCTTCCGTTTGTTAGCGAGCGTCAGATTGTAGACGCGTGCGCAATCATGGGACCTGAACAGCAGTGGTATGGCGAATACGCCGACAATGTCTGCGCGATGATGGACCTCCTGTCACGTGCTTTTTCTGCGGATACGATCAATATCATGATGGCTCACCTCTTCGCCTTCGGTGCGGAAACCAGCGGCAGCGAGTGGGCATTTCACACGGCTCTTCCATACGCTATTAGCCCGGCTCGATTCCCGACCACAGCGCAATATGTTGCCCTTGGTCACTTACACCGTCCCCAGGAGATTGTGAACTCTCCGGTCCCTTGCCACTACGCTGGCGCTCCACTGCAACTCGATTTCGGTGAGCAAGGCCAGCGTAAGCGAGTGATTTTGCTGGACGCTAAAGCAGGTCGTCCTATCCGCGTTGAGAGCATCTCGTTGAGTGCCGGGAAGAACTTGCGCGATCTCGAAGGGAGGATCGATGACATCGAAGCCAAAGCCAGTGAATTCGCCGACGACTACCTGCGCGTCACTGTGATCACTGACGGCCCTGTTCCGGGACTGGCGGAACGTGTCCGCGCTTGCCTCCCGAACGCCATTTACGTCCGTACGAAGAGTTCAGTTATCAGTGAGAGCCCGGCACCTGGACCTCGTGCACAGGCAAAACCGTTGGAATTGTTTCAAGATTTCTGTCGTCGTCAGCATGGCGGTGAAGCGCCTCCGGATCTATTGCGTGTATTCAGCGAGCTGTATGAGGAGGCGATGCATGCGGCCGAATAAGCTAACGATTGAGGGCTTTACCAGCTTCCGCCAGCGGGCGGAGATCGACTTTAGCGACCTTGACTTATTCGCAATCACTGGAGCGACTGGATCGGGGAAAACGTCGATCATCGACGCCATCACGTACGCTCTCTACGGCCAGACTGCGCGCTTGGGAGCAAAGAACCTTGGTGAATTAATCACGCAAGGCGCACCGCGATTGTCGGTGAAGTTGGAGTTCGACTGTGGAGGGAAACAATACCGTATCGCCAGGGTATTGAAGCGGACCGGCCCTGCATCCGTTCGGTTCGAAATCTTGGGAAAAGATGGGGAGCACCCGGTCGAAGGAGGTGCCCGCGAGATTGCTGTACAGATTGCACGAATCGTTGGCCTTGATTTTGATGCGTTTACCAAGGCCGTAGTACTACCACAAGGGCAATTCGATGAGTTCTTGAGGGGAGAGTCTGCAGACCGGCGCAAGATTCTCGAAGTTCTACTAAACCTTGGCGTTTATAGGGACATGATGCAGCGAGCCAACGCGCGGCATAAGGAAAAGCAAACTGCGCGGGACTTTATCAACGACCAGCTGCAGCGGGAGTATTTCGACGCAACCGCGGAGAACCGACAGGGCCTGGAGAAGGAGGTCAAGGAGCTGAGTGAAAACGCGAGCGCAGTGAATGCACAAATAGTGCGCGTAGATGACCTGCGTACGCCATCCATCGAACTGCGTCAGAAACGTGCGCTAGCCGTTAACTCGCAGGCTCAACTTGATAGTGCCGAAAAGCAGATTGTTCACGACCAGAAAGCGCAAAAGAAAGCGGCAGGGGAATTTGAGCGTCTTGAGACGAATCTTGAGCTGCTAGAGCGCGAACTGAAACAAGTACCTTACAAAGAGGAGATCCACCAAAAGCTCCTCGCCCTGCGCCCGGTTGCGCAACAATTGGAAAAGGTTGAGCGTGAGTGTACAAAACAAGTAGTCGAGAAAAGTACACGGTCTGCTGAGTTGGAGAAGCTCGACAAGAAGTTGGGGCCGGCGAAGCGAAGTGCGAAGGAAGGAGCAGATCAGAGCCAAGCTGCGAATCTTGCTTATGAAGGGGCGAAGGCCAGATTTGCGGTTCTCAAGAAGAAGTACGGGCCGGTTGAAACGGTGGTGGAAGTGGCGGAAGAAATCAAAAGCATTGATGAGTTTCGGGCACAGCTCGAAACGGAACAACAAAGGCAAACCACTCTCGAAAAGAAAGATGGTGAACTGAAAGAAAAACTCGAGAAGCTGCAGACTGAAGAAGAACAGGCGAAGAAGCTCTGGGGGGAAGCACAGGCAGCTTATGAGGACCTAGTCAGCAAGCATTCCGCAGAAAATCTGCGCAAGCACTTGCAGACCGGAGAACCGTGTCCGGTTTGCGATCAGGTTGTCAATCGTCTACCTAAGCGTCTCTCTACCGCCGGGGTTGATGATTCCAAAAGGGCGGCAGAACAACGGCAAGATTCCTGGCAAAGGAAGCAGCGGGTGCTCAATAAAGCCGAATCTGATCTAGAGGCTCTTCCCGGGCAGTTGCAGTCAGCGAAGGCTGACGTTAAACGCACCTCAAAGCAAATCACGGATTTAACGAAGAAAGCGGAACGAATTCTGGAAGAGGCACCGGGCAAAGATGCCGCGGCCAAACTTGAGCGCATCGCAGCTGAGCTGCGTGAGGCCGAAACGGACTGTGGGTTAAAAGAGAAGCAGAGAGACGAGGCTGCAGACACGGAAGTTAATGCGAAAGATGTGCTCGGTGATCTGGAGCGTACTCGCGCTGTGCTAGTTGAAAAGATACGGGCGATTACAAAACAGATTGAGGATGCAGCTACGGAGACGGCGAACCTTGGCCTCCAATTGAAGGGATCTGGGGATCTAAAAAGCATTCAGACCGAATTAGTCGCGCAGGAAAAGGCCAAACTAGAGTTAACAGGTATTCAGCAGGAAATTCAGCAAGCACGCAAGAAGCGGGATGATGCCCAAAAGCAACATCATGAGGTAAACGAAAGGATCGCAGGACTTAAAGGGACACTTGAGACGTTGGGTCGGGCGCTTGCGGACTCACAATCTGAAGCCGAACGCATAGAGCGTAATCTTAAGAAGAGATTAGCAGGACTGGTGCTGCCCAAAGGCGTGGACGAGGCGGAGCAAATTGATAAATTCTTGACGGACCTTCGGCGACAATGCAGCGAATTGACGGGACAGCTTCAGCAACGAAAAGCCCGCATTGATCAACTTGAGATACGAATTGTCGAAGCTGAGCACAAGCGTGCCCAGGTTGCGGAGTTGGAACAGACGGGTTTGCTTTATGCAAAGATTGGAAATCTCCTGAGAGCGGATCAGTTCATCCAATTCATTCTGGAAGGAGCGTTCGACCTTTTGAGCAGTGAAGGCACTCGTCAATTGATGACCCTTAGCCAGGGGCGTTATTCTTTTCACACTGAAAGCAATGAATTTCAGGTGGTGGACCACTGGAATGCGGATGCTCGACGCTCCGTACGTACGTTGAGTGGAGGCGAGTCGTTTCTAGCGTCGCTTGCCCTTGCGCTCGCTCTTTCATCAAGTGTTTCTCAGTTCGCAGACGGAGGCGGGTCATTCAAGCTGGATGCGCTTTTTCTCGACGAGGGATTTTCTACGTTGGATGCAGAAACACTGAACGTCGCAGTCGAGGCTATTCAAGCTCTCCAACAAGGTGACCGCATGATTGTTGTAATTTCCCACGTGACTGATTTGGCAGAGCGGTTGCCGAGTCGAATCCAAGTTCTGAAAGGTGTATCGGGCAGTGAAATCAGACTGGAGCAGGAAGCGCTAGATTCTCTCGGCTAACATTTGATCCGGTTACGGCCCTGATTGGATTAACCGGTTTATCGTCCGCTGGTCAGGGTCGCTAGAACTTGATTAACGCACCCAAACACGTCAGCGGTAATTTCGGAACCTGTAAATGCCAGGACGCGCCAGCCAAGACGTGTGAGCTCTCTTCGTTGCTTTAGGTCCCGCTGCCATTGACGAGGTTCAAGGTGATAACGTGCTCCATCACAAAAAACGGCGAGCTTTGGGCCGGTGAAGGCAATGTCTGCTCTGGAGACAATTCTCCCGTTTTCATTTGTGATGCGATGTTGAAGTCTGAATGCGGGCAACTCACGTTGCCTTCTACACAACTCGCTAAATAGAAGTTCCTCAATCGGCGATTCAGGCCGGCCGCCGTAGTCCCCGCTTTCGGATTGGTGGTCGGCGGGCGGAACAACGGTGCAAACGGGCGGCTTTGCCGAGGTTCCAAAAAGAATGTTCCACAGCACACCTAGCTTCGTCGGTTCGCTTTCATATACCCAGTCTCTGTGCGCTATGAAAATGAGTTTTCCGCGTGCACGTGTCACCGCAACATTCACTAGTCGCATGCCAGTATCGTCACGGAATAACAGACCGGGCTGGCTTCGCGGAGGTCCATCGACCATGTCGAAGATGACGATATCAGCTTCTCCTCCCTGAAATGCATGTACGGTACCTACTTCAATTCCGCGTAGCTTGGAATCGACCTGTCGCTCTTGATGAAGCCATCGCCGAATCAGGTTCACCTGACCTCGGTACGGCGTTATTATTGCGATACTTGCGTCAGGCAGTCTTGATCTAGCATCCCTGGCAGCGTCAATTGCCAACATTGCTGTAGGCGGGTTTTCCCACGTTCGCCCAACTTTTCTGCACGCACTTTCCCAATTTACTTTCAAATCCTCGCTCGACTCTGTAGACGAAATCTCTTGGCGCAATGATCGCGCCCGGCTAAGGTCGAGTAGCACTGCTGGCTCGCCGGGCAACGGAGGTACATCTGCAAGTGTGGAAATTCGCCGTATATCGGTTAGGGTATTTACAGCTGGATAGAGCGATTGAACGAGCGACCATATCCGGGGATGGCAACGCCGCTGTGCGACTATGCGTGCCATCCTAGAATCGTCGGTACGAATTCTCTTTCCCCAGCCTGTCCCAACAGACAGGGAAGCTGTTTCGTATGGATCTGCGGCCAACCAACGCTGAACATTCGGGTTTGCGGTGCCTGGCGCGTTCCACTCAAAAATAGGGCCCAGTTGTCGTGGATCCCCAACCAGAAGCAATCGTTGCCTTGCGAGGGCGGCGAGTGCTAGAACACTGGCACCTGCCAGCATACTGGCTTCGTCAGCGATGACTGTTTGCCAACCCGTGCCCTTGAGAAGTGGACTGTTGCCAGTGAATGCGGATGTCACAGTGGTTGCAACGACCCTTGCACCGGCGACATGTTCAGAAATTCGTGTCTTTCTTTGTGATTGGAGTTGCCGGAGTCGAGTTTTCGCCTCGGCAATCTCCGGCTCTGGCGACCGCTTCTGTGTCAATCGGCGAACTTCGAGTTGAACTGTATGTACTTCTCTAGATAGATCCTCCAGACCTGCGGGCCCAAACAGCTCTGGGCGAGAGTTAATCCTCTCATCTCTGGGATATCCATAGCGCAAGACTAACCGATCGGTTAGTAGCCGCTTGCCCTCCTCGGAGCACTCCAGGGCTCGAATCAACTCCGCCAGCGCAGCATCGACTGCAACGTTCGATGGAGCGACCATGAGGACTCTCTCGTCTGCATTTTGAGTTAGCAGAGCCGTAGCCAGTCGAGCTGAGCAATATGTCTTGCCCGCTCCTGGTGGTCCCCAGAGGAGGCGAGCCCACGGTGTGTCGGTCTGCTGCAGTCCCCGTGCGACAACTTCACTGTCCTGATCCTGTAAAGGTGTCGTCTGTAGAGATCCGGAATTCAGCGCAATCGCCAATGAAGGAGAAGTTTTCAGCGATGCTAGGTATTCGGCCAAATTGAGGAAGGTTTGCGATCTGCTCACCTCTAACCAGCCCGGCAAATCGACCGGCAAGATCTCAAACTCGAACGCGACATAGAGCAACGCTTCGTCTCTGCTTGCACCGGCAATATGGCCAGGGTTTCTACTTCCGTGGGCGGATACAAATTCGACGGGAGTGTCATCAGAGAACCTGATGTCGTCGTCCACCAGCTCGACTTGCAAAGCGTGTAGAAAGCGATCAAGGACTCGTTTTCCTTGATCAGTTCCAATTATCTTGATGTGGAGGGAACGCAATTGCCGTGCGTAATCGCGGACGGCGCGAGCTGCCTCAATGTAAAGCGGCTCGGGAGGCGCTTTGGCTGGAGGTTCAACTTTGGCAGCTCCTTCGATGAACTCTGCGCGAAGTTTGCAAGAGCGATCATTATGGATGGCGAATACCTTCTCATATTGATGCACGACTCCCGCGATCATGTACTCTTTGGCCGGGTCTCCTGTAATGCGGTGTGCAAGCTGTCGGAATGTCAGCCAATTGTTTCCTTCTCCGACAAACACCTCAAGAAGTCTATCGACGATGCGATCAGGATCGAATGTCACTTGTAGTTAATCCTTCATCCCACGCAGATCGTCCAAAAACTCTGAGGCCGGAGCAACACTGCTGACCAGCAAATGATCGCGGGCTCGGGTACACGCGACGTACAGAAGATGTCGCTCTGTGTTGTATACGTCCTCCAAGTCAGCATCATCGGCCACAGTCTCGATTCTTTCCTGTAGCGGTATGACCTCATCGTCACAGGCCATCACCGCGACCGCGCGAAACTCAAGTCCTTTCGCGAGATGCATGGTGCAGATGGATGCGCTTCCGGCTGAAGTCTCGACATTATCATCGAGCACCTTAAAAGGCAGTTTGGCACGCTCTGCCGCTGCTCTTGCTCGATCTAGCTGGGCCGAAGAGCGAACGAAGATAGCGATTTCGTGCGGTTCTAGGCCTTCTTTGGCACGTGCCTTGAGCCATGCCGCTACTGATTTCGTTTCCTGATCCAGATCAGAGAGCGTCTCGATTGTGGGCGAAGGTCCGTTGAAGAGCGACACTGTCCCCTTGCGTTCTTCAAGGTTGCCATCCACATCTGACATTCGTGGACCCAGGAGTCTATCGGCCTGCGTCCTTATTTGATGAGATGTTCTGTAGTTGATTCGTAGGGTTGCTGAGCGCCCCCGAACATCAACACCAAGCGCCTTCCATGAGAAGGGCTGCTGGAAAATCCTCTGTCCTAGGTCTCCGGCGAAGAAGAGCCTATCGGATCGTTTTGCACCAAGTGCGGCCAGAAATCGAAGTTGGGCGATGCTCACATCTTGAGCTTCGTCAATAACGACGAAGTCAAATGGTGATGGTGTGCCCCGTTCGTAGAACGAAGCGAGACGATTAAACATCCCGGAGTAGGTCACGAGATCCTTCGATCTCAGCTTGGACCTCACGTCTTCGAATATCGACCACAACAGCACACGCTGCGGTTCTCTCAGCCGCGTTTTCCGACCTAACCGCGCAACGTCACGATAGGCTTCCCAAGTATCTAGTTGCCATCCATCCACGACTTGCTCCCATTCAGTCTCTAAGAAATGGAGTGAAAAACGATTGTCTTTGTTCGATTGACCTGCATCTCGCAGGAGTTCGTGAATCATGTCAATCGAAGCAATTGTGGCTTTACTGATATTGGCGTCGTGAAGTCGTCTGCCAATGGCATTCATGGCATGCACTTCGATGCGCTCGCCAAGCCGCGGCTCATTGCTAATCAGGAGCCGGAGCTTGGACCGTAATGCATTGGCTAGAGGTTCGGAAAAGGTTGTGAGAAGCACGCGGGAGTCGCGGTTGGTTCGGGCCAAATGCACAGCTCGGTGGAGGGCTACGATCGTCTTTCCTGTGCCCGCTGATCCCGAGACACGAGCCGGACCGTTGTATTTCCGCTCCACCAATTGGCGTTGAGTCGGATGTAGAAAAGTAGTCCATTTCTCCCAAGGGGAGTCGAGGGCTCGCTCAAGCTCTTCCTGGCTAGTGATGGTACGAAAGCGACGCGCCGCGTCCGGGTGCTCAAATTCGGCTTTCGAGGGGGCCGGCGCGGCCTCGGACTCGGCCAATTGGTAAAGGACTGTTGGAGCCTCAGGCTTCGGTGCGAACACGGGCCCCTCTGGCAGTACTCCAACCGCGACGTTGAGCAACGCCTCTGCTGCCTCGGCAGGCAGATGTCCGGCCAAGTCGAGTACCGAGTCCTCGTTGGCATTCCGCACATCGTGTAACCACTCGGGAGGAACACCAAAACCAAGTAACTCGTCGTCTGAAAGCGAAGAGAACAAGGAAGGTTTCGCAATCTCTTTAAACGCGGTTTCCACGTACTTCGGAATTGGGATCTCTTGAACGCGCTCGCGAATCTCGACCAGCTGCGCTGCGCCAGTTTTCGGGTGAGTTTCCAGTTTTCGCCGTTCGGCCCACTTGTAGGCTTCGTCGTGGTGATCGACATAGCACAGCAAGAGGCTGGTCCCGGTTTTGTGAACGACCATCCGGACGTCACGACCGACTCGAGTGGACCAGAAGTTTGGGTCTTTCGATTTCGCCAGCTTATGGAATTGGAGACTGGGATGAGCGGGATTCAATTGCAGATCGAAGGCAGCCATCTTGACAGCCTTCTGCTCTTCATTCGTCAGGCGCGCAAGGCTGTCAGTAAATGTGTCCGCGATGCGGAATTCCATTCCAGATCACCTAAATCAATAGCTGTCTTTATCCCAGCATTCAAGATTTCCAGAATTCCAGCGATCAGCTGGAATCCCCTGCAAATACCCGATGGCTTCCTCCAAACAACCTGCTTCGTTGGCCCATTCGAGCTGAACGCGTAAACGATCGTGCTTGGCCCGGTTCGACTCACCGGAGGCAGCGAGAATCAATGGCGCTTTTGGCCACGTCTGGCCCGGCTTAGCTCTGGCTTGCAGGAACTCATAGAACTCGTGCCAGTATGTCCCTGCCGGACTCGATCGTCCTTCTGCCCTGATTGGTTTCAGGAAATCGTCGATACTGGCGTCGGGAACGGTCACACTCGAAACACCTTCATCACTTCGTCGCCAAGGTGATTGATAACCTTCACCGCAATTCGCCCTGATGCCGGCTTGCCAAAGGGACGCGACGTATCACTGTGAAGCGTCGACCAAGCCTCTTCATTGACTTCTGCCTTCAGGCTCGTTTTAAGTGCTTTGTAAGGATCGTTCGCACCCAAGAAATAGGCGTGACGCACAAAGAAGCTCTCTTCGTTGTAATCGGTATCGATGAACCAGCAGGCGATGCCTTCGGCGCCGTCGCTGCGCACCTCTCCGGTATTCGGATGGAATACGTCTACTCCCTTTACCTTCACCTGGATCTCGCCGCTCTTCTGGCTGATGATATCGATGTCCGGCTCTCCGAAGATGACGAAGAGATTGCCTTTGCCTGTGTTCTTCAATTCATCGGACATGTGCAGATCGGCATTCATGCGCGCCTTCAGAACCGGAATCCGCCCTAGCTTATTGAATTCAGAAGAATGAGCATCGTAGTTGAAGGCACAAGTAATCAGTACGTCAAATCCTGCATCCCCCGCTTCACGGGCCGCAGCCACTAGATCAGGCCGCGCCACAGTCCCAAACTCGGGACCGACAAAGATGGCGGCTCGCTTCTCCGCGCCTTTACCCGTTCCTTCTAGGTACTTGCCCTCGGCACAGACGAAATACCCCGGCCAGGGCGCAATTGATGAGAAGGAGATTTTGTCTTCCTTATGTGCCTGCTGTACGCCGGCAGTCTTGAGATTCTCCAGGATCATCTGAACGAAGTCAGCCTCATCCTTCCGCCCATTCTTCGATTGAGGCTGGCCATCAACCCAGTCTCCGTTCTCGTCAACGACGATGACACGATGAGGGGACAGACTCTCGACCGTAAAGGGGCCGGCAACGCGAACCCTTTTATTGTCTTCATAAGGCTGGTCGTAGAGGTATTCGAACTCAGCCTTGGCCGCAATTGAGGTATCCATTGCCTTCTGCCGAGCCATTCGTACTTTGCACCATTCGGCATGGGCATCCTTAGATTCTTGATTCCATTGCTCGCCAGCATCGAGCGGAATCTCCCAGTCCCGCCACCTAACTTTGAGGATCGTATTTAGCTTCTGTCGTAATGGCGCCAAAAGCTTGGCGTATTCCTCCGAAATCAGATCTATTTCGGCATTGTTCGCAATGGATTTCAACGTGACATGCGGTACTCGTTCATAAACAAAGCCGTGCCGAATGTTGCCGAAGGTCGGAGACTCCGATGGCGCGGTTCTTGCTAGCTCCGCCTCTTTGACTTGCCCGTCGCGGCTATCGGTGAGTACGTAGTACGGATACCGGGCGCCCATAATGCGGGCACGCGCAAGCGCGAGGGCTACACGGGAGGTATCAATGGTAATCCAGCGGCGCCCCCACTGCTCGGCAACATACGCCGTAGTGCCTGAGCCACAAGTCGGATCGAGCACAAGGTCTCCTGGATCAGTCGTCATCAAAATACATCTCTCGATTACTCTAGGGAGCGTCTGAACAACGTAGATTCGATCCGGGCCAAAGCCCGACGTTTGAGTGTCTTGCCACAAGGTTGTAAACGGAGTGACAGGGTAATCTTCAATAAAATAGGCGAAACGCAGGTTGTCACCTTGCGGAAAAAGCCGCCCCGTTAGGGCAATTCGCTTTGTGCCCTCCGTTCTTACGCTCCAATGGCGGCCCGACGTCGGCTTGTATGGTCGCCCCTCGAACTCGATGGGTTCATCGCTATCACTCGCCCCCATCGAAACCAACGGGTAGGGTTGAAAGATTCTCTTAATTGTTTGGCCGCTATGTTGAAGGGTGTTAAGTGATCCTCGCAGCCCTGTGGAGGTTTCGCCATACTTGTATTGAGTTGCGCCCTCATCGCCTGGGGTTCGTTCAAAATAGAGCTGCCGATACTTTGATGACTCTGAGCGGCCGTACCACAGAATCGTGTCGACAATGGACGCAATGTATGACGTGCTATGCCCCCCCGTTGTCTGAAACTTGATCTCAGCCCTGAAGTTTGCTTCTCCGAAGACTTCGTCCATCAACGCTCGAACCCTGTGAACGTTCTCGTCTCCTATTTGCACAAAGACAGAGCCCGTATTTGACAAGAGATCGCGTGCAACGCTAAGACGATCTCGAAGATACGTCAGATAAGAATGGATACCATCCCGCCAGGTATCTCGAAACGCCTTGACCTGCTCAGGCTCGCGAGTAATATGTTCTACATTCCCATCCTTAACGTCCCGGTTTGTCGTGGACCACTGAAAATTGGAATTGAACTTGATCCCATA
>Ga0187847_10003738_pt1 | contig 11460 bp, 10 predicted proteins | sample June2016WEW_4_10_FD_132458 | JGI IMG/M metagenome (GOLD analysis project Ga0187847, IMG submission 132458) | Peatland microbial communities from SPRUCE experiment site at the Marcell Experimental Forest, Minnesota, USA - June2016WEW_4_10 | ecosystem: Environmental > Terrestrial > Soil >...
CCCACGTTGAACTGGTCTTCGATCAGGATCAGTGTGCCGTTCAGCATATCCTTCACGAGGTTCTGAGCAGCCAAGCCGATGGCCACGCCCGCGATCCCGGCCGAGGCTAAAAGCGGTGCAAGGTTCACATCAATCGCAGAGAGAACCTGCAAACCGACAATGACGCCGATGATCGCGAGGCCGGTGGTGCGGATGACGCCCGCCAGGGTCTTTACCTGTGCCACGCGGCCCCGGCTCGCCGCATGCACCTCGGCGATCCGGATCATTCGCGCCGTGATGATGCTCAGTAAGCGACTGAGAACAAAGCCGATAATGATGTAAATGAGCAAATGAGGAAGCTTGGCGCGGACGAATTCCTGGGTATCGATTGCCCACTCGTCCAGCACCTTGCCCATAAAGCGGTCCTGGGCCAGCCACCCCGTCCTTGATGCGATAAAAGACGCAACCAAAAATGCATACATACCAATCTCCTCTTTCTATCTATACTGTCCGCAGACGGGCCGCTGGCACCATCCCCGTCGAAAAGCTGCATTTCCGCAGCGTGTCAATTTGACATCCAATTGAAGTGTTCGGGAGGTCCCCATGCAGGTCAGTCAACTGCAAAACCAATCGTCCAATTCAAACGGCTTCCCGCCGCGTGCACGCCGCTCCAGGCTTCTGATAGGGAGTGGACTCCTATCCCTTGCCGCGATTGCGCTTCTCACCGGCGCTGCCCAGCCTGGACAGCAGCCAACGGGCGGAGACGTAGACAAGCCTTACCTTCTCCCCGAAGCCAATCGTTTGCCCGATGCCAACGACCAGATGAAAATGCGCGACCAGAAAGCAAAGCAACAAAACTTTGATGCGGCCAATGCCGAGCGGAAAAGGCAGCTCTCCGATGAAAGCGCCAAGCTTTTGACACTGGCCATGGCACTGAAGGCCGAAGTCGACAAGACCAACAAAGACATGCTCTCGCTGAATGTGATTCGCAAGGCTGACGAAATCGAAAAGCTGGCCCACAACGTCAAGGAAAAAATGAAGCTCACAGTAGGGGGTAGCTAGGGCCAAAACCAAGGTGAATGCAATTCCCCCTTGCCTTCATCTGCACAGTGAATCGTCAGGTGTTCTGCCATGGAAAGAAACCCCGGACCGACCAAAGCTCCAGCTTATTCTCAAAACTTGGACCAACACCCGCGCCCGCTGGTCCCGCTTGGCTATGTTGTTGCCGGCGCGGTTCTCCTGATCTGCTCTTCCAGTGTCGCGCTCAAGGGGCAGAACACAATTTCCGCTCCCCCTCACCCTAACTCCCTTATTCTTCCCGAAGCGAACCGTCCGCCCGATGCGAACGAGCAAATGAGGATGAATCAGTCGCAGCAGAAGAAGGAAAACTTCGACGCAGCTAACGCGCTGCGGGAGCAGCAGATTAACGACGAAACTGTGAAGCTGCTGATTCTCGCCAAGGACCTCAAGGCGCAAATGGACAAGCTAGGCGACAAGCCGCTTCCCAACCGCTTGCTTCGCGAGGCTGAAGTGATTGAGCTGCTCGCGCATGATGTGCAGACAAAGATGACCCTGACTGTGAAGGGCGGTTGAAGCGATTGGACTTGGGATTCGGCCTGGTCTCGCGGCGAGTCGTGCAAAACCGGTGCCTTCGACAGCTGTCCGATCGATCGTAGGAGAGGCGCCAATGCACGACCGAGGAAATCCGCAAGCCCTAAAACGATTTGTCAGAGCCAGGTGCTTGTGTTGCCGGTCCGCTCGCCTTTGTTATGTCGCATGTCTCGCGGCATTCTCCCCGTATGCGGACTTCGCTCAGAGTGGTGGTTCGCCAGGCGGAGCGCTCCGAATGGGCTTGGCGGACCTACCCACGCCGATCAATCAGCCACCCGACCCCAATGCTCAGTTGAGATCGCGCAATCGCCAAACAAGCCTTCAGAATTTCGATGCTGCCAATGCCTTGCGGCAACGCCAGATTGTCGAGGAAACAGTCAAGCTGCTCATTCTGGCACGGGATCTGAAATCTCAAATGGACAAGGTGGGCGAACAGCCTCTGCCGGCGATGCTGTTGCGTGAGGCCGAAGTAATCGAGATTCTTGCTCGTGATGTAGAAGCGAAGATGACCTTGACTATCGGGCCCGGATGATCGTACGAAACATTGGGGACTGATGGGCGTCTATTCCTACGGTAGGGTCCATGCGGGAAGCACCAGGATCGTCGCAAGAGCGGAAATCGGTGAGGCTGTTTCGAAAGCCTGCCCGTGACACTCTATTGCTGTTCGCCATTCTCGTCTTCGGGGCGCTGGCCGCAGAACCGGCGGGCCAGCAGCCGGTTCCCAACCAAATGAATCGGCAGTCGCGTAATCCATTCGACGGCTTCGGCGGCAACGACCCCTTGTTGGCTGCCCGGCAAATGCGGGCGCTGAATGCGGAACGACAGAAATCCCTCGTCTCCGACACCGATAAGTTGCTGAAACTTGCCCGGGAATTGAACTCCGAAATAGAAACTGGTAACCCAAATATGCTTACTCAGGTGCAATTGCACAAAATCGCAGATATTGAGAGACTGGCTCGAAACGTAAGGGAGAAGATGAGCATCTCTCTTGTTGGTGGACCGCAATTTCAAGAGCCGTTTCCCCAACAGCTGCGGTAAATTATTGCAGGCGCAGTCGTTTTCCCCGGCTACACGATGCGCTGCACGCGACTGAATATAAGTCGTTGATACAATCGAGATTGTTCGCGCTAGACCTACTTCAGGGAGTAAGGGAATGGGACTTGCAGTTTCCACAGCTCGCGTACCGGGAGCAGCTCCCGATTCCGGCCAACTTACCCCGCAACAGCTGATTGAAATCTATCGCCTGATGTTCCTCTCTCGTCGCGTCGACGACCGCGAGATTCTTCTCAAGCGGCAGCAGAAAATCTACTTTCAGGTGTCGGGCGCAGGTCACGAAGCTCTGCAGGTGGGGGCGGCATTGGCCCTTCGTCCCGGTTACGACTGGTTCTTCCCGTATTACCGCGATCGCGCGCTGTGTCTTGCACTGGGCGTTACGCCGGAAGAGATGTTCCTCCAGGCCGTCGGCGCCGCCACCGACCCGGCCAGCGGCGGCCGCCAGATGCCCGCGCACTGGAGCAGCCGCCCCCTGCACATTGTCAGTACCTCGTCTTCCACCACCACGCAGGTGCTTCACGCCGTGGGTTGTGCCGAGGCGGGCCGCTACTTCAGCCATCATCCCGAAGCAGTGGCAAAAGCAGAAGGTGACTATCGCGCCTTCCGCGATGTTGAATTCCACGACGACGAAGTGGCGCTGACTTGCTTGGGAGAAGGGTCCACCTCGCAGGGCGAATTCTGGGAGGCGCTCAATACCGCGTCGAACCGAAAGCTTCCAGTCATTTTTTGCATTGAAGACAACGGCTATGCGATCAGCGTGCCCGTCGAGGTCAACACTCCCGGCGGAAACATTTCCAAGCTGGTTGCGAACTTCCCCAATTTCCACTTCGCTGAAATCGACGGCACCGACGCCGAGATATGCTTGCGCGCATTTCAGGCTGCTGCGGCGCATTGCCGCGCAGGGAACGGACCAGCGTTTGTCCATGGGCATTGCGTTCGCCCTTATTCGCACTCGCTATCGGACGATGACAAGTTGTACCGTTCTGCTGCGGAGCGCGAAGCAGATGCCATGCGCGATCCCATCGCCAAAATGCAGATGCGTCTTCTTCGCGAAGGAATTCTTAGCGTCGACGAGATCAACGCACTCGAGCAGCAACTCGATCGCGAAGTCGCCGCAGCCGCGGAGCGAGCACTCGAGGCGCCGCTCCCCCCTGTCTCCGGAATTTCGCGCCACGTCTACTCAGAGGATTTGAACCCCACTAGCGCCTCCATCGCCACCGAGCCAACCAAAGGCGCCGTGCAGGCAGGCAAATCCGCCAGCGCCAAGGGGAATGCTCCGCGCACCATGGCCGACCTCATCAATGCCTGCCTGCATGACGAGATGCGCCACGACCCGCGCATCATCGTCTTCGGTGAAGATGTAGCCGACGCCAGTCGCGAAGGCGCCCTCGCGGAAGTGAAGGGCAAAGGCGGAGTTTTCAAGCTTACCGCCGGCCTGCAAGCCGCCTTCGGATCTGACCGCGTCTTCAATTCGCCCCTGGCCGAAGCCAACATCGTCGGGCAGGCCGTGGGCTATGCGACACGCGGCATGAAGCCGGTAGTCGAGATTCAGTTCTTCGATTACATCTGGCCGGCGATGCACCAGATTCGCAATGAGCTCGCGCTTATGCGCTGGCGCTCCAATGGGGAGTGGGCTTCACCTGCAGTGATTCGCGTGCCCATCGGCGGCTATCTCACCGGAGGTGCGATCTATCATTCGCAGTCGGGCGAGAGCCTTTTCACGCACACGCCGGGGCTCCGCGTCGTCTTCCCATCGAACGCACTCGATGCCAACGGACTTCTGCGCACCGCCATTCGCTGCGACGATCCGGTGCTCTTCTTCGAACACAAGCGTCTGTATCGCGAGGCTTATGGTCGCGCATCTTATCCCGGCCCCGATTTCGCGATTCCGTTCGGCAAAGCCAGTATTGTTCGGCCCGGTGCCGACATCACCCTGGTCACCTACGGCGCCGTCGTCCCCCGCGCCTTGCAGGCCGCGGATAAAGCGCAACGTGAGCACGGCATCGATGTGGAGATTCTCGATCTCCGTACCCTCAACCCGTATGACTGGGAAGCCATCGCCACGTCGGTGCGCAAGACAAGCCGCGTGATCGTCGCCCACGAAGACATGCTCAGCTGGGGCTATGGAGCAGAGATCGCCGCGCGCATCGCCGACGAGCTATTCGACGATCTCGATGCACCGGTTCGCCGCATCGGCGCCATGGATACCTTCGTGGCCTACCAGCCGCTGCTCGAAGACGCCATACTGCCGCAACCGGCTTCGATCGTCAAAGCCATCCAGGACCTCCGCGCCTACTGACTCTCGGGCCGATCCCCATGCTCGTACCGGATCGAAGCGAGAATCCTGAATGAGCGCCTCGGCCAGATAGCGCCAATTAAGAAACACCATGCCGCACTGGCTCCATTTAGAACCGAGACCAAGTATGCTTCCGTCTTGGGGAAGGGGGCTGTCGCATCCCTTACGTAAGTAGAGGTCCTATTTGTGAAGCAGAATTTCGCCGCAATTATCCTTGGTGGTACTGGACAAGTCGGTGGTGCAGCCGTCGCGGAACTGCTGGCAACTTCGGAATGCCGGGAAGTGGTGATGATCACCAGAAAGCCCATTGCGCCACGATCGCGGGTACGCAACGTCGTTCTCGATACCGGCGCTGCAGACTTTGCCGCGCGCATTGCCGTTCTCGCCCGCGAAGTTTTAAGCGAAGGTACGGCCAGCGCCGTGAGCTGCGTGGGTGTAGGTTCTGGATCGATGCGCTGGAGCGAAGAAGAATTGCAACGACTTGAACTCGGTGTCGTTGGTGCCTTTGCACGTGGTTGCCATGATGCCGGAATCGCCCAGTTTTGCCTACTTTCCGCAGCAGGAAGCACAGCCCGCAGCCGGTTTCGTTATCTGCGAGTCATGGGCATGAAGGAAGACACTGTGCGTAACGTCGGTTTTGCCCGCCTCGCCATATTTCGCCCCGGCATCATTGTTGGCAACGCTCATACTCCGGCCTGGGTCGGTTGGTTGGGACGCCTCGTGCCTGGATCGTTTGGCAATATTAATCAGCGAATTCTCGGTCGCTCCATCGCCGCAGAAATAGCTTTGCACAGTCGAGAGGCTGGTGAAGTTACCCGCGAAAACGCCGCAATGAAAAAACTCGCTGCGCAGTTCAAAAGCGTCCCTTAGGAATTTTTGCGCCGAGTCCAGGCTAAGTTGGTCGCATTGCGGCTGAAGCCCTCACCTTGCCGGGACGGCCAGTCCTCAGTCCTTCCGCAGGAGCGCTTCCACCGCTTTGCCCAACGAAGCAAAGTGTGCATCAGCCAGCTCTGCCGCCTTTTCCGCGCCCGCCTTTTGCCGCTCCGCGTCGCCTTCGATGAAGACGGTTCCCATGCCGAGTCGCCTCCCGAATTCGATATCCGAAAGGGAATCGCCGATCATTGCGCTGGTGGATGCGCTGATGTCGGGGAAATCCAGCTGGGCCTGCTCGAACATGCCGGGCAACGGCTTGCGGCAGTTGCATGCCTGCTTGTCGTGCGGGCAGAAATAAAAAGCGTCGACATGCGCTCCATCGGCCTTCAGAATATCCTGCAGGTTGGCGTGGATCGCCTCAACGTCCGCCGATGAATAGAGTCCCAACGCGATTCCACGTTGATTCGAAACCACAATCACGCGGATTCCTGCCCGATTCAGGCGTGCTACAGCTTCCGGTGCGCCAGGAAGCACACGGAAGTCCGACCGCGCGCGGACGTAACTTCCTTCCGGCATCTTTTCGTTCAGCACGCCATCCCGATCGAGAAAAATAGTGCGAAGGGTGCCTGACCATGCACTGCCTGCGGAGTCCGCCACCCCGCTATGATAGCAACAACCATCCGGACGCCAGCCTGCTTCCGTCTAACCAGTCGGGCGGTCGGAAAAGGGGGCGTAGTGATCGGACAGCTGCATCGCGTCATCCACGAAATCGAGGACGAATGGGGTGCCAAGCGCCTGCTCGTGATCGGCGACGTGATGCTCGACAAGTACATCTGGGGTGAAGTGGGTCGCATCTCGCCTGAGGCTCCTGTACCCGTCGTGCGCGGCATGCGCCAGGATGAGAAGCCGGGCGGCGCGGCGAACGTTGCCATGAACCTGGCCCGGCTCGGCGCCCAGACAACGGTCGTCGGCATCACGGGCGATGATGAAAGTGCGCGGCTCCTCGCTGACCGTCTTCGGAGCAATGGAGTCACACCCTGCTTCATCTCTTCCGGCGAATTCGACACCATCACTAAAACGCGCATTCTTGGCGGACGCCAACAGATGCTGCGCCTGGACTTTGAGCGCCCGGGTTCAATCGCGCAAGCTGCCCTCGATAGTCTCCTGAAAAAGGCACTCGAACTCCTGCCTGGGTCCCATGCGCTCGTTCTTTCCGACTACGCCAAGGGCGTCATCACGCCAGCGATCTGCCAGTCCCTCATCACGGCCGCACGAAAGCTCGGCATTCCGGTGCTCGTTGATCCTAAGGGGAACGATTATTCGCTCTACCGCGGCGCCACCACAATCTGTCCCAATCTTGTTGAGCTGGCAGGTGCGGCTCGCCTCAGTCCTGCCAATCTTGAAGCCGTGCTCACCGCAGCCGAGGCGATGGTCACCGAGCTCGATATCGAATTCCTCACCGCAACGTTGAGCGAGAAAGGCATCGCTCTCGTGCGTCCCGGCAATCGCTTTGTTGCCCCCGCACAAGCGCGTCAGGTCTTCGACGTCTCCGGCGCCGGCGACACGGTTGTCGCAGTGCTTGCATTGAGCCTTGCCTCAGGGGTGCAGCCGGAAACCGCAGTACAGTTGGCGAACATGGCCGCCGGTATCGTTGTCGGCAAGGTCGGCACCGTGCCGATAGAGAAGCACGAGTTGCTGGCTGCACTCAGTCCACAAATCGCGCTGCATGCCGAAGATCGCGTCCTGACGCGAGATGAGATCGTCAAGCGCGTAGCTTTATGGAAGGCCAATGGCGAACGCGTTGTCTTTACCAACGGCTGCTTCGATCTGCTTCACATAGGCCACATCACGCTGCTCGAACAGGCCCGCCGTTGTGGCGATCGTCTTATCGTCGCCATCAACAGCGATGCCTCGGTGAGTTGCCTCAAAGGGCCGAGCCGCCCCATCGTGCGCCAGGGCGATCGCGCGCGCGTGCTGGCTGCTTTGGCCGCAGTCGACGCCGTGGTGGTCTTCGACGAGTCCACGCCACTGGAGCTGATCCTTGCAGCACAACCCGATGTGCTCGTGAAAGGCGGGGACTACAAAGCCGAGACCATCGTGGGCGCCAGAGAGATCCAGTCCTGGGGCGGGGAAGTCAAGATCGTGCCCTTGGTGGAGGGCTTCTCTACCACCCGCCTGATTGAAAAGGGTGCGGGCCACTGATGGGCTGTCGCTGGGACTTGCGGCCCAAATACATGGGGCCCAGCTACAATGATGGGATGCAGTCAAATGACCGTTTCCAACCTGCGTTGCAGCCCATGAATCCACAGGCAGGCCACCGGGCATGAAGCGATTCTTTCGCCTTTTGCGGTACGGGTTACCCTACTCGTTGCAATGGCTGCCCGGCGTTCTTCTCCTGGCCGCAGTCGGCGTACTTGACACCTTTCGCGTTCTCCTACTGCAGCCTATTTTCGACCAGGTCCTCCGGCCTGATGCACCCGAAGGCCCCATCCTTCTCGGTCTCCCCAATAGTCGTTGGCACTTCGACCTAAGGCAACTCATTCCTCACTTCCTGCACATCCATAATGCCTGGGACGTGGTGGCATTCGCGCTCGTAGTCTCGACCATCCTCAAGGGGCTCTGCGATTATCTGGGCACTTACCTGGTCAACTACGCGGGCTTCGGCACCATTACCGACCTGCGCAATCATCTCTACGAAGCCACGATGCGCCGCTCTTCGAGCTTCTTTCACAAGCACCCAACGGGCACCATCCTTTCCACGCTCATCAACGACGTGGACAAGGTGCAGACCGCACTCAGTTCCGTACTTGGCGAGTTCCTTCAGCAGTTCTTCACATTCGTTGTCGGGCTGGTTCTCGTGATTCGACTGGGCGGATACCTCAGCTGGGCGTTGCTGCTCTTTATTCCCGTGGTCGTCACCTCCGCGCGCAAGATCGGCAGCGAAGTTCGTACCCGCACCCGTACCGGACAGGACAAGCTGGCAGAGATTCAGAACATCCTGCATGAAACGGTGACTGGCAACCGCATCGTCAAAGCCTTCAACACCGAGCTGTGGGAGATTCTTCGCTTCAAGTCCGCTGCGCGCCGCCTTTTCCGCGCCAACCTGCGCAGCGTGCGCATTCAATCCATCAGCTCGCCCTTGATGGACGCTATTGGCGCGGTCGCCATTGCCATGTTTCTGTTCATCGGACGCAATGAGATTCAGCATGGCCATATGACCATGGGTCTGTTTGGCACGTTCATCATCCTGCTTTTCAAGCTCTATGATCCGGTGCGCAAATTCGCCTACTTTTACAACAGTTTCCAGCAGGCGATGGGCGCTTCGGATTCCATTTTCACCTTCTTTGATTCGGAAGACGACGTAAAAGAGCGCCCGCGCGCCACAGTCTTGAAGGGCTTCGCGCGATCCGTTCGCTTTGAAAACGTGGGCTTCGCTTACTCCACTGCGGAAGGCGAACATCAGATCCTGCACAACGTCGATCTCGACGTTCGCGCGGGCGAAGTGCTGGCGCTCGTCGGCCCAAGCGGCGCCGGCAAATCTACGCTGGTCAATCTCATTCCTCGCTTCTTCGATGTCACTTCTGGCCGCATCGTCATTGACGATCGCGATCTTCGCGATCTGACCCTCGGTTCGTTGCGCCGCCAGGTGGCCCAGGTCTCGCAGGAAACAATTCTCTTCAATGACACCGTGCGCAATAATATCGCTTACGGCCAACCGGATGTGAAGCACTCTATCGTGGAACAGGCAGCGCGCAATGCGCTCGCACACGACTTCATCCTGCGCATGCCGCAGGGCTACGACACAGTGATCGGCGAAAAAGGTTTTCGTCTCTCCGGCGGCGAGCGCCAGCGTATCGCCATCGCGCGCGCCATCTTGAAAGACGCACCCATTCTCATCCTCGACGAAGCAACTTCGGCGCTCGATGCCGAAAGCGAATCGCTTGTCCAAGTAGCGCTGGCAAACCTGATGCAGGGCCGCACCGTTGTGGTCATTGCCCACAGGCTCAGCACCGTTCGTCGCGCCAATCGTATTGCCGTGCTTGAAGACGGACGGATCACGGCGATTGGTTCACATGACGAATTGCTCACCAATTCGCCCACCTACCAACGGCTCCATCAGCTCCAATTCATGGACATTCAAGAACCGCTGCCACCGGATCTGTTGGGCCTCGATCCTTCGGCGCAATATCCACTGCTATTTGAGCAAGCCATGTCCACGAAGGGTGGGGAATAACACGCATGTCGATCTACTCCATGACCGGATTCGCCCGCACCCAGGTGCGCGTGCACGATCAGCTTGTCTATACGCTCAGTCTGAAGAGCGTCAACCATCGCTTTCTCGATATTCAGTTGCGCCTGCCTTCGGGACTCGATGCGTTGGAAATAGAACTACGCCGCGCGATCAAGGAAAGCCTCGTGCGTGGTCACGTGGAGCTGGCGCTTTCTGTCGATCGCTCGACAACCCAGAAGGCGGGCTACAATCGCGAACTCGTTGCCGGCTATCTCGAAGCATTTCAGTCGGCGCGCAAAGAATTCTCGATTGCCGACGAGCCCGACCTCAACGCGATTCTGCGCATGCCCGGCGTGCTGCAAAGCGATAGCCGCGGTAATGGAGACGAAGACCCTTCCGCGCTCTCTGAGAGCGTGCTGCAACAGATCGGACCGCTGCTCGAAGAATTGAAGACCATGCGGGCACGCGAGGGCGAAGCACTCAAAGCTATCCTGCAAGCTTCGCTTGACCGGCTCGCCGAGGCAACGGAAGGCGTGGCCGCCTTACTCCCTGAGGTCGAGCAGCGTTACCAGGAACGATTGACGCAGCGCCTTACCGCGGCCGCCGGGAACGAATTCAATCGCCAGCGGCTCCTCGAAGAAGTTGCTGTCCTGGTTGATCGCAGCGACATTGCCGAGGAGCTTGCGCGCATGACTACCCACATCGCGCATTTCCGGGAATTGCTGTCCGGCAGCGGTGAGATAGGCAAGAAGCTCGACTTTCTTCTCCAGGAAATGAATCGCGAAGCGAACACGCTGCTCTCGAAGACCGGCGGCGTCGGCGGAAAAGGAACACGCATTACTGAACTTGGGCTGGCCATGAAGGCAGAAATCGAAAAGGCACGCGAGCAGATTCAAAACGTGGAATGAAAAGCCCCATGAGGGCCAACGACAAATGAGGGGAACAACGGAAAGTGGCAGGAATTCTTTTCATCATTTCGGCGCCATCGGGATCCGGCAAAAGCACGCTGGTAAGCGAGCTGCGCAAACAGGTCAGCGGGGTTGAGTTTTCGATTTCATGGACTACGCGCCCGCCGCGCGGCTCGGAAGAGAATGGGCGCGAATACTACTTTACCTCCCGTGAGGAGTTTGAGCGCATGCGGGACAAAGGCATGTTTCTCGAGTACGCCGAGGTCTTCGGCAACTACTACGGAACAGCGCGGCAATCGCTCGATGAAGCGCGAAGGGCCGGACATGACCTTCTGCTCGATATCGACGTGCAGGGCGCGGCCCAGGTGCGCAAAATTATGCCCGAGGCGGTGAGCATCTTTGTGCTTCCGCCCCGGCCCAAAGAACTGCGCACACGCTTGCGCAATCGCAGCCGCGCCGAGGGTGTCGTGAACGAGGCAGAACTATACCGCCGCCTGAGCGAAGCCAGC
>Ga0187847_10003739_pt1 | contig 11457 bp, 4 predicted proteins | sample June2016WEW_4_10_FD_132458 | JGI IMG/M metagenome (GOLD analysis project Ga0187847, IMG submission 132458) | Peatland microbial communities from SPRUCE experiment site at the Marcell Experimental Forest, Minnesota, USA - June2016WEW_4_10 | ecosystem: Environmental > Terrestrial > Soil > Wetlands...
CCGCCTCATCTGGTACCGGCAGCAGCGCGCCGCGGATGGCAACGTTCATGCCGGCTGCTGGGGCCGCGGGCGACAGCGCTTTCGCGGTGGAGATCTGTGCTGGCGGCCGCGATGGCAGTACGGCGGTCGCGAGAGTAACGGTCTGTTTTGCTTTTTCCGCCTTTTCTTTTTCCAGCTTTTCTTTTTCCAGCAAGGGCGCAGCCGCCGCGGTATTGGGCGGAGGCAACAGGTGGCCGGCGGCCGCCGTTTTTCCTTCTGTTACCGACGGCGCGGCAACATTCGACAGCGGCGGTGGAACCGATGCGCGAGCAACGATTTGCGTTTCAACTGCTGGTGTCGCAGCCACCGCTTTCGGCTCCGGTGGCGATGAGCGCCCTGAAGGAGCGGTCTTCGCTGAGTTCACGGGCACCGTCACCATGACACTTGCCGGCGGGGACAGGGAATCAAGGGCGATGGTCTGACTCTTGCTGCTTTGACTCTTGGTTTGACTCTTACTGTTTTGGCTCTCGCTGCTTTGACTCTTGATGGTTTGACTCTTGGTGATCTGAATGGTCTGACTAGTAATGGTTGGAGTGTTGGCGTTCGGCTGACTCTTAGCGGCTGGCGTGACGGCCACTTGAATCGGCGGCAGCGGCGAGGACTGGCTGGGACTCACGCTCCTGGCTTCCACCACGGGCAGCGGCGCCATGACATTCGGCTGCGGCGGAGGCGGCGTGCGAGCGATCATTTGTTTTTCCGCAACCGGCGCAGCGGCCACCGCAGCCGGCAGCGCCGGCAGGGAGTATGGATGTGCGGGACCACGGTGTTCGCCTTCAATCACCGGCAGTGGCGCGGTGACGTTCGGAGTTGGTGGCGACATTGAGGCGCGTCCGGCGATTTGTCTTTCCACCACCGGCGCCGCGTTGATCGCCGCCGGCAATGGCGGCAAGGAGTGTTCGGGAGCGACGTTGCCGGCTTCGATTACCGCGATCGGCCGTGTAACATTCGGCTGTGGTGACTGGGATGCGCGAGTAATCGCCTGTCGTTCGAGGACTGGCGCAACGACGGGCGCGGCCGCAATCGGATTCGGCAACGGCGGCGCTACGGTGTTACGAGCGAGAGCAAGGTTCTGATGCTCAGCCAGGCGCGGCATCGGGTGCGTTTTCGCGGCCGAGACCTGGGCCGGTGCTCCAGTTCCGCTTGGACTTCCGCTCGCACTTCCGCTTGGGCTTCCACTGGCACCCCTGCCTGGACTTCCGCTGACCGCGACGGCGGGTACAAGTTCCACCTGCGTCAACACAGAGTAATTAGGATTCGAATCCAGAACAGCTTCCAGAATAATCTCCTGCGGATGCGGAAGTGCGGACGGCGTCCGATAGACTCCGTCGGAGTCGATCGTCCCACACGCCATACCGGAACAGTTGAGTCCCGAGACGTTCCAGTGCACCGCAACGGCGTTTCCTTGAGCGTCGGTAACTTCGAAGCGCTGAGTCTGGTTGGCGGCGACCGTCGCTCCATCGGGGTGAACGATAAACTTGTGCGGGAACACTCGCGTCGAGCGCTGCACGGTCAGGGCTGCTGGAGCGGAATTCGCCGACGCGCCGAATGCATGGCATCCACAACCGGCTAGGAGCGTAGCTGTGAGCACGATGCGCATCCCGTTTTGCATGCGGGAGTGTAATTCGAGAATGGTTCGCGTCCACGAATTACCGTTGCCGCAACCGCGCATTGGTGGATGGTCCCTAAGCATAACCGCCTCACTTCTGTACGCAGCAATCAACCGTTGCGCACAGTGGCACGCACACTCACTTCGTGGATGCGGCTGCGCCACGATCTGCGGAGACGCCGCGCTGCTAGGGGGAGCGTTGGGCATAACTAGTAGACTACGGAAACCCTGCGAGCAGCAACTACTCGATTGGCTTAGCCAGCCTGTCTAAGGAAATCGAATTAGTTCTTATGGACTAGGCCGTATGTAGCGGTCCAGTCTTTATGTTTTGAGGTCTATATTAGGCTAAATTCGTCGCGCCGGTGCTCTATTTTGCGGATTAACGGCAAATTTCTGCGCCATAGTGATAGTAGTGTTCTCCGCTGTGCCACAAACCAAATGGCCGCGAAAGGAAACGGTTGACAAGCCCTTACAATCTGCCCGATAATAGCAACGCGATTCCGGCCGTTGGTTTTGTGGCCAGTTGTGAGCCATTCCCCCACCTAAAGTCGGAAATTCAATTAAGAGCTGTTTAATTTTGATCGCAGGTTGGACCGGTGGACCGGGCTAGTCAACCCCCAGCGTGGAAAACCTCTGCGTCGCGAGGGTTCTGTTGCTGGACGACAACAAGTTGGTTCGAACAGGGGAAAACATTGTGACCATGGCTCCGAGCAACAACGGCTTTTTGCTGCTGGATGCTGGATTCAATCTGATTGCATCGAATGGTCCGGCCCTCCAGATCCTTTGCTTCCCCAGCGGGGCCGATCGTATCAAGCAGCCGAAAGTCTTTCTCGCGGATCGCGTACGCACCGCACTCATCGATCATCGCAACCCAGCCAATCCGGTTTTCGTCCGGGAATATAAGTCGGGTAAACGCCGCTACATTTGTAAGAACTTTCAAGTCGATTGCAATGGGCAGTCTTCTTCCGTTCAGCCCGCTTTCGCTTTGCTGCTGGAGCGGAACGCTTCGAGCAGCCCTTCGGCGCTATCGGAAATTTCTGAACAGTTTGATCTGACGCAAAGAGAACGTGAAACGGTGGAGTTTCTATTGCAAGGGCTGACCAGCAAGGAGATTGCTAATCGCATGGGCATCAGTCCCAACACGGTAAAAGCATTCCTGCGCTTAGTCATGGTCAAGATGAAGGTCTCAACCCGTTCTGGGATTGCCGGGAAAATTGCCGGATCCTCCCGCGCCAACGATTGAGTTTCTCCCGCCGCGACATAGGGTTAGTCGCGAATTAGTTCAATCGCAGCATTTACGAACGCGGTGGCTTCAGGCATCATCACGATGCTGTGAAGCAATCCTCAGATCAAGAACGACGTCAGCATGAGCGCTTTCCCCAGGTGCTTGAGGTGCATGTACGGAGTTTGATATCGAACCCGTCGTCGGGCGCCCAGCCCAAGGAATTCGACGGTCGCATTCATAATCTGAGCAACGGCGGGGTTTGCGTACTTAGTTCAAGCCCGCTCCAGGCCGACACATTCGTGTGCTGTAATCTGGCGGCGCCCGATGTTCCGGTGTCGATTCCCACGCTCATGCAGGTGCGCTGGACGGTCAAGCGCGGACAAAAACCCGCAAGCTACATCAGTGGCTTGCAGTTTGTTGTCTAAAACCTACCGGCCATCTCTTAGGAAGCGTCAGACCTCGGATTCGATTGCTGCTGTTTGGGGCCCAGGTGTTGGACTAGTCGTCCCGACTAATCCAAATGGGTTAACACGAAAGAGGCGGTGCTGAGAGGTAGCCCAGTCAGTATAGTTCATATAGGTTAGTTCGTTCCCCTTCCCCCGAAATCGCCCAGGCTCTGCCCAGGCTCTTAAAGATGAAACCCTCCGTTGCCGTGCGTGTCACAGCTGCCTGCTGCGCGTTCCTGTGTTTCGGAATGTCGTTGAACTGCGGTTCAGGCGGAGCAACTGGCGGCAGCAAAAAACTCGCCCAGATCAGCATTTCTCCGGCCAACCAGACTATCCCGAAAGGGACGACTCTACAGCTCAGTGCTATCGGGACTTATGATGACTGGACGACGCAAGCGTTAGGTTCCTCGGAGATCTGGCGCCGGAGTAACCCTTCCGCGGCCAGCAGTGATGCCCAGGATGGTGACGCCCAGGGAGATGTATCGGCCGCTCGGCGTGTAACCCTGCAGACAACTCAGCCGTCCCCAACCAGCGACGCCCAGCAAGCCGTAACCGCCGATTTAGATTCCGTGGTCAACTGGCAGACGAGTCAGCCGTCCGTTGCCACGATCGATTCCCGCGGAATCGTGACTGCCATCGGTCAAGGCGTCACACAAGTGTCCGCAACCTACCAGGGAGTAACCGGCAGTACGCCGGTCACCGTCGGACAGCCCGCATTGCTGAGTATCGCAATACGCCCGAATCCGTCTTCTTTGCCAATAGGCGAGTCCGAGCCCCTAACCGCAATTGGGAGCTTTTCCGATGGAAGCACTCAAAATCTGACTCAATCGGCGACGTGGAGCTCATCGGCGCCGGCAACCGCCAATGTAAATGCGCAAGGCGTCGTGACTGGAATGAGCGCCGGCGTGGCCCAGATGTCCGCGTCCTATGAGGGGGTAACGGGCAGCGGGCCGGTGACCGTCGGAGCGCCCGCATTGCTCACCATCACGATCAGCGCTCCGAAGCAGAGCTCTTCCTCTTCGGCTTTGCCGGTAGGCGAATCCGAGCAACTGACCGCGACCGGAAACTTCTCCGATGGAAGCACTCAAGATCTGACTCAATCCGCGACATGGAGTTCTTCGGGATCGGCGAGTTCTTCGGGATCGGCCACCGCCAAGGTGAGTGCGCACGGAGTCTTGACAGCCGTGAGCATCGGCATGGCGCAGGTGTCGGCGGCCTATGAGGGAGTAACGGGCAACGCGTCGGTCGCCATCATACAGTCGGCATTACTTGGTATCACGGTCAGTCCGAACCAGTTTTCCCTGCCCGTAGGAGAAACCAGACAGCTAACGGCGACCGCGAGTTTTTCCGATGGATCGATTCAGGACCTAACTCAGTCCGCAACGTGGACGTCATCCGCTTCGGCAATCGCCGGCGTCAGCACTCAAGGAGTAGTTACTGCTGCCGGAGTGGGCAGCGCCCAGTTGTCCGCGACTTATCAGGGAATCACGGCTTCCGCGTCCGTCACCGTAACCCAGCCCGCATTACTCACAATCACGATTAGCCCCAGCCAGTCCTCACTGCCGCTGGGCGAAACCCAGCAACTGACTGCGACTGGAAACTATTCCGACGGATCTACTCAAAATCTCAACCAGTCTGCAATGTGGAGTTCGTCCTCGCTCAACGTTAGCGTGAGCGTCCAGGGAATAGCGACGGGCAGAAGCCTCGGCGTGGCGCAGGTGTCGGCGGCCTTCCAAGGAATCACCGGCAGCACTGCGCTGACCGTCGGCGCGGCCGCATTGCTCGGCATCTCCGTCAGCCCGAACCAATACTCGTTGCCTGTGGGAGCATCAAAGCAACTCATTGCTATTGGCAACTTTTCCGATGGAACTACTCAAAATCTGACGCAATCAGCCACCTGGAGTTCATCGTCGGCAATTGCCAGTGTGAGCGCAACGGGCATGGTTACTACCACTGCGGCAGGCACGTCCACGATCACCGCGAGCGCCGGATCGGTGAGCGGATCGGCGAACCTGACGGTGACTCCCGCGGTGGCGGTCGACCTGAGCATTATTCCGGCAACGATATCTCTTGTGCTCGAAAATAGCAGCCAACTCCGCGCCATGGCCACCATGAGCGATGGAACAACCCAGGACGTGACCCTAACCGCCGCCTGGAGTTCGGACCAACCCGACATTGCCAGCGTGACCGGTTACGGACTGGTGACTGCAGAGCAGGTTGGCTCGACAACGATTCAGGCGGAAATCAACGGCGTCTCCGGATCAGCCAGTCTCACGGTGATTCCGCTGGTAGCCGTGAGTTACTTTAACCTCGCCAACGCTAAGGCAACCGGTTTTGACTCCTCCGTTCAACTCGTAAATCCGGGTGTCACATCCGGCAACTTGTGCGCCATGGTGTATGTATTCTCGAACCAGGTGATGAACGAGTGTTGTGGCTGCTCAATTTCGGACAGCGGAATACGGACCCTCTCTCTGGCCAACGACCTTACGGCAAATACCCTGACCGGGAGAAAGCCGGTAGCGGGCGTCATCGAGGTCGTGCCGTCGAATCCCGCGCCGAATGGACAATGTAATGCCGCCTCGCTCTCGCCGAATGGCGCGATTCTGGCATGGGGCACGAATGTTCTGCCCTCCACCACCAACGTGCAGGTGACGGAAGAATCGTTTTCGCTGGAGCATCTGAGCACCACGGAAGCGGCGGTGTTATCGGGCGAGTGCAGCATGATTCAGCAACTGGGCAACGGCGCCGGCATTTGCTCCTGCGGAACCGGCGGCAACTAGGGCGCACAAACACACCTCTTGAGAGGGCGCGGCCTCAACCGCGCTGCCGCCTGACTTCCGGCATAATCATAGCGGGGTCGTCACACAGCAGCTGCTTTTTCAAGGAGTCTATCGTTTTATGCTCTCCCCAACTTGCGGTTCGAAGATCACTTCCGCTATCTCGATTTTCAGTGTGGTTGCGTGCTTAGCTTTCCTGATGATTTCAGAGCCCAGCCGGGGACAACCCGCAATCGCTCAAGCTCCAGCAGTCGCCGGTGGCGCGGCGCCAAAGCCTGAAGCTTCCAAAACAGACAAAGCCAGGGCCATGGGAACTCGCCCCGCGGAGCCGCCGCCGGTGATCCAGCAGCTCAATTCCGCAATCGAGCAGCTAGCCGCCAGAATGTCGCCGGCTGTGGTTCAGGTCCTGGTCACGAGCTATGGCGCGGTGGACGAGAACAGTCGCGGTCAAACGGCGGTCATTACCCGCGAGCATTTGATCGGTTCGGGGGTGATCGTGGACCCAGACGGCTACATCATGACCAATGCCCACGTGGTCGAAGGAGCGCAGCGCATTCACGTAGCTCTCGCCATGCCCTTCGTCAACGATCCCGACCAGATCGCGCCAGTAGGCAGACAGAGGATGGTTGAGGCGCGGCTCGTCGGACTCCACAAAGAGACCGACCTGGCCCTGCTCAAGATCGAGGAGACGGGCTTGCCCACGCTTTCGCTCGGCGACCACCGGACGGTTCATCAGGGGCAACTAGTGTTTGCCATGGGCAGCCCCGAGGGGTTGGAAAATTCCGTCACCATGGGCGTCGTCAGTTCGGTGGGGCGGCAGGCAGATCCGAGCCGTCCCATGGTCTACATTCAAACCGATGCTCCCATCAACCCCGGCAATAGCGGCGGCCCGCTGGTCGACAGCGAAGGCTACGTGATCGGGATCAACACTTTTATTCTTTCCTCTGGCGGTGGCAGCGAGGGCCTGGGATTCGCCATCCCCGCGCGCATCGTGAGTTTCGTCTACCAGAGCCTGCGCAAATACGGACACGTGCATCGCATAGAGGTCAAGGCAGGGGCGCAGACAATTACTGAGACCCTGGCCAAAGGGTTGCGGCTGGCGCAAACCTGGGGCGTTGTGATCGACGACGTTACGCCCGGGGGCCCGGCTGAGGCGGGCGGATTGAAGATCGGCGATATAGTCATCAGCGCCGATGGCCGCCTCATCGCTACCCTGCCTGCTTTTACCTCGGCCCTTTATCTGCATCCGCTAGATCAATCGCTCAAGCTGGAGGTGCTCCGCGGCACCGAACGCAAGACGCTTTACATTGCAGCCATGGAGATGAAGGATTCCATGGATGCGCTCTCCGAGATAACCAGTTCGCGCGACAACGTGGTTGCCCGCCTGGGAATACTGGCGCTGGATTTGAATGATGATTTGCGCGGGATGCTGGGCACGCTGCGCAATCCGTCGGGGGTGGTGGTGGTAGCGCGAGTCGCGGATTTCCTGAGCTCCTCGACTGGTCTGGAGACTGGCGACGTTATCCACAGCGTGAACCAGACGCCGATCGATTCTCTGAGTTCGCTGCGCGCGGCGCTGCGCCAAATCAAGCCGCACGAGCCGGTGGTTTTGCAGTTGGAGCGCGGCGGCGGATTTCAGTGGCTGGCCTTTGAAATGGAGTAGGCAGTTCAATGGAGCGCCGGGCGTCCTCGCCCGGCCAGCGCTTTGAAAGGGGAGGCTTCAGAAGCACAGCAAACCAATTACACGAGCCGGTTTTCGCATCGCAGAGGAAGGGAGTTGCCGTCGGGAAAGTGGCTATCAATCTGATGCCACGGCGGCATGTCAATATGCACCAGTTGACGTCGCACGAGGGAGCGCGCCGCGGCGAGCACGGCAGCTTCGTTGCAATTGCGAACGCTCGCGATCAGGTCCGGCACTGTGATGCATCGATCGCCCTCGCCGCCGCTGTCGCCGTCGCCGTGCATGAGCTGCAAGATATCCCGCTCCACCGGATCAAGCTGATATTCAATCTTCAACGCCTGCCCCAGCAAAGTTGCCTTGACCTTCGCTAGCACTCCGCTGCCTAGAACTTTTGCGTCGAGAACCGCTATGGATCCGGCGCGACGGAGACGGCTGTGTTTGAGAAGCTGCTGCCAGTCGCGCCCCCGGGTCGAGCGTTCGGCAAGAAACGCGGCGTCGATCTCCGCGCCGGCAACGCGCCGCGGCGGCGGCGATTCGTCGACGCGCTCCCAGGGCGGGCCGAGCGTGGGATCGCTCCACTGCAACGAAATAACCAGAGATACGACCCGCACATAGCCCTGTGCCCGAAGATTGCCTGCCCAGTCGTTCGTCGAATCCAGAAATGCTTCGTAGTTGTCGCCCTTGGCGTGTGCGATGGCGTACTGCAGGGCGGCATGTTCACCCAGGCGCAGGATGTGAATATCCATCGGAGCGCCCCGAAGCCATTCGCGCAAGCGGCGCACGGGCGGCTCACCGTCGCGCTCGCCGAGTTCGGTAACCAGTTGCGCCATGCCATCCGGCGCAAGGTGCTGCGGCAAGCCCGCGACAATGCGTCTTTGGATATCCTCTCCCGAGCGGCCGCCATCCCGAAACTGGACGGCATCGACTGGCGATGGCACAAACGGAGGGTTCGCCGTAATCAGGTCGAAACGTTCGCCCTTCACGGCTTCGAACAGATCCCCTGCCGATACCTCCAGGTTGGTGACGCCCGCGGCCAGGGCGTTGAAGCGCGCGCACTGGGCGGCGCGCGGGTTGATATCCACGGCGAGCACATGGCCGCTGTGGGCTGAAGCCAGCAGCGCCTGGATGCCCGAACCTGTGCACAGATCCAGGGCAAAGCGAAACGGCCGGCGTACGGTGCAGCGCGCCAGCTTGCGGCTATCGGGGCCGATCGCCATCACGTGATCGCAGGGAACCGTGGCGTACCCCGGGTGGGGAAGTTCAGGCCAGGCGTGATCGGAAAAGATCAGGCGATCGCCGACTGGGAACAGCGACGCCCGGGCCCGCGCTACAGTCGTCCCATCTTCATTCCCGCCATCAGTCTCGGCGTGGTTAGTTTGGTTCTGGACGATAGCGACCAGCCCGGCGCGCATCAGCACAGCCAGTTCCGCGGCCGTGAACAAACGGGCGATTTCGGCAGCGCTGAGTGAGCCTTGCAGGAGAAACAGATCGATGGCCAGAGCGAGGGTATCGCGGTTGGCCAGATGCTCGGAGCGGTAGATCGGCACGTGTCGCCACTGGAGATCGGCCAGATCCTCCAGACCGAGACGCCCTCGTACGCGACTCTCGGAGTACCCGGCAGCAGCCAGCTTCCGGAGGGACTCGCGAAGTATGGGCACATCCGCCTGGCTGAGGCTATAGGGAGTACGCTCCGTCATAGATCGAGGTTCACCGTGATCGAGGTTCACCGTTTTGTCTTCCTTTTCAATTTCAATGCGATTAGAGCGGATTAAGAAACCAAGAGACCCGACGGTGTTCCGCTCGCAATCTGCGATCCATAGCCGCCCACAAAAGCGACGCACAAAAGTGAGGGGTTGCATCGCTGGGGCAGGGCCGCGCGGTCAATCCCTTAGGGTTGATCCAATGGAGAACAACCAAGGAGCGCAGGGAGGGTCAGCGATGAATCATAAGCGCCGGAGATTGTTGTCCCATCACCTGATCGCTAAAGGCAAAGGATGGGGTTCCACTGGAAAGGCGCTCATCAGCAGCGCCTGAGCAGCGGCGTGGTCTCCGGGGCGGGCAAAGAAGTATCCTTGCGCCAGTTCGCATTTGAGTTCTTTGAGGCGCCTGACTTGCTCCGCCGTTTCCGCGCCTTCGGCAACAACCCTCAGACCAAGGTTGTGGGCAAGCGTAATGATGATGCGCACGATCTCGCTGGTTTCGCTGTCCGTGTCGATCTTGGAAATGAAAGAACGGTCAATCTTCAAGGCGTCGACGGGAAATCCCTGCAAGCGGCTTAGTGAAGAGTACCCGGTTCCGAAATCGTCAATGCTCAAGTGAACTCCCAATGCCTTGAGTTCCGAGAGAACCAGGCTCGATCTTTGCGGATCTGCCATGGCGATGGTCTCCGTTATCTCTACGTCAATATTTCTCGGGTCGATCCCAACCTCGGCCAGAATCGTTTCGATTTGAGCCGCCAGGTCGGGCTGGGCAAACTCCCTGGGAGTGAGGTTCACGCTTAACGTCAACGGCGGATCACAGGGAAATTGATGGTGCCATGCCCGCAGCTGCAGGCAGGCTTCGCGCAGCAGCACGCGGTTCATGGGCAGGATGATTCCAGTCTCCTCGGCGATTTGAATGAACTCCGCTGGCAACAGCAGTTCTTCTGGCCGTTGCCATCGGCTGAGCGCTTCGAAGCCCACAATCTTTCCACTCTGCAGCGAGACAATGGGCTGATAGTGAACTCGGAATTCGCCCAGTTCGAGTGCCCGGCGCAAGTCCGTTTCGAGGCGCAGTCTCTTAACCGCCAAGGTGTGCATGGCATGATCAAAGACCTGGCAGCGCGCTTTTCCCTCGCGCTTGGCCCTGTACATGGCTATCTCGGCATCGCGTACCAGGTCTTCCGAATTGCTGTACGACGTTGCACAAAACGCTATTCCGATGCTGGCCGTCGTCACCACTTCCTGTCCGTCGACAACGAAAGGGATGCTCAACCGCTCCTGAACGCGCTCTGCTACGCGAATGGCATCACCACAGTCTCGAATGCCCTCCAAAAGAATGGTGAATTCATCGCCGCCCAGCCTCGCCAAACTCGCCTCGCTCGCCACCGGGCTTGTGCCCTGCGTCAGAACCGAGCGCGAAATGGTATCGATACCCCGAATGGAAGCGGCCAATCGGCGGGCAATCTGGATCAGAAGTGCGTCTCCTGCCGCGTGGCCCAAGCTGTCATTGAATACTTTGAATTCATCGAGGTCGATGAACAGCACCGCGAACTTATAGCTTATGTGCCTCTGCGAAAGCACGAGCACGTGGCGTACGCGATCGAGAAACAAATCGCGATTCGGCAAGTCGGTGAGGGCGTCATGCAAAGCATTGTGCGCGAGGGTCTCTTCCGCTCGTTTGCGCTCCGTAATATCGCGATTGACGATGACCAGTCGATCATTCTGTCCCTTTTCATTTGGGATGGGAGTGGCGACAGATTCCAGAATGCGCCATGTCCCATCCTTGTGACGGATCCGGTATTCAAGCCGCTCTCCTTGTCCAGTGAGTCTCGCTTTTTCCGCCGCTTCCAGAACTCGCCGCCGATCATCGGGGTGGGTTTGCTCCTCTGACGAAGTTAGCTTTAATTCCTCCGGTGTATACCCAAGAATTGTCTGGTACGAAGGGCTGTTATAAAGCCGATTCCCTGCGCAGTCGATGAGGGC
>Ga0187847_10003740_pt1 | contig 11452 bp, 16 predicted proteins | sample June2016WEW_4_10_FD_132458 | JGI IMG/M metagenome (GOLD analysis project Ga0187847, IMG submission 132458) | Peatland microbial communities from SPRUCE experiment site at the Marcell Experimental Forest, Minnesota, USA - June2016WEW_4_10 | ecosystem: Environmental > Terrestrial > Soil >...
AGACCAATTACGCGAGTGAGATCCTTCACCTGCTGGGACGCACGATACTGCTACTCCTATCGGCCCGTAAGCGAGCCCCATTGCAAATACGTCAACTGATCCTCAATATCCTTCCCGTGGCAAGTTACTGTGCGGCTGCTTTGCTGGCGCCTTCTCGAGGCGCCTGCTCCAACAACGAGCGTAAACGCTCGTATGCCCGGTGGGCCTTCTGCTTGACCGCTCCGACCGTCGAAGACGTCGCGCGAGCAACTTCTTCAATGCTCAATCCATTCACCTTGAGCATGGTCAGAACCTCGCGCTGGCTCTCCGGAAGCGACGCCACCAGTTCTTCGAACGGTGGAAGATGGCTCGTCTCCTCCTCGTTTGCCGGAAGCTCAGGGAGTGCATAGGCTGAAGTCTCGCGTGATGCGATGCGCTGACGCTTGCGATAACTATCGACCCGCACACGCCGGGCTATTGCATAAACCCAGGGGAGCAAGGGCTCGCTAGGCCGATACGTGTGGCGCACCCGGTGAATGCGCAGCCACACGTCTTGGAGCATGTCTTCCGCGTCGGTTCTGCTGCCCATTTGGCTCGCGAAAAACCGATACAGCTGTGGGCTGAGCGACTCCACCAGAACGGTGACGGCGGTAGCGTCGCCCCGTTGGTACAACATCATTAGGCTTGCCAAGTCCGGCGCAGGAGACGGATAGTGACCGGTATCCGGTCGTATCGGTTGCTCCTCGTGCTTCGGCTGGATTGTCATGCTCCTACAACTCGTTCCACCACGCCTCGTCTCAGCTAGACTCTTCATCCCCTCAGACGGGATGCGCGAGGAAAGGATGCAAGACTTAAGAAACTCCATCGTTGGCGCAATACCGTACGCTGCGGCATGGCCGGGCCCATTCCGCGGGCTCAAAAAAAAGATGATCAGCCGTAACTTCTGGTTCGTTGGCCCGAACTCCCAAGCAGAGAACTCACTCGCGCTCATCCCTTCGCTCGCCTTGATTAAGGCTGTCTGGCGATGCGGACACGTCGGTGGGTTTGAGGTTTAGTGGAACGAGGTTTAGATATCCGAGCCGAATTCGTTAACATCTTCAACCGGACTTGTTGCCGAATCCGGGCACCCCGAATCCGCAGAACCCGGCGATCAAGGGCGCGGGGAACGGTACAATCTATGCGGGCGGGTACGGAGTCATCAATGCTTACCTGCCTCCTAACAGCTTATAGGGCACGGCGCCTTAATCCCCAAGGCCGCACTGGCACGCTGATTGCCAGGTCCTCGTTTTGACGCAGAACCTCAAATGTCAGTCGCCGGGCCATTAGCTCGATCGCCGGCTTTGCTTGGGCCAGCTGGTCGCCGAACAGCCGCCCGATGGCCAAGCCACTGGCTGGGAGAGGCGCAAATTTCTTGCATCCGTTTCGCGATAAGTCCGTCTCTGGTTGTTGGAGGCCACAATCACCTTTAGTAGTCTGAAGTGGCGGCTGAAAACCTCATGAGCTACCTCCAAGAGGTGGATCTAGGCGGCACGTTTCCTCCCTTCGTCTCCTTTGAGGAACACTTTGGGGTGGTTCCAAACCTCTTTCGCGCCCAAACCCTGTTGCCGCGGGTCCTCGAGTGCGAAGCCGAATTTATGGGCGCCGTGCTTTTCAAGGACTCGATTCTGTCCCGAATCCAGAAGGAGTGTATATTGCTCGCAGTTGGGGTCGAGTGTCAATCCAACTATTGCGTAGCGTTGCACTATCAGGTGCTACGTTCACTGGGAGTCCCGGTCAGCCGACTCGATCAGATCGTCATCAATTACCGCAAAGCAGCCCTGTCGACATCTGACGCGGCTTTGCTCGATTTCGCGACCAAGCTGGCGATGCGCGCTCCTTGGCTGTCACGTGAAGATATCGAACTGCTTCGGGATCAGGGATTCAACGATGAGTCCATCTTGGAAGCAATCCTGGTCACTAGTCTGGCCAGCTTTCTTTGCACGCTATCCACTGGGCTGAGCCCATCGCCCGACTTCGAGCCGCGCGTGATTCCCACGTCTAACCACACGTCTCCGCCGAAAGCAGCCTATGTTGGTGGGACCGGCGGTCCCTACCTGCGGGCCGTCGAACGCAGTCCCGAGAGCTTCCCGCCTTTTGCAATCTTTCTCGAAAGATTTGGGTTCATTCCCAACCTCTTCCGCGCCCAGACACTTAGGCCAGATGTCCTCGAGGCAGAAGTGGAGCTGTTCGGCAACGTACTGGGGCCTAAAGATGTTCTCTCTCACATGCAAAAAGAGTGCATCCTCCTGGTCGCCGCGGCAACGAACCTGAACACCTACTGCGTTGCCGACCATTGCGAGATGCTTCACATAATGGGTCTATCGATGGAAGAAGCCGACCAAATAGCGCTGGATCATCACGAAGCCGATCTCTCAAAGGAGACCAAGGCCCTTCTGGACTTCGCGCTCAAACTTGCAGGTCGACGTTTCAGGATCCGCAGCGAGGATATCGATGAACTTATTGGCCACGGCTTCACCGAAGAGCACATTCTTGAGACAGTAGCTGTGACGGCGCTCAACAACTTCCTGAATACGCTGCAAATGGGCCTCGGGACGACCCCGGACGTTAAACCCAGGCACGTTTACACCCTCAAGGATGCCCTTCCAACCCTCGCCGAGGAGTACCCCGCGGAAGGCGCACAAATTGACCCAGACGCTAGTTTGGTGGCCAGGGTGCAGGCCGGAGATCTGGAAGCTTTTGAAGAATTGGTCATCCGTCACAGCCGCCGTGTACACCGGACGCTGGTCGGTATCGTAGGGAACGTCCAGGACGCTCAAGACGCGTTTCAGGAGACGTTTTTGAAAGCATTTCGGTACATCGGCAGTTTCGAGGGCCGATCAACATTCTCCACATGGCTTTTGTCGATCGCTAGCAATACTGCACTTCAATGCCTCCGGGAGCGCAAGTCCCTGGAAAGCTTCGACGACGAGGATTACGTAGAGGAGTTCCACCCTAGATTCGTGCGGGCTTGGGGGGACAACCCCGAACAACTATACTCTGAAGCCGAGCGCCGGGGCCTTGTTGAACGCGCGGTTATGATGCTTCCATCAAAGTACAGGGTCGTATTGGTGCTCCGAGACATCGAGCAAGTCTCGACCGGGGAGGCTGCAGCGGCTCTCAACTTGGAAATTCCGACCCTGAAAAGTCGTCTCTTGAGGGCACGTCTGATGTTACGCGAGGCGCTCGCGCCTCACTTCGCTACTAGCGCCAAAAGGATGGGTTCGTGATTACGTGCAGCGAGTTCATGGATGAGTTTGGAGATTACTTGGAGAGCGAAGTCTCTACCAAAGTCCGACAGCAGCTCGAAGACCACGTCGCGCATTGTCGAACCTGCCAGGTCATCTGCGACTCCACTCGCAAGACTCTCAAGATCGTTACCGACAGCGGGTCGTTCGACCTACCAGAGGCAGCTCTCAAGCCGATCGTAGACCGGATCATGGCGAAGATACGCACAGATCAAGGATACAGCAACAGCTTCTGACGCGGGCCCCGCTAAGCGCGATCCCCTGACGAATAAAGACCTCAACATCATCGATCGCATGACTGAGAGTCGTACTAATCAAAAAAAGCGCCCACTGTGCCGAGGACGGCGCAGTGGGCGTGACTTCGAGGGAGAAAGTCAGGGATCTCATTCAAGCGCGGGCATGGCAGGCGCTTATAGACTAGTTGTCGCTCGCGATCGATGCGACCACTTTCGGTGGGTTGCCCTGCTTGGAATTGGCTAGAGCGTTTCTTCTTGGGGCTCGAAACTCAAAGCCGGAGTTGTCGCCAGGATAGAACCAGGTGTGCAACGCTGGCGCTTGTCCCTCTTCTGTTTCATAGAACATGAACTTGCTGTCACCCGTCGGCTGCAACCTGTATGCCGGAATCGCGAGAACGTTCGCGATGACATGGTTCTCATCGGCGTTGTAGATCAGCACGTTGAATCGGTTCAGGGGCGAACCGAGAAGTTTTATTACATACGATCCTGGAGGCAGCACGGTGCCTTGGACGTCAATTGACTGATCAATTGTGATGGTTGTCAACTTGTTGTTTTCATCCGCCTTCAGCGTGGGAACTAGCACGGTGCTCATCAAGCTCGCAGCCAGGATGGCGATCGTCGAAAAATACTGTTTCATAGGTTTGCTCCTTGGTAAATGTTGCCTTTCTACTCGTATGTTCGTTAATGACGCGGATAGGTTATGGCTTTTCTGCGTGTCTATTGATAACGGCGGCAAGGTCGAACTTTTCTCCGCCTCAGAAGTAACTTTGCCGTGGGAGAAACGAATTGATTGATGATAGGAGTCCGCAATGGACGAACAAGTGTATCGTCTTCCAAACCTGGTGTTGAGCTTTCAACTGACGATCAAGAATGTCGGCGATGGCGTGGAAGGGGCCGCCGACAGGATAATGAGCCTGGTCCAAACGCTCCCATGCCGCCAGGACGGCTTTGATGATCTACATGTTGCGCTGCTGGAGGCTTTGTCGAACGCGATCATCCACGGCAATCGTGAAGATCCGGGTAAGACTATAGACGTTTGTGCAGGCTGAGACGACCAGGCACGGGTGTTAATAGCCGTTACTGATCATGGAGACGGTTTCGATCCCGCCTTCTTAGCGGACCCCACGTCCGGCGAGAACATATTCGCCGGTCATGGCCGTGGCGTGTTTCTAATGAGGCATCTCGTCGATGAAGTTGAGTTCAATCGGGGGGCCGACAGGTAGTGCTTCGTAAGCGAGTCGCGAGTGATCCGAGGCCATCCATTATAGAAATGCATCTTGAGGGCGCTTGACTGATTACCAAGGCCACCTTCTCGCTCATCTTGACGGTTGCCTGCGACTGCGTTATGGGCTGAACTGGCGTCCCGTTTGCAGGAAGTTCACTTTATCATTAAATTACTTACTTCTGCGCCGTTCGGCAGTGCTGCCGGCACTCCTCCAGAGTTATAATCAACGCAAGTCTGCTAGTGGCGTTTCGGAGTTTGCATGCGGTTCTCCCACCTTCCAATCTTTGCGACCGACGAAACGCATGGCCGGGCGCTTCGGGCGGGCAACCGGTTGATCGTTCATAGCCCGGCTATGGGCTGGCGTTCACTGTACGGCGCGATTATCGAGGAGTCTCCGTTTCGAGCGACCGAACCGGCGATGGGTCACCCCGCATTGATTTATCACTTGGCCCGTCCCACCCAGGTGACGCGGAGGGTGGAGGGCACTCGCCCGGACCGGGCTGTAGTCGGGCCCCGCTGCCTTTGTCTCACCCCAGGTCAGGCGACTACTATTTGGCAGCATTCGGGACGTCCCGAGATCCTGCAAATATACCTGCGGCAGTCTATCTACGAGGCCGCAGTCGGTGAGATGTACGGTTGCGACGCCTCAAACGTGGAAGTGGTTCCCCGCTTCGCCCTCATGGACCCGCTGCTCGAACAACTGGCCAACGCCGTTTACTCGCTGTTGCGGGGAGGAGCCGTGGGCGATGAGCTGTACGTCGACAGTCTGGCCCAGATGATCGCCGCGCATCTGGCGCGAAACCACTCGTCCCGCTCGCGGCGCGTTCATACGCCCGCTGTTGACCAAATCTCAGGCTGGAGAATGCACCGATTGGCCGAGTTCATTGAAGAGAATCTCGCCAGTGATCTTACCCTGCGGGCGCTAGCCGAGCAAATTAAATTGAGCCCGATATATTTGATCCGAGCCTTTAAAGCCGCGGTTGGGTTGGCTCCCCACCAGTACGTGCTTCAACGCCGTCTGGAACGAGCCAAGGCGCTTCTCCACTGCACCGAACTGCCCTTGGCCGAAGTTGCCTTGCGATCTGGCTTCTACTCGCAGAGCCACCTATCGAGTTGGTTCCGGCGTAGTGTTGGGGTTTCGCCCGCGGCCTATCGGCAAGCACGAAGTCTTGGACGACACGAAGGAGTGTGAGATGGATCAACAGGTGACAGATGCAGCCCAGGTAAACACGGAGCGCTACGAAGCTCTGATGGACGTAATACGGAACCGAATGACCAATCGAGCGTTCGCTCCGTGCGAGATTCCGCGAAAGCACTACGAACTAGTCCTGGAGGCGGCACGACACGCGCCATCCGGCGCCAATGCCCAGCCCTGGCATTACATCGTGGTTCGCGACGCGGCGGTCAAACAGGCCATCAGCCAGTACTTTGTCCAGGAGCAGCAAAACCGCGTCAAGCTACAAATGAAATTCCCGACGCCGAATTATTCCGGAGTTGCCACGGCGCCTGGTGTCATCGCTATCGCCGTCGATTACCGTTTTGTCCGGGCCTTCCCTGTCTTGAATGACGGATCGGAATTGGACCGGATGTATTGCCGCAACGCCGAGCGAATCCTGCTGCAATCGGTGGCCGCCTCCACCATGTCCGCGCACCTCGCTGCTGCCGCTTTGGGCTACGCTGTCTGGTGGATCACCGCCATCGGACAGGATGAGATGCAAAGGAACATACGGCCGCTGCTCGGCATTCCCGAGGAACTCGACGTCGTCGACATAATGTGTTTTGGACCGCCCCTGAAGCCGTCGTACAAAAGGTGGAAAAAACCGCTGGACCAAATCGTTAGTTGGGATCTCTTCAACCACCAGAACCTAATGACTGTGAAGCAGATTGAAGATTGGGTGAAAACCCGCCGGCACAAGGTCATGTATCGGGATGAAACAAATGTCGATTGAGGATTCTCAGGGCGCTTCGTCGATGGCCTACGGCGTGCCGGCGGATCTGGCGGAAAAGGCCGCCATCATGCGGGAGTTTGGACGACGGCGAGCCGCCGGTGAGCCGGTCTCTGAGGAGTTGCAGGCCAAGCACGTTAGCGCGACCAACGATAATTACATGACTGGTCCGGAGCCAGGCGAGCGGATACCGGACTTCGCCCTACCTGATGCCAGCGGTATTTTGCGATCGCTCAGTCACTGGGCCCAACGGCTTGCTGCTGGTGTTTCATCGCAGCGCGGACTGGTGACGATACTGCCGCTCCCAACTGGTCGAGTTGGAACAATCCCGTTCGATGCTGGAGAAGAATGGCGTCCGGCTCGCAGCCATCAGCTATGATTCCCAGGAGATTCTCAGGGGCTTTGCGGACAAGCATGGCATCGGATTTCCGCTGCTTTCGGATCACGATAGCGCCGTGATCCGCCGCTATGGGATCTTCAATACCAACATTGCTGCAGGGCTACGAGCCCATGGCGTACCGCATCCCGTGGAATATCTGGTAGCTCCCGAGGGCAAATTGATCCGGAAATACTTCGTGCAGAACTACCAGCACCGGGTGACTGCGTCGGCAGTAGTTCTGCACGAATTTGGAGTGGTTGGTGAGCAGACTCCGATGATAACTCTCCAAAGCGGCGCACTCACACTGGAGATTGGGCTATCTAGCCCGAGCGCGTTTGCTGGCCAGGAGATCGGCTTGTTTGCGAAGTTCAAGCTGGAGCCCGGTTGGCACATCTACGGCACGCCTCTGCCGGACCACTACACGGCCACGTCAATTACCTTCGACGATCCGAAAGTCATACGGCAATCCTTTGACCTTCCGGCGGCACCGCCGATGGAAATTACGGCGCTCGGTGAGACTCTACCGGTATACGGTAGTTCGTTCCAGGGGCGGGGCTCGCTGCTGCTCAAATTTCCAATCGTCGCAGGTAAAACCGTGTTGTCAGGTCAGCTCCGCTTTCAGCAATGCAGCGACACAATCTGCGAGGCACCGGAGACGACCCCGTTCGAGCTGCCGTTGACCATCGAAGTATTTATGGATGCGGACCGAATGTAGTAACCGGTCCTGCGTTGTTCTTCGGCGCGAGATGAAACTTATGACGTTTAGATCCTCGAATACCAGCTCCGTAGTCATCGCAATCGCAGGTTTGAACGTGCGATATACGGGACACCGATCGGCAAAGAAACCATGGACTCGGGTTGCAGTTTCTCTGTGCGACTCCTCGGTCTTCAGTTTCAGAATGACGTGGATGCGGCGGATCACGAGTACATTGTCCTCCAACTCAACTTCACCGACCGCTTCAGATACCAACCGGTCATTCGATGCGTCAATTTGACGCGCCTCCAGCGCGCCTCCAAAGGTTCCGGTCAGTCAACCCGCTGCCGCGGCGACCACGTAATCCAACGTCGTGGCGTGCGGCTCCAGGATCGCCGGCGGAACCTTGTAGTGCTCCGCCACAGCGCCGTGGACGCCGAATATTACCGGCTCTTGTTCCGCCGGAAGATAAGCTTTGCGCACTGGGCCTTTCACACGCTCAATTCGCACTTCGGAGCGATAGACAACGTCAGACATAAATCCTCCAAGAGGTCGAGTTTACAGTACCGCAAGTCTTAGCCACTAAAAGTGTGCCCGCTGCTCAGACAGGACCGGAGCAACGGGCACGAGGGAAGTTTAATCGAGCCGTATGACGATCGGACAATTAATAGAGAAACCACTAGTTGTGAACGGCGCTCCACCGGGCGCCGTAAGCAGGCCGTCCTGGACGAAAGTCAGGATCTGGAACTCTTCACGCAACTGGCCGCGGTATCCACTGGCAATTGCAGCTGGGGTCCACTGATAAATCTGAGCATCCCAGGTAGGAGAGTAATCCAACGCAATGGTCGGTATACCGCCCAATACGTTGTTGGGCCGATGACCGTCCGCCAAGTCAGCCGACAACCCCTGCCGAAGCGGGTTTGCGCATCCACCCTCTTCCGGACCGTTCGCGGCGAGGAAGATCCGCTCAATCGGGCTGGAGAAGCTGTCATCCCTCCCGAGCGGAAGATTCGCCATCAACGGAGCAAAAGTATTGTGCTCGATCGAGGCTGCCAGTGGTATGCTCGCGTCCATCGAGATATACCATACGGGTCTTCCAAAACTGAACCCAGTGATCAGATTCAATGTCACCGTCATATTGACGGGATCGATAGCAAGTACCTGATCATGGACCTTTGTGTAGTCCACACTGCCATTCGGGAAATTGATCTGGTCGGCCGTGACGTTAAATGCGACGATGGGGGCATTGTAGATCACGCCTGCGGCATTCAGCACCTGAACAAGCGGGCTGTAGTTCTTGTCACCCACCGCTCCCGGGTGGAAGGCTGTGGGTGGAAATTCATTGCCAGCGGGACCAGGAGTAACGCTCCGGACGGGCGAAAAATCAACGGTTCCCGCATTAAACACAAGGTCATTGTTTTGATCGAAGTTTGCCGTCCGCGCTGCATTCGCCGCGAACGTCAGCTTCGCCGAAAAGTTCAGCCCCAGTTCGGCGGCCACGTCAGAGTCGTCGACATCCGTAAGGATATACCATACATTCCTTCCATCCTTCATATGTCCCAGATAAAGAGGAATGGTGATCGTGCCCGCGACCGAATCGATGGGGCCAGTGTTTAGCAGTTGGACCGGTCCCACCAAGCTGCGATCGACCGTCGACGGGGATGGCCCGAAGTATGAGAGATCCACAGTCGCGCCAACAGAAGGCGGGGCTGGGAATACGTCACATCCAGGGCCCGCGCCGCGCGGTCCTGGTCCCGGGCCTTGCGCGGTGTTGGGATTCGTTGTCGAGGCTTCGGCGACGTTATTGTGGCTGATGTCGATTTTCCCTTCGACGGCCCTGCGTGGTGTGCGAAGCCGGGGTGAATCTTGCGCAAAGGCTGTCATGCCCAGCGTGATGGTAATTGCCGAAGCCATAACGAGCCGCGAGACTCCGCGACTGTTAGAAGCGTTGCAAATCATTTTGACACTCTCCTTAATTCAAGTAGTTGGGCTCGCATCCGCCGATACAACTTGCGTGAGGTTCCGCCCACTGCTTCATAGTTCGCGTAACCTGCAAGAAGGTTACGCGGTCCAAGAAGCGTTTTCGATATGTTTTGATCTGTTTCGGCAAAGACACCGGAATGTGCCGTGCATACGGGTTGGGCCAGCCGGTGCGCAGACGAGCCACCGACGCATCCTTCATTAGGACGAGTGGTCGCTACTCGGTCGAATTTGACCGACTGCCGGTCGCTATTGGGCGGACGCTCGATGCGCTCTACACCGCCGCCGGCGCGGGTGACCCCATAATTGACAGCCGTCCCATTGAGGTTGCCCCAACTGCCATTCGCATCCAACGCCACATTCTGATCTTCGCTCCACAGCGGCGTACCGCCATCCTGTGCGCCGAATAGTGCACGCCAATGGAAGGTCGATTCTCTATGGCGATATCGTGTCGCACGGGAAGCTGCAGCGGGCCTACACGTCCGAACAATTGCGCAACATACCGATTAAGGCGCCCGGCGAGCGCCGCCTGATCGGGCGCGATACGATGGCGCTCGACGTACCGTCCAAGACCAACGGTGCAGGCCGCTATGGCATCGACGCCGTCGTCGAAGGCATGATCTATGCGCTCCCCAAGATTCCTCCGACGCACTACGACTCCAAGGTTGTCTCCATCGACGATTCGGCGGCGAGACATTTGCCCGGCTATATTCAGAGCCTCGCCCTCGATGACCCTTCGGACATTGCGCCAGGTTGGGTGATGGTCTGCGCGGAGAGCTTCGCGGTGGCCAACCATGCGGCCGATCTCGTCAAGGTGACATGGAGGTCGGGCGACGCAGCTCACGTATCCGAACGCGACCTCCAGAACCGCGCGGCCGAGCTGATCGAATCGACCGCAGGACGTGCACGTAGCAACCTGGGGAGCTCGGGTTTCTACTTTGTATTCGCACACATGGGCATTGGTCTTCTATCTGCACTGCATTACAGATATTCTGGTTGGCGTAGATAGGCCGCGCCAGTCTCGTCTGACATGCTTTGGATTTAACTCAAATGATACATCGCATTATGGTTCTCATATCCGTGCTCTCGGCGGCCGCTTCGGCAGGCCACGCCGAGATCGCGCTGGAAAACGGCTACAGCCAAATGTATAACCTCCAGTTCGAGGAGGCCCACGGCACATTTCAGGCGTGGGAACGGCTGCACGCCGGCGATCCCATGGGCCCGGTCTCCGATGCCGCAGCTTTTCTGTTGAACATCGTGGCGTTGACGGCGATTCCGAGCGCCAGCGTAATCACGGCCACCGAGGTGAACCCCGGTGATCTGGCCAATTGCCGAGCAGCGAACCGTACGTCTGCCAGCATGCTCTCCAGCGTTAGCCACTGCCAGGCTTCCCGGCTCCGTTCTTCAATCAGGCTGACATTGCCGAACTCACGCCGTGCGGTCTGCTCAGCCTCCGCTCTCGGCACGCCCTCGGCCATCAGCTCGCCGGGCGAGCGATAGCTAACTCCGTAGGCCTTCTGTGGGCATGGTGGCTTGGCCTATCTCTTACGCTTAAGTGCTTTCTTGCATACGCGGTCGTACTATGCGCGATCTTGTTTGTTTGGCTTAGTCGGCCTGCAAGGCTCGCATACTGGGCGATGACCGACCCAACTCGTCCTCCTCCCCCTAGCATTCCGAAGTTCCTAGATAGCGCAATCGAGATAATATCGCTGGTGAAGTATCTTGGCTG
>Ga0187847_10003744_pt1 | contig 11446 bp, 7 predicted proteins | sample June2016WEW_4_10_FD_132458 | JGI IMG/M metagenome (GOLD analysis project Ga0187847, IMG submission 132458) | Peatland microbial communities from SPRUCE experiment site at the Marcell Experimental Forest, Minnesota, USA - June2016WEW_4_10 | ecosystem: Environmental > Terrestrial > Soil > Wetlands...
CGCCGCCAGCGTGCGCGTCTTGAAAAATCTGGCGGCCCACAACCACTTATCCACCCGTACTGAGTTCATGCTCCTCCATGCGACACGGGGATTCCTGCCAGTCAGATCAGATCAAGTAGGGGCCGGTGCCTCAGCCGCCCAGTCGAGCATGGCCGACCCCATTATCCTCCACGCTACGCTTTTCTCCGTCAGAGCCGGGTGGCAAGCTATAATCCTGCCCACGCACGTTGAGCCGTTTTGCGGGCGTGAGCGAAGCGGGAGCACGCAGGCGAAATCCCGAGCGCAGCGAGGGATCTCATGTTGAACGGTGGCACTAAACTCGGCCCCTACGAAATCCTCTCCCCCATCGGCGCCGGGGGCATGGGTGAAGTGTACAAAGCCCGCGACTCGCGCCTTGATCGCATCGTAGCCATTAAAATTCTTTCCGGATCATTCACCGACGCCGACCGCCTCCGCCGCTTCGAACAGGAAGCCCGTACCGTCGCCGCCCTCAATCATCCCAACATTCTCGGAATCCATGACATCGGCAACTACAACGGATCCCCTTATCTCGTCTCCGAGTTTCTCGAAGGCAAAACCCTCCGCGAAAAATTGGAGGAAGGCCCCCTGCCGCTGCGCCGAGCCTCGGAGTATGCCCTCGGCATTGCCCACGGCCTTGCCGCCGCGCATGAAAAAGGAATTGTCCATCGGGACCTGAAGCCGGAAAACATCTTCATTACCGATGATAATCGGATAAAAATTCTCGACTTCGGACTTGCAAAACTCGTTGACTCGAAACCGCTCACTGAAGTAAACGTCACCGTCACAAGGGCAACCGTCCCAGGCGTCATTCTCGGGACCGTCGGATATATGTCTCCAGAACAAGTTCGCGGCGAACCCACCGATGCCCGCTCTGACATTTTCAGTTTCGGCGCGGTGCTCTACGAAATGCTGACAGGCACGCGCGCCTTTAAGCGCGATACGTCCGCCGAAACCATGACCGCAATTCTCCGCGAAGAGCCTGCGGAATTGAGTACCTCCGATTGGCACGGAACGCCAGCATGGGAGCGCATCATCTCACGTTGCATGGAAAAGCTTTCTGCACGAAGATTCCAATCGGCTAGCGATCTCGCTTTTGCCATTGAATCGTTGAGCGGAAGTTCGGTCAGTGCAAGTGCCTCGTCGCCCAGCGGATCGAATATTCCGGCCGTAAAGCCTGTCCGCTCATACTTTTGGCTTATAGGTGTTGCAGCCGCACTATTGGTCGCTGCCGCCGCGCTTTTCATCGGAAAATCATCGGTAAAGGCCGAGCCCGTAAAATTCACCCGCCTTACTTATGCTCGCGGCAGCATCTCCAACGCGCGCTTCTCCAGCGATGGGCAAACGATTATCTATAGTGCACAGTTTGGCAACGATCCCATGCAAGTTTATTCGGTGCGCAGCGACTATCCGCAGTCAGTGAGGGTTGATTTGCCGGTGGCGGCGTTCTTCTCGCTATCGCGGCACGGCGACTTATCGCTTGCCTTAAATCCAGTCGATCACGGCCACTACTGGACTGGAACGTTAGGTCAGGCGCCGATCTCCGGGGGTTCGCCACGCGCCATGTTGGATGAGGTACTCTCCGCAGACTATTCGCCCGACGGCAAGACCATGGCGGTGGTTCGGCAACTGGGCGGAAAAACCCGCATCGAGTATCCCGTGGGCAAGTTGCTCTACGAATCCAGCGGCTACATGGACTACGTGCGCGTTTCGCCCGACGGCAGACGCGTAGCGTTCGCTGAGCATCCGGTCTTGGACGATGACCGCGGCTTCCTCGCAATGATCGACGCCTCGGGTCAGCATATGCAACTCACCGCAGAAAGCGAAACCATACAAGGCCTCGCATGGGCGCCGGACGGCCAAGAAATTTGGCTCACAATGGTGGACACCGGCCAGGCCAGACAACTTTTCGCCGTAAGTCTTTCGGGCAAAGTGCGACACGTATTCAGTTCACCCGAAGGCATGAGGATTCTGGACATCGCGCCCGATGGTCGGGTGTTACTGGTGAGCGAACTTTCACGTTACGAAATTAATACTTTCGACACCGTGTCAGGCAAAGAACAGCGCGGACTCGAATGGTTTGATGGGTCACTTGATCCCAGTATCTCTCCGGATGGAAAAGCGATTTTGTATTTTGAATTCGGAGGGCCGGCCGGATCTTTGTATCAGGCCGTGTATCGCAAACTCGATGGTTCGGCGCCAGTGGATCTCGGCCCCGGGGCGCAGCCAAAATTTTCACCGGATGGCAAGACTGCCGCGGCCATCTTACTGACACGTCCGCCCCAGATTGCTCTCTATCCCATCGGCGCGGGGGAAAGCCGCAACTTATCTCTCGGCGACGTCACCAGCGCTTTTGCGCCCGGATGGTTTCCTGACGGCAAACGGCTCTACTTCATCGGGACCGATGGGCAACAAGCCCTGCGCACATACTCAATCGATCTGGCCGGTGGTAAGCCTCAACCGTTGGGTCCGCCGGGCTGGCAGGCTCGATCCTTTTCTCCCGACGGAAAACGCGTGGCCGGGGATTTATCGGGGGAGAAATTAATTTACGATCTCGAAACACAGAAAACGCAGACAGTCTCGACCATGGAACCAGATGAGCGAGTGTTCTCCTGGAGCCAGGATGGAAGCGCTATTCTCGTGGGCATCCAAATCCAGGGTGGATTTCAGGTTACCAGCGTGGATGTGAACAGCGGCAAGCGCGCTCCGCTGCAAACCATTACCGAAGAAGACAAGGCCGGGGTGGGTGATTTCTATTACTCCATCTCTCCCGACCACAAAATTTACGCTTACAGCGCGGCCCGGGATTTGGCCACGCTCTACATCGCCAAAGGCATTAAATAAAAGGTGTTTGTGTGGCGCGGGCGCCTCGCTCGCGAAAGTACAGAGCGTAGGCGGAGTTTTGCATCCGCCCCAAGTGGTTTTACTTGTCCAGGCGAATTGTTCGTGCCACTCTCAGCAAGTCTTCTTTTGCCTTCGGCCCGGCAGCGGTCAGCATCCAAACGCTACCTTTCTTTTGCAGGAGAACCGCGGTTTTATCGGGATTCGAAATCATCGAGGTTTCGTACCGTCCGATCCGTACTTTCGGGATATCCCCTGTGATCTCTTCTTCTCCGAAGACCTTTGCTGCGTCGGATGATGATGTCGGCAGCGAAACCGACAAGTTGTGAATCTCAATCCTTTGTTTCTGTGGTCCATCCATCGCGATCAATATCGTTTGCGGCCATTTCAAATCGGCACCGGAAAAACTATACGAATCAGGTTTCTTCACCGTAATCCCGATCCACCGATTGCGATAAGTATTACCCTCGATCGTGTAAGGTTTGGCATCCGGCGGCACATGAACCGTTCTTCCAGCCACGGTGTATTCGAGAATGCTGATGTCCACATTGCCGAACAGTTGTCCCAGCGAGGCAATGCCGGCAAGCGTGCCATCTTCCAGCGCGCTGTCGAAAACGCTGAATCGCGCTGCATCCGCCGCACCTGGTGCATATAATGCGCCATCAACCGGGATCCATTCATCGCCGATCAATACCTCAACCCAGGCGTGACCACCCCAAATACCGCCTGCATAAACGAACCCCATACGAATGCGCGAAGGAATCCCCGCCGCCCTCGCCAGCGAACCCAGCAGCATGGAATAGCCAAAGCAGGTGCCGCGGCGGTTCTTCGCGACTTCGGATGCAGGAGCGACCGCAATCCCTAAATCAAAGTGCATGTTGTCGTTGGTCCATCGCTGTAACGCCTGGGCTGTTGCCCACGCGTCTTTGTTCTCTCCGGAAAGGTTTTTTTTCACAACTTGTTTCGCAATATCAATCACTGTCTGATCGTCCGACTGCAATAACGCATTGGGAGCAAGAAACGGCCGCAAGTTATCTGTCATGGCAAATGGCCTGATTCCATGCGATTTGGGTTCGGGCCGCCAAATTTCGAGAACCAAATAATCTCGCGTCTTCTCGATGACTTTTTGATTTTCTGCTGAGAAATCCGGCCATCCAAAATCTGGCCGTTTTTGTGTGATCTTCAGGCGTATTCGTTCGATCAATCGCTCTTGCGGCAGGCGAACATTCGCGGTGACAATCGAGTGTCTGAAAGTTTCCTCTGGAAGAGTCGCACCCTCCACCGGAACGGTCATTTCATTCTTTCCGCTGCGTGCCGCTTCGATGTCGCCCAGCGGGCTCGGAGTGATCTGTCGCAGCATCCAGCCTTGTTGATCGAGCCATATAAGAGACTTACCCGGCATAACGCTCATCGTTTGCTCGATCTTGCTTGCGGCGACGGATTGCCCATCTACGACAACCGGTTCTCGTGCCACCAGCGTATCCGTAATCGTGACGACCGAGCCTAACTCAGGAGCGAACGTCTGGTAAGAGATCGAATCCGTTTCCTTATGAAGTCGCGATAGCGCCAACTGCCGTCCGCCCTCGGGCCCCAGTAAAGCCCCAGAGAATATTTGATTTCTTTCGTAAGTCTTGCCCCCGGTGCTGGTTTTGATCGCGAGAGAATTTCCATTGACTGCAAGTGCGACCAAAGTCGCCTGCGCCGAACTGGAAATCGTGCTCTCCAACGCTTTTAAGTTTCCTTCTGCATCTTCGTGGTATTGAGTGTCGCTCTTGATCTCCAGCTTTGTTCCCATACGGTTGAAAATCAGGTCAGATTCAATTCTCGTGTTCACCTTACCTTCAGCACTAACGCTTCGACTCTCACGGTATGTTCCTGTAGGCTCGTTGTCCATTTTGAATACAGCCTGAATGCTTCGATCTGCTGGCGTTTGTGACAACGCTGCGATTGCGCTCATAAAGACGTATAGAACGCGTCCTGCGAGCGTGCGAAACTGCAAAGCTCCTTTTGTGTTTTCCATGCTCCCTCCTGTGGGGTGCGCAAGAGGTAGTCTTGAAAGCGGCCGAACCTTACCGAAATTCTGGAAAAATGACAGAAATAAATTTTGTAAGGTTTTGCTCGCGCTTGAGACAAACTATGCGGGCGCAATTTAAGAAACTATCGCAATCGCTCAATGAGTCAAGCTGAACAGGACAAGAAAACAGAATTGGCGAAGCAATACGAAGCCCTGTGGCGGGAATTCGGCCCCAGTCTTCAGCGCCTGGTCTTTTCTTATGAATTTCTTCCGCAGGCGCGCGAAGATTTGTTACAGGAAATTCTGCTCGCGCTCTGGATTGCGTTACCTCGTTTTCGTGGCGAATCTTCCCTGCGTACTTTTGTCTTCCGCATCGCCCACAATCGCTCGCTCACGCACGTCTGGCGGCGCAAACGCGCAGGTGTGTCCGAAGATCCCGAATCCTTGCAACTTTCCGACAAACGGGATGGTCCTGAGAGCGCGGTCATTCGTAATAAAAATCAGGAGCGCTTATTGCAGGCCATTCGCGAACTGCCCGTAGCGCTGAAGCAAATGATGACGCTGGCGCTCGAAGAAACTTCGCATGCAGAAATTGCAGAAATCTTGGGCATCAGCGAAAACAATGTCGCGGTACGTTTGAACCGCGCCCGCAATCTCCTTCGCGAAAAATTAGGAGGAAGGCAATGAACTCCGATCAGGAAATGAAACAATGGCGCGAAATATGGCAGGTCGAGGACAGTTCTCTAGCTCCAAACACCGGTGAAATTCGCAATCGGGCTGTCCGCCAGGAAAGATCGTTGCGCTTCAAATTCATTCTCGAGATGGCGCTGGCAGTTGCGCTTCTTGTGGGCAGCGCCCTTTACGCTTCGGTGAGACACAATGCTGAAATGCTCCTCTGGATGGTCATCGTCTGGATTCTGACCATCGCCGCCTCTGCATTTTCGATATGGAATTGGCAAATACTGTGGCGCGCTCATGAGCGCTCTGTCTCGTCCTATTTGGCTTTGTATCGCAACCGTGCGCACGCAACCTTACGCGCCGTGAATTTCGGCTTTGCCCTTCTCGTCTTTCAATTGCTGATCGTGATTCCGTGGTTTACTTACGATCTGCTCGAGCGTAATTTACCTCGCATGCGTTATGGCATCGCTATGATTATGCTTGCTGTTTTATCCGTCACCTATGTGTGGGTGTTTCTCCGCATGCGCGCCAGGGCTTTCAAGGAAATACGGCTCGCAGACGCAGAGTCGGCGCATGCCGAGTAGTGCCGCGTGAGCGAATACTCTTGTCTGCCAAACTGTGCCCCTCTGTGGTAAAAGTCTTCCTCTTCTGGTAAATTTCTCCTGCGGCAAAATAACGCCGCACACAACTCAATCTTTGGTTCGCGCGTCCTCAACAAAAGAATGAAGAGGGAAGCGGGTGAGAATCCCGCGCTGCCGCGCAACTGTAAGCGAGGAAATCGCAGCCGGCTTAGTTTGCTTGTCATTCTTGCAAACTGAGCCACCTGCGAAGCAGCCGGTCACTGGAGCAATCCGGGAAGGCCGGTTGTAGCTGTCGGATGTCGTCATAATTACTAAAGACGCGTCCTCCACTCGCGAAGCCAGGAGACCGGCGCGAACCGCAACACCAACCCCTTTCGCGTGCCAAAGGAGGAGTGCATGAAACTCTCGCGTCTTTTCGTAATTCTTTTATCGCTGTTGTCTTTCGCTTCCGCTGAAATTAAAATCCGTGTCGCCGACCCACAGGGCGCAGCCATCGCCAATGCGCAAGTGGATATCTACGGCCCCAACTCCGCCGCTCCCCTCGGCACTCGCGTCACCAACGCCGAAGGCGTCGCCACATTCAACGCGGCGGTCACCGGTTCTTATCACGTTCGCGTCCTTGCGCCCGGCTTCGCCGCTCTCACACAAGACTTGCCCGTCTCCTACGGCGAATTCACGCTCAAACTGCAACTCGCGCCTGCTGCTGAAACGGTGACCGTCACCGCCACACGTACCCCGACTGCCGGCCAAAACTCCGGCTCCGATGCCGACTCTCTCAGCGCCTCGCAACTCGCGCTTATGCAGCCCATTTCCGCAGACGGCGCAATCCGCTTTCTCCCCGGCGCAGTCATCAATACCGCCGGCCAGCGCGGCGGACTCGGCTCGCTCTTCGTTCGCGGCGGCGATTCCACATACAACAAAGTCATTGTGGATGGCGTCACCGTTAACGAACCCGGCGGCACACTCGACTTCGGCACGCTCTCACTCGCCCAAGCTGATCGCGTCGAATTCGTTCGCGGCGCGCAAAGCGATCTCTACGGCACCGACGCCATGACCAGCGTCGTCCAGGTCTGGACGCGCACCGGCAGCACTCATATTCCCGAACTTCGCTTCGGCGCTGACGGCGGCAATCTCTCCACCGCGCACGGCTACGCGTCTTTATCGGGTGCGGATGGCCGCTTCGACTACAACCTCTTCGGCGATCAGTTCAACACCAATGGCGAAGGCATCAACAACGCTTACTCCGATTCCGTCGAAGGCTTCAACCTCGGTTACGCTTTCAACGGCGAAGTTTCCTTGCGCGCGCGTCTTCGTCACGCCAACTCTCACACAGGAATTTCCGGCGAATGGAACTTCAATGGAGATCCGCTCCAGCCGCCAGATCCCAACGAATGGTCGCAACTCAACACTCTCATCGGAAGCGCGGAGATCGATGTTCACACTCGCTCCGGCTGGTCGCACCGCTTCACCGGATTCGATTACTCCTACCGCTACAACGAAGAAGGCCTCGGCGATTCTGATCGCATCTTCGACGATCCTTCGCACGAAGTGGATCACATCAACCGCGCCGGATTCGAATATCAGGGCGACTACTCGGAAGCCAGTTGGACCCACTCCACCTTCGGCTATCGCGTCGAAAATGAAAACGGATTTCTCGGCGACGTTCTCTTCCCGCCGCAAACCCACGGCCAGCGCCTCAACAATGAAATCTACGGCCAGCAGCAAATCAATTTCGGACGCCTCACCCTCATCGGCGGCGGCCGCTACGTTCATAACAGCGCCTTCGGCAACATCGGCACGCCGCGCGTCTCCGCTGCCTATCAACTATTTCCCGGCGGAGGCCGAATTCTCTCCGGCACGCGCCTGCGCGGCGCCTACGCCACCGGATTCAAAGAGCCTCGCCTCGAAGAAACTTTCGCCGGACCGCCGTATTCTTTGCCTAATACAAACCTAAAACCGGAACGCACTCGCTCTTATGAAGCCGGAATCCAGCAATATCTCTTTTCCGGCAAGTACGTTCTTACCGCAACCTACTTCAACAACGTCTTCTTCGACCGCATCGACTACGCGACCGATCCCGTCACCTTCATCGGCCAGTACGTCAACGTGGACAAATCTTTCGCGCAAGGCGCGGAAGCCAGCTTTCAAGGCAAAATCCTCCGCCGCCTTCTCCTCAACTCTTCTTATACGTACACGTCCACGCAAATTCTGGCTGCGCCGCTGTGCACGCCCGCAAATTTTTGCGATCCCACAGAAGCAGTCGGCATGCCACTCTTGCGCCGCCCGAAACATTCCGCGACCACGCTGCTGAGTTATATCGGCAATCGCTGGGGGGCCAATCTCGGCGGCACTTTTGTTGGACGCCGCCCCGACGATGACTTCCTCGGCTTCGGCATCACCCACGCCGCCGGCTATGTTCGCGCGGATATTGGAGGTTGGTACGCCTTCAGAAAATGGGTGACCGCTTACGCCAACGTCGAGAATGTTCTCGATAAGCAATATCAGGAGGTCGTCGGCTATCCCGCGCTGGGGACAAACTTCCGCGCCGGTCTCCGCTTCACTCTTGGCGGAGATTAGCTGCACACGTAGGGCGGACGCCCTCGTCCGCCCCATTTCATTGATCTGCCTTACTTTTTAAATATTGTCATTCCGAGCCATTCGGAGCCACGTAGCGGCGAGGATGCGCGAGGAATCTGCTTTTGAGCCCCATTTCCGCACTCTTTGCCAAAGCGTGAGATCGTCAGTGCCTGCCCAAGTGTTCCTTAAGGAACACATCGTCATGACGGATCGGTCGGACAGAGTCGTCGGACAACATGGCAGTACAACTTTGTTATGACACGTAAGACCTGCAAAAACAGGGAGTTGCCGTCAAGCTTGTCGTTCCGAGAAGCGGGACGAGAGGAATCTGCTTTTAGCACGTAGCTTTTGGCACTTGGCATTTGGCACTTGGCATTTGGCACTTAGCCTGTCAGCCGGTTGCTAAGTGCTAACTGCCAATTGCTAATTGCCAACTGCCAACTGCTATCTCCTCCACTTCCCCAACACCCACATCACCAGCGTCAGCACCACGCTCAACACAATGGACGTCGCCAGCGGAAAATACACCGTCGAATTCTTTCCCCGGTAAACAATGTCGCCGGGCAACTTGCCCAGCGGGATGCCTGTGCGTCCCAGCAGGATCAATCCGGCTCCCGCCAGCACCATGACTCCGCCCACAATCACGAGCAATTTGCCGAGGTCGGTCATGGATAAAGTTTAAAATGCATCGCGGTACTGCAGTCTTGATAAGATTTTATGGTCAACCAAAATGGATATTGTTCTCGATTCGAATGTATATCTTTCGGACTACAAATTGGAGTCCGACAAGTTTATTGCTTTATTCGATCACTTACGAAAAGCAAATGGCCGACTCGTGCTCTTTGCGCTCGTAAGGGATGAGGTTCTTGAAAGCTATGCCCGCATCTTTTCGAAGCAAGTTCTGGAAAGATGGAGCAAAATAACCCCACACATCGTTGACAGAAAGGTTCTGCCTTCTCCGGATCTGAATATTCAAAAAAATGCGCTTCGGAAACAATTGTTGTCGCCAAACGACGGCAATTGCATAGTTATAGAGGGGTACGACGGAGTCGATGTCGCAGAGATAGCAAGAAGAGGCATTTATAGAATTCCGCCTGCGAATACTAATGGCGAAGAGCTCCGCGATGTCATTTTATGGCTCCAAGTTGTCGACCATGCGAAGAAACACAAAACACAAGTTGTGTTCATAAGCAACGATTCGGGTTTCTGGAAGGAAGGGGTGGACGAGCCGAAAGACGAGATCAAAAGCGATATCACGTCTACCCAAGGATTGCTTAGGATATACAAGAGTGTTGAGCACTTCCTCGCTGAAAATGTACTTACGACGGAGCCGGTTTCGCGAGAATGGGCGCTGAATGTTTTTGAACGAGGCGATCTTGGACGAGTACTCCTTGCGAGGACGCTCGCGAAGCATTTCCCAGAAGTGTATCCCCTTTCGCACGAAATTAAATCGGTCGATTTTGTAAAAGGCTCTTTATACAACATTAGCGTTGATTCTAGGTTTGCCGAAATTTCCTACAGAGCGACTGTTGATGTTGAAGCGAGAGTGACTACGTACACGCTCGCACCGATGAATTCCCCCACGTTTATAAACGCAATCGATTCCGGTGCCGCATCTTTTGTGGAAGCGAGCACAATATGGAATGTGGTCGAAGAGAATTCAGTATGGAATAGCTATCAAATACCGACCTATGCGAATAGCGTGTTGTCACAAGCGGCTGGTACTAACTTGGTGAACCCGCCAGTGCCGAACCGACTCTCTAGGCCCTATCAGCCGACAACAAGACACGAGCGCATAAAATTAACGATCGAGGCCAAGTTTTCTTTGTGGATACAAGGTGAAACTCTAATCCAATCCCAAGTCGACGCATTGAATATAGAAAATACCGACGTGCGCCCTTTGATTCAGAACGAATAAAAATTATTTGCACTTCCCCGATTCATCTGGTATAAACAATAGACCGAGAGCGTTTGTGTGGCTGGCTGGACGTTTTATGAAACTCTCGTCGCTCGTCCAGCATCTAATCAGAAACAGGGAAATCCTGCTGAGATAGCTTTAAGATATATGCAGTTTAACTCCGGCCACGGAGTTTCATTCGGGGACAAAGCTCTCCGAAGGGTTTAGCGCGTTAATCGCAACAAACCTCCAAGTGATCTTTAACTAGTAAAGAGTCTTCCGCGCCGGCTTGCTGCCGTAATCGTAGTTTTTCGCACATGCCCCGGAAGAAGCATTTCGTTGCGCTCGCGTAAATGCACTTTCCATGTGAATATCCCGTGGAAAACCTGTTGAATCATGCAGTTGACAGCCGGGCAGGCGGGACGATAGCTTAAATACTCTTCACGGTTAAGTTTACATATAAGTTTCGAGGACAGCCGGAACGCTCGCAAGAGTCGATCCGGTCTGGACTGAAAGCGCGCCGCTCAGGCGGAAAGCGATTCGGTTCTTTGACAACTAGGTTGAACGTGCCAGTCGTGAGAGCGATCTCGGGTTTGAATCCGAGCGATCTCACAAGATAGACCATTCGGTCTCCATTCTTCGGAATGGCGACTGGGTGGCGCCATCCCTCCTTTCGAGCGAGGCGATGGCAGTCTGCCAACTACCCGTCGGCAGACGACAGGTTTCAAATGAGAGTTTGATCCTGGCTCAGAATCAACGCTGGCGGCGTGCCTAACACATGCAAGTCGAACGAGAAAGTGGAGCAATCCATGAGTAAAGTGGCGACCGGGTGAGTAACAC
>Ga0187847_10003745_pt1 | contig 11444 bp, 6 predicted proteins | sample June2016WEW_4_10_FD_132458 | JGI IMG/M metagenome (GOLD analysis project Ga0187847, IMG submission 132458) | Peatland microbial communities from SPRUCE experiment site at the Marcell Experimental Forest, Minnesota, USA - June2016WEW_4_10 | ecosystem: Environmental > Terrestrial > Soil > Wetlands...
CCGTACAGTAGATTTGGCAATTCTGGAAATCATGCCAATTCGGGCATTCTCAGAATCAGTAAGTTGAGTGTTTTCAACGCTTATGTCCGGTTCGACTCCCGCCGCCTCCACCAACTCTAAGTTACTGAATATCCACCACTTAGAAATTCAGACGGAAATATTTTGGTCAGACTGTACAGTCGCGCTCCAAAATTTGCTCCAATTTGGCGATTCGAGCAGAATCTCGCTGAAGTCGGGGTGCTCATGCTTTCCGTCTATACCCCCACCATCCAGATTGTAAGAACGCCGGCGACAAGACATGGCGCCGTTGTAGCTGCCCCAAGTGGATCTGGGGATCGCTCAACGGCAAATTCATTCGCCAGAGCGCTCGGACCCACCGTTGGGAAGAGGCTGAGGAACTTCGCCATCAGCTCAGCGAGGGACTTGCGCCGGCCAGTCGTCGGCTTACAGGGCCCATCCCGGCTGTTGTTGCCGCTCCGGCGCCGCCGCCAAACGCAGATCCCGAACGGCCGAGAAAGCCGCGGATAACGGTGGAGGCTGCGGTCAATGCCTACCTGGCCGACGCGACAAGCCGCGGTGTGGCGCCCGCTACCCTCTCCAAACTCACCACCATCTTCCGCAAGCAGTTTCTTGTCTGGACGCGCATCGAAGGGATCGAACTCCTAGATGAACTGGATCTGGACGCTCTGCTGAACTTCCGCAACACCTGGGAAGACGGTCCCCTCGCCAAGCAGAAAAAGCAGAGCCGCGTGATTGGGTTCTTCTGGGCCTGCGTGCGGCGGCGCTACCTGACACAGAACCCCGCCATCGGTCTCGGGAGGATCAAGGTTGTGCAGATCCCGACCGACTACTTCCCTCCCGATGAGTTCGAGCGGATCATCGCTGCAACCTACATCCGTCGGGGCGAGCGCGGTGGCGGAGATGTTAAGGCGAATCAAACGAGGCTTCGAACCATGACCCTGCTGATGCGTTGGAGCGGGCTACGCATCCGCGATGCGGTGACTCTCGAACGGCATCGTCTCAACGGCGACAGCCTTCTGCTCTATCAGGCGAAGACCGGGACACCTGTCTACGTGCCGCTCCCCCCGCACGTCGTGGAAGCGCTCGAAGACATTCCACCCGGCCCCAAACCGAATCCCCGCTACTTCTTCTGGAGCGGCAACGGAGATCCGAAAAGCGCTGTCGCCGATTGGCAGCGGAGTTACCGCCGTCTGTTCAAATCGGCGGATATCAGGACAGCCGACGGCGAAAGAAAGCGATGCCATCCCCACATGTTCCGCGACACGTTCGCCGTGGAGATGCTGCTCGCTGGCGTACCCATCGATCAGGTCTCGCTCTTGCTCGGCCACGCTTCGGTGAAGATCACGGAAAAGAGCTACGCGCCTTTCGTCAAGGCGCGACGGGTTCAATTGCAGGAGAGCGTACGCAATGCCTGGAACGCCACCCCAGGGAAAGAGCCGCAAAGTACACAGCCGGCTTGTGCCGGTTCGGTGAACAAGCGCGCCGGATGGCAGTTGATTCACACGGGAAAGAAGGCGAAGGCAACGGCATGACGACTACTGAATTGTCGGCCCGGAATACAGCACCATATAGCGTTGAACACGCGCATGCACCTGGTCCCAGTGTCCGTCGAGAGTCTGGAAGAACACTTCCGGTATTTCATCGTTGACCACTCGGGTTCGAAGCCAGAATCGAAAGAACATTGCCTCCATCACGTCGTCGGGAACCTGTGCCGCGTTGCAGAACGAGATCGCGGATTGAAGATTTTCGAAAGCCGGCGTTACTTCCCACTCAGCCTCTCCCTTCGAGGCCGGGGGGCGCCCCATCCACGTTTCCGCAGCAGCTCGCGCAGCCTCGATTCGGGCAATGCGCTTGTCGAGTGCAGTGCTTCGGGTCAGGCTTGGCAGATCATCGCAGATCTGCTCCAGAAGAGTGAAAATTTCCTTCATCCTCGTGCCAAAGGTCCCGCGTAGCCGTTCAGCTACATCTGTAGGAACACGCATCCGTCGAAAGGCATAGGTTAACCACGCGTTGAGAAACGCACCTTCCATGGCGAAAGAGCTGACTTCCTCATCGAGGGCATTCAGTACTGCGACACCCAACTCGGATGCGGCGAAGCGCCGTTTCTCGGACAAGTCTGAGCGGCCCCGCTCGTGATAGAGCGAGTAGCAAAGTTCGATCGCCCGGCTGTCCGTGTCGGCCTGGCGGCGATACGCGCGAAGCGTTCGCTTCCACTCGCGCATCTGGGCGGGAGATATGGGCACAGAAGTGCGGCCGATGTTAAGTCGGCGGGCGATCTCGGAATTGCTGAGGCCGGGGATGAGCGCTTTGTGAACTTCATCTTTTATACGATGCACTGCCGTCACCCATTGGTGGGATGAGAGAGCGCGGACGAGAGGCATGTGCGAGGTGGAGGAGAGGTCTGATGTCGAAGCAGGAGCTCAGCGGGCAAAGTGTTGCGGCATGCTGCCGTGAGCCGGTTTTTCCACGTCACATATCTTCTTTTGGAAGAAGCTCTGAACGAGGCTGAAACCGGCCGTTTCTCGCGGTGCGGTTCCGTCGGTCGGTGAGCCTGCCCAGTTGACGATTGCGCAATGAATAGCGATTGATTTTAGGCTCAACAGCGGCCGCAGTGTTTTGTGTTACCGGATGGTCTCGAATGTTGCACAAAAGCGATTGCATTCCCAGCAACGCTCGGGCTCGGGCGTCTTTGAGACGTAGCCGCAGACAGGGCGAACATAAAAGTCGGCTGGCGTGCCAGTCGGTGAGTCCGAGCTATCAGCCTCCATCCGGCTGATCTCTTCACTTAATAAAAACGCATGTATTTTTTTCTGCTTTAAGGGCCCAACTGAATGCACGCGCGGCAGAGTTGTCGGTCCTCCGATTTCCCACTAGAAAGCGCGGATACATTGAGTCGATCTCGTAGATCTCATCGCCCAGAGCGGTCGTCAGATTTTCCAGTGTGGTTTTCACATCCACCGTATGAATCTGCGCCTCCGGTCCGCCGCCTAGTTGCCGGATCACGAGGACATAATTTTTACCGTGGATCTGTCCGGAGCGCGCAAAGGCGCGGAGCAGCCCGGCAACCGCGTGCAGCCCGTCGGAATCCGCTTTGGCGGCGTATGCCGTTTATTTGGCGTGAGCATTCGATTCGGTCTCAAACGCTATCAGGAGGTTCTTCATAGTGACTTCGTTTTGCGGGTCTATCTGACAAACGGACATGAATCCTCCTCCGAAACGTAATCTCACGGCTGGCGATGCGCGCGGCGCGGTTGTATTCCTCATGATTCTTGCGTTCGGTTCTTTGTTAAGCGGCGGCTAGCGAAACGACGAATCCTGGGGATCGCCCAGGAACATTTCGCCGGGAAAGTTGTCGCCATCTTAGTCCAAATTTGTGCAGAATTGATCGCAATCCACGGCGAACCAGGCATACCTGTGGTGCGCATCCCGTTGCGGAACAATATTCGTGGTTGGAGAAGAGGATATGCAGGCAAAAATTGGGAAATGGATAGGATTAGGCGGCGGGCTGGAGCTGTCAAAGGGCGGAGAAAACGGGTAGTGGGTTAGTTTGCTTTTGCACAGACCAAATCCGCGAAAGTCCCTCGGAAGCGATGGGCTTTCGCGGTCATGTGGAGAGGGTAGCGCGTGAATCGCGCGCCACGCACCAATACGCCCAGCGTCAGGTAGACATTCTGTAAAGTCTGAATCAGGCGCTCTCCCCGAGCGTCTCCCAAAGCAACTCTCTGTCTTTTATGGACTTGGCCACGGTTGGCTTTGGCAGCAATGTGCGAAGTTCCTCAACCGTCCAGACATGATTTGCCAGCCCTGCCTCCATTGCTAGCGTCACCCGTAACGTCTGATGAACCCTGCAAAAGTTCGAGTACATTGGGATGTTGATAAACAAGAAAACATGTTTCATCGATGCGCGATATTCGTTCTTTTTGAATCAATGGCTTATGGGTTGAGGGAGTCTTTATGAAATACGCTTGAGGAGGGCCGATTTTGATCTCATAACTAATGTGTTAACTTATTTTTACACCTCAGATTCCACGAGGAGTATGGCGAGTCCGCGGCTGAGGCGCCGAAGGATGACGATCTCCTGATCTCAAACGTGGGCCGCAAGAGGGTGGATGGGTATACAAGTTGCGCTGATTCACCGGACATGTTACCGGTATGAGAAAGCGATATCGCTTGGTCCGCAGGTGATCCAGTTGCGCCCTGCGCTGCACTGTCGCACGCCCATCCTTAGCTACTCCCTTGATGTCACTCCTTCTGAACACATCCTGAACTGGCAGTTGGACCCCCACAATAATCGACTGGCGCGCCTTCTCTTTCTGGAAAAGACAAAGGAACTCCTGGTTGAGGTAAACCTCGTCGCAGAGCTAACGCCTTACAATCCGTTCGAGTTCTTCCTCGAACCTGGAGTGGAAGAATTCCCATTCGCATACACGCCGGGTCTGGCTAAGGATTTGGAGCCTTATCGATCGGTGGATCCGTCTGGGCCACTGCAACAAGCGTTTCTTGAGAGTTTTGTGGGCCGGAGTGCGGGAACGCTCGATCTTCTACTGGAGCTGAACCGAAAGGTGCGAGACGGAATTGGCTATGTAACGAGACTGGAGCCGGGTGTCCAGACGTGCGAGGAGAGCCTTGAGAAGCGGACGGGATCGTGCCGCGACTCTGCATGGCTCCTGGTCCAGGCTCTCCGAAACCTGGGAATCGCGTCACGGTTTGTGTCGGGCTACCTGATTCAACTAGCAGCAGGCGAAGGGGCGTTGGAGAGCGAGGGCGAAGGGCCGAAAATAGACTCCGCGGATCTGCATGCCTGGGCAGAAGCGTTCTTGCCGGGAGCTGGCTGGATCGGATTGGATCCGACTTCGGGTTTGCTCGCAGGCGAAGGGCACATACCCCTGGTCTGCACTCCGAATGCCTCGCAAGCCGCGCCAATCGGAGGCACTGTCGAGCCGGCCGGAGTTGAGTTCAGCCACTCGATCTCTGTTCGCCGTTTGAACGATCCGCGACGAACTTCCATGCCTTTTACCGAGGCGGATTGGTTGCGCGTACGACAGGTTGCACTCGGTATCGATGCGGAATTGGAAGCCCAGGATGTACGCCTGACCATGGGCGGCGAGCCTACATTCGTCGGCATCGACGAGCCCGAGAGCCCGCAATGGAACATCGATGCTTTGGGCTCGATAAAGCGAATCCGCGGCCTGGCTCTCATCCAGAGTCTGCGCAAGAGAATGGCGCCCGGTGCGCTGCTTCACTATGGGCAAGGGAAATGGTACCCCGGCGAGCCCCTGCCGCGTTGGGCGTTGGGCTGCTATTGGCGTGCCGATGGTGTCCCCATCTGGAAGGATGCCGACCTCATCGCACAGGCCGCTTATGACTACAGTTTTGGTGTGGCCGAGGCTTTCAGATTTATGCAAGCGATTGCGCGACGCCTTCAGGTGAGCTTGGAAAACCTGCTCCCTGCGTTCGATCCGGAATCCGAGTCCGCGGAACCAGTTGGTTACATACTTCCTGTCCGCCGCCGGCAACCGAAGGGGCAATTACGTTGGTCGAGTCAGTTATGGTTTACTCGTCCGGAACGTCTGGTGCTGTCGAAGGGCGACTCGCCGATCGGCTATCGTATCCCCACCGAATCGATGCCCTGGGTCGCGCCAGATGAGCTTGAATACGAGTTTGGTGCTGCGCCGTTCCAAGATCGGGTCAAGCTCCCATCACAGTCTGCGCTCCGCATGGAACTCTTCGAATTAGATCCAGAGGCCGATCCGCTTCCAGCAGTCTTGCGTGAGTCAAAAACGGCCGAGGTGCTGATCCGGCCATCGCTCTGTGTGCAGGCACGGGAAGGCCGCCTGCACGTGTTTCTACCCTATGCGCCCATTCTTGCAGACTATCTGGACCTTGTCTCTGCAGTCGAAGATACGTGTCAGTATCTCAATATGCCGGTTTGGGTGGAGGGTTACGCGCCGGATTCCGATCCTCGGTTGCGATCGTTCAGTGTCACTCCGGACCCCGGCGTCCTGGAAATAAACTTGCCACCGGCGAGCAATTGGGTCGAGCTCGAACAGATCTACACAGTTCTCGACGAAGAGGCCCGCCACAATCGGTTAACCGCCGAGAAATTCCAATTCGATGGCGGCCATATCTCCACTGGTGGCGGAAGCCACATCGTCATCGGTGGGGCGACCGTGCTAGATAGTCCCATGCTGCGCCGCCCAGATCTGCTGTGCAGCATGTTGGCATTCTGGCAGAATCACCCTGCGCTCTCGTTCCTGTTTTCTGGAATGTATGTCGGACCGACAAGCCAATGTCCTCGCGTGGACGAAGCACGCCTGGACACCCTGTATGAGCTCGAAGTCTCCTTTGGCCAACTCCCTTCAATCGATTGTCCGCCCTACGTTGTGGATGGGCTGTTCCGCAACTTGCTCGCCGATATCACAGGGAATACTCATCGCAGTGAGTTCTGCGTTGACAAACTCTTTCCGCCGCGCGGCTTCGGGTCACAACTTGGCTTGCTCGAACTGCGAGCGTTCGAAATGCCCCCGCATGTGAGAATGAATCTTCTGCAGATGTTACTGGTCCGCGCCTTGGTTTGTATATTTTGGAAAACTCCGTTCCAAGGCGGCCTGGTCCGCTGGGGTTCGATACTCCACGACCGTTTCATGCTGCCTGAATTTGTCCAACACGACCTTTCCGAGGTGCTCGCTCATTTGCGGCGCTCCGGCTGCGACTTTGAGGAGCAATGGTTTGCATCGCATCTGGAGTTCCGCTTCCCCAAGATTGGGTCAATCGCCGCGGACGGAGTCGAACTGGAACTACGTCAGGCGCTCGAGCCTTGGAACGTGCTCGCGGAAGAGAGCATTTCCGGCGGCACGGTACGCACCGTGGACTCTTCGCTTGAACGGGTTCAGGTGAAGGTGTCAGGGATCACTGAGGAATCCCGCTATGTAGTTGCCTGCAATGGGCGCCGTGTGCCGCTTCAACTCAACCGCGAAGCCGGGGTCGCCGTCGCAGGCGTACGATTTCGCGCGCGCAGCTTATCGGCGACCCTTCACCCTACCGTTCCTGTCCATGCGCCGCTCGTCTTCAACCTTATCGATTGCTGGAAGGATCGCTCGATTGGCGAGTGTACCTACCATGTTTCACCGCCCGATGGCCATCAATACTCAGCTCGTCCAGTCAACGGCACAGAGGCCGAAATCCGGCGTCGTGAACGCTTTCAGGTCGCGGGCCCTGCGCCCAACCCCATGACCTCTCCTGACATCGAGGCTAACCCGATTTTCCCGTTAACTTTGGATCTGCGCCTGTCACCGCCCAAACGAAAGATCCAAATGGAGATGAAGGGGGGCAAGCCATGACTGTCGACCTATATCAAAGTCTCCTCCCTTACGGAAACGCCTATAACGAGGCATCGGCTGACGGTGTGACTCCTCGCCTGCACTGGGCGGCTTTGTTGGATTCTCTGCGCGATGTCGGGCCCGAGGAGTTGGAGCGACGCTGGGCGCGTGCCGAGCGTCGCATTCGCGAGAACGGCATCACATACAACATCTACAGCGATCCGCTCGGAGCAAATCGGCCCTGGAAAATCGATGTCGTTCCATTCCTCATTGCAGCCGACGAATGGCGATTGATCGAGGCAGGCATCATTCAGCGCGCCCAGCTGCTGAGTCTTATTCTCGAAAATCTTTACGGCTCGCAGAGCCTCGTCGCGAATGGCCACTTCCCTTCCGAACTCCTCTATGCCAACCCCGCATTTCTTCATCCGTTGGTGGGAGTGCGCGTGCCCGCGCACAGTTATCTGCATATGTTGGCAGTCGATTTGGCCCGCTCACCGGACGGACAATGGTGGGTTCTTTCCGATCGAACACAAGCTCCCTCGGGCAGCGGCTATGCTCTCGAGAACCGCACCATCGTGTCCGGTGTTCTACCCGATCTCTTCCGTAATTCGAATGTGTTGCGCCTCGCTCCTTTCTTCCGCGCCCAGCGTGAAACACTAACTGCCCTGGCCGAGTGCAACAATCCGCGCATCGTGCTCCTGACCCCCGGTCCATTCAACGAGACCTACTTTGAACACTCGTATATGGCGCGATACCTGGGATTCACTCTGGTCGAGGGAGCTGATCTGACAGTGCGCGACCGTTGCGTATTTCTCAAGACCGTCGACGGGTTGGAGCAAGTCCATGTAATTCTGCGCCGGGTGGACGATAGTTTCTGCGATCCTCTCGAGTTACGGAGCGAATCTTTGCTCGGAGTGTCGGGTCTGGTTGATGCAATCGTCGCTGGAAACGTTAAGGTTGCAAATGCACTGGGCAGTGGCCTCATTGAGACCGCAGCGATCATGCCTTTTCTGCCCGGTCTTTCTCGATACCTGACTGGAGAGAAGTTGAAACTTCCGTCCGTCGCGACCTGGTGGTGCGGGCAGCCCTACGCGCTCGATTGGGTTCTCAACCATCTCGATTCCGTCGTGGTGAAGCCGGCGTTTCCATCGCGGGGCATGGAGCCGGTATTCGGAGCCGAACTTGAGCACAGCGAAAAGGGTAAGCTTGCCAAGCAATTGCGAGCACGCCCTCACGAGTATGTGGCACAAGAGCGAATCGCTTTGTCTCGTGCGCCCGTTTGGGACGGCGGAAACCTCTATTCACGCAGCGTTGTGTTGCGCACATACGTGCTCAACACAGGCAATGGGTGGACTGCGATTCCCGGAGGACTGGTGCGCGTTGCCGAGGTGGAGGGATCTGTCGTCTCCATGCAGAGGGGCGGACACAGCAAGGACGCCTGGGTACTTTGGGACAGCCCAGTCGATACGTTCAGCATGCTGCGCCCTCGCAATGAGCCGGTTGCTTTGCGCCGTGAGTCCCCAGGCGTGCCAAGCAGCGTTGCGGATAATGTGTTTTGGCTAGGACGATATGTCGAGCGTGCTGAATCCTTAGCGCGAATAGTACGTTCCTTGATCTCGCGTGTGCGGCGAGCCAATCAGGCTGAGCTTGGGTGCCTGATTCGGCTCCATAGCTGTCTCGAATCACGGCAAAGCAAGTTGCGAAAGACAAAAAGGAAGCCCACGACTGCGCTGGAATTAGAACAAGAATTGATCTCTTTGATTTCCGACACCAGACGAACCGACAGTCTAGTTGCCACACTCTCCGAGGTGTCCCGTGTTGGCGGTAGCGTGCGGGAACGGCTATCGTCCGATATGGTTTTTCTGATAGGCCAACTCCGGGACTCGATCCGAAGTGAGCCTGGAGCGCCATTTCTCGATTATCCTGCGATGTTGACCGGTTGCCTGGAGCTTCTTTCCGCATTTTCCGGAATGGAGCGTGAAAACATCAACCGCGGATTAGGGTGGTTGTTCATGAGCATTGGACGGCGCCTCGAACGCGCAATCTATCTCACCAGGCAACTTCGCGAGATCACCACTCCGCTCGGGGAACAGGACTGGCCGCTCCTTGAGTGTTTACTCGAAGTTGCAGACAGTTCCATGACCTACCGTTCGCGCTACTACACTACGCTCCAGCCGCTGGCTGTGCTTGATGTGTTATTTGCCGATGAAACCAATCCCCGGTCTTTGGACTTTCAATTGACCCATCTCGTGCATCTCTATGAACAACTCCCTCGGCACCTGCCCGATGATTTGAATGCAATGCGCCGCGCCATGGTCTTGTTACGCACATTCGATCTGCAAAGACTGAGTTACACGTTGCCGGGCGCCGCAACCACTGCCAATGACGTCGATGGCCTATCCCGCCTTGAGAGTTTCCTGAGAGGTCTGGAACTACTCCTTCCTTCATGGTCAAATAATCTATCTAGCAGGTACTTCAGCCACGCTCGCACCTTGCCGATCACGATAGGCTTATGATCTACAGAATCGTCCATCGAACCACCTGCAGGTACAGGCATCCGGTCTCGGTTGGGAAGCATGTCGCATGCCTCAAGCCGCGATCGCTGCCTGGCCAGCAGGTGGCGCAGAGCGAACTGCAGGTCCAGCCAACCCCGGCTATCATGACAGAGAGGATCGACTATTTTGGAAACCTCCTCTGCTTCTTCACCGTGCAGGAACCGCACAAGGAACTGGTCGTGGAAGCGCGGAGCGAAGTAGAAATGGACGACGTAACATCTAGGCCGCAAGATTCGCTCCCGTGGGAAGAAGCAGTCAGGCTGCTCCCTATGGACCAAAGCCCCCCGGGACTCGAAGCCTACCAGTTTAGATTTGAGTCGCCGCGCATCAAGTTGCGGCCGGAGTTTGCCGCATATGCGTTGCAGTCGTTTATTCCCCGGAGGCCGATGCGAGAGGGGCTTCTCGATCTCACCTCACGTATCCACAAGGACTTTCGCTTTGACTCAAAAGTCACGAATGTCCGCACGACTACCGAGGAGGTCTTTCGAAAGCGTCGAGGCGTGTGCCAGGATTTTGCGCATTTTCAAATTGCCTGCCTCCGCTCCCTGAACCTGTCGGCACGCTATGTCAGTGGATACCTTCGAACTCATCCGCCTCCAGGGCAGCCAAGACTAGTCGGCGTCGATGCATCCCATGCCTGGGTGTCGGCTTATTGTCCCGGAATCGGCTGGATTGATCTCGATCCAACCAACAACATTGTCCCCTCGAACGGTCACATCACGATCGCATGGGGCAGGGACTACGGTGACGTAAGTCCCCTGCACGGCCTGATTCAGGGAGGCGGAGCGAATGATCTCACAGTCTCCGTTGATGTCAATGCGATCGAATCATGATGGTTACAGGTGCCGGAACAAGTCCTTAATATTGTCTACACAATTCCAACCGAGGCATTGACCGATTGTTCACTGGGCGTAAACTTCTCTTCCTCGGTCACTACGAAGAAATGACTTAGGTCGGCTCGTCCAAATGAAGTGGTCATGGCTACATCGGAAGCATCCCGGCCCGTTGCCATGAGGATGCGGCCGAGCCTGGGCCGGTTGTTGCGCGCATCGAAGGTCCACCACCGGCCGTCGAAATAGACCTCGAACCACGCGCTGAAGTCCATGGGAAGGTTTACAGGAACACCAATGTCGCCCAGATACCCCGTCGCGTAACGAGCCGGAATGTTAAGGGCACGGCAGAAGGTAATTGCGAGATGTTGAAAGTCGCGGCACACACCAACGCGTTCAGTATAGACATCGAGAGCAGTTTTTGTAGGCCGGGCATGCTGATAGTTGAACGCCAATTTATTGTGGACCCAATTGCAGATCGCCTGAACGCGACCCCAGCCGGGTTCGAGGTTCCCAAACAACTCAAAAGCAATGTTTGAAAAGCGATCGACTTCACAGTAGCGGCTACTGAGCAGGTAGGCGAGAATCTCATTTGGCAGATCGCCCACAGCCAACTGGCGTGCGGACTGGTTGACCTCATCCGGGCTGTCCGAGGCTCGAATGAGTGTCGAGTTGGTCAGCCGAAGGGACCCGGGAGGTGCAACAAACCTGGAACAGCG
>Ga0187847_10003746_pt1 | contig 11444 bp, 11 predicted proteins | sample June2016WEW_4_10_FD_132458 | JGI IMG/M metagenome (GOLD analysis project Ga0187847, IMG submission 132458) | Peatland microbial communities from SPRUCE experiment site at the Marcell Experimental Forest, Minnesota, USA - June2016WEW_4_10 | ecosystem: Environmental > Terrestrial > Soil >...
CCAAAGCCGTTTGTTACCGGTGACGCATGCCAGGTTCTACGAAGGGCCCCAAGGAACAGCCATTGCCGCCGGACGTGATGGGCCGCGATGACGCCACCGAGGTGCTGCGCGCCTTCGTGGTCGATGGCGGACTTTCGATCGCGTTCACCCGCGCTTTCGAGGAACCCGATATGTGGGGCCTGCTGCTGGTGGATATCGCGCGACATGCCGCGCGGGCCTATGCGCAGGAAAGTTCCTACACCGAGGAAGAAGCGCTGGCGCGCGTCGTCGACATGTTCGAAGCCGAAATAGACCGGCCGACCGACATGGGCCAAACCACGCCGCGATCGCAACAAGGACACTGACCGTGACCGTTGAGTCCTATCATTTCGACTTCATGGCCGAAGCCATCCGCGAGGCGGAGATCAGCATCTCCGAAGGCGGGTTGCCGATCGGCGCGGTGCTGACGCGCGACAGGAAGATCATTGCGCGCGGCTACAATCGCCGGGTGCAGGAGCAGAACGTGATCCTGCACGGCGAGATGTCCTGCATGCGCAACGCCGGGCTGATCCCGTTTCATGACACCGTGATGTACACCACGCTGTCGCCCTGTTCGATGTGCGCGGGCGCGATCGGACTGTTCAAGCTGTCGCTGCTGGTGATCGGCGAGTCCGTGACGTTTCCGGGCAGCAAGGACATCCTTGCTCAATTCGGCATTCCCTATATCGATCTCGAGGACGAACGATCGGTCAACATGATGAAGTCATGGCGATCGGTTCCCGCCAACGAGCGCCTCTGGCAGGGCGATATCGGCAATTGAAGCGGATCATCGATCTTTCATCGGGTGCCCATAACACCCAAACGTTTCGTGGTTGGCTTTCCGGCGGATGGAAAGACAACGAGCAAGAATACCCTGTGAGGTCAGTATGCCCATCAACATTCTGATGCCTGCGCTGTCGCCGACGATGGAGAAGGGCAATCTCGCCAAGTGGCTCAAGAAAGAGGGCGACAAGGTCAAGTCCGGCGATGTGATCGCGGAAATCGAGACCGACAAGGCGACCATGGAGGTCGAGGCGGTCGACGAAGGCACGATCGCGAAAATCCTGGTGCCCGAGGGTACGCAGGATGTCGCGGTCAATGACGTGATCGCGGTGCTCGCCGGCGACGGCGAGGACGTCAAGGCGGCGGGGGCAGGGGCTGCGAGTGCGGCGCCGAAAGCCGCTCCGGCGGCGCAAGCACCGGCAGCTACACCTGCTGCGGCTCCCGCACCCGTAGCGGCTGTGGCCCCAGCGGCGAAGACGCCGGCACCGGTCGCCGCAGCGCCTGCGCCTCAGGTCAACGGCCACGCCCGCACATTCTCATCGCCGCTGGCGCGTCGTCTCGCCAAGGAAGCCGGCATTGAGCTCGTACGCATCAATGGCTCCGGCCCGCATGGCCGCATCGTCGCCCGCGACGTCGAGGAAGCCAAATCCGGCAAGGGTCTGAAGGCGCCTGCGGCGGCACCGGCCGGCGCGCCGTCGATGGCTCCCTCGATGTCGGACAAGCAGATTCTCGCGCTGTTCGAGCCCGGCAGCTACGAGGTGGTACCGCATGACGGCATGCGCCGCACCATTGCGCAGCGTCTGACCGCGTCGGTGCAGACCGTGCCGCATTTCTATCTGACGATGGACTGCGACATCGGCAAATTGCTTGCGGCGCGCGAGGAAATCAACGCGACCGCGCCGAAGGACAAGGAGAAGAAGCCGCTCTACAAGCTTTCGGTCAACGATTTCGTCATCAAGGCGATGGCGATCGCGCTGCAGCGGATCCCCGACTGCAATGTGAGCTGGACCGAAGGCGGCATGCTCAAGCACAAGCATTCCGATATCGGCGTCGCGGTGGCGATGCCGGGCGGCCTGATCACGCCGATCATCCGCAACGCCGAAACCAAATCGCTGTCGACGATTTCAGCCGAAATGAAGGATTTCGCCGCCCGCGCGCGGGCGCGCAAGCTCAAGCCCGAGGAATATCAGGGCGGCACCACGGCGATTTCCAATCTCGGCATGTACGGCATCAAGGACTTCACCGCCGTGATCAACCCGCCGCATGCGACCATTCTCGCGGTCGGCACCAGCGAAGAGCGTGCGGTGGTGCGGGGCGGCAAGATCGAGGCCGCGCACATCATGAGCGTGACCTTGTCGTGCGATCACCGCGCGGTCGACGGCGCGCTCGGCGCCGAACTGATCGGCGCCTTCAAGATGCTGATCGAAAACCCTGTCATGATGATGGTGTGAGATAACCCTCACCCGGCTGCGCGCCTGGCGGCGCGCATCCACCCTCTCCCGCAAGGGGAGAGGGGAAGGAAGCGAAGAGCGAGTAAGACATGGCCGACACATCCTTCGACATCATCATCATCGGCTCCGGCCCCGGCGGCTACGTCACCGCGATCCGGGCGGCGCAGTTCGGGTTCAAGACCGCGATCATCGAAAAATCCTATCTCGGCGGCATCTGCCTGAACTGGGGCTGCATCCCGACCAAGGCGCTGCTGCGCTCGGCGGAAATTTATCATTACATGCAGCACGCGAAGGATTATGGGCTGTCTGCCGAGAATGTTTCGTTTGACGCCAAGGCGGTGGTGCAACGCTCGCGCGGCGTGTCAAAACGCCTCAATGATGGCGTCGGTTTCCTGATGAAGAAGAACAAAGTGACGATCATCTGGGGCGAGGCCGCGATCGATGCGCCCGGCAAGATCACCGTCAAGAAATCCGCCGTCGAGGCGCCGAAGGGCGCGCTGGGCGAGGGCGCCTATCAGGCCAAGCACATCATCCTGGCCACCGGCGCGCGCCCGCGCGTGCTGCCGGGGCTCGAGCCCGACAAGAAGCTGATCTGGACCTATTTCGAGGCGATGGTGCGGGACAAAATGCCGAAATCGCTGCTGGTGGTCGGCTCCGGCGCCATCGGCATCGAATTCGCGTCGTTCTTCCACACCATGGGCGCCGAGGTGACCGTGGTCGAAGTCTTGCCGCAGATCCTTCCCGTCGAAGACGCCGAGATCGCGACCTTGGCGCGCAAGCGGTTCGAAAAGCAGGGCATCAAGATTCTCAGCAACACCAAGGTCACAAAACTCGAGAAGAAGAGCGACAGCGTGGTCGCCACCATCGATGACGGCAAGAAACCACAGACGGTCGAGTTCGACCGGGTGATTTCGGCCGTCGGCGTGGTCGGCAATATCGAAAATCTCGGGTTGGAAAAACTCGGCGTCAAAACCGACCGCGGCTGCGTCGTGATCGACGGCTACGGCAAAACCAACGTGCCCGGCATCTACGCCATCGGCGACGTCGCCGGGCCTCCGATGCTCGCGCACAAGGCCGAGCATGAAGGTGTGATCTGCGTCGAGGCCATCAAGGGCCTGCACCCGCATGCGATGGACAAGAACCTCATTCCCGGCTGCACCTATTGCAATCCGCAGATCGCCTCGGTCGGCCTGACCGAAGCAAAAGCCAAAGAGGGCGGCCGCGAGATCCGCGTCGGCCGCTTCCCGTTTGTCGGCAACGGCAAGGCGATTGCGCTCGGCGAGGATCAGGGACTGGTAAAAGTGATCTTCGACAAGAAGACCGGCCAGTTGCTCGGCGCGCACATGATCGGCGCCGAAGTCACCGAACTGATCCAGGGCTATGTGGTGGCGATGAATCTCGAGACCACCGAAGAAGAGCTGATGCACACCGTATTCCCGCATCCGACGCTGTCGGAGATGATGAAGGAAGCGGTGCTGGACGCCTATGGCCGCGTGCTGAATATTTAGGGCTTTGTCGGGAGTAAGCGAGATCGCGATCGGTGAAAGACAGCGATAATCTGACGATCGAGCGTCCGACATTCGTGAGCCATCTCGAATGCGCGATGGTGGGCGATCGCTATCCGGCCGACCAAATTCACAATCTCTCGAAGGCGAACAAGCCGCTGCTGGTGCGTTACGACCTCGCCGGCGTCAAGCAGGCTCTGACCAAAGACGCGCTGGCGCAGCGGCCGCCCGATCTGTGGCGCTACCGTGAACTGCTGCCGGTGCGCAAGGTGACCGACATCGTCAGCCTCGGCGAGGTGACCACGCCGCTGATCCGGTTGCCGAGGCTCGCGGCCAAAATCGGCGGCGGCGAGATCATTGTGAAAGATGAGGGACGGTTGCCGACCGGCTCGTTCAAGGCGCGCGGCCTGGTGATGGCGGTGTCGATGGCCAAGGCGCTCGGCATCGAGCACATGGCGATGCCGACCAACGGCAATGCCGGCGCGGCGCTGGCGGCTTACGCGACCCGTTGCGGCATCAGGACCACGATCTTCTGTCCGGCCGATACGCCGGAGGTCAATGTCAGCGAGATCGAGCTGCAGGGCGCCACCGTCTACCGCGTCAACGGGCTGATCGACGATTGCGGCAAGATCGTCGGCGAAGGCAAGGCCAGGGCCGGCTGGTTCGATACCTCCACGCTGAAGGAGCCCTATCGGATCGAGGGCAAGAAGACGATGGGGCTGGAACTTGCCGAACAGCTCGGCTGGGACGCGCCCGACGTGATCTTCTATCCGACCGGCGGCGGCACCGGCCTGATCGGGATGTGGAAGGCGTTCGCCGAACTCGAAGCGATCGGCTTCATCGGCGCCAAGCGCCCCCGGATGGTCGCGGTGCAGGCGGCGGGTTGCGCGCCGATGGTGCGCGCCTTCGAGGATGGAACCGAACACGCGCCGCGCTGGGAGGAGGCCCATACCATCGCATCGGGGATCCGCGTGCCGCAGGCGATCGGGGATTTTCTGATTCTGCGTGCGGTGCGCCAGAGCCAGGGTTTCGCAATTGCGGTAACGGACGAGACGATTTCCGCGGCGCTGAATGAGGTCGCGCGCGAGGAAGGCCTGTTGTTGTGTCCCGAAGGGGCGGCGACCTATGCCGCCTACAAGCAGAGTCTCGCCGACGGCCGCGTCACCAAAAACGATCGCGTGATGCTGTTCAACTGCGCGACGGGACTGAAATACCCGCTGCCGCCGGTCACGCGCACGCTCGATCGCCATGCGCCGATCGATTACGCTGGGCTGTAGCGCCTTTGCCACTTCAAGGGCCTCATCCTTCGGGACGTGCGGTGTCCATGCTTGCGGGATGAATGTTCCGCAAACGCCCCGTGCTGCGGTCGGATTTTCTTCGCGGATGCACAACGACGAGATATCTGCTTCGATGCTGACGCCGTTTGAAATCGACAAGAAGATTCGATGACCAATATCTAGTCGAAAATAAATTTGAACAAAGAATTTGCTCGCCGCATCGTGATGTCGGGCCGAGTAATAATCGTCTTCGTCGATCCCTATCTCCCTTGAACGCAGCGCGGCACGCGAGACACGTCGTCTCGCACCGCGACTGGGTCAAGGGAGAAGAAAATGCAGAAGACCATTTTGACGATTGCCGGGTCAGCGCTGATTGCTTTGTCGACGGTTCAGTTCGCAGCGGCGTCCGAACAGCAAGACAAAGTGCACCACCGCGCCCATGTGAGTTCGCAGTACCGCGACACCAACGCCTCCGCGGCGCCGGCGGAGTGGTCGGCCCCCAGCTACAGTGGCGGATACTCGGCGCCCGCCGGTCGTTGATTTCAGCCGGTTTGACTGCAGCAGGTATTTTTGAAGGGAAGGCCGGTCGCAGGTGACCGGCCTTTTTCTTTCCTTTTGGCTTGGTCCGGGTGATCCCGGTCGAACGGCGAAAGGGTTGCTCTGGCGCAACGATTGTTGCTTGGGCGCAACAGTTCCTGAAGATTTAACCTTCATCTCAGCCTGTACAGGTCCGCGCCGCTTTTTAGCCACACCCCTCGATGAAATCATTCTCCGTAGGCTAAAGGCCACGGTGCTCGCGCAGGCGATGGGAGATTCCCGATTTCCCTGGTTCGAGAAGAGACTGCTGGGGAAACAGGTTCGCGATGGACGCCAAGACCACTATCAAGAAAAGGCTTCCCAGCCGTCACGTGACGGAGGGCCCGGAACGGGCGCCCCATCGTTCGTATCTTTACGCCATGGGGCTGACCACCCAGCAGATTCACCAGCCGTTTGTCGGCGTCGCGTCGTGCTGGAACGAGGCCGCCCCCTGCAATATCTCGCTGATGCGCCAGGCCCAGGCGGTCAAGAAGGGCGTCGCCTCCGCCGGCGGTACGCCGCGCGAATTCTGCACCATCACTGTGACCGACGGTATCGCGATGGGTCATGACGGCATGCGCTCGTCGCTGCCGTCGCGCGAATGCATCGCCGATTCCGTCGAATTGACCATCCGCGGCCACGCCTACGATGCGCTGGTCGGTCTCGCCGGCTGCGACAAGTCGCTGCCGGGCATGATGATGGCGATGGTGCGCCTCAACGTACCCTCGATCTTCATCTATGGCGGCTCGATCCTGCCGGGCAATTTTCGCGGCCAGCAGGTCACGGTGCAGGACATGTTCGAGGCGGTCGGCAAGCACTCGGTCGGCGAGATGTCCGACGCTGATTTGGATGAAATCGAGCGGGTGGCGTGCCCGTCCGCCGGCGCGTGCGGCGCACAATTCACCGCCAACACCATGGCGACGGTATCGGAGGCCATCGGGCTGGCGTTGCCCTATTCGGCCGGCGCGCCCGCGCCCTATGAAATCCGCGATGCGTTTTGCATGACCGCCGGTGAAAAGATCATGGAGCTGATCGCTCTGAACATCCGGCCGCGCGACATCGTCACGCGCCGGGCGTTGGAAAACGCCGCCGCAGTGGTGGCCGCGTCGGGCGGCTCGACCAATGCTGCACTGCATCTGCCGGCGATCGCCCATGAATGCGGCATCAAGTTTGATTTGTTCGACGTCGCAGAAATCTTCAAAAAGACACCATATGTCGCGGATTTGAAACCAGGCGGTCGTTATGTCGCCAAAGACATGTTCGAAGTTGGCGGCATACCGCTTCTGATGAAAACGTTGCTCGATAATGGCCATTTGCACGGCGACTGTTTGACCGTCACGGGCCGCACGATCGCCGAGAACCTCAAAAGCGTGAAATGGAATCCGCACCAGGATGTGGTGCGCTCCGCCGACAAGCCGATCACCGTTACCGGCGGTGTCGTTGGCTTGAAGGGGAATCTCGCGCCCGAGGGCGCGATTGTGAAAGTTGCGGGTATGTCGAATTTGAAATTTACCGGACCTGCCCGCTGCTTCGATCGCGAAGAGGACGCCTTCGAATCCGTCCAGAAGAAGACCTACAAAGAGGGCGAGGTCATCGTGATCCGCTATGAGGGGCCGCGTGGCGGCCCCGGCATGCGCGAAATGCTCTCGACCACGGCGGCGCTGACCGGGCAGGGCATGGGCGGCAAGATCGCGCTGATCACCGACGGCCGGTTCTCCGGGGCGACCCGCGGCTTCTGCATCGGCCATGTCGGGCCGGAAGCGGCGGTTGGCGGGCCGATCGCGCTGCTGCAGGACGGCGATCTCATCGAGATCGACGCCGAGGCCGGAATACTTAACGTAAAATTGACCGACGCCGAGCTGGCGGAACGCAAGACCAAATGGAAGCCGCGCGCGACCAATTATACGTCAGGCGCGCTCTGGAAGTATGCCCAACAGGTTGGATCCGCGGTGGATGGCGCTGTGACCCATCCGGGCGGGGCGCACGAGAAACAGTGTTATGCGGACATTTAGGCGTATCATCTTTGCGTTGATGTTGGGGGCCACGCCGGTGGCCGTCCCGGTATCCGCCTTTGATGGCGCGCCGGTCAACGAGGATACCGCTATACCGGTGGTTTCGGCCCAGCCCGGAGCCGCTGGGGCGCTGAAGAAGGCGGTTTCTCCGTCCACGTCCGACGGCTCGCTGACTTCGCTGCAATACGCGGCCGAAGGCGGCCACCCCATTGCGCAGTGGAAGCTCGGGCGGATGTATGCCGATGGCGACGGCGTCACCCAGGACGATCTGCGCGCTTTCGAATATTTCAGCCGCATTGCCAATGCGCATGCCGAAGACAGCCCGTCGGCGCCGCAGGCCGCGATCGTCGCCAAGGCCTTTGTCGCGCTCGGGCGGTACTACCTCAACGGTATTCCCAATTCGAAGGTCAAGCCCGATCCGGAGCGGGCGCGGGAGATGTTCTCCTACGCCGCCTCGTATTTCGGCAACGCCGATGCGCAGTATGATCTGGCCCGGCTCTATCTGAAGAGCGCCGGCACGTCGCGTGACGACTTCCGCTACGGCGCGCGCTGGCTTGGTCTGGCCGCCCAGAAAGGCCAGCATCAGGCGCAGGCCATGCTCGGCCAGATGCTGTTCAACGGCGACCAGCTGCCGCGTCAAGCCGCCCGCGGGCTGATGTGGCTGACGTTGGCGTACAGTGCCGCGCCGGACGAGAGCTGGATCAAGGACAGCTACAGCAAGGCGATGAGCAAGGCGTCCGAGGATGACCGTGTGATGGCATTGCAGATGCTTGAGCACTGGGTGCAGGGCCGCAAGGATTGATCGCCCGCAGTGGCTCCGTAGGGTGGGCAAAGCGAAGCGTGCCCACCTTTTCCTGGGAGTAAACTAGCTGGTGGGCACGGCGCAAGCGCGCCTTTGCCCACCCTACAGGGAACTCAGGCCGCCTCCAGATCCAGATCGATCCAGACCGGCACGTGATCCGACGGCTTTTCCCAGGCGCGCACATAGCTGTCGATACCGACATCGATCAGCCGGTCGCTGGCCTGCGGCGACAGCAAGAGATGATCGATGCGCAGGCCATGGTTCTTCTGCCAGGCGCCGGCCTGATAATCCCAGAACGTGTACTGGCCGGGGGCGTCGGTGACGGCCCGCAGCGCGTCGGTCAGCCCGAGTCCGAGCAACGACTGAAAACTCTCTCGGGTGGTGGGGCGGAACAGGGCGTCGTTGACCCAGGCCGCCGGATTATGGACGTCCTCCGCCTTCGGGATGACGTTGAAGTCGCCTGCGAGAACCAGCGGTTCCTCGGTCTTGAGCCGCTCTCTTGAATACTCAAGAAGTCGCGACATCCATTTGAGTTTGTATGGATATTTTTCCGTCTCCGGCGGATTGCCGTTGGGCAGATAAAGGCAGGCCACCCGGAGCACGCCGTGCTTGTGCGTCACCACGCCTTCCAGAAACCGGGCATGGACGTCTTCATCGTCCCCGGCGAGGCGCGGCGTGGTTTCGTCTAACGGCAGTTTCGACAGCAATGCGACGCCGTTGAAGGTCTTCTGGCCATGGGTGACCACATTGTAGCCGAGCGCCTCAATCGCCTCGCGGGGAAACGCCTCGTCGACGCATTTGATTTCCTGCAGGCAGACGATGTCGGGGGCGCAATCCCCAAGCCAGGTCACGAGATGATCGATCCGCTGCCGGACCGAATTGACGTTCCAGGTCGCAATGCGCATCAGATCGAGAAACTGGTGCCGCAGCCGCAGGAGGCGGTGGCGTTGGGATTGACCACCCGGAACGATGCGCCGATCAGGTCGTCGACGAAATCGACTTCGGAGCCCGCCAGGAACGGCACCGAGGCCGGATCGACCAGCACCACGGCGCTGTCGCGCGCGATCACCAGATCGTCTTCCGCCTGCGCGCGTTCGACGTCGAATTTGTACTGAAAGCCGGAGCAGCCGCCGCCCTCGACGCTGATCCGCAGCATGGCGCCATCGCCCTCGGTTTTGAGGATTTCCCCAATGCGGCGGGCGGCCCGCTCGCTGATGGTGACGGCTGTGGTCATGGGCGAGGTCTCCGATGGCAGGCGCCAAATTATCTGGTATCCGGCGCAGAGCATAGTTAAGTGCGCCGGGCACCGGAATCAAACCTTTAAGGGATTAATACGCCGTGTCGGTCGGAATGGCTGCTCCTCGCTCGGTCTATGCCTGCGATCCCGACCGCAGCCGCGGGCGGCTGTTCGAGGAACCGCCGAGCCGGACCCGCAGCCCGTTCCGGCGCGATTGCGACCGGGTGATTCATTCCACCGCGTTCCGCCGTTTAATGCATAAAACCCAGGTTTTCGTGTCCCACGAAGGCGATCATTATCGCACCCGGCTGACCCATACGCTGGAAGTGGCCCAGATTGCCCGCGCGCTGGCCCGCCAACTCGGCCTCGACGAGGATCTCACGGAAACCCTGGCGCTGGCGCATGACCTCGGCCATCCCCCGTTCGGTCATGCCGGCGAGCGGGCGCTGGATGCCTGCCTTAGGGCTCATGGCGGGTTCGACCACAATGCGCAGACCCTGCGCGTAGTCACCGCGCTGGAGCACCGCTACCCTGATTTTGACGGGCTCAATCTGACCTGGGAATCGCTGGAGGGCATCGTCAAGCACAACGGCCCCCTGACGGGGCGAGACGGAACCCCCATCGGGCGCTATCTCGACCACGGCATTCCCGCGGGGATTTCCGACTATATCAGGCGTTACGATCTCGAATTATGGAGCTTTGCGTCGCTGGAGGCGCAGGTGGCCGCGATCGCCGACGATATCGCCTACGACGCCCATGACATCGACGATGGCCTGCGCGCTGGTCTGTTTGGGGTCGATGATCTCAAGGTGATGCCGCTGGCCGCCGACATGATCGCCGAGATCGCCAGACATTACCCCGGTCTCGATGACATCAGGCGCGGCGCCGAACTGGTGCGCGAGCTGATTTCATATCTGATCGGCGCGGTGATCTCGGAGGCGCAGCGGCGCCTGCAGGCGGCGATGCCGAAATCGGTCGAGGATGTCCGCAATTATGGCGAGGGGCTGATCGCGTTTCCGGCCGCGGTGGCGCAGGCGGAGGCCGAAATCAAGGCGTTTCTGAAACTTCGGATGTATCGGCATCCGCGGGTGATGCGGGTGATGGGGGATGCGGAACAGATCCTGTTCGACCTGTTCGCGCGCTACCAGAAGAGGCCGGACGATCTGCCGACCGAATGGCTGGCGCCAGCGGGCGGCGCCAGTGAGACCAAAACCGAGCGGGCGCGGCGGATCGGCAACTTCATCGCCGGGATGACCGACCGTTTTGCCATCACCGAGCATCAAAGGCTTTTTGACTCGACCCCGGATTTGCGTTAGGCGGCGGCCTAGCCAGCCTGCGATATCAGGCGCCATTTCCAGCCCCATCACGCCTATGGTCGATAACACTTCACCGCCGCATCTTTTCGCCAACGTGCTGGCGCGCGTACACGCGGTTTGCGGCGCGCTCGCGGCGGAAGGCGGCTGGCCCGCCGGTGTCGATTTGTCGCGCGTCGTGGTCGAGCCGCCGCGCGATGCGACGCATGGCGACATGGCGACCAACGCCGCCATGGTCCTCGCCAAGGACGCGAAGGCCAAACCGCGCGATCTCGCCGAGGCGATCGCGGCCCGGCTGCGGGCGGACGACCTGGTGGCGTCGGTCGAGGTCGCCGGTCCCGGCTTCATCAACCTCACTTTGAAGCCATCGGCCTGGTCGGACGCACTGCGCACCGTGTTGCGCGAAGGCGATGCGTATGGACGCAGCGCAGGCGGGGCGGCCGAGAAGGTCAATGTCGAATACGTCTCGG
>Ga0187847_10003747_pt1 | contig 11441 bp, 8 predicted proteins | sample June2016WEW_4_10_FD_132458 | JGI IMG/M metagenome (GOLD analysis project Ga0187847, IMG submission 132458) | Peatland microbial communities from SPRUCE experiment site at the Marcell Experimental Forest, Minnesota, USA - June2016WEW_4_10 | ecosystem: Environmental > Terrestrial > Soil > Wetlands...
CCTCCTGGCGCGTGCGCACGCACAGAGGAGACAGTATCCCGAAATCGCTTTGGCTCGCGATCTGTCCCGCGAGGTGCAAGCAAACATGCAAGAACTGGTTGGAGTCGGCTAGTACGCGCGGCATCGAAGGGGACAGATCCAGGTTCATCGCCACGGCGGGCGCATCCTGGGGCGACGCGACCAGGCGCAAGGCGGTTTGCAGGACGGAGTTGGCATCCACTGCCGAGAGGCTCGCCGGCGTCTGCCGGGCAAAAGTTAGAAGACTTGCGACCAGCGTTTTGGTGCGCCGGACCTGTTCGCTGATGTTCGACGCCTCCCGCTTATCCTGAGCGGCCATCTCCGACGCGGTGAGCAAATCGGAATATCCCAGCATGGCCGTGAGCGGGTTGTTGATCTCGTGTGCGGCTCCGCCGACCAACTGGCCGAGCGACGCCATCTTTTCCGATTGAATCAGCTGCGCCTGCAATGCTTTCAGATCGTCGAAGGAGCGCTGCGACTTGTCCAGAAAATACGCCAGCTCGGCGCCCAGCAGACGCTGCCTCCAGAACACCATGATGCCCATCACGACCATCGCGAGCAGGCTGACGATGATGCGAAATGTTCTTACCGGACCGGGCATGGTTGCATCCAGTTCCGCGTGCAACGCGGCCCACGGCAGAGTAAACAGCGCCAGCATGCTCACGCGCGTAATCCAGATGCCCAGCATCGGCTTGGGAGGCTTGTCATGCGACAGATCGTAATGCGTCGCGAGCACGGGAGCCGCCGCCATCCAGGCGATCGAAACCGTCAGCGGGATGTCGTAAATGCTGCCGCTGTAATACGTCTTGTGCCCGATCGCCCAGTTGGCAACGTAGGAACTGGAAGCGTAAAGCGCGCTTGCGCCCAATAACTGGCCGTAAAGGTGTCGCCATCCTCCCTGCGCCGAATAGGCCAGTACGGCCAGAGACACCAATAGCACGATTTTTTCTGTCAGGTACCCGAAATTGAAGTTGTTGCTATAGATCGCCTCGTCGACCAGCACCGTCTGCCACGGGATTACCAGGTACACGTAGACAAAAAGCCACCACGTGAGCAGCAGCGCAAAATCGAGCCGGCGGCTGCGCTCGTCGCGCTCATCGCCTTTGAGGTGAGGCATCACCGCCAACGCGGCGATCATCGGCACCAGGTGCAGGAAAAGGACGATGTCTCCCAGAAAAGGATCGGGTACATCCACGCGCTTGATGACTTCGAAATAATTCCACATTCCCTGGTAGGCGAGCCAGAAGAACATACCCGTGCTCATCAGAATCCAGAAGAGGCGGGTGTGAAATGTATTGGAGCGGAAGTGAATCGTGGTGGTAACGAAGGCGGCGGTAGCCACCACCAGCAGCAGGCCCTGGACCACGTCGCTGACGATCGTGAGGGGCGTGCCTCTCTTCATCAAGAAAGAAGCCGCTACCTGTGCCAGCGGCAGCGCGATCAGCATCGAGGCCCAGAATTTCTTGCGTCCCGCCAAAAAGTACCCCGCTCCATTCTAGGGCGGTGCCGGGGCGGGGGCAGATTACGAGAGTAATATGCTGATTCACCCGAAATTCCGGTAGGGTCACGGCCATGGCTCTTAGTTTTCGATCTTCATAAATTTCCCGATTCGCGAGCGCGACAAAGCGCGAGCGCGTAAGATGAGATACTTCGTAAAATCAGCTTTTGGGTTACGCAAACTAACTGAACACTGTGTCCTGGATCCTCCGTCGAAATCGTGATTTATGGCGCTTCCGCGCCCCCCTGAGCGCGGGTGAGATCCGCCGCACCGAACGTTGGCTGGCCACCGCCCGCGTAGCCCTGACCGTTGCCGCCCTCGTCACCATGGTCATGGAGCCGGTGCGCGGAGCCTACTCCCGCGGCCTCTATTGGCTCCTCACCATCTATCTGGCCCATGCTGTAGTGGTCATGTTGCTGGTGCGGGTGCGTCCGCGGTCAACCCGCGCTTTCCGCGTGGTCGTGCACTCAGCCGATATCATATGGCCCGTCCTGATTTCAGTGTTCGCTCCGGCGCAACGCGGACAGTTCTTCCTCTTCTTCGTTTTCGTGATGGCCGAGGCCGCGTACCGCTGGGGGTTGTGGGAAACCGTGGCCACAGCCCTGTCTGCAGTTGTGCTTCTGTGGATTGAGTCCTTCGCCATGCATGCCGGGCTCCAGTCTGTCGCCGACCGTTGGCTGGTGAGGGCTCACTTCCCGCCCTTGGGCGTAAGCGTGCAGGAATTCAACACCCAACAGCTCGTGCTGAGTTCGGTCTATCTGTTAGTGCTGGGCTTCCTGCTCGGCTATATGGCGCAGAACCAGAAAAAAATCAGGGCGGAGCGTGCGGTCATCACCCGCGTCTTGAGTTCCACCCGCGTGGAGGAGGGCCTGACCGGCACCATGCAGCACATACTCGGCGAGGTCATGAGCATCTACGGCGCTGGCCGCGTCATGAGCGCCTCGCAGGAAGCCCACAGCTACCGGGTGTTTCTCGCCGAAATCGATGGCGCTGACCGAAACCATACGCTCCGCTGGCGCGAGGCGGCACCCGAAGGCGCCTCGGCTTATCTCTTTCAGTCGGCGGCCGAGGCCATCTACGCCGTGCGGACCCCCACCGGCTTCAGCACGGTCCTGCTGGACCGAAGTGGAAACCGGCTGCGCGATGTCAACGCGAATTTTCTTGATGCCCTGGCCCAGGTCCAGACGTTTGAGGCCGTGGCTACCGTCGCCCTGGTATTCGGGGAAGAGTGGTCGGGCCGGGTATTCTTGTTCGATCCGCAACTGATGGGCGTGCCGGAAGAAGAGCTGCGCTTTCTCCAGGAATTTGCCCAACAGGTCGGGCCCGCAATCTATAACGTTTACCTGGTACGGCGTCTGCGGGAGCGGGCGGGCGCGGTAGAGCGGGCTCGTTTTGCGCGCGAATTGCATGACGGCGCCATCCAATCCCTGATCGCGGTCGAAATGCAGCTCGATGTGCTCCGCCGCCAGTCGGGAACCCAGGCCCCGGTCGTCAATGCGGAACTGGGCCGAATTCAGAAGTTGCTTCGCGAAGAAGTGCTGAAGCTGCGCGAACTCATGCAGGAGATGAAATCTTTCGAGGTCAACGCTGATCGCCTCCTCGGCTTTATCACTGATATGGTGGAGCGATTCCGGCGCGAGACGGGAGTTTCCGCGCAATTCGTCAGCGAGTTGGAGCGTATCGATCTCCCGCAGAAGGTGTGCCGCGAACTGGCCCGCATTGTGCAGGAGAGCCTCGTGAACGTTCGCAAACACAGTGGCGCCCGCAACGTGCTGGTGCGCCTGGGACAAAGGTCGGACAAACTGCAGTTGACCGTGGAGGACGATGGGCGCGGGTTCCCGTTTTCAGGAACCATGTCGCAGACCGAATTGGATACCTCGGGGAAGGGACCGGCCGTAATCCGGGAAAGAGTGCGCTTGCTTGCAGGCGAACTCACGATAGAATCGAATCCCGGGCACGGTGCCCGGCTGGAGATTCGTATTCCACCGGCAAGAAAGAGCAATCATGGATAAACATCTGAGCTCCATTCGGATCGTGATCGCCGACGACCATCCAATTTTCCGCGACGGGCTGCGCCGTCTGCTCGAATCGGAAGGCGACATGAAGGTGGTCGGCGAGGCCTGCGATGGCCGCGAGGCGGTTAAGCTGGCCACCGAGATCAAACCCGACGTCCTTCTGCTCGATCTCGCCATGCCGCACCACACTGGCCTCGATGCAATCCGAGACATGAGTGCGCGCGCCGGCGCTGCGGGCATGGTCCGCATCATCCTGCTCACTGCGGCCGTCGAGAAGAAGCAGATTGTCGAAGCCCTGCAGTTGGGAGCGCGTGGCATTGTCCTGAAGGATTCGGCGACCCAGCTCCTGCTCAAGGCGATTCACGCCGTTATGGGCGGCGAGTACTGGGTAGGACGAGACTGCGTTTCCAATCTCGTTCAGTACCTTCGCAACCTCATGCAGACAACGAACGAGGAAACCAAGCAGAAGAAATTTGGCTTGACGCCCCGCGAACTGGAAATTGTTTCGGCTGTGGTTGCGGGCTATGCCAACCGGGAAATCGCCGAGTATTTCAAGATCAGCGAGGATACCGTCAAGCACCACCTCAGCAATATCTTCGACAAACTGGGAGTTTCGACACGTCTGGAATTGGCGCTTTTCGCCGTCAACCAGGGGTTGCCCATCAAAACCATCGTTTAGGATCACGGGCGAGGCGCCTCCGGGCCCGAAATGGCACGAAAGTGCCATTCGGGGTCACCCCCGTGCTATTGGGGCTAAAGTGAATTTAACGATAGTTTTAAAACACACGACGGCGAAGCGTGCTTTTGGGGTCCGCATACCTTGCGTGTCCGTCGACGGGAGACGAGACTGTGATTAAGATAATCCGTCAACTTTGGGCTGAGGAAAGCGGTCAGGACGTCGCTGAATACGCTGTGATGCTCGCTGTTATCCTAGTGATTGTGATTGGCACTGTCCGCCTGATCGGCACGAACGCGAACCAGGTGTTTTCGCAAGTTAGCAACGCCATGTCGACCGCAACCCAGTAACTGAGCGGGAACTCGATTCTTAACCGTAAGACTACGGTCGCCCCGTCGGTCTTCCGAAGAAAAATCCTGCCTCGAACCAGTACGCTATTTGCCTGACGGAGCGGCTGCAGCCGTTTTCTCCGGTGCTGGCTGCGTTGTCTTTTCCGGTGAGTCGGTGCCCAGCCGGGTCAGGAATGGAAAGAACGGCGTGACTTCGAACGGCATCTTCTCGGCAGCCGCGGAGATCGCCACTGGTTTTGTCTTGATCAGTTCCAGTTGATCGCTCCACGGATTAACCTTCACGCGCCCTCCCAAAGGAAGCGCGGCGATCTGGTCTTTCCTGGTTGGATCGAACTGCGGCGATGCCGTCATCAACGCCGACATCCGGGTCGCATCCCCATTCAACAGGCTGTCTCCAAGATGTGCGCGAATCAGGTTCTTCAGTTGCGGCGCCCGGGCCTGCACCGCCTTGAGGAACAGTCCGGCATTATTGAGCTTATCTTTGTAGGGCGAGTTGTTCAGCAGTTCGACGGCTTTCTTGTCGGCCGCCTCTTCCTCACCGCGATCGCGGGCGAAGTCCATGCGTTCAAACGTGCGCTCATCGGGAAAGAACATGCGGTCGTTGAACGCCAGTTTTGTGTTCAGGCGGTGGCCGAGCGCGATGTGGGCTAACTCATGCGTCAGAATCATGGCCAGCGCGGCTTCGTCCGGCAGCACGTCAATCATGCCGCGGCTGATGACGATGGTGTGCCCGATGGTGAACGATTCCAGCGGCGTCGTCATCAATACCCGGCATTTGATTTCCGGCTGAAAGTCGAGGTTGTTGGTGACCATCACATTGTTGACCACCGTCTGCAGAACTTTGTCGATTTCACCTTCGGGCGCAAGCAGTCCGATCTGTTGCAGTCGGTCCAGCACGTTAAATTCGGCCTGCCGTTCCCATGCGCGCTGCGCTTCAATCGGCGATGCGTCCTGTGCCTTCTGGCTCTGATCCTGTATCGCCTGTGGCGCCTCGACCGTGATCTCGGTGAATTCCGAGTTGCGGCTCAAATCTTTCAGGTTATAGCCCCAGAGCCGGGTCTGCGCCTTGTAGTTCAAAGTCTGCCCCATTTTGTATTTCAGATCGGATTCTTCCGAATAGATCAGCGAAGGGAGCCAGATGCCAGGACGAAGATTCTGCCGCCAGCTGTCAAAGTGCAAGTAGTAGGACGCGCGCGGATGCGGATAGTAGGTTCCATTGAAACGGACGATGTTGTAGTCCTGATCTTCAATCCAGATCCGTCCGAGAAAGCGGCCGTTCCCTGCGTCTTTCTTGGGCGCCACATCAATTACCACGCAGCGCACTTCACCCAGAAACTCGCGGCGCACAAACGTGAAATCGTAATATTTGCGCTGAAAATCCTGGTCGAGGATAACCATCTGCGCAAACCCGAGCGGGAGGAACTTCATCGAGTAGACGTTGCTCAGCTTGCTGAGCATCCGCTTGCCCAGCCCGGCTGTTGTCGGAGAGGTGAAGGCCCGGTCGTCCGCCCCACCGCTGCTCATATCCAGCCGGCCCAGGAAATAGACGTCGCTCACCGGCACCGGCGCGTTCAGTTCCTTGTCTTGACGCAGATTCTGCAGATAGGTTTCCACCAGGGGATGAAGCTGCTTCATCTGGGCCAGGAAAAAATGCTCCCGCTCGATCGAGCGGTCAATGACCTGGTCGAGACTGGCAGCGGCCGGCAAAACCGGCTGCCCGTCCGCGCCGCGCGTCGAAAGCTGCGGTTCCTGCGCCGGAGGCGGAGCTTGAGCAAAACTCACGGTCGCGCAGCTCACAGCGAAAACCAGCGCGCACACAAAAGATAAAGCGATTGCAACGAAGGGGGAGCGACGCATTTTTTGTATTCCTGGTGTTTGAGTCAACTACGATGCAAGTTGGAAAACAATATGCAACACCGCCTGAAAATCGGCGGGATGCCCGTCTTTCAAAGCCGGCTTGAACTGAATCTTCTCGGCCGCGCGAACCGCCGATTCATCGAGGCCATGTCCCAGACCCTGGACGACTTTCATGACTTTGATCTGTCCCGTCGAGGTGAAGACGACATCGAGCAGTACCTCGCCCTCCACCTTAAGCTGGCGGCCTTCTTCAGTGTAAACCGGACGTGGCTTGAATGTGATCTCGGCCGGGATGGTCTTTACGATGAGGTCGGCCGCTTTCTTCGCCGGGCCGCTTGCGACCACATCCGCGTCTCCGAAGCCACCTTGCCGAACCGTCCCGCGCGAGGCGGAAACTTTGCCCGAATTATCTCCCGTGGCGACTCCGTTGCCGAAGCCCGCGCTCGCGATAACTCCGCGCGCGCCGTGGGCTCCGCCCGTGCCATTCCCCGAGCCAGGTCCATTCGGCATATCGAAACCGCCCGCCTGCGCAATCGTAACGGCGCGTCCCTGATTATCCTTCGCGGGCACCCCGTTCGGATCGCCAAAACCGCCCGTTTGGACTTTCGCGGGAGCCGCCGCCATCGTGGGCGTAGCTGAACTTCCGTTGGCAAAAACATTTGTTTTTACAAGTTGCTTCGGGATGACCGGCTTCACGTCCGGCAACTGTTCTTTTTCTGCCGTCAATGCCACCTTCGGAGGCTGGATATCGGCCGCCGGAGCCGTCTTGTGCGCCACCAGTTCAACGGGAACACGGAGCGCCTGCGGGCGCGGCGTTACTACTTGCGCGATCTTCGGCTGCGGAGCGGGGAAGTTCTTGACCGGCGCCGGCTCCTGCGGAATCGGCACAGGCGTATCCACCAGCCGCACAAAATGGTAATCGTGCACAGGCAGAACAAGAACTTCAGGATAGGCGATGGCCGCGATCACAAAAACCGTCAATACCACCGATTGCACGCCATAACTGAGAACGAATTTTCCCCAGCGCGTGCGCTCTTCGGGAAGAAGGCCTAGCGTGAGTTCTGCAACCTGAGTTTCCATGTCCGGCACCTCAAAATGATGACCCGCCGGCAAGTTTGCCAGCAGAAGCGCTGAACCCCGTGAGCTGCAGTTTGAGAACTGCGGAGAAGGTTCGACAAAAATACACTTCCAATCAGGCTGAATGCACGCCGAAGGCCGTTTCCGGCGGACACCGATAAAACTAATATGCTGTGAAACGACGACTTAAATCGGGATGAAATTATCCTACCAGACCGAAAAGCCCGGCTCGCAATGTTTTTCATATTTCAGAAGGAAAATTCAGCCCAGGATAACGAAGATTCTGCGCACCCTCGGGGCGTCATCACGTCCGTGTCCAAACCGCTATTTCCCCGTGGAAAACGCGATCTGCAATGAACTTCTGAGTACCCTTAAGCTGGGAGGCTTGACTGTCCGGGGATGGGATTCGTCTTAGGCAGTTAGTGCAAAATCTCACGCTGGCTTCGTGCGGTCCGGCCGCATTTCCTTCGTCACCTGATGAGCCCAACTCATCGCTTCGGTAAACGTCTTATCCACAAAATAGAGAGACAGGTTAAGCTGCTTTCCAATGCTTGTAACCTTTTGCCACTCTCCCGCCTCGCGCGCCAGCATAAGATCGTAAATGTCGGAAAGGGGCGTCGTGACCCCCGTCTTCCCTCCCAGCAATTGCGCCCGCGTATCGGCGTCGAGTGGCAACTTCTCGATGATGAGTCCGATCGGCGCTTCCAGAATCGCATCCATCATCGAAAGCATGCCCAGCAGAAACAGATCCGACTCGCCGCACTTTACTTTTGGAGCAATCATTTCGCAAAAGCGCGCTCGCACCAGTGCCGAGAGCACCAGGTCCGAAGGCTTCTTTTCGCCAATAGCCAGGGTGGTCGCCATTCGGATCCAGCGCACCAGTTCCCGCTCTCCGAGAAGATTCAACCCGTGCCGGACCGACGATACCGGAGACGTCAATCCCAGCAAGGGAGAATTCAAATAGCGCAGCAGTCGGAAGCACAGAGAAGGCTCCCGCTTGATCAGATCTTCGATCTCCTGGAAATCAGTCTCTGGCTTGGAAATCGCCTGCAGCAGAAGTAAGTAGGTCGCCTGGTTGGCTGGAATTTGCCGGGCGCGTATGCGCTCCGGGTGCCGGAAAAAATATCCCTGGAACAGCCTATATCCGTCGTGCCCGGCAAGGATAAAGCTGTCCCGGTTTTCCACCTTTTGCGCCAGCATGCGGCATTGCGGCCTGGCATACCGCGCCGCCAGAGCGGCGCTCTGCGCTCTTGGCATGTTAAGAATGTCGACTTTGATAAAGTCGGCGTACGGGACGATCGGCTCTCTCAGATCTCCCGGCACAAAGTTATCCAGGGCGATCGCATAGCCCGCTTGCTTCAGCCGCTGGCACGCGCACACCACGCTTTCATCCGCTGGGATCGTTTCCTGAATTTCGATCACTACTTCCCGGGCCGGCAACAAGCGGAAGTATTCCTTCAGGAGCATCTGCATTGTGCAGTTTATGAAGGCGACATAACCATCGCACAAGACATCGAGCCCGACCACGCTCAAGGTATCGATCGCCGTCCCCGTCGCGCTGTCTGCGTCGGAATGGAAACGTTGTTCGGCGGCGTTCGCGCGAAACAACAACTCGTAGCCGAACATCTCCTCATCGGCGGTCAGAATCGGTTGCCGGGCAATGCAAGGACTTGCTTTTCCAGGAGAAGCTGCTGCCGCCTCAGTACGCATGATCCTCTCTATTTAATCCATCGGCTGTTCATGCGACCAACGTTAGCCAGGAGGGGAGCCACCTCCGGCGTCTCGGCGGAGCATGGCTATTGTGCCCATGGTCTCAGCAAGGGCCCCCATACCAGAAATTCCAGTGGATTAACGAGGAAGGTTAATATAACGAAGCATGCCAAGCGGCGGCGGCGGATCCCGGCCTACTCCTCCTCTTCTTCGTCCAGCTTGATGCGCAAGGACTTAAGAAACTTCAGATCCTGATCGCTGATTTTCAATTCGGGGTTGGTCGAGAGCGTCGAAACCAGAGTCTTGTCGCTTGACTCCTCGCCCTGCTTGCGGACGCCAATGGTCGCTTCAAGGACCAGAAAAATGTCGTAACCGCCCTCCTTGATCCGGGCGACGACTTCGGCAATCTGTTCGGAGTCGGACAAAGATCCATTGATGGCTTCGCCCAGTTCCTTCATAAGCTGCTTCAGTTGTTGATCCAAGCGCTCCCCCTGCTCACACCCGAAAATTACCGCCGCACTTATCTGCCTGAAGTCTTTCTGCCTGCAAGCCCGCCGGGCGCGAGGATCACAACCCGTTGTGATGCCAGCCACCGTTATTGTACGCTCGCCCGCTGCTAAAATCACGAGAATGATCGCGGCCCCGAAGATGAAAAAACTTGCATTGTTCGCCCGCGTGGCCTCCCAGCAGGTGGCCCGCAGCCGGACAGGCGGAGCCGTTCTCAAGGGGTTGCGTGCCACTGCCTCCTCGTTTGGAAAAGTCTTTCACCAACTGTGGCTCGAGGTGACCGGATTCACCTTTCTGGCGATTGCCGCGCTTGGCGCCATTGAAGGATTTCGCGAATACGGCAAATACCACTCCGGCCAGGAATCCGGTCCCGGGCGGGTCATCCTCGCCGTATGCTTCACCCTTTCTTTCGCCTGGTTTGGCCTGAGTTCCTTCATCCGGATTCGAAGAAAGCAATAATTCGAGGTCTCCTATGAGTGATACCGTCAAGGTCGTCGATCCGATCGCGAAGCCTTCCGCCAAGCCCGTGGCGCCCGAGCAACAGACTTCCTCGCACATTGTGGTGCGGCCCCTCTACACGCCCGCCGACCTCGCCGAATCCGACTACGAACGCGACCTGAGCTACCCCGGCGAATTCCCGTTTACGCGCGGCGTGCAGGCCACCATGTATCGGGGACGCCTCTGGACCATGCGCCAGTACGCCGGGATGGGCGACGCCGAAGAATCCAACAAGCGTTACAAATACCTGCTGGCGAATGGCACCACCGGATTGTCGGTCGCCTTCGATCTGCCCACCCAGATTGGACTCGACTCCGATAACCCGCTCGCCATGGGCGAGGTCGGCAAAGTGGGCGTGGCCATTGATTCCATCGAAGACATGCAGCGTCTGTTCGATGGTATCGAGCTGACGAAAATTTCTACCTCGATGACCATCAATGCCACGGCCTCAATCTTGCTGGCGCTGTATGTCGCAGTGGCGCGCCGCCAGGGTGCCGACATCCGCAAACTTTCCGGCACGGTGCAGAACGATGTGCTCAAGGAATACATTGCGCGCGGCACCTATATCTATCCGCCCCAGCAGGCGATGCGCATCATCACCGACCTTTTTGCCTGGACCAACGAAAATGTCCCCGAGTGGAACACCATCTCGATCTCCGGCTACCACATGCGCGAGGCCGGATCGACGGCCGTGCAGGAGGTCGCCTTCACGCTCGGCAATGGCATCGCCTACGTCGAAGCGGCGATCAAGGCCGGACTCGACGTCGACAAATTCGCGCCCCGGCTCTCGTTCTTCTTCAACGCCCACAGCAATTTCCTGGAAGAGGTAGCCAAATTCCGCGCCGCCCGCCGCATGTGGGCCAGGATCATGCGCGACCATTTCAAGGCCATGAATCCGAAATCGTGGATGCTGCGCTTCCATACGCAGACCGCGGGCTCCACGCTGACGGCGCAGCAACCCGAGAACAATATTGTCCGCACCGCAATCCAGGCCATGGCGGCGGTGCTCGGCGGCACGCAGTCTCTGCATACGAATTCCTTCGACGAAGCGCTCGCCCTGCCGACCGAAGCCTCCGCGCGCATCGCCCTCCGCACCCAGCAGATTATTGCCTTCGAATCGGGCGCGCCGCAAACCGTCGATCCGCTGGCGGGCTCGTATTACGTCGAGTCTCTGACGAATGAAATCGAAAAGCGAGCCGCCGACTATCTGATCAAGATCGAAGCCTTGGGCGGAA
>Ga0187847_10003748_pt1 | contig 11440 bp, 10 predicted proteins | sample June2016WEW_4_10_FD_132458 | JGI IMG/M metagenome (GOLD analysis project Ga0187847, IMG submission 132458) | Peatland microbial communities from SPRUCE experiment site at the Marcell Experimental Forest, Minnesota, USA - June2016WEW_4_10 | ecosystem: Environmental > Terrestrial > Soil >...
ATGTTAATCATCAGCACCGGCAGATACTTGGCGTTGCTGCCGCCGAGATAGCGGTAGAGCGGCAGCCCGACCGAATCGGCCGCGGCGTGGGCCACCGCCAGCGTAACGCCGAGAATGGCGTTGGCGCCGAGCCGCGCCTTGTTCTCGGTGCCGTCGAGTTCGATCAGCGCGCGGTCGAGCCCCGCCTGGTCGGCGGCGTCGAAGCCCGAGAGCGCGTCGAAAATCTCGCCATTCACGCCCTCGACCGCCTTCTTCACGCCCTTGCCGCCATAGCGTTTCTTGTCGCCGTCGCGCAGTTCGACCGCCTCATGGGTTCCGGTCGAGGCGCCCGAAGGCACCGCCGCCCGGCCCTTGGATCCCGATTCCAGCGTCACATCGACCTCGACCGTGGGATTGCCGCGGCTGTCGAGTATCTCGCGCGCGCGAATGTCGGTGATCGCGCTCATGCGCCGTTCCTCGCCTTGGCCAGCTTGTCGAATTCCATCAGGCTTTGGAGCAAGGCCGGCATGTCCTTGAGCTTCACCATGTTGGGCCCGTCGCTGGGCGCGTGATCGGGATCCTGGTGGGTTTCCATGAACACCGCGGCCACGCCCACGGCGACCGCCGCGCGCGCCAGCACCGGCACGAATTCGCGCTCGCCGCCGCTGCGGTCGCCCTGCCCGCCCGGCTGCTGCACCGAGTGGGTGGCGTCGAACACCACCGGATAGCCGGTCAAGGCCATGATGGGCAAAGCGCGCATGTCGGAAACCAGCGTGTTGTAGCCGAAGCTCGCGCCGCGTTCGCACAGCAGAATATTCTCGTTCCCGGCCTCGGACACTTTCTTGGCCACGTTCTTCATGTCCCAGGGCGCCAGGAACTGGCCCTTTTTTATATTCATGGGCCGCTTGGTCTTGGCCGCCGCCACCAGCAGATCGGTCTGGCGGCAGAGGAAGGCGGGGATTTGCAGCACGTCCACCGCCTCGGCCACGGGCGCGCATTGCTCGGGCGTGTGCACGTCGGTCAGCACCGGACAGCCGTATTTCTCGCGCACTTCGGCGAGGATGGGCAGGCAAGCCTCCATCCCCAGGCCGCGCTCGCTCTTGGACGAGGTGCGGTTGGCCTTGTCGAAGGAGGTCTTGTAGATGAGCCCGATGCCGAGCCTGGCCGTGAGCTCGACCAGCGCGTGGCTCATCTCCATCGCGTGCGCGCGGCTTTCCAGCACGCAAGGGCCGGCGATCAAGGCCAGGGGCCTATCGTTGCCGATGGTGATATTGCCGATATGGACGTGGCGGGGCGCGGTCATGGACCACTCTTATAGCCATAGCAGCCGCCTAGACCAAGCGCGACTGCTCCACCGCAGCCTTTATGAACGAGGTGAACAGCGGATGGGGCTCGAAGGGCCGGCTCTTCAATTCCGGGTGGAACTGGACCCCGATGAACCAGGGATGGTCGGCGAATTCGATGATCTCGGGAAGCGCGCCGTCGGGCGACATGCCGGAAAACCGCATCCCGGTCTTTTCCAGCTTGGGCTGGTAGTTGATGTTGACCTCGTAACGGTGGCGGTGGCGCTCGCTGATCTCGGTCTTGCCGTAGATCTCGGCCACGCGCGAGCCGGGCATAAGCTTCGCCGCATAAGCGCCCAAGCGCATGGTGCCGCCCAGATCGCCGTTGGCTTGGCGCTTTTCCAGCTGGCTGCCCTTCATCCATTCGGTCATGAGGCCGATCACCGGCTCGGCGCAGGGGCCGAACTCGGTCGAGCCCGCGCCGTTCAATCCCGCCAGATGCCGCGCCGCCTCGATCACCGCCATCTGCATGCCGAAACAGATGCCGAAGTAAGGCACTTTCCGTTCGCGGGCGAAACGCGCCGCCTCGATCTTGCCCTCGGTGCCGCGTTCGCCGAAGCCGCCCGGAACCAAGATCCCGTTGACGCCTTCGAGATGATGGACCGCGTCTTCCTGCTCGAAGATTTCCGAATCGAGCCAGTTAAGTTTGACGCCGACATTGTTGGCGATGCCGCCATGGGCCAGCGCCTCGGCTAGCGATTTGTAGCTGTCGGGCAGATGGGTGTATTTGCCGACCACGGCAATGGTGACATTGCCCTCGGGCTTGCGGATGCGCGCCACGATTTCGTGCCAGCGCGCCAGGTCGGGTTCGCGCGCGTCGAGACCGAAATGGCGGCATACCTCGCGGTCGAAGCCGAAGGCGTGATAGGCCACCGGCACCTGATAGATCGTGTCGACGTCGAGCGCCGGGATGACGCGCTCTTCCCTCAAATTGCAAAATTGGGCGATTTTCTTGCGCGCGCCTTCGGGGATTTCGCGGTCGCAGCGGCACAACAGGATATCCGGCTGGATGCCCAGCGCCAGCAGCTCCTTGGCGGAATGCTGCGTCGGCTTGGTCTTCAACTCGCCGGCCGAGGGGATATAGGGCACCAGGGTCAGGTGCACATACATGGCGCGTTCGCGGCCGAGCTCGTTGCCGAGCTGGCGGATGGCCTCGAGGAAGGGCAGGCTTTCGATGTCGCCCACCGTGCCGCCGATCTCGCACAGCACGAAATCCTCGCCGTTCAGGTCGGCCTGGATGGTTTCCTTGATCGCATCGGTCACATGCGGGATGACCTGCACCGTGGCGCCGAGATATTCGCCGCGCCGTTCGCGCCCGATCACGGTGGAATAGATCCGGCCCGAGGTCAGGCTGTCGCTGCGCCGCGAGGCGACGCCGGTATAGCGCTCGTAATGGCCCAAATCGAGATCGGTTTCGGCGCCGTCATCGGTGACATAGACCTCGCCATGCTGATAGGGGCTCATGGTGCCGGGGTCGACGTTGATATAGGGGTCGAATTTCCTGAGGCGGACGCGGAATCCGCGCGCCTGGAGCAGCGCGCCGAGCGCCGCCGCCGAAAGACCCTTGCCGAGTGAGGAAACCACGCCGCCGGTGATGAAGATAAACCGCGTCATGGAATTTCACCATACAGCACCCGGCGCTTGGTGCAAACGGAAAGGCGACTCGGGAGCGGAGGAAGGGTTAACGAGGCCGCCCTTGCGGCGAGCACAACGAAAAAGCAATCCAGAGATCGCCCTGGATTGCTTCGTTTCGCTCGCAATGACGAATCCTCAGCCGGTGCGTTGGGCCCGGCCGGAATTCTCCTGACGCTGGCCCTGGCCGTGGCCATGGCTCCGATTGTCGCCGTGACCGTGGCCGTGGCCGTGGCCGTGGCCGTGGCCGTTGCTGCGGCCGCGATGGCCGCCGCGCGGCTGGTGACGGCCCCGCTCGGCATCAGCCGGGCGCTGGCCCCCGCCATGAACCGCGGGAAAGCCGTGACCCTCCACCACGGCGATCTTGCGCCGCGTGAGGTTCTCGATGTCGCGCAGGAAACCCTTTTCCGAGCCGTCGCAGAACGAGATCGCCACGCCCGCGGCCCCGGCGCGCGCGGTGCGGCCGATGCGGTGGACATAGCTCTCGGGCACGTTCGGGATGTCGTAATTGAAGACATGGGAGATGTCGTCGATGTCGATGCCGCGCGCGGCGATGTCGGTCGCCACCAAAACGCGCACCTTGCCGTTGCGGAAATCGCTGAGCGCGCGTTGCCGGGCCCCTTGCGACTTGTTGCCGTGGATGGCCTCGGTCTTGACGCCGCCCTTGGCCAAGCCCTCGGCGACCCGGTTGGCGCCGTGCTTGGTGCGGGTAAAGACCAATGCCCGGGAAATGCCGTTGTCCTTCAGCAAGGACGCCAGCAGCGCGCGCTTGTTGCCGGCATCGACGAACATCACGCGCTGGTCGATGAGCTCGACCGTGGTGGCGGACGGCGTCACCTCGATCCGCACCGGATCCTTGAGGAGGTTGCCGACCAGGCGCTCGATCTCCGGCGGCATGGTGGCCGAGAACAGCAACGATTGGCGCTGCTTCGGCAAGGCGCCGGCGATGCGCCGCACGTCGTGGATGAAGCCCATGTCGAGCATGCGGTCGGCCTCGTCGAGCACGAAGACCGAGAGCCCGTCGAAGCGCACATGGCCCTGCTCCTTGAGGTCGAGCAGGCGTCCGGGTGTCGCCACCAGGATGTCGATGCCGCGCCGGAGCGCGTCGACCTGGGGCTGCTGGCCGACGCCGCCGAAGATCACGGCGGTGCGCAATCCCATATGGCGGCCATAGGCGCGGAAACTGTCGGCGATCTGGGTCGCCAACTCGCGCGTCGGGGTCAGGATCAGCGCGCGCATGGAGTTGCGCGGCGCGGGCTGGGCTTGCGCCGACAGGCGTTGCAGGATGGGCAGCGCGAACGCCGCGGTCTTGCCGGTGCCGGTCTGGGCGATGCCGAGCAGATCGCGCCCGGCGAGAAGATGCGGAATCGCCTGGGCCTGGATGGGCGTCGGCAGCGTGTATTTCTCGGTCTTCAAGGCGCGTTGGAGCGGCTCGACGAGATCGAGTTGAGAGAATGAAGAAGTCACTGTGTGATTGGCTTTCTTGAAATAGACCGTATGCGCAGGCGCAATGCGGCCCGTGTTAAAGGCTTACCTCGCGCGCGCCGAGGTGCCGTGTTGTTGGTGATTATCTCGAAATGTGAGGCGCTGGAAGGACCGAAATCCGCCGCGCTTCGCGCGATTGCGAGAAACGGTGAACAGTACATGGGCCTTCTGGAGGGCGAAGTCAACCGGATAACGCCCTGGCCGCGTAAATGCCGCAGGCGTTAACGAATGATGACTCGCCGTGAAACGGTGGAGTTAACGATCGTCATTGCGAGAACCGCATGCGAAGCGTAGGGGGACGAAGCAATCCAGCAACGGAAACCTGGATTGCTTCGCTACGCTCGCAATGACGGCGGCTCGGCCGCCGCGCGTCACTTGGTGAGCGGGACGCTCGGCTCGGCCGGCGTCGCGGGCCCGGCCGGCCCCGGCGGCAATGTCGTCGGAGAGATCGGCCCGCTGGTGCCCGGCTGGTCGATGAGCGAGCGCGGCGCGCGCTGATGCGAGGCGAGCACGGCCAGGCCGATCGAGGTGAGAAAGAACAGCCCCACCAGCACGGCGGTGGTGCGGGTCAGCAGATTGGCGGTCGAGCGCCCGGTCATGAATCCGGACATGCCGCCGCCGCCCATGCCGAGCGCGCCGCCTTCGCTCTTCTGCAGCAGCACAACGCCGATGAGCGCCACGGCCAAAATCAGGTGAATGGTGACGATGACGGTGATCATGGGCCGGGTTTGTAGCGGTTTCGGAGGCAAAACGCCAGCGCGCCGGTTGCCGATCGGTCAATGATCGCCGGACGCTTTCGCCGCCCGAATCATCCCGATAAGATGCGGCGGGGGATTCATGCTGTTCAATTCTCACCTGTTCCTGCTGGTTTTCCTGCCGCTCGCGGTCGCGTTTTACCGCCTGATTCCGAACCGGGACGCTTTCCGCGTCTGGTACCTGGTCGCGGTCTCGCTGGTCTTCTACGGCTATTGGGACGTGTCCTTCGTGCCTTTGCTGGTGGTCTCGGTGCTGGGCAATTGGGGCCTGTCCAAGCTTTACCAGGTGAACGGGCGGCGGCTGGTGCCGGCAATCGGCATCGCGCTCAATCTCGGCTCGCTTGCTTATTTCAAATACGCCGCCTTCCTGGTCGCCAATCTCAACCTCGCATTCCACACCAGCTTCGCGGTCGACAAGGTGCTGCTGCCGCTCGGCATCAGCTTCTTCACCTTCCACAATATCATGTATCTGGCCGATCTCTATCGCGGCAAGGCGCCGATCTACCGGCTGCGCGACTACGCGCTCTATATCGTGTTCTTTCCGCAGATTGTCGCCGGCCCGCTGGTGCGGCATTGGGAATTGATTCCGCAGATTCCGCGGGACCCGTGGGGCAAGGATACGGCCGAGCGCATCGGGCGCGGCCTCACCTTGCTGATCATCGGTCTGGTGAAGAAAGTGCTGATCGCCGACGCGCTGGCGCCGGTGGTCAATGCAACCTTCGCGGCGGTGGCGCAGCATTACGTTCCCGGGCTGGGCGACGCCTGGGCGGCGGTGCTGGGCTTCACCTTCCAGATCTATTTCGACTTCTCGGGATATTCCGACATGGCGATCGGCATCGCGTTCATCTTCGGCTTCACTTTGCCGTTCAATTTCAACGCGCCCTACCGCGCCGAAAGCTTGAGGGACTTTTGGCGGCGCTGGCACATGACGCTGTCGCGCATGCTGCGCGACTACCTCTACATCCCGTTCGGCGGCAACCGCCACGGCCTGCCGCGCCAGGTGCTGGCATTGCTCGGCACCATGTTGTTGGGAGGCCTGTGGCATGGAGCGTCCTGGACCTTCGTGATTTGGGGGGCTTGCACGGCATGGGCCTTGCCGCGGGCGTGTTGTGGCGCCGCGCTCTGCCGCCGATGCCAACGGTCTTGAGCGCGCCGCTCACTTTCGCCTTCGTCGTCTTCGCCTGGGTATTCTTCCGCTCCGCCGATCTCAGCCAGGCGGCGACCATGTTTTCCGCCATGGCCGGCGCCGGCGGGATACACGGCACGCGCCACCTGGTTTCCATCCTGCTCGCCGCGCTGATCGCCTTCCTCGGCCCCACCAGCCAGGATGTGGCGCTGCAGCGGCTCAAGCCCGCGCGCTGGAGCGCGGCGGCGGCGGCGTTGGTGCTGTGCCTGATCCTGCTCAAGCTCGGCGACGACACCAATTACGAATTCGTCTATTTCCAGTTCTGAACCCATGAACTGGCCGCGCTATTGCCTCCTGCTGCTGATCGCCACATCGCTCGCGACGCTGGCGCTTTACGCGGCAGCGCTCGCGGTCGATCCCTACGATACCGGCCGCTTCGCCTTCATTCACCGGCATGGCGTGCCGCTTTACGGCCAGCGCATGGCCGATGCCAGCCGCGGCCGCGACCCGCAATTCGACAGCGCCGTGATCGGCAACTCCACCATCCAACTGCTCGAGCCATCCCGGCTCGATGCGAATCTCGGCGGAAGCTTCGTCAACCTGGCGATTCCCGGCACCGGGCCTTACGAGCAATTGACGGTGCTCGGCTGGTTCCTGCGCCACCACACGGGAAACGTCCGGACCGTGATCATCGGCATGGATGCCGCCTGGTGCGACACGCCCCGAATCTTCGGCCCCGCCGGCGAGAGCTATCCCTTCCCCGCCTGGCTCTATGCCAGACAGCCCTGGTCCTATCTCGGCCACATGTTCTCCTACAAATCGCTCGAGGCCGGCATCCGCCGCCTGAACGTCGTGCTGGGGCATGCGAATGCCGCCAGGCCCGACGGTTACAACGATTACGAGGCGGGCAAGGCCTATGACCCCAACGCGGCGCGCGCGCGCATGATCAATGGCGGCGTTGAAAACGATCAGGCCGAGGACGCCGCTCCGGCTTCAGCGCCGCCACCGGGCGGCGACCGGCCGGAATTCGCCGCCCTGGCGGCGATGCTGGACGGCTTGCCCGGCAGCGTCTATGTCGCGCTGGTCTTTCCGCCGCGCGAAGTCTCCTCGCTGCCGCAACCCGGCAGCCAAGGCGCTAGCCTGGTAGCATCCTGCAAATCCCGGGCGCAAGACCTGGCCCAATCCCATCCCAATATCCGGGTGATCGATTTTCTCAAGGACGGCGCGATATCCCAGCCGGGGAATTTCTGGGACGGCATCCATTATCGCGGCGTCGTGGCGCGCCAGATCGAGGACGCCATCGCGCAAGCCAAGCCCGCCCTGCGTTAGGCCGGCAGCAGATCGACGAACCAGAAGCCCTTGGTCTTGCCCGCACCTTGCGGCGCGGGCAGCGGGATGGCCGGGCCGCTATCCGGCGGTTTCGGCACGCCGAGCGGCCGATAGACCTTCTCGCCCATGCGGTAGGCGACGGGATGCCGGAAGATCGGGCCGTCATGGACGAAGCTGTGATATTCGCCGTTCTCGCCGCAGGGATCGATGCCGGGGCCGAGGCCGGCGAAGAACCCTTCATCGAGCGCGCGGCCCACGTCTTTCTCGCCCAGCCAGGCGTCGTTGACGCAGCAGGTCACGGCCGAGAAGCCGCGATCGGTGAAATCGCGCGCCAGTTGGCGCGTATCCGCCTGCCACAACGGGAATAGGCCGGTCATGCCGATCTCGGCCAAAAGCTTCTCGCGCCATTGCCGCAAATCCGCGAGGAAGATGTCGCCGAACACGGCTCGTTTCACGCCGCGTTTGCGCCACGCGTCCAGGGTAAGGCGCAACGCCGCGACATAGGTGGCATTGCTTGAATCCGGGACGACATACATCTTGTCGAGCGGGAATCCTGCGGCGCGCGCCTGGGCCTCGACCAATTCCTCGCGCACGCCATGCATCGAGACGCGTTTGTATTCTTCGCTGATGGTGGTGATGAGCGCCGCGATTTCGAATTCGCCCCCGCGACGCACCCGGTCGAGCGCCAGCGCCGAATCCTTGCCGCCGCTCCAGAACGCAACCGCCTGTTCCATGACGGTCAGTCTAGGTCCGGCCCAGGACGTTGCCTAGCTCGCCTCTTCCCACTTTTCGGCGGAAGCGCCGGCCAAGGCGCGCACCCGCGCCTCGTCCTTGGCGAATTCCTTGGCCGGGCCCGAGAACACCACCTTGCCGTCGTCGAGCACATAGGCGCGGTCGGCGATCTCGACCGCTGCGCGCACGTTCTGTTCCACCAGCAGCACGGAAATGCCTTCATTGCGCGCGGAGACCACGACCCGGAACACGTCCTGCACGATCAGCGGCGCCAAGCCCTGCGACGGCTCGTCCAAAAGCAACAGTTTCGGATTGAGCAACAACGCGCGCGAGATCGACAGCATCTCCTGCTCGCCGCCCGAAAGCTGGCGGCCCCGGTTGCCCTTGCGGTCGGCCAGGCGCGGGAAGAGCTCATAGATGCGCGGTATGGTCCAGGGGCCGGGCCGTTCCAGCGGCACCCGGAGATTTTCGTCCACCGTCAAATTGGGGAAGATGCGGCGGCCTTCCGGCACGTAGCCCACGCCCAAGGCGGCGATGCGATAGGGCGGCCAATCGGTGGTGGCATGGCCGAAGATGCGCACCGCGCCGTCGCGCGCGGGCGTCAGGCCCATGATGCTGCGGAGCGTCGTGCTCTTGCCGGCACCGTTGCGGCCCAAGAGCGTCACCAACTCGCCTTCGCGCACTTCGAGGCCGACGCCGTGCAGGATGTGGCTCTTGCCGTAGAAGGTTTGCAGGTCTTCCGCCTGGAGAACGATCTCGCTCATGCGGCCTTCCCCAGATACGCGTTCTGCACCGCCTCGTTGGCGGCGATTTCCTTGGGCGTGCCCTCGGCCAGCATCGCGCCCTCGGCCAGCACCATGATCCGGTCGGCGAGGTGGAACACCACGCGCATGTCGTGCTCGATCAGCACGATCGAGAGCTTCTTGTCCTTGTGCAGATTCCGAATCAACTGGGTGATGTCGTAGGTTTCCTGGTCGCCCATGCCGGCGGTGGGCTCGTCGAGCAGCAACAGGCGCGGCTTCAAGGCGACCGCCATCATGATCTCGGTGGCGCGCTGGTCGCCATGCGCCAGCTCGCCCACCAGCCGATCGGCCTTGTCGGCGAGACCGCCCATCTCGAGCAGATCGACCACCCGGGCCTTGACCTCGCCGTTGAGGTCGCGCGACAGCCAGGCCTTGAGCCGGTAACCCGACGCGACCTCGACCGCGATGCGCAGATTCTCGCGCACGGTCAATTCCGGGAAGACCTCGGTGATCTGGAAGGTGCGCGCGATGCCGCGCCACACCCGGCGCGCCGGCAGCAGATGGGTGATGTCGGCGCCGTCGAACAATATCTTGCCCGAGCTGGGCGTCAAAAAGCCGCTGATCATGTTAAAGAACGTGGTCTTGCCGGCGCCGTTGGGGCCGATTACCGCGCGCAACTCGCCCGCCTCCACGGTCATCGACACGCCGTTGACCGCGATCAGGCTGCCGAACTGGCGCGAGACGTTCTCGACCTGGAGCAGGCTCATTGTGTCGTCTTTCGCTTGATGAGGCCGAGCACGCCGCGCGGGAAGAACAGCACCACCAGCACGAAAAAGAGGCCGATGAAGGATTCCCAATTCTGGGTGTGGCTCGAAAGCTGGTCCTGAAGAACGAGGAAGATCGCGGCGCCGATCAGCGGTCCCCAGAAGCTGCGCATGCCGCCCAGCACCGTCATGATGACGAAAGTACCCGACTGATCCCAGCGCAGCGCGCGCGGATCGACGAAATCATTCAACAGCGCATAGAGCGTGCCGGCAAGACTGGCGAAACAGCAGGAGATCACCCAGGACATCCAGATGTGCCGGTCCACCGGAATGCCGAGAAAGCGGGCGCGGCGTTCATTCTCGCGGATCGCCAGCAGCGTGCGCCCGAAAGGCGAACGCAACAGCCAACCCATCACGCCCGCCGCCACCGCGAACATCGCCAGCGCCAGATAATAGAACGACTTGTTGTCATTCAAAATATCGATGCTGGTGAAACCCAGATCGATCGGCATGCGATGCCAAGCGGTCAAGCCGTCATCGCCGCCCGTGACCGAACTCCATTGGAAGGCGATGAAGAAGAACACCTGACCGAAGGCGATGGTGCACATGGCGAAATAAACGCCCCGCAGCCGGACGATCATCGGCCCGATGAGCGCGGCCGCGACGGTGCCGACCACGACGCCGTCCAGAATGGCGAGCGGCGTGCTGGGCGCCAGATATTTGATGGTCATGGCGGCGCCATAGGCGCCGAGGCCGAAATAGGCGGCGTGGCCGAAGGACAGGACGCCGGTGAACCCCAAAAGGAAATTGAGCGCCATCGCCGCCAGCGCGTAGATCAACACGCGGCTCCCGAGCTCGGTATAGCCGCCGATCAGCGGCAGCCAAAAGGGCGCGCTTAGCAACAGCAGCCAGATCATGGCGTCGGCGGCGCGTTTGTCGAGCCGGTACATCAGAACCGGCCCTCCTCGCCGAGGAGACCGCGCGGCCGGACGATCAGCACCGCGGCCATCATCACGTAGATCACCGCTTCGCTCGCCGAGGGGAAGAACACCGTGGTGATGCCGGAGGCGACGCCGATCAGAATCCCGCCCAGCAGCGTGCCCGGCAGGCTGCCGAGACCGCCGACGATGATGGCGATGAAGCTCGGCATGATGAGCGAATCACCGATATTCGGCTGCAAACCCAGCATGCCGACGGCGAGCACGCCGGCGAGGCCCGCGAGATAGATGCCGAGCCCGAAATTGAGGTTCCGCAGCACGCGCACATTGACGCCCAGCACCGAGACGGTCTCGAGGTCGAGCGTGCCGGCGCGGATGCGCAATCCCAAGCGGCTGCGGCTCAAAATCAGGAACAACGCCAGCACCACCGCCGCGACCAGCACCATCATGAACACGCGATAACCGGTGAGGAAGAACAGCTCGTTGCTCAAGGGCGCCGCGAGCCATTCCGGAATCTGAAAGGGCAGGCTTTGCGCGCCCCAGATGAAGCGCGTGCCGTCCTCGATCATGAAGGCAAGACCGAAGGTCAAAAGCAGGCTGTAAAGCGGGTCGCG
>Ga0187847_10003751_pt1 | contig 11438 bp, 8 predicted proteins | sample June2016WEW_4_10_FD_132458 | JGI IMG/M metagenome (GOLD analysis project Ga0187847, IMG submission 132458) | Peatland microbial communities from SPRUCE experiment site at the Marcell Experimental Forest, Minnesota, USA - June2016WEW_4_10 | ecosystem: Environmental > Terrestrial > Soil > Wetlands...
GCCGGTGCCGTATCCACCGGGAGAGCCGAGAGGAAAGACCTGATAGTTACGGGCGAAGGCGTAGCGGCCGGTAATGAGTTCTTTATCGGAAAGACTATGGTCGATTTTCGCGATGAGATAGTCGCCGCTGTTTTTGTCGTTGACAACGCTGGCAATCTGGTTGGTAGTGCTCTGCGGATAAAACGACAAAACCGCGTCGAGACCGGGATTAATCACGCCTCCGTTAAGGGTCTGGGCGATCGAACGAGCCTGCGCGATTTCAGAGACGGTGGGGACGAGCAAAAGAAAATCGGAGCCGACATTTTCGCGCTCACCTTCGTAGGCGCCGAAGAAGAACGTCTTGTCGTGAATGATGGGACCACCGAACGAACCACCGAAATTATTGTTTTGAAAAACCGACTTGTGGGACTCAGTGTCGAAATAGTTGCGCGCGTCGAGACCGCTGTTGCGGAGAAAGTCGAAGCCTGAGCCGTGGATCTTGTTCGTCCCGGAGCGAGTGACGATGTTGACGACCGAGCCGCTATTACGACCAAATTCGGCGCCGAACTGGGATTCGAGGTTGAATTCCTGAATGGCTTCGACGGGCAACAACGATGCAGGAGCGCCGCCAATACCGGTCTGGTTCAAAGCGGAATTATTGAAAAAAGGATCGTTATTGTCGGTGCCATCGAGCGTGTAATTGTTGGAGCGGTCACGGTTGCCGTTGATGTTGAACTGGCCGAATCCACCTTCCGTGCCTGCGACTCCGGAGGGATCGACGGTCGTGCCGGGAGTGAGCGCGACGAGCTTGCCAAAATCCCGGCCGTTGAGTGGGAGTTCATTCACGAGCTGGTGCTCGACAACCTGGCCGAGTACATCGCGGGTCGTCTCGATCAGCGGCACCTCTTCGGTGACGACGATCTCTGCGCTCACTTTTTGCACTTTGGTAAGATCGAAGTTGGCCGTCGTATCGAGTCCGACCTCGACTTTCACATTTTGGGCAGCGGGCGAAAGCTGAGTGGCCTCAGCAATCAACGTATATTCCCCGGTTGGCAGTTCCGCGAGAACATAGGCTCCGTCTGCTCCCGTGGTAGCTTCGCGGCGAAGGCCGGTGGCGATGTTCTTCGCCGTGACCCTAGCGTTCGGAATGACACTGCCGGTGGGATCGGTTACGACGCCGCGGATGGATCCGCGAAAGCTCTGGGCGGAAACGAAAGTGGTAAATATGAACAACAGCGACGCGAGAATCGCAAGTGTAGAGTAGGTCAGTTTATGACTGGTCATATGGTTTCCTGGTAACGCTTAGTCGAAACTTTTTCCTGAATCTATTCGGCAAGGAATCGAAGAGCAGATTCCTCGCTTCGCTCGGAATGACAAACCTCTAAAGAGAGACACTTTCCAAGTAGCGCAAAGTTAATGGCCCTTGCGCGGAATGAAAATCGGTTGCGGCGGCTGGATCTTGTAGACAGACGCAAAACTGGTCTGGTTCAGGGCAAAACTGGCGCGTCCTCGTGAATCGATATAGAGCAACGGATGCTTGAGAGGGACGTCGCTGAACGTCTTGACGAAGGGCATTTGGATTTTCTGCCCGCCGATCGTAACGTCCAACGTGTCGCCGCGCTGGTAGCCCAGTTTCAGGAAATCTTCCGCGCTGATATTGGTGACGAGATTGCCGAAGGGACCGTCGAGAGCGATGACTTCCCCGGCGAGTCCGCGTTCATCGATGGTGGCCGGATGGAGGTCGAGGCGGACGAGTTGTTTTAGCTCCGGGCCGATCTGAGTCCAATCATCGCCGCGGGCGACGTGAGCTCCCACCGGCGAAAAGATGTCGCGGCCGTGGAACGTGGAGGAAATCTTGGCGCCGATCATCCAATCGGGATTGGTGATTTCGCGAATGCTCTCGATGCCGTCGCGGTCGGCGACCATGGTCATGAGGCCATTGTCGGGAAGCACGAAGAACTGGCCGCGCTTGGATTTGACGACGACCGCTTTGCGCGTGCTGCCGACGGTGGGATCGATGACGACGACAAAAACCGTTCCGGCTGGAAAATAGGGGCTAGCTCCGAAGAGGAAGCGCGCGCCATCGGCGATAGAAAAAGCCGTGACCTGATGAGTGAGGTCGACGATGCGGAGGTTGGGCGCGATCCCATACATGACACCCTTGCAGAGCGCTACCGAGTCATCGACGATTCCGAAATCGGTCATGAAGACGACCGTGGGCGGCGGTTGCTGGGCAACGAGCAGGCCGCTGCTCAGGACGAGGAATAGCAGACAGACATGGACAACGAGCCAGGTTTTGCGGGACAAAATGCTTGCGATCAGCATGGAAAACGTTCTCTCCATAAAGACGACTATTTTACTAGAGATTCAGAACAGCGCAACCGGCGAGATTCGCCGCGCGAAGGCGGGCGGCTGCCTGCACAGGTAGCGTCTGCTTTGGTGAAGCTAAACATTGTATCCGGAACGAAGATGCTCCTGCTCGGTTTTCGCTTGCGCTGGAGGCGACTATAATCGTGTCGGCGAAATCATCGTCGAGGAGAAGTGAGCGATGTCGAACGTGATTCCTGAGAAGTACCGGGACCTTTTTCAGAAGCGCGCTTTTGCGAGTCTGGGAACCTTAATGCCGGACGGTCGGCCGCAGGTGACGCCGGTATGGTGCGACTTCGACGGCGAGCACGTGATCTTCAATTCGGCGAAAGGACGGCAGAAAGACAAAAACGTGCGGCGTGATCCGCGCGTTGCGCTGGCCGTTGTTGACCCCGATAATCCCTACCGTTATCTGGAAATCCGCGGCACGGTGGTTGAGATCACCGAAGAGGGCGCGGCCGAGCACATCAACAAGATGGCGAAGAAATATATGGGGGTGGATAAGTATCCGTATAGCCAGCCGGGCGAGGTGCGCGTAATTTACAAGATCAAGCCTGAGCACACGACGGTGATGGGGTAAGAGAGCAGTTCTCAGTTCCCGGTTCTTAGTTCTCAGTCTTGGGATCCCAGTTTTCGGTTGTCGCTCGTCGAGCTTTTAGAACCGGGGCTGCCACTCATCGATGAGAGGCGGGCCTCGGTCCCTTGACTGGATCAGTGAAATTTTTTAGTTTTCTGCAATTTTTCAGCCGCGCCCGCTGCTTTCTTTTCCCTCCTGACCACGTCTAAATAGATAAGAAATGTCTGGCCAGCGGGGAGCAGTTCTTCTCCGACGGAGTTTGGTGGGGAACTTCGGGCGAGTTTTTCCCGTACTGAAGTGAAGAGAAATCACGGTATTGGCGGTTGCTGCGTCTGTTCCGTGCCGGGAGGATTTATGGAAGTCGCGAAGAACAGTCACAACGGCTCGCATGATGGAAACACGCTGGCGAACAACGTTTCAGTGCACCATGTGGTGAAGGCGGCCCACGATGAGTTGCGGCAGTTATTGCAGCAGCGGGCCGAGATCATGAAGCGTATCGGCACCGTGAAGCAGACCATCGCCGGTCTAGCCAACATTTTCGGCGAGGAAGCTTTGGGTGAGGACTTGCTGGAACTGATCGACCGCAAGGGGAACGGGCGGCAGCCGGGATTCACGAAAGCCTGCCGCAGAGTACTGATGGAAGTGCGGCGTCCGATGGGTGCGCGTGAACTCTGCGTGGAACTGGAGCGGCTGGCCCCAACGATTCTAACGAGGCACAAGGATCCATTGGCTTCGGTGACAACGGTCTTGAACCGGCTGGTCGAGTATGGCGAGGCACGCAGCCTGAGTAACGATCGCGGCCGGCGCGTGTGGGAGTGGATCAGCGAGCCAGAGCAGGCTTCGAACGCGATGACGGCGCGGATTCCGGCGTAGGCGCACGCAAGAACGAATTCCTTCCTTCGGCGACTCCTGCCGAAATAAAATCCGCAGGTTGTCATTTTCGTCCTACTGGATCGGTGTTCGCGGAGACAGAGACACGGTAAGACTGGAGATTCTGGCCGCAGTCCGCAGGCGTTCTAGCAGGTTGCGGAAAAAGTCTCTTTCGATCGAGAATCGTCACCTCAGCGGCTGAAGCCGCATTCAAAACAAAGCGGTTATCGCAGCGGTGAACCGCTGCGCCACCCAAAATCAAACGCAAAATTGGGTTTTTCCGCAGCCTGCTAAGGGCGGAAAAGTGCTCGGACTGGTAGAAGAATGTTTGCGATCGAACTCGAACGAGATCGACCGCTGAGCGCCAGCGATCCGGGCTTAACGTCTTTGTAAGCTCAAGAAAAGCAAACACTTTCAGCGCCATCCGCAAAGACACGAGTTCACATGTTTCGTGTACCTTCGTAACTCCCAACGGTAGGGTAGATAACGATATTCTAGGTCTGGCTTCCCCCTGAACTTCCCCAGCCAGAATCATCCCCTGAAGTAGTGCGTCTGTTCCCGTGAGGCTACCTGTAATGGCAACGATGTTTGGCCGATTCGAAATTCAGAGCGAACTCTCAAAGTCTGACACCGCCTTGATTTATAAGGCCCTGGATACGGAAAGCAATCAGGTTGTCGCGCTCAAGACGCAAACTCTGGCGCCGCTGGGCGATCATGCTACAGCGTTCGTCGCCACATTGGTTGCGGAGGGAGAACGCGCTCTCCCGCTCGCCCACCAGAACATTGGGCTGCTCTATGGCGCAGGCGAAATCGAAGGGCAGTTCTGCGCGGCCACGGAGTATATCCAAGGAAACAGCATTGCGACGATGCTGGCGCGCAAAGAGGGATTTTCGATCTGGGACTTGCTGGATATCACGCGACAGGTTTGCGGGGCGCTGGAGCATGCGGCGACGCTCGGTGTCGTTCATTCGTCGCTCGAGCCGGACAAGATTCTGGTGCAATGGGATGGGCTGGTAAAGGTTCTCGGCTACGGCATCTCGAACATGAGCCTGATCGCGGCCGAATCGGGCAACGGACTGGGACGGATGATGTCTTACTGTTCTCCGGAACAGATTCGCTCGGAAGCGATGGACCAGCGTTCCAATCTGTTTACGCTGGGGACCATTCTCTATGAAATGGTGGCCAACCAAAAGGCATTCGACGCCACCGATCCGGTCGCGCTGGTGGGCCAGGTCGAAAATGAGATGCCCGTTGAACCGAGTAAGTTAAATCCGAAGATTCAGCCGGCGATAAGCGCGCTGATCATGAAGGCGCTGGCGAAGGATCCCGCAGAACGTTATCAGACCGCGCACGAGCTGTTGCAGGATCTGGAAGAGTGCAAGGATGGCGGCAAAACGGCGGCCGTTGAACCGAAGAAGACGGCAGCCTCTGCGGTCAAAGTAGATACGGCTGCGCGACGAGCGGCGGCCAGCAAGTTTGTGTCGGCAAAATCGGAAGCACCGGCTCCGGCCAAGGCAGCGGCTGCGGCCGCCGGAATGTCGGCCAGCCCGGGCACAAGTTTCGGCGCGCCTTCCGCCTCCGCATCAGCCTATGGCGCAAAGCCTGCTTCGGCGGGACGCTCGACAACCGCTCCCAGTTCCGGCGCGCGGATGATAGAAAGCCCAAACGTCAGTTCTAAGACAAATACCGCGGTGCCCAGGACGGAGCCCAGCGTTTTTATGTCGGCAGCAACGCTGGAGCAAGAACCGGGAACGCAAGCACCCGGCAAGGGATGCGATGCAATGACATCGGGTGCCGCAGAGGCGAGCAAGCCCGGAGTAAGCTTTTCGGATCTCGATGAACTGCCTCCGCTGAAGGAACCTGATTTTGTGGCGCCCCCGGCTCCGGAGCCGGAACAAGCGGTGCAACCCAGCGTGCATCAGGTTTATCCGAAGCAGTCGGGTTCCTACTCAAAGAAGGAAGAGAAGGCGAGAATCCAGCCACGGGAAGTTGCGAAGAAGGCAATTAACGAGGTTGTAACGATCCCGCCGCGGCTGATGCTATTTTCGATCCTGGGCGCAGTCGCATTCATTCTGGTGGTTGCGGTGGCGCTTTTCTTCCATGTTCGTTCGGAAGACGATGGTTCGACGGCAGCTCCGCGACCCGTGAAAACCGCGGTCGCTTCGCAACCAGCCGCTCCGATCCAGACGGCAGCCGCGCCCGTGCAAGCTCCGACCCCGCCCCCGGTGGATCCGCAACCTGATCTTACGGTTCGCCAGATCGAAAAACGCCATGCGAAAGGTCAGCCGAAACCGGCCCCGGCCGCAGTGCCCGTAGTGGTCCCGGGCGAAGCGCTGATCGATTCCACTCCGGAGGGCGCCCAATTTCAGATGGACGGAAAGAGCGACCCATCGTGGGTAACGCCGTTCAGCGTGACAGGGCTTGGTCCCGGAAAACACATTGTTTCGGCCAGCAAATCGGGCTATGCATCAGAAGTCCGGTCGGTGGACGTTGTGTCGGGCGCCAAATCATCGCTCGTGTTCCGGTTAGCACCAATCAACGCGCTGGTAGTCGTGAGCAGCACACCGCCAGGGGCTGACATTTCGCTGGATGGCCGGACGACGGGGCGAGTGACGCCATCCCAGTTCGCGGTGGAAAAAGGGAGCCACACGGTCGTGCTTAGAAAACAGGGATTTCTGGACGAAACGACGACAGCCGATCTCGGACCCGGGCAGAACTTTCAATACGCTCCCGTACTAAAGGCGCTCGGCAACACGGAGGCGATCCAGACGGTCGGTAAATTCAAGAAGCTGTTCGGCAAGGCCAGCGGCGACAGCACAGCCGGCATGGGCACGGTCAGCATTCATACCCAGCCGAAAGGAGCGCAGGTGGTGATCAACCAGCGCGTCCTCGATAAGATGTCGCCGGTCGACGTGATGATGGGCCCCGGTAACTACGTCGTGGATATCACACTCACGGGATTCAAGCCTGTCCACAAAGTTGTCAACGTTGAAAAAGGCGGCAAGGTCGCCATCGACGAGATTCTCGAACGCGAATAGACGCGAGCGAGCACTGCCGGCCGGTAGTCTGTTAATAGCACCCCCACTCAACTCGCCGAGGGATTGTCAGGCTGCGTCCAGCAGTTCGACCAGAGCGGTTCCACTCGCACGTTTCGCGGCAAAATGCGAATCAGCAGCCAATCGCTTTCCAACGTGGTCGCGAGTCACTCCAATTCGTGATTGTGATCACTGCCCCCTGCTCGTAAGCGGAACGAGGATACCTAAATAAAGGGAAAGAGGCGGACGGTGCTGGAGTTTACGCGGTCGCGATTGACTCAGGAGATGGAGAAAGCCCTTCGTGGGATCATGACAGTGCGGGAGTTTCCCAAGGGTTCTGCGCTGTATAGGCACGGGTCCACAGCCGAAGGCATCCACTTGGTTGAAACAGGCTCGGTTCGAGTGCTGTTGCCAACCGGCAACAATGAAAACCAACTGCTGGAAGTGGTTGGTATTGGCGGCGTGTTGGGGTTAAGCGAGAGTATGTCAGGGGACAGATACCGCGTGACGGCCGAGGCTGATGAGCAGACAACCACCGCCTTCGTCACGCGCGACCATCTCGTGCAGTTGCTGGACGATCATCACGAATTCTGCATGCAGATCGTCCGGCTCTTGAGTGACGACTTGCATGCTCTTTATCACAAGTTCCGCAGCGTCAGCGCGCATCCGGGACGTCCCCGGCGACGCTCACTGAATGAACAGATGAACTAGAAAGCGGGGTTCCGCGGGCTCAAAAAGAGCCGCGGGAGTTTGGGTTGTGAGGGAGTCGGAGAGGCCTTTCCATGCCAGCACGATACCGTGCGGCTAAGTAATTAGTATGCTTTGAAGTTGACGGTGATCTGCGTCTGGATTTCGACGGGTTCGCCATCCAGATAATAGGGTTTGTACCTCCACTGCCGAACGGCGGCGAGAGCGGCTGCCGCGAGAGTGGGATCTCCGCGCAGCACCTTGGGGTTGATGACGTTCCCCTCTTTGTTCACAGTCGCCTCGATCTCGACTGCTCCCTGAATGTGCGCCGCCAGCGCGTTCGGAGGGTACTTGGGCGGCACATGCTTGATCAACAGGCCCTGCGACACACCCTGGGAAACCTTGACTCGAACGAGCGTCGGCTTGGCAACAGTGGTCGCACCTGCCGTCAGGACGCTATTTAGACCGCTGTCGCTATTGGATGCGATGGCAAGTGAACCGGGCGGCGGCGCGGCAGGGTCTTCAGCCGGTGGTTGCGGCTTGACTGTCGGCGCGGCCGGTTTCACCATGAGCGGAGCCGGTGCACTGGCTCTGGCTTCATTCTCAGTGCGAAGGCCGATCTTTGTGACGCTTGAATCAGCCGCGGAGATTTGCACGGGTTGATTGGAGATCCGAGGAGCGGGAGTGTTCGGAACGGCATCCGCCCGGTTGACCGAACTGATCGAGGGCGCCGGAGCGGGAGCCGACATGGGACGGATCTCTTGCACAGGCGCGGCTCCATTTTGCGGCGCGGGAGCGGTCGGTTGCGGAAGCGGGCTTGAGTGTGTCTGACCAAACCTGGTGTAGCCGAAGTAGCCGGCGGCAACCAGCGCCAAAACGACAGCCGCAATCAGGATTTTCCTGCTGTTGTCCGATCGCCCCGCATCGATCTCCATGGCGGCGAACGCCGGGGCTTCCGATATCCCCGCGCTGGAGTGGCTCGCGGCAGCCGGAGCCGCCGATTCGAGTTCTTCCCACTGCTGGGTTTCTTCCACTTGTTTCCTGGGTGGCGCAGCTCCTTCTTTGGCGGGAGCCGGAGCTGCCGCCGTAGCCTGTGTTTTCGACGCGATACTGACAACGGGCGCCGCTGCAGATGTGGGCGCAGCCGTTTTCGCCTGGCTCACGGCTTCCGCAGCTGAGAACAGAGAGGTCGCGGCCGAGGGCCGGGCTACGACTGGAGTCTGCGTCGGCGCTGCCGCTGCAGGCGCATGCGCCAGTTTTTCTTCAATCTTAGCCATCGCCTCCATGGCAAGAAGCGAAGCGTCGAAATCTGGCGGTTGGGAGCGAACCGGCGTAGGAGGCGCTGCTACGTTCCGGTTCGTGACCTCGATTGAAAGACTTCGCCCGACCGGCCCGGGACTCGGGGCTGGGGTTGCAGACGGTATGGCGGAAGCGGCAACGGAGTCCGCATTCTTCCGAAGCAGTCCGCGGGCTACGCGCAGCGTTCCTTTGGCCTGCTCAACATTGATGGGTTTGGTCAGCACGAGGTTTGCGCCGATCCGATACGCCTTCGCAATGCCCGCCTGGCCTTCCACGACTGCTATGGCTAGCGACCCCTGGTTCAAGCCCGAAATGTGAGCACTTTTGAGGAGCGGTGCTGCGATTTCCTCATTGTCGCAATCGGCAACCACCGCATCATAATGGCGCGCCTTCAACTTCTCGAGTACGGCGTCGCGCTCATTGACGGGATCCACGGCGAAATCGAGTTCGCTGAAAATCTGACTGAGCACACAGGCAAGTTTTTCATCGGGGCAGAAGAGTAAAGCTTGGTAACCCATAATGAGGCAATCGTAGGCACTGCGGTGAGTACCAGCAAGTTACGGGCGTAATGTGCAGACGCGGATTTTGGCGATCGGTGAGGAGCAAAACAGCCGTTCGTCAGCGATCACGGCCGTGGAAAGTCAAGGAGCACAACAGTCTGGAATGGCAAGGCTTTGCCATCGCGAACGTAAGGATGGTAGCGAAACTGCATCACAGCGCTGATGGCCGCCTGTGCGAGCGCGGCATTGCCTTCGACAACTCTCGCGCTCGTTACCTTGCCATTGTCATCGATAAGCGCCTTCAGAACCATGGTGCCATCGGCTGCGTCAGGATGTGCTCCGGCTGAATAAGTTGGCTGCACAGAATGCATCAGTCTCTTCTCCGCACCTTTCGAAGAGAGGATGATTACCGTCGTCTTTTCCCAGGGCATTTCCGCGTCGGATGGCGCGGCGTCTTTGCTCTGAGTGGCGGGGCTTGGGCTGACAATGGCTTTAACTGGCTCGGGCTTCTTCAAGTCGGGTTGACTGGGTGTCGGCTTCTTAGCTGGCGCAGGAACCGCCGCCGGACCGGTTGCGGTTGTAGCTGGAGTTACCGGGACCGGAGTTGCAGACGTTGGGCCCGCCGTCGCCGGCTTTGTGGACGCCAGATTCGTTGACGCGGGCGTGGTGGATGAAGGCGTGGTTGCGGGTGCAATCGCGGATGCCGTCGCAGCGTTGCCTGTCGCGTTCGGACTGGATAATGACGCTTGCGAAGATTGCGCTGGCGCAGCCGGACTTTCACCGTGCGGGCCCACTGGTTGAGCCGCAGGCTTGACGGGTGTAGGCGGAGCGGGTTTGACCGGATGCGAAAGTCCAGCCAGGACCCGAGCGCGATTCACCTGCGATTGGACAAGGGCCTGGAACCCAGGTTCGTACGCCCACGCAAAGTAAAAGCCAGCACAAGCCAGCAGTAGTGCGAACAATGCGACCAACGATCCGCGCGACTTGCCGCCGCGCTCGGCCTGAGCGGCTTTCGGCTTACTCGGTTTTTCCTGCTCTTGCGGAGCAGCCGCTACCGGAGCGGGCTCTGCTTTGGGTTCGGCTTCGGCCTGCTCTAACTCCGCCATCACCGGATCCTCGGAAAGCTTCTCTTCTTTGCGCGCGTTCGGTTCGGCAGCGACAGATGAGGCACGCGCGGCTGAAGTGGCGGGAGTTTCCGCGGACGAAACGGAGACGTTCTCAGGCTCGGCCACGGCCGCGCTCATCGTGGCTGTAAAAGCAGGGGCGGACGATGTCAGGACAGGCGCTGATGCATTGATCGCCGAAACAGTGATGGCCGAAACAGTGGCGGCAGAGGAAAGCGTCTGTGCGGGAACCGGATCGGAGTATGAAGTAAGTTGGGAAACGCCAACGCCGGCGGCAGCCGCCATCGCGCGTGCTTGCGGCGCGGAGTAACTGGCTCGTTCCGGAGACAATTCATGGATTTCCATAGCGCCAATGGGATGATCCGCGCCATGGTCGAGTGGAGCGCTCTGGACCGCGCCGGGAGAACTTGCTTCGTGATCGAGCGCGTCCGTCGAGAATATAGCGACCTGCTCGGCAACATGGCTGGCGCGAGCCGGATCTTCCTTCTTTACCCGACCAACGGCAGTTCGGATCGTGTTGCGGGCCTGGTCTTTGGCAACCGGCTTGGTCAGAATGAGTTCGGCGCCGAGGCGAAATGCAGTGGGCAGTCCCGCGCGGCCGTCAACGATTGCGATCTGGACAGGATTATTGCCACCCTTGCCACGCCGGCATACATCGAAAATGAGTTTGGCCGCCGGAAGATTCTCGCAATCAACGACCACGAGATCGAAACTGTTCGAATTGAGTTTCTGGGCAGCCGAAGCGCCATCGAGAGGGCGCTCGCAGGTAACGGACATTTCTTCGAGAATTGCGGTGATGACACTAACGGCTTGGTCATCGGGCGACAACAACAGAGCAAGTGGCATGGCTCTCTTATGCTAGAAACCGTCGTTCGACACCGCAAGTTACATAGGTAAGCACGCCTCTTTCCCGGCAGCTCCGAAAGGGCGCGGCTCTACATCCGCGCACCGAGGGACGTGGAGCGGTCTTCGCTGGTCAGGACTGTTTCTTGTTAATCGC
>Ga0187847_10003755_pt1 | contig 11430 bp, 9 predicted proteins | sample June2016WEW_4_10_FD_132458 | JGI IMG/M metagenome (GOLD analysis project Ga0187847, IMG submission 132458) | Peatland microbial communities from SPRUCE experiment site at the Marcell Experimental Forest, Minnesota, USA - June2016WEW_4_10 | ecosystem: Environmental > Terrestrial > Soil > Wetlands...
CCTTCAGGGGCCGGGTACGAAGAACGTGGATTTCTCAGTCTTCAAAAATACACATCTGACCGAATCGAAGGTCTTGCAATTGCGTGCGGAGTTCTTCAATCTCTTCAACGCTCCGCAGTTCAATAATCCGTCGGCAGTTGCTCCTACGCCTGCCGCGGGTAGCGCAACCCTGGTGCCGAACATTACTCCCGGCTCAGCATACGGAACCATCTCGTCCGCAGGTTCTCCCACTTCGTTCCAAAGGATCTCGCGCGAGATTCAACTTGCGGCGAAGTTCAACTTTTAGGGCCTGTTAACAGAACTGGCGTTGCCATCTTGCCGTGAATCCGGCAGCGTCCTTTTTGGTCCGCACCCACAATGTCAGCCGCGCAGCTTTGCTGCGCGAGTGCATGCTGCTTACCGCTCAAGGCCTTTTCTGGACCTGATCAACGAAAGCCTGAGTACTGCACAGCAACCGGACGGTAAGCTTATTTGTCAGCTAGCGTGCCTCAGTATCTTGAAATGTGTTCACTTTTCGGATTCCGTACACCCAGTAGAAGCCCGCAGGAACCAGAAATACTGTAAGCGCGACAGAGACGAATAATCCCCCCACAAGTGCGCGTGCCAGTGGAGCATATGATTCGCTCCCTTCTCCCAGCTTCAGAGCCATCGGCATCAGTCCGATAATCGTGGCTAGTGAGGTCATTAGAATCGGCCGCAGGCGAACCCTGCAGGATTCAACGATCGCTTCGGCAACGCCTCTCCCTTCGCTGCGAAGGTGATGGGCGAACTCGACGATGAGGATGCTGTTCGACATCGCCACGCCGGCCAGCATCACTACTCCCATAAGCGACATCACATTCATTGTCGTCCCAGTCGAAACCAGCGTCACAAGGACACCGATGATTCCTGGAGGCAAGGCTAGCAGAATGATCAGTGGATCGATAAATGACCGGAACTGTGCAACAAGGATCAAATAGAGAAGAATCACCGAGAGCATGAGTCCGAGACTGAAGCTGCGAAAGGAAGTATGCATGGCTTCTGCGCTTCCATGCACGGTGATCGTCACATTGGGTGGTACCTTTAGCTTGCCCAATATATTCCGGACTTCGTCGTCCGCTCTTCCCAGGTCTTCCGTCGCCGGGCGCACGTAAATGTCCAGCTTGCGGCGAATCTGGTAATGATCGACTTCTGTTGGACCCAGCATCGGTTCAATACTGGCTACCATTCCAAGGCGAGTAGGCTGGCTGACGCCGTCGGCATGCAAGGGAATGGATTCGAGATCCTGTATCGTGCGAATCTGTGTCTCTGGATATTGGACGGTAAGGAAGTAATTGTTGCCGTTCTTGTTATCAATCCACAGGTTGGGCGCGATCATCTGATTGGATGCGAGGGACGTAACCACGTTGTCGAGGACTTCTCGCTCCGTCAGGCCAAGCTTTGCGGCGTGGAGACGATCAACATTCACGCGTAGAGATGGATAATCGAGATCCTGTGGAATAAAAACATCAGCGACCTTGGGTGAGCGGCGCAATTCGTTCGCGATCTGTTGGGCCATAGCATTATCCGCATCAAGATTCGCACCCGAGATCTGGATGTCAATCGGCGCGGGCGCTCCCATATTGACAACCGCATCCACAAGACTTCCGGTTGAGAAATACATGGAGAGTTCCGGCATCTGCTCTGCAAGCACGCGCTTGATTTTTGCGATGTACTCGTAGCTGCCAATGCGGTGGTTGGTGCTAAGGCCTACTTCAACGAATCCCGTATGCATGGCTGCATTGGGTGTGTAGATGGCGGAGAATCCATTGTCCACTCCAATGTTGTCAACGATGATCCCAAGATCTCCCGGCGCAATAGCTCCCCTGATCAGTTGCTCAGCTTTAGAGAATTCCTGCGCTGTAATGTCCAACCGGGTGCCGGAAGGAGCCTTGATATTGATGACGAACTGCCCCGCATCCGTCTGAGGAAAATAAGAGAATCCAAGAAATGCATAAAGCGACAAGCTGAACAGGAACACAATTCCGAAGCCCACCAGAACGCCAACCGGGCGCAACAGCACGCGCTTCACCTGCACCTCGTACCACGCGAGCATTCCTTCAAATCGAGCGTTGAAAGCGGAGTTGAAACGGGATGCCCATCCGGGTCGAGTGCCGCTGAGCGTACGGGCCTCTCCGGAGTCCGTCTCGGACAAGTGCTCGGGATGATTGATCTTTAAATATCGCGAGCAGAACAGGGGCACAACGGTCATTGCCACGACGTAGGACGCGGCCAGCGAAATCACAACAGAAACAGCCATTGCCGAGAAGAGAAACTTGCTGACGCCCTCGAGCAGCGTAACCGGAAAGAAGACGACCGCCGTGGTCAATGTCGAGGCGAGCACTGGAAGTGCGACCTCCCGGCCTCCATTCTCAGCGGCAACATGGGGCGACTCGCCCATCTCGAGGTGACGGTAAATGTTCTCGAGCACCACGACCGAGTTGTCGATTAATCGCGACAGTGCAAGCGCCAGACCTCCGAGAACCATGCTGTTGATGGAAGATCCGTTCATTTGCAGAACGCTGAACTCAGCGAGCACCGAAAGTGGGATCGAGAAGAAGACAGCTACTGTTGCCCGCAGACTTCCCAGGAACACCAGAATCATGAGGCAAGTTAAAAACAGCCCGATCCCGCCTTCATGCAGAAGGGTCTCGATTGCGCTTTTGACGAATCTGGACTGATCGAAGACGACCGTTGTGTGCATCGTCGGCGGTACATCCACCAGGTGCTTGAGCGTGGTGCGGACGCCGTCGACCACTGAGATCGTGTTTGAATTGCCGCCCTGCTTGAGGACGGATAGGTAAACCGAAGGCTGCCCGTCCACGTGCACCATGTTGTACTGAAGGGCGTGAGCATCTTTGAGCTCCCCGACATCCGACATGAGGACAGGGTTGTCGCCGTTCATTTTGATCGGATATTGCGCGGCATCGCTCAGGTTGAACTGCGCGTTCGAATAGATGTCATAGTCGAGATCGCCGATCTTCACGTCGCCGGCAGGCAGAACGAGATTCGACTGATTCAACGCGCGAACAACGTCCATCGGACTCATTTGCCGCGCTTCCAGTTTGTAGGGATCGATGTAAAACTGAATCTGCCGCCACGGACCGCCAAACGGCTGCGGGATCGCAGCTCCCCTGACACCTGCAAGCTGATTACGAACAAAGTTCTGCGCAATGTCCTTCAGTGCTCCATCGGTCATCCCATCGCCATTCATCGTGACTAGGCAGACGGGCAGGCTCGAAGCATCCGACTTGAGAACAACGGGGGGAAAGGTCCCTGGAGGCAAATCCTTCATGTCGGAGACGGCAAGGTTAGCAATGGTAGCGGCATCAGTGTCTGCATTGGTGTCTGGCTGAAAGTAGACGCGAATAATGCTCACACCGTTCAGGGAGCGCGACTCGATGTGGTCGATTCCACTTGCGAGGGTAAAGAAGCGCTCAAGATGATAGGTGATGTTGCCTTCCACCTGCTGTGGTGGCATTCCCGAATAGAATGTGGCGACGATGACGACCGGGACATTCATCGACGGAAACATGTCGACCGGCATTCGCGCAACACTGCTGATGCCGAGGACGATAATCATCAGGCAGGAAACGACAATCAGATAAGGTGTGCGAATTGCAAAGCGAGACATGGGTGAAATCCCTTGTGGTTGCCTTTACGGCTCTTGATGCTCGAAATGCGCCTTTACCTTTTCGCCGTCTTGAAGTCCCGAATGACCTCCCAGGGCTACTTCGTCGCCCGCTTGAACTCCGGCCACTATCTGAACGAATTGTGGATTCTGTATCCCGGTGCTGACGCTACGCACATGAACAATCCCGGCGGAATCGAGTACATAAACCTTGGCTGCTTTGCCTGTGCCATCGACCGCGCTGAGCGGAACCGCGACAGCATTCGGTAGACTGGCAAGGTTCAATTGCACCTGGGCGTACATGCCGGGAATCAGATCGCGCTTTGGGTTTTTCAAATCAACCTCCGCTGTCATCGTGCGTGTGGAAGGCTGCACCCGTTCCGCAAAGCGCGTCACTGTACCGGCGAGGGAACGGTTCACCGCCGGCAGTGTTACGGTAACTGCTTCGTCATTGTGGATGATCCCTACGTAGTCTTCCGGCACGGGCAGCATAAGCCGGAGGATGTCGTCTTCTGCAACGTGGACAACCGGCATGGCCTGCGTATTCGAAGCAGTCCCTGCCTGAATCATCGCGCCGTCGCTTGCAAAGCGCTGGGTCACAACGCCATTCAGTGGCGAGACGATCTTTGTGTATTCAAAGAGAGCGTTCTCGTGGTCGAGTCCGGCCTTGGCAGCCTGAAGGCGGCTTATGGATGCCTGAACATTTTGCTCCGCGGAAGCAACTTGAGCTTCTGCTTCAAGATCTCGTGAGTGCGCGACGTCCACCTCCTGCAGCGGCACAAGACCAGGCTCTTTTTTTGATACGTCGAGGATACGCGTGTAAGAAATATGCGCGATCGACTCCGCGGCTACGGCCCTTTTCCGATCCTGCTCTGCTGCCGATTGCTCCGCGGTCGCAGTTTGGACATCTGCTTTCGCGCGATTCAAATCATCCTGCAACTCAGGAATTTCCAGGACGCAAAGCAGCTGGCCAGCCTTCACATGGTCGCCAATGTCAACCAGCATGTGGCGAATGTAGCCCGCCTCCTTGGCCATGACATCGACTTCGTAATAGGGCTCCAACTCTGCAGTCAACGTCACGTCGTTGCGCATGTCCATTCGCACAGCATGGCCGGCGGCAACCACCGGAACTTCCTGCAGGGCAGCATGCGTGTCGTTCGTGCACCCGGTGCATGCTCCTGCCGAAGCCAGAAGCAGGGCCAGCCACGGATGATGTTGTGCTCGTTTCACTGCCATCGTATCCTCTCAAAAACTTAATACAGATTCCCCACGGCGAATTGGAGGTCCGTCATCGCGCGCAAGTAATCGAACCTTGCTGTAGCAGCGGTGATAAGAGCGGAGGTCTGGTTCAGTTCGGCCTGGTTCAGTTCCACGATGCCCCCGAGGCCGGCGTTGTACCGGGCCTGTGCCAGGCGCATTGCTACATTGGTCTCATCCACCAGGCGCTGGGCCACAGCAATCTGGAGATAGGCGTCCCGGGCATCGGCCCATGCCATGCGCACGTCGCGCGCAATTTCAACTTCCCTGACTGAGGCATCCTTCTCTGATGCCTTTGCTTCGAGCTTCGCGGCGGCGGATCGTGCCGAATACAATCCGCCATTGAAGATTGGTATGTTGACATTCACGCCCACGGCTCCATACTCGTGATGGATCGTCGAATCGTGGATCGGAACCTCGCCACCACTCGCGAGGACATTCACAGTGGGGTAGTTCAGGTCCTGCTCCGCTCGTGCCTGGTGCACCGCTGATTCACTGTGCAGCTTCAACGCCTTCAGGTCCGGCCGATCCGCGATCGCAGCATCTATATAGCCCCGCGGATCGGCATCAGGGGCTGGCGGCATCGGTACTTCACTGAGAGCATAGGTCGCTCCGTCTTCCGCTCCCATCGCGGCGGCAAGCTGTGCCAGGGCCTTTTCGGCATTGCTTTCGGCGCGAACATTCGCTAGTTCCGCTTCGGAAACCAGCACTTGCGCAAACTGCACATCGAGCGTCGATCGCAACTGGCTCTGCGCCAGCGCAGAGAGCTGCCTCAGGGTCGTATTTCTAAATTCCAGCACAGCCTGCGTCGTCTTTCTTACGTTGTCGGCAGCCTGCGCTTCAAAATAGGCTTCATCCAACTGCATCAAGACCAACTGGCGAATGCGCTCTTGGTCCTGCTCCGCTGACTTGGCCTCGAAGCGGGCAGACTGTACCAAGTTTGAAGTATGCCCGAAATCGGTCACCATCTGTACCAGAGAGCCGCCTGCCGCCGCGCGGGTGGAGATACTCGAAGTTGAGACAGCTCCCGCGGCGATCGCACTATCTCCGTTCGTCTCGACTGCTGTGAGGTTTCCAAAAACTTGCGGAAAGTAGGATGCCCTGGACTCCGCAGTTCTCCTGCTCGCTGCTTGTGCTCGAAATTGCTCCGCAAGCAACCGTGGTTGATTCTTGAGCGCAAATCCCTCAGCATCCACCAGAGAAAGGGGGATCGTTTGACTGCTCGCCGCAGCTGTTGATGCGGCTGCAACGCCTGCGGCGCTCTGCGGGGTTTTCGCTATTGGCGCCAACGGAGCAACGGAAACGGATGGCGGGTTGACTGCAGCGGATTGTGCCCTCGCAAGGATCGGGATGGTAGTAAACACTGAAAGGATGAACGTGACTCCACACCGAAACGACCTCATCCGTTCTTGCCCTCGGATGGTCGGAGTTCGCCTGGGTGCGCAATGTGAGCAATCTCCGTCGCTTGCACTTCTATCACTCCATCCGTAACAAGATCGATCAACTGGGGCATCAGCCCGTCCACAATCCCCTTGTCTTCAAGGAACTCAACCCGGATCGGGAGATGTTCGCCACTGCTGCCCGGCGCACCATGCGTGTGAATGCGATGGTGTGACCCAAATCCTGAATGCCCACGTAGCACTGTCGCCCCGGAAACTCCCTGGGCGTAAAGAAAGGAGACAATCTCAAGGTGGAGAAAATCATCTTCAGATGCGGCATCCTCATTCAGATGAATTACGACCCGTTGGGCCGGTCCAGGCTTCAGCATTCGTTCGCGTCCTCTGCCACAGTTTGCGTGTGGCCTCTCACTTTGCTGGATTCACCTGGAGCAGAGCTGTACTTCCGGCATAGAGCTTCAACGTGCGTCCGCGGACCGCGAGCGTAAACGTTCCGCTGCCGTCCTCGCCATTCGCTGGCATGGAGACTCCTCCAAAGCCATACACCCCACATGCGTCCGGAGCGAAAATCGCAACAGATTGTTCCGTACTTGTCCCATCGCAGCGTACCGCGGTTCCAGTGCCAGAAGAATCTGTCGGGATCAGCCTCGCAAACACGCCGTCTTTGCGGTTGTATCCAATCGCGTCGCCATCATCGGATTGAATTCGCTTTTCAAGCGGAGAAAACGATGTCCCTCCAATCAGGGTCATCGTTCCCACGTGGTCCGTGTCGTCCGTGCTGTGGGGATAAGTCGCCTGTTGGGAATCAATGGCGCCTGCCATTGCGCGAACTGAAAGATTAATCGGGATTCCGGCAACGCCCTGCTGTAGTTTGTCGAAATGAATCGAGAGGGTGGACGGCTGCTGGTGGGCATAGGGCGTGGAATCAAATTGAAAACTCTGAGCCGTAACCACGTGACCGACAATCACGGTTCCTTTGGCAATTGCCTCGCCTCCGGGAAGGACAATCACTTGCATTGTCTTTGCGGTTACGGTATCGCCTGGCTTTGCCTTCTTCGCATCCACCGATCGCTCGAAGCGGACCGGAATGGCAGTGGATTGAGGCAGCGGTTGCGATGGCGCCTGTGCCGTCGCTGCATTGGCCGACACACCCAGAGTCAAAATCTCAACGGAAAGCATTCCAACTGTCAGCACAATCATCTTTTTCAATTCAGAAACTCCTCGGTACGCATTACCCGCCTATGTCGCTGATCAAATCACGGAACAACCTTAAGAGTTTCTGAAGTTTGCCTTAAGTGTTGACATTGCCAGGCGGGTGGCACACTTGCTGCGATAGAGTTTGATCATGAGCGGAGTGGCCAGCGACCGGGCGGAGGATGCGTTGCGGATCCTCGTCGTTGAAGACGAACGCAAGCTCGCCGAAGCAATCGCCGAAGGCCTGGAAGGCAACGGATACCGGGTCGCACTCGCAGAGTCCGGAGAGGTTGGACTCAGACAGCTGCGCAATGCGGAATTCGATCTTGTTCTTCTGGATGTGATGCTGCCGAAGCAGGGCGGACTTGAGACACTCCGCGAGCTTCGTCGAAGCGGTTTTCGAACACCAGTCCTGATCCTCACATCACGCGGGTCAGTAGATGACCGGGTACGAGGACTCGATGCCGGCGCCGACGACTACCTTGTGAAACCCTTCGCTTTCCCGGAACTACTTGCTCGTGTCCGGGCCTTGTATCGACGGGCGCATCCAACGGCCGTCTCTGTTCTCCAGTTCGCCGACCTGCGGATGGACGTAAGCGGGCGCCTGGCTACCCGCGCGAACATTATCCTTGATCTGACAGGGCGGGAGTTTGACCTTCTCGAGTATCTACTCCTCAATAGCGGGTCGGTCGTATCCAGGGAGATGGTAGCTCGAGATGTTTGGAAGACCACTGTCCGGTACACTTCGCTGGACAACGTTATTGATGTCCATATCGCTCGGATTCGCAAGAAGATCGACGATCCGTTTACGATAAAACTGTTGCACACGGTTCGTGGCCTCGGATTTATTCTGCGCAAGCCAGAGGAGAAGTAGTGCGAGTCCGACCAAGGTACATCCGAGATCGGCTTACGCTCTGGTATGTGGCCATCTTTGGCGTGGTTCTTGGAATTTACATTTTGGGTGCATGCTTCCTGCAATATTGGCAGCTCGGTGAGCAGCTTCACCACGCAGAAATTGAGGACCTCGAGACCGTTGAAGGACTCCTCTATTTCACACCTGATGGTCAGCTGTTCCTGCACGAGAACTACCACAGTCATCCTCAGTCAAAGCTTTTGCTTGATCGATACATGGAAGTACTTGCGCCGGACGGTGAGGTTCTCTTTCGTAACGATAAGCTGCACGGAATGGATCTGGGAGTAGCGCCATCACCACACGAAGGCGAAATCGGCTACTTGGCGCGGAGATTGCGGCTTGCCGATGGAACCCCAATCCTCGCAATCAGCCACATTCACAATCTGCAGGGCCATGCTCTGCTGCTCAGAGTTGCCTATAGCACGGAGCCGATCAGGCAGCAGTTAGAGGAGTTTGTGGGTCTGCTGCTGCTGGCAATGCCGTTTGCCCTGGTGGCAGCCGGATTTGCCGGCTACCGCCTGGCAGGCAAGGCGCTCAATCCGCTGGAGCAGATGGCTCAGCAAACGCTTCGCATTACAGCTCAACGATTGAATGAGCGCATTCCCGTCGAGAATCCTCGAGACGAGTTTGGACATATGGCGCGCGTGCTTAATGGATTGCTTGCCAGGCTCGAGGAATCGTTTGAGAAGTTGCGTCACTTCACTTCAGATGTCTCTCACGAGTTGCGCACGCCGCTCGCCGCGATGCGCAGTGTGGGTGAGGTCGGCCTGCAGGAGGACCATTCCACCGCAAAGTACCGCGACATCATCGGCAGCATGTTGGAAGAGGTGGCGAGGCTTACAGCGATGATTGATACATTGCTGACGATTGCGCATGCAGATTCCGGTGAAATGCGGCTGAATCGCTCCACCCTTACCTTGCGCGACCTTGCTCAGGAATCGGTAACGATTGTCAGCGTACTCGCCGAGGATAAGAAGCAGACAATTTCGATTGTTGGAGACAGTCAATTAGGTCTCTCCGCTGATCGCAGCTTTCTTCGCATGGCGATCCAGAATCTCCTGGACAATGCCGTGAAATATTCTCCATCAGGCAGCGCAATTACTCTTCATCTGCGCGATGACAGGGACACTTTAGAAGGGCCCGCATTTGTGGAACTTGCCATCGAGGATGAAGGCCCGGGAATTCCAGAGGACAAGGCTGTTCTGGTCTTCGACCGCTTCTACAGAGTCGATGAGGGCCGCACGCGGGATTCTGGCGGTGCTGGTCTCGGATTGGCAATCGCGAAATGGGCCGTTGAGGCCCACGGAGGAACGATAACCGTCAAACCTCGCACCCCAAATGGCTCCGTATTCAGTATCCGCTTGCCGGTTGATTCGTGATTGGGTGAGACTTCTGAAATCGGATGCGAAGATCCGTCCCTTGATTTAAGTGGGTTTTCAGAACCGTTCTGTCACAAGTGTTTCGGGTCGAATTCCGGCGAGTGGTGCGTGCTCGTGTTTGGGGCGTCGAAATCCGTAGTTGGATTCTGGCGCATAAAGTAGAGGCTGTTAATTGGACTCTCTTCGCGCCTCGCCTAGGGTTCGCTTACCAGATTGTTCAAAGCAAGTCACAGGGCCGGGATCGGTTTGAGGATGTTGCCAAACGAGAGATGGCCACTGTATCTGGCATCGACACTTGGTGGTACGGACCGATCGTGTGATTGGTGTGTGGTCATCCGCTCGTCAGTCGTATCCCAGTAAACGGCCCTTGGAATGCTACCAGGAATTTCGACGAGAGTTTACGAATCCAGTCCACCGACACGAATACAGGCTTGTTAGACAATTGATCTTTGCGAATTGATGCGTGAGACTTTCAATTGCTCGTCGGCAAGCGTCAACCGGATCAGCGCACGTGTCAACTTCCGAGTTCTGTGCCGATGATCCACGATAAAGTAATTTCCCGTTGCGTACCCTTGACTTCCTCGCAGGTGACGCATTCCCCACGATAATGTCAGTTAGCATTGCTAATTTTGTTCTGATTAAGGACAGCCGCGACAGCATCGGCGCGATTAACGCGCAACCGCGCCGATACTGTCGCGGTGGTTTGGTTGATCGTTAGCGCCCGCCCTTGAGTTCGCCCATGCGCCGGCCAATCCACCAGGCCGATATAGAGCACCACACGAAACAGCAGACGAGTTCATGCAGCATCGTGAACGCGCCGGCAGCGAGCGCAATTGCGGCCGTGAGCGCGTGCGATGGATGCCAGTGCGCGCCGACGACGAATCCGATAAGAAACATCGCGGAAGCCCAGAAAAACATCACAACCGGATTGCCGAGACGCACGTTGAGTTTTTCGTTCATGGTTTTCTTCTCCAACAATTGGTGAGGCGCTCTCCAATCCAAACCGCAGCGTGTGTGGGCGTGCGCATTTGGGTGGAGAGCGGGAAGGATGATTCAGGTCGAAAGATGGGCGGCGCGCGATGGCGTGCCGCTCGGTTCGCATTTGTACTGGCTGATTACCGTTCGCGCGGGCCACCGAGCAGCTCCGCGAGTTGTGGTCGCAAATCCGCGAGAAGCCGCAAAAGGGAACGTCGATACTGGATTTCGGTCTCCTCCAAGTCCGCTGCGAAGTAGGCATCAAGCTGCCGGAACCGGTCTTCTGGCAGAAGGCTTCTTGAGTCGGCCACCGCCGCGAGGAGAAGCTCCTGCTCGAGGTCGCTCGTTGAGAGCCAGTCAGGCGCTTCGTAATGAATGGGCTCTCCGGCTGCGCCTGGATTGCTGCGTCGTCGCTGGTTTTGGTCGTTGGACATCTGTGCTCCTTGTTTTGCCGCAGGCAAGCAAAGGGGCAGGCGTGCGCCTGCCCCGAAGCTCGGCGGCCATGGTGAGGGTGTGGATGTTGGTAGGTGGGTTCTGGCTGAGGTGGCAACGGATGTGCCAGGGCCGAGCCATCAAAGCTCGATGCGATCGTTTACGGCGTATTGGATTTGCTGCGTGCTGTTGAGATAATGTGCCGTGGTGGACAAGTCCTCGTGCCCCAGCAAG
>Ga0187847_10003756_pt1 | contig 11429 bp, 13 predicted proteins | sample June2016WEW_4_10_FD_132458 | JGI IMG/M metagenome (GOLD analysis project Ga0187847, IMG submission 132458) | Peatland microbial communities from SPRUCE experiment site at the Marcell Experimental Forest, Minnesota, USA - June2016WEW_4_10 | ecosystem: Environmental > Terrestrial > Soil >...
GCTCGTGAAAGAGAAGGCGATCCGGGTTCTTGTGGTCGAGGATAACGAGGGGGATGTCCGCCTGCTCCGCGAAATGTTCCGTGGTGAGAAGCCGGGCAGTTTCGAATTGACGCACGTCTTGCTCATGCGCGAAGCGGAAATTCATCTCGCCCAGGGTGGAGTGGACATCGCTCTGCTGGACATGGGTTTGCCGGACGGGCACGGGATGGAAACGGTCCGGCGGGCGCATGCCGCCGCTCCCGGCGTCCCCCTGATTGTACTCACCGGCTTGAATGACGAGGCCCTCGCCGCCGAAGCCATGACCCTCGGCGCGCAGGACTACATGATCAAAGGCCAAATCGAAAGTCGCGCGCTCCCCCGTGCTCTTCGCCATGCCATTGATCGCCAGCGCATGCAAACGGAAACCGATCTCATCCGCACCAACCAGTCGCAATTCAAGGATGAATTCCTCTCCCACGTGTCGCACGAACTTCGTTCACCGCTCACGGCGGTCCAGCAGTTCGTCACCATTCTCCTGGACGGCTTGGCCGGGGAATTGAATCCGGAACAGCATCAATACATGGATATCATTCTAAGAAATGTTAAGCAATTGCACTCCATGATTAATGACTTGTTTGAAGTCTCCGGCATACAAGCGGGCAAGTTGAAGATTGAGACGCAACGCACGTCGGCTTCCGATGCAACTGCGTACGCCATGAATACGCTCCAGGGGGCCGCTGCCGCCAAAGGAATCATCCTCTCTTCGGATATCGAGCATGAGTTGCCCTCCATCTGCGCGGACCCGGCGCGCCTTCGGCAAATTCTCGTGATTCTCGTGGATAATGCGATCAAGTTCACGCCGGACAAGGGCGCGGTGAAGATTCGAGCTTCTGTATTCAAAGAAGACCCAAATTTTCTGCTTCTCGAGGTCGCGGACTCCGGTTGCGGGATCGATCCCGCCATGACGGAGCGGATTTTTGAGCGGCTCTTCCAGGTCTCAGATCCCGAGGCGTCGGGGCGTAACGGCCTTGGCCTTGGCTTGTATATCTGTAAAGATCTGGTCACCCGGCAGGGTGGAAGGATCTGGGCCAAAAGCGTGACCGGACAAGGTTCAGTATTCTCTGTCGCCCTCCCCATTTTTTCTCTAGCTAAACTGCTCGCTCCCGCCTTCAGCGAAAAAGCGCAAACCGAGCGCCCGATCACGCTGGTGGTGACGGAAATAGGCTCACGCACCGGCTGGCTCTCGAAAGAGGCGCGCGCGCAGCAGTGTCGCGGCATCCGCGACCTCTTGTGCAAGTGTTTGTATTCCGATTTCGACATCCTCTTGCCCAAGATAGACTCCGCGGGACCGGCGGAGCTCTTCTTCATTGCTGCTACCACAGACAGGATCGGCGCCGAGGCCATTAGTAGGCGAATTCAGGACCAGTTAGAAAAGACCGAACGTCTAAAGAAAGCCGGCTTAACCCACTCCACCTCCTACCGGTTACTGGATCCGATCCAGCGAAACGTGACCGAATCGACGGAAGAGTGTCTGGGCCGCCTGGCTGCCAACATTCAGGAACTCATGAATAAAGAAATTTCGTCGAGGCAGGTTAGTAATGAATAGCCAGAAGATTCTGATCGTGGACGACAATGCCGATATACGCCTTGGCATGCACTTGCGACTCAAGGCCAACCACTACCAGACCTTCTTCGCCGCCGATGCGCCCTCAGCTGTGGCTGAGGCGCGGAAGAACCAGCCCGATTTGATTGTCCTCGATCTCGGCCTCCCCGCGGGCGACGGCTTCACGGTGATGGAAAACCTCAGGCAGATTCCCTTGCTCGCAACAATCCCCGTCATCGTCGTCTCCGCTCGCGACGGTCTCGCCAATCAAAAGCGCGTGTACGAGGCAGGAGCGAAAGCATTTCTCCAGAAACCCTTGAATGATGCGGAATTACTGGCCGTCATCCGTCAAGCGCTGGCGGAAACGTCGGGTACGGAGATGCCCGCTCTGGATAGCCAGGGCTCACTATGACGGAACCCCGACGCGCGTCAGAACTCACCACCCATTCGTCTCACGAAATACGGAATGCCCTTGCCTGCATCCATCAGTTTGGAAACATCCTGGCCGATGGTCTGGCAGGGGACTTGTCCCACGAACAACGCGAGTATATCGGCATCATGCTGGACAATGCTTCCAGGATCCGTAGCCTGCTCGACAGGGCAGTGGACGGCCCTGTAAGCACGTCGGTCGAATGTACGAACGAAATCGAACCTCTTTCTAGACTGGAGACCTGATTATGGATAAGACGAAAATTCTGGTTGTCGATGACAGCCCCTCGATGAGAAAGGGACTAGGCGTCCGTCTGCGGGCGAATGGTTACGAGGTGTTGTCTGCCGAGGATGCGGTTTCAGCTACCGCCACACTGGTCAAGGAAAGGCCCGACCTGGTGATTCTTGATCTGGGACTCCCTGCTGGGGACGGATTCGTCGTCATGGAAAGATTGCGCAAGAATGACCGCCTGGCGAGCACTCCGGTGATTGTGCTCACAGGCCGGGAAGTGGCCGGCAATCGGGACCGGGCAATGCAAGCGGGAGCGGCGGCCTTCTTTCAGAAACCCGTGGACGATGCCAAGTTGCTCTTTGCAATCCGCAAGGCTCTGGACATGTCTCGCGGTGAATTACGCTTTGACGCGTGAAGAAGTAATTTTGCGGGCCTAAGACAGAAATTACTCAAAGAGGAAAAGGTATTCTTATGTTGACGATCCTTGTGGTTGACGACAACGTACATCTCCAGCTCGCGTTCAAGAAGATTTTGACATCGTCCGGGTACAGCGTCGAACTGGCCAGCGATGGCGAGGAGGGTTTGCGCTTGGCCCGCAGCTTAAAACCAGATGTCATTCTGCTCGACATGATGTTGCCGAAGATTAGTGGTTTAGACGTCCTTATGGCTTTGAAGAAAGATCCCGCCACAGACAGAATTCCCGTCATCGCGCTAAGCGGCCTCCCCAGCAGTAACGATGCGAAATTGAGGAGAGACGGTGCGGTCAGCTATCTGCAGAAGTCGAACTTGGAAAACCTGGACGTTTTGCTGCAAGCCGTCGATTACGCTCTTCTTCTGCCCCGCGACGATGAGTTCCGTCAGACTGCATTTCTCCCCAACCTGCCTGTGTAAGGCCAGCATTCGGAATTCTCCGACTCGTCGTCGATGGCCGGCAGTTTACCTCCGTGTCCAGGATCGAGTTTCATGGGAATCTCTCCCGGGTATTGTCTGGGTGGCATCGCACGCGCCTAAACACTCTTGCACTTTCTTCGCCAGCAAGTCCCGGGTGAACGGCTTTTGCAGAAAGGCCGTCCCCGGCGCCAACCTTTGCGAGATGGTATCGTCCGTGTAACCCGACACGCAAAGCACCTTCAAATGCGAATAGCTGGCGATCATTCGCTCCGCCAATTCCCGGCCCGTCAGCCCCGGCATCACCACGTCTGTGATCAGGAGCCCAATTCTTTCACGACATTGCCCCGCGATCCGGATTGCCTCGTCCCCGCTTGCCGCTTCGATCACGCTGTACCCCCTGCTTTCCAGCAGCTTATGGTTGAGTTCCCGCAGTGAGTCTTCGTCCTCTACCGGAAGAATTGTTCCGGAACCGGCAGGCGAGTCCGCGGATTCTTCATCCTGTGCCGGGCTCAATGCAACTTGGACTCGCGGTATATAGATCTTGACGACAGTGCCTTCCCCCACCTCGCTGTAGACCCAAACATAGCCGCTGCTTTGCTTGATGATTCCATACACGGTGGCGAGACCAAGGCCAGTACCTTTCCCCTTTCCCTTGGTCGTGAAAAAGGGCTCGAAGATGCGAGCGCGCGTTTCTTTGTTCATTCCGATGCCAGTGTCACTGACCGTAAGCGAAACGTAATTTCCGGATTTCACGTCGTCATTTGGGTACCGGTTGTGCGACTCCTCCAGCTTCGCGTTTTGGGTCTCAATGACGAGCTTGCCCCCATTCGGCATGGCGTCCCGAGCGTTGATCGCGAGATTGATGCACACAGAATGGAAATGCGGAGCCAGGTTGGAAGATGTGCACAATGCCATCCACCGACACGATCTTGAGAAAATAGAAGTGGCAGAACAGCAAGCTGGCGACGCTGCGATTTCCGCCAAGACCGCCCACGACGACGCAGAGGCAGTGAAACTGGGAACCGCTGCGATCCAAGAACGGTTAAATGCAGCCTCGATGCAACTGAGTGTGATAGAAGAGCAAGTGCGTGTCCAAGGTCCGAGGTGGAGATTGCTAGAAGATAACAGAGCCGCATTCATTGAAGCCGTAAAGCCGTTCGCAGGACAGCGCTTTACAGTCGTGAAATGTGGACTACAGTCACCCCCCCGAACCAGAGAAGTTGGAACAAGACTTGTTGAATTTCTTAGGCAAAGGTTGGTGTCAAAACCGGCGATTTTTCCGCTTTTTGTCGACTCAGACGATTTCTTGACCGCTTGCCGTCAACAACTTACACTTTCTGTAGTTCCAAGGCATGGAAGTCTCCGGTGACTTATCCTAACTCATGCACGCGGGACGAACGGCGGCATCGGGCACGTCTGAGGCTCGACGGTCAAACTGCATCTGAGCGAAACAGCTCAGATCTACCTCTCCGACAAGCGCAAACTTGCTTCTCGTAGCCTCACTCAATCGCACCTTGCCTGTAGCTCCGTCCATAACGTTCGATCGGAGAAGTCATGAATAGATTCAAAGACAAAGTTGTCATTGTGACGGGGGCCGCCTCCGGCATTGGAGCAGGCACGGCGCGTCGCTTCCTAAAGGAAGGAGCATTTGTCGTCCTCAATGGACGGCGTAAAGAGAAGCTGCATGAAACCATCGCGGGCTTTGATGTGGCACGGTCACTTATCCATCCTGGAGATGTCTCGGATGAAGAGTACGTGAAGCGACTCGTGGAAGATACGATCACTAAGTTTGGCAAGCTGGACGTGTTGGTTAACAACGCGGCGATAGCCACCTTCGGCCCGTTCGCGGAGACCACAACAGAGCAATGGCGGAAGCTGATGGGCACCGACTTGGACGCGGTGTATTTCGCGACTCGTGAAGCATTGCCTCACCTGTTGAAGACCAAGGGTTCAATCGTCAATGTCTCCTCCGTATCGGGTTTAGGCGGAGATTGGGGGTTGAGTGCCTACAACACGGCAAAGGGCGCCATCACGAACTTCACGCGCGCCTTGGCGTTGGAGTACGGATCGCGTGGCGTGCGGATCAACGCCGTGGCGCCGAGCCTCACCTCCACAGAGGCCACTGCCGATCTTGAGAAAAGCAAAGCGGTCATGGCAGCGTTTGCTGATCGCCTTCCTATCGGTAGAGCCGCTACACCGGATGAAATCGCAGGCGTGATTGCGTTTCTGGCGAGTGAAGACGCAATCTTTGTCAATGGAGTGGTTCTGCCGGTCGACGGTGGCATCAGCGCGTCCAATGGACAACCTAACTTCCTCTCGCTCCTGGTCAAGTGAAAGGCAATCTCATTAGCAGGATTACAGGGAGGAACATCATGCAAACACTTCGGGACGATTACTGTGCGGCTGGTTGGTACACCATCCATTCAGCGCGGAAGACCAAGCTGCGATGGCGCCATGCGCGCCATCGTCGAACCTAATAAAGGCGGGCTTCAGGGAATTGCAGCTCGAGTTCCGTTCGATGCCATCATGGAGCGCGTCGCTGCGCCAGCGGGCGTTGTCTATGAAGCTGGGCGTGTTGGAGCTGTTTCGGGATGGTGGTGCCGACCCGAAACCGCGCGGCCCGGTCAGGCCATCATGCACATCCATGGCGGGTGGTTCAACTGGGGCTCTTCACATGCATTTCGCCATTTGGCGGGGCCATATCGCTGCTGGTGTGGGGGTAGCGGCATTCGTGCCTGACTACCGGTTAGCTCCGGAGCATCCATTTCCTGCTGCTGCCGAAGACGTGCGCGCCTATTTCGGTCTGGTTGAGCAAGGCTTCTCGAAGATTGCCATTGCGGGCGACTCTGCCGGCGGCACCCTGGCGATTGGGTTGCTCGCGCATCTTGCGCGAATACTGCTTTTGGCGATGAAGCGCTGGCCGGTGGAGTGGCGCTCTCGCCGGTGATTGATCTAGCTGTCTCCGGAAAGAGTTGGTCGACACGCGCTCTTGCCGATCCATCCTTCACCCAGCCTCAAGCTGCCGAGTTGGTGGGTTCCTATCTGGACGGTGATGATCCGGCAGATCCAAAGGCCTCGCCGCTTTACGCCGATCTGAAGAACCTGGTTCCGATCCGTGTGCATGTCGGCAACGACGAGGTGTTGCTTCATGATGCTATCCGCTTGTCGAGCGTGCGGTCGCAGCCGGAGTGGATGCTCGACTGAAGGTAGGGGAAGGAATGGTCCACGGATATCTGGGAGGCTTGGGACGCCTGGCAGCTTCGACCGAGACCCTTCAACTCATCAGTGAGTTTCTGAACGACCGATTTGCCAGGGGCGGCAAAAAGAACGGTAGGCGGAATCGCTTATAGACAACGGTAGGGGGAATAAGAAATGTATGACCACGTAGTTTGGCCTTCCCCATTTGACCCGAAGACTTCAACGACATTGACGTGAACACGCCGCCTGAAGCGGTGTGGAAGCTGCTTGTCGACGCCTAGAATTGGTCGAGCTACTTTCCTGCCGAAGATCAGGTCAAGATCCTGTCCGGTAAGCCGGAACTGGCGCTCGGAACCAAATACAGCCGGGTGACGGTTGGCTTTCCGATGCATCTTATCGTGACGGAGTGCGTGCCTCGCCCGCAGGCTCGCGTGGTCGACACTGGTCGACGGCGACGAGACCGGTTTCGAGCGCCTGTCACGGCTGGGTCATTACTCCGACGGATATGGGCTGTCCCCTGCTAAGCGAGGAGACGCAGCAAGGCCCCTTCTTCCTCGATGAACTCATCACAATGGCGGCACTTTTGCGCGTTTCGCCTGAGGGGGCACCAAGGCGCGATTGAAAGGCATCGTCAAGTGGTTCAACAATGCAAGGGGCTTTGGTTTTCTCGGCCAAGAGAGTGGACCGGATGTCTTCATCCATTACAGTGCCATCACCGGGGAACGATTCAGGAGCTTGCAGGAGGGTGATAACGTTGAGTTCGAGATCGTTGAAGGAGAAAAAGAGCCTCAAGCCGCCAATGTAACCAAGTGCTGATTCGGGGATTGAGAACAGGCCAAAGCGCAATCTGCGGGTAGTCGGCTTCTGCCATCTGTTCCTGTTGCGCTATCGACTTCCAAGTCCCTCTGGCATTGTTCAAACGAACATCCGAAGCACAAGACAGCCTTCGTAGACATTTTGCTGCGCACAGATGCAAGGAGCTCAAAAGCCCGAATACTTGATACCTCGGGGTCGTAGGGCGCTCGTTAGACCGTCACATCCGCGGGGGCGTGGAGTGTTTCTCCCAAACTGGTTGGAAGACCGGAGATTTCCGACCCGAATCGCCACTCGATCCTTCTGAATGACTCTGGTATTTCGAAAAGCAAGTGGTGGTTCACTTCCTAAACAAATCGGAGTACTCTGGCGCCGGTGAAAAACGACCGAAACCGGCGAATCCCCGACGTTCTGATGTTTGTCGGTTCGATTGTATTTTTAAGGGTTATCATTTTCATCATTGTGAAGCAGTGGCACCAATGATTGAAATGAGAAAACTGTTCAAAATTGACCATCCGGCGCATTAAATCCGGGCCATTATATTTCCCGACATGAAGAAAGAAATCAGCCCAAAACGGATACTTGCTGTTCGCTGTCCAACCTGTGGAGCCGCTCCGGGCGAGAAATGCGAGTTGGCTACGGGACACCCACGGACCTCGCCACATCGTGACCGAAGATTGATTGCCGAAGATTAGATGCAGGGAACTCATCCTCACCTCCCGACCAGTTTCCCCACGCGGTCTTCAATGACCGAGGCAGTCGGGAACGAACTGCAATATTCCAAAAACGCGGCGAATCAAACTAGCACTTCGTTGTGCCTGAATGCTGGCATCCCATAGCTGGTGGTCTCGGTCGCCGCGGACGGCACGGTTGACCGAATCGCAATGCGCATCGTGTTCAACATGCTGAGGACGGGCTCGGGAATACAGGCAAGGTATTCATCGACATCTTTGGGACACCCTTACGACTGTTAGCGGGGTTGCGTTTTCGAGGTTTCATCGTTTTCAAGTTCGGATTCCTAAATATGACCCTAAACGATGGCTGCCGATATTTATTTGGCTGATTTCACCGGGGCCAAGGCGATCAACGTTACGCCGATAGCGACGAGCACAGCCGATCCAATCAATTCACCGCGTGCGATCAGATTAGCGAAAGCTTGCCCCGCCATGAGAACAGCGTGCGCGAAGCTCGACCAAGCAGCGAAGGCGATCAGGGCTGCGATTGCCTGACGGGTTGCGCGATGCGAGCAGCAGGAAAATACCGAGTGTGGCATAAACGCTGAGCATCATCGCCAAGGCAGGCTCTTGCTTTACAAAAAGCACTAAGGGATAGACCAATGCGGCAGACAGCAATCCCACCAATACAAGCACGACCTTCAGCGCCCGTTCTCGCCGTGTGCCTCCCCCCTCCCGTCCTCTCACCGCAGTACCCCGAGCCACTATTGCATTCCCATACTCCGCTTTGGAACTTGCACCCCTACCCTTCCCGAGTGGGCAATTAATTAGACCGCGTACAATGGAATGCTACCGTCCAAACTTGCGATTTCCCGTTGGTCAAAACCTGAACGCGCTTACGGAGGAACGATGAGCCGACATTGTCTCACCCTTGCCCTTCTCGCCTTGGCGACAACTTTCAGTCACGCGCAACCCTCCCTGCCCTCCAGCTTTCAGTCGCAAACGGTTCACACCCCCGAAGGTGCGGACATCTTTGTGCGCTGGGGAGGCACTGGGGCTGTGGTCGTGCTCATTCATGGGTATGCCGAAAACAGCGACTCTTGGGCACCGCTGGCTGCTGACCTGATGAAAAACCATACCGTCGTTGTGCCCGACCTGCGTGGAATCGGGAGATCATCAAAGCCCGCCGGTGGCTATGACAAGAAGACGCAAGCCAAGGACATCCGCGCAGTAGTCACCGCACTCGGATTCGACAGAACTTTCGTGGTCGCTCACGACATCGGCAACATGGTCGCTTACGCCTACGCCGCGATGTACCCGGACAAGGTTGAGCGTCTGGTGGTAATGGACGCGCCTATTCCCGGCATCGAGCCGTGGAACACGATTCTCCTGAATCCGGGAGTCTGGCATTTCAACTTCCACGGGCCTGACGCCGAGCGGCTTGTTTCAGGTCGGGAGCGCATCTATTTCGACCGAATCTGGGACGATTTCACGGGCGATCCGTCTGAACCTGATGAAGCGACCAGAAATTTCTTTACAGCCACCTACGCACAACCCGGAGGCATGCGGGCTGGCTTCGCGCAGTTCACGGCATTCTCAATCGATGCGGCAGACAACAAAGTTTTCGAGCAGGTGAAAGTGACGATGCCCGTCTTGGCTGTTGGCGGGGAGAAGTCGTTCGGTGCGTTGCAGGCAGAGATCATGCGCCACGTGGCGATCAATGTACAAGAGGCAGTCGTACCACGATCCGGGCACTGGCTGATGGAAGAGAGTCCCGTCTACACAGTGAACCTCGTTCGAAAGTTTCTTGATTCCCCGGCATCAGCGATTCCAGTTAGTACCACGGCGGCCAACAGGGTAGGCGAAACGCGGCTTACACCGAGCGAGTTCAAATTCCCGCAGCAAGGCAATCCGGGCACCGGAAGCTCGGGCGTGAGCGGAATACAAACCGTAACGCTCAAGGGTGACCCGAATGAAGGTGGCGTTTACACCATCATGCTGCGTGTACCCGCGCATACACAGATTGCACCGCATTCCCACCACGATGATCGTGTGGCAACTGTCGTCTCTGGGATTTGGCACATCGGATACGGAGACAAGTTTGATGAATCGAAACTCAAGGCTCTTCCCCCGGGGAGCTTTTATACCGAACCGCCCGGACAGAACCACTTTGCAGAAACGGGCGATGAACCCGTCGAAGTCCAGATCACGGGGTTTGGTCCCTCTTCGACAGAGTACGTTGATCCGGCGCAAGACCCCCGTACACGTAAATCAAATTGAGCTTCGCATGCGCTGAAAGCAATAGAAGTTCTGATGAAAGCTCTCCTGCTGTACTCGCACGGCGATGCAGTTGGCCGAGCACCTGGCCGCTGGCCAGTTGAAAGCGGCGGGCTGGTGGTGCGGTCGCGTTTGTAGTCGTGCGTGTAGCGTTCGATTTTGTCCCGGGCGCATGGGCGGAAGCGGCGCGGTGCGATCCAGCGCCTGAATCTGGCTCTTTTCGTCCACGCACAGAACCAGCGCTCGGTCGGGCGGGTTCAGGTAGAGACCAACGATGTCGCGGACTTTGTCGATGAACCGCGGGTCGCGGCTCAGTTTGAAAGCCTGCTGCGATGAGGGTGCAGCGAAAACGCGCGCCACATGCGGCTGATACTGCTCTGGCTCAGGCCGGTGACCTTCGCCAGCGAGCGGGTGGACCGGTGCGTGGCCCCTTCCGGTCGTGTTTCCAAGGTACGGACCAGCACGCGTTCCACCTCGGCATCGCTCAGAGGGCGCGGCGTGGCCGGACGGGGTTCATCTAGTCCGTCGAGGCGGAGAAGGACAACACGGATGCCGCCACTTGCAAACCATGGCCCCGGTGACCTGCACCCGGCGAGCCACCTCGGTGTTGCTCCGGCCTTCGGCACAGAGCAGCACGATACGGGCGCGCAAGGCCAGTGCTTGCGCCATCCTAGGGCGGCGCGACCCTCCACAACCGCTGTCGTTCGGCGGGGACCAGAGTCAAGGGCGAGAGCGGGCGACCGGAGCCATGCGCTTCCTCCTGCTCACAGATGCAGGAAGAGTCGCTACTTGCCGATCATCCGACCTTTCAGAGGCTCGGCCGAATTTATCAGCTAGGCCAGACGTGGGTCGTGTATAGAGGCGCAACACACAAACGGCTCGAGCATGTGTTGGGTGCTGTTCAGGTAGTACAGCGCATGATCGAAGCGGTGGACCACAACGGGAGAAAACCGCAGCCGGATGGTGAGACACGGCGTCGTGTATTAACTGAACCAGAATGGCGGTTCATTCGGTTAGGCGCCTTATTGCATGATATTGGACATCTGGCGGCGGGCCACACTGTAGAAGATGAACTCTGCCTGGTCGGAAAACATGACGCGGATCAGCGCCTTGACAAGATCTTCGAGAGCGGCGACTGGCGCGACGAAGAAGGGCGACGATTGGCGGATGTTATCGACAAACTGTATGCGAAGTACATGCCAGAGAGTCTCAAGACTGTGAAACCGTCTGTACTCGTTCGATTGCTCATACGAAAGAAACCTGCCGCCCCGGAATCCGACCCACACAACGAGGATGAGAGCCGGGCAGCAGAATCCGCGGATTTTGCTCTCCA
>Ga0187847_10003760_pt1 | contig 11425 bp, 13 predicted proteins | sample June2016WEW_4_10_FD_132458 | JGI IMG/M metagenome (GOLD analysis project Ga0187847, IMG submission 132458) | Peatland microbial communities from SPRUCE experiment site at the Marcell Experimental Forest, Minnesota, USA - June2016WEW_4_10 | ecosystem: Environmental > Terrestrial > Soil >...
AAAGTGCATTCCGAAGCTGATCACGCTCAAATCGCCCTTCCGCTACATTCTCCAGCCCATCGTCGATTATGTGCTCGATGTGGAGCGCGAGCGCGCGGCCTGCAAGGTCTGCGTGCTGATTCCGGAGCTTGTCGTGCGCCATTGGTGGGACGGCATGCTGCACAATCGCCGCTCCGACCTGCTGAAGGTGATGCTGCTGATGCGCGGCAATCGACGCATTGTCGTGATCAACATCCCCTGGTATCTGGAATACGACTGATTCGCGGCCGCGATCGCATGCCGTGCTACCTTTCGGGCCACGCAACCGTCCCAAGAAGGAAGGCTCCGAATAGGGCGTCTTTTTGCGGTTCCGCGGACGGGGATTTTCCTGCCTCGACGGGCTTCGTGAATGGCGGGGGGAGAGGATAGTCTAAGTAGGTACCGGAAACCTGCCGGAAGATGCCAGCCGCGGAGCGAATTTCGGGCGGCGACAGGTTTGTATTTAGGCAAAACCAGAGTTGATGATTGCAGTTTGAGATCCTCGAAGGTCGCTGCTCCCTGCAGGTCGCATCGACTCTGCTATTGTGGCTTCGGGACGCGGTTACTCTGGTTTTGCGATACGCAGGACAATGTTTGAGGAGAGTTTCAAGTTGAAGAGAACGATCCTATTGCAAATTTCGGCCATGATTGCTGCGGCGCTTGCGCCCTTGGCAGCTGTCGGCCAGGTGAACCCTGAAGCAGCACCAAGTGCCGAGCAGGCCGCACCCTACAAATACGAGGCATACGTGGGCTTTGCCTATAGCCGCCTGAGGCAGGTGCCCGTTTCGTTCAGCGGATTGCTGGGCGGAAAGGGGTCACTGACTCGCGATTGGGGGAAATATTTTCAACTCACCGGATCGGTTGACTACTACAAGACGGGGACCGGCCACTCCGGACTACCGAATCCCGGCGATCCATCGGTATACACCTTCATGATTGCGCCGGGACTCCACACGCCGATCTATGGCAACCTCAGTGGACAGTTTTTCGCGGAAGTGGGCGGAGAGCATACCGGCGGCGAGAACATGACGCCTAGTATCTCCTTTGCCGGCGGCTTTGGCGGAGGCGTGTCCTATAGCGTTGCCACCAATTGGGCCGTGCAACTTACCGGCGACCGGGTAGGCGCATCGTTCCCAGAGCCCGGCAATAATCTTCAGGGACAAGAGGGCTCGACGCACCGCACCTGGAACGCGCGCGGGACGATCGGCGTGGTGTACCGGTTCTGAGAACCGGTGGCCCGCCCCTGAAGTTCGCAACAAAAACGCCGCCGCTATCGTGAGTGACGTTTGGCCCGAATTTGGACCAAGCGGAGTCGAAGCCTTGCCCCATCCTTTCGCTCGATTTCGGATCGAGTTAGTCTGATTTGACCCAGACCGCGCAATCCCCAATCAGTAATATGAATTTGCCATTACCGAAGAACCTTAAAGTGTTACCTAAATTATTGCATAAAATAGACTTATGAAAAATCATCGACTTCCTTGCTTTGCGGCGGCATTGGTCACAACATTGGGTCTCCTTGGCGCAGCTCGACCGGTTTCGGCGACCTCAATCTTCGTGTCCAACCTTGAATTGACAAACGGTTTTGAAATCGTCTCGCTCGACGAGAACGGAACCACAGTCGATGGCAACTATGCCGGGCAACTGGATCTCACGGCTAATATCGGCACCAGCCTCAATTCCGGTTCCACCTTCCATTTGTATGGATGGTGCGTAGACATGTTCCACGACATCTACCTGGGCAGCGATAGCGACGTTTATACGGTGGCGCCCACCTCGCAGATCAACATCGATCCGGGGTCGTCGAGCGGCAGCACTTTGAATAGCGCGCAAGCCGCCCAGATCACTTGGCTCGCCTCCTACGGCAACTACATGCTGGCCACCCAAGGACCGAACAACGATTTCTCGGCTGCGGTGCAGATCGCGATCTGGAACGCGGAATACGGCTATACCTACGTGGGCAGCGATAGCACGTTGAGCAACGATCTAAGTAATTTGGCGTCGCTCTACGCAACCGATCCCGGCGCGTACCCGGTGGATCCTGGAACGGTGGCTTCGTGTCTCAGGGCTCGGTGAGCCAGGGACTTACCGGGATTGCTCCTGCGCCCGAACCCGCGTCGTTCGTGCTCCTGGCCGGCGGCCTGCTGGCGCTCGGCGCGCTGCGTTGCCGCCGCGTCGCCCGATAGCCGAAACCTGCGCCTGAACGACGGACTCTTTCCGCTCCGGCGGGTCGATTTGGTCTCTTGTTCTCTGTCTCCCAGTTTCTCGCTAGTGACGGGTATCACTGGTTAGACCACTTCCGCCTTTTATACTCGGTTCGCGATGGCACTCAAGCGCGCGTTGGCGCGCAGGGTGCCGCAAACATTTGTCTAGTGGCGCGAAAGCGCCGAAGAAAGGGTACAGCATGGCGGGAACGGCAGTGGTTGAGGCAGGGCACGACGCGGGACAGCAACCGTTGGATCTTGCGGGACTGACGAAGATGTACGACTTCACCGGGAAGTCGGTGGCCATTACCGGCGGCGCCGGCGTTCTGGGCGCTGATATCGCCTGCGCATTGGCTGGGTGCGGCGCGCAGGTTGCCATTCTCGACGTGAATGCCGACGCAGGCAAGGCAGCGGTCGATCGCATGGGCAAGCACGGCAAAAACGTCTCCGTCTTCCAGTGCGACGTGCTCAACCGCGACAGTGTGATGAAGGTTGCCGAGGATGTTACCGCGCGTTTTGGCAAGATCGATTGCCTGGTGAATGGCGCGGGAGGCAACAAGCCCACGGCCACGACGAGTCCCGATCTGAAGTTCTTCGATCTGCCGGCCGATGCGCTGCGCTGGGTCTTCGAGCTGAATATTCTGGGCACGATTTTGCCCAGCCAGGCCTTCGGCAAGGTAATGGCGGCGCAGGGCTACGGCGTGATGCTGAACATCTCGTCGATGAATGCCTTCCGGCCGCTCACGCGCATTCCGGCTTATTCGGCGGCCAAGGCCGCGGTGAGCAACTTTACGCAATGGCTGGCCGTGCACCTGGCGCAGGAGTACTCGCCGAAGATCCGCGTGAACGCGGTGGCGCCGGGATTCTTCCTCACCAATCAGAACCGCTTTCTGCTCACCGACAAAGAGACGGGCGCACTGACGGCGCGCGGCAAGGCGATCATCGCGCACACGCCCATGGCGCGCTTCGGCGAGCCCAAGGACCTGTTCGGCTCGGTACTGTGGCTGCTCTCGCCGGCCTCGGAGTTTGTCACTGGCATCGTGGTCCCGGTGGACGGCGGATTCTCGGCCTATAGCGGGGTGTAAGCTGCCCAGTGAGTCCAGGCAGCCGCAGTCTGCGCCGCCCGGAGCCGGACTTGTTTTTCGAACCGCAGAGGGGATTCCTGATCCTATCTTTGCTTGATTCTGTTTTTCTCCGGCTCTCTGGCGACAATCAAGAAACTCACAAAGGGAGCCTTCAGGAAGGCAGCAAAATCACCTTTGCGGACGATCACCAAAACTACCAAAGCTCCAACCAAAGAGACGAGCGCAAGAGTCAACACGATGTAAGGTGTCATTTGCAAGCCTCCTTCGCGACGCGAAGCCAGTCGAATTCGGCTTCCAAAGAACCCAAGGCCTTGGCGAGTTCTTCCGTTTCTTTCGCCTGTTTGTTTACATCCTTGGCTGTCTCGTCAGTGCGCGTGACGAGTATTTCGAGAAGGTCCGGTAGCTTCCCCGCCGATTCCGCGATCACCCAGCGCGGGGCATCTTCAAAACGCCAAGCCTCCTCCCCGTCATCATCGGGGTACTTATAACGTCCCCATTCCCGTTTGAGGAGCCACTGTGCTACGGCTTCGCGCCTAAAGAGCTTTGTGTTTCCGACTTGAACGTATGGCGGTGCCTCACCGCGCAGAATCAGCCGACCTATCGAGCGCACAGTTTTGCTTGGTCCCTGGGTAAGCTCGTGGCGCGTGAGGTATTCGGGAAAGATTGAGGATGCGCCATCGGGCGCGGGGGTAGGCGATTGTGTAGCCATCTCTTCTCCTAAAGTGGGCCGCAAAACACAAACAGCCCACAAGTGAAACCGCTTTGGTTTCCACTCGCAGGCCGCTCTTCACTTTATAGAGGTGAGACGGTCGCTTGATCGGGTGCCGTGAGGAGGTTCATTAGGCGTTGAGCCCCAGTTCCTCAAAACATCACCGATTACATTATGCACCAATTCTGCGCCACGTCAAGACACAGGGCTGACTTTTGTGCACTGTCGGACACGGGCGATTTACCGAAGATGCGGCAGGACGGCTTGACAGCCGTGCGCCCGGACGTGAGTTGCCGATTGATTTGCTGGGTTAGATGGTGCGCCCGGAGAGATTCGAACTCCCGACCTACTGATTCGTAGCCAGATGACCTAGTGTAGAGCGTTGACACGAAATAAAAGCACTTAGCGGTAATCTCCTTTATTTACCTTGACATGCAATGCCGCCCCACTGACAATTGAAGACACAGGCAGTCAGAAATGACCGCGATTTGTTGACACGGTGTTGACACGGAGGGCGCATGGGAAAGCGAATTGTCGAGCAAACAATCAAGCGAATGAGAGCTCCGGAAGAGAACAGCCGCATCGAATGGGACGCGGAAATTCCGGGATTCGGTGTGCGGATCACCGCGGCGGGCGTGACCAGCTTCATTCTCGATTACCGGATTTTTGGCCGTCAGAGGCGTTACACGATCGGCCGGTATCCCGAGATGACTTCAACCGCGGCGAGGATCGAGGCGGGCGAACTCAGGGCGATGATTCGCGCCGGGCGTGACCCCATGGAAGAACGCAACCAGAGGCGCGGAGAGCCCACACTTGGTGATTTGGCCACTGCGTACCTTGACAGCGAAGCAGAGAGCAAGAAACGGCCTCACACGGTCCGCGATGACAAGCGCATGGTGGAGAAGATCATTCGCCCGAAGCTCGGGAGCCATCGCCTCAAGGCCATCGGGAAACGCGACATTGAAGCCCTGCACGGATCGCTGAAAGCTACACCGTACCAGGCCAACCGTGTGCTGGCGTTGCTCTCTTCGATGTTTAACTTCGCGATTGAATCGAAGTGGAGGGCAGACAATCCCTGTAAGGGCGTCAAGAAATTTGCGGAAGAGAAGCGCGAGAATTGGCTCTCAGTCGAGCAGATACAGCGATTCCGCGAAGCGTTGGACAAATACAAGGATCAGAGCGCGGCCAACTGCTTGCGGTTGCTTTTGCTCACCGGTTCCCGCGCGGGCGAAGCATTGCGCGCCGAATGGAAGGAATTCGATTTGACCCGCGGCGTGTGGACAAAGCCCACTCACCACACAAAACAGAAAAGGGAAGAGCACGTACCACTGAGCGCACCAGCGATTGAATTGCTGCGCAGCATCAAGCCGCGAAATGCGACCGGCCCATTGTTCCCTGGCACGAAGAGGAAGGGAAAGAAGGGCACGATGACAGGGGGAGCTAACCGCGTCTCGCTCAAGCGGCCTTGGTTGCAAGCTCTCAAGGCGGCTGGATTGGTCACCGTCGAGATGGTCAAAAGCAAGCGCGTGCGTAAGGACGGCACGGTGAAGATGCTCAAACGATATAAGCCAACAGTGCGCATCCATGATCTGCGTCACAGTTACGCGTCGCATCTTGTTTCCAGCGGCGTCGGCTTGCAGATCGTCGGTAAGCTCCTGGGCCATGTGCAAGCATCAACCACGATGCGTTATGCGCATTTGCAGGATGAGGCATTGCGGGCAGCGACCAATCAGCTTGCAACGATCATCGATTTTCAATCGAAGAAGTCGGCGTAGGAAGTCGAGCGGCAATTATCATCCTCAGCAATCGGTGCCGGGACGTTTTCAGGCCCCACAAATGTAAATCGTCAAAACCGCGACCAGACCGACGGCGTACCCAACTAGCAAGGTGCAAACCGCAACGAGTCCAACCCATTGCGCGATCCCGATGATTGTATCGCGACGAGCCCCATGGGCTTTTGCATCAATATCGTGTTGATTTGCCTTTCGCTCTTCATCTTCGCCTTCTTGTCCATGGTTTCTAAATGAAGACACACCTGCGTTAGGGTGATCTCTGATCCATACCTTAACCAAATTCGCAGCCTGGTAAAGGGATTGCAGTTGAAACGAAAGAAGCTCAACGGCGCGGGAGATAAGGAAGTTGTGAATAATACTCAATGCTAACGAGATGAAGAGAAGTACAAAAGAAGCCGTGACCGAACCGATGTGTTGCCGAATACCTGCAAGGACCTCGGAATGCTCGATACCTGCTATCAGGAATGAAATGCCCACGGCAAGAGAGCCAGCGGCAAGGATCGATAGCTTGTCGAAGAAACTGCCACGAACCTCAAGATGGTGAACGTCCGAATCCAGCATCTCCTTTTCTAGGAAGTCTTCGTGCGCCGTGGCGATATCGAGTTGTTTGAAGTGAAGCTCGTCGTTCTGCACGCTCACAATCGTAGCACTGCGTGCGGCGCGCTCCACGGCCGAGCCGGAAACTGCTCTGCTATTCGCAGCAAACCTAAGTGCGGAACGCTGATAGATAATCAGCGGTCCTCATGACAGTGATATGTTTCGATTTGCCCATAAATAAAGCACTGGCTCCAACACTTAACGGATTCCGTTCGTCGCTGTGTCAACGCCGTGTCAACAAAGCCAATGATACGTGCCGAGGAATTGCAAGGAGGGCGCAAGCGAAAGACCGGAATTCTGAAGAAGGCGTCCAGATATTACCAAGAGCTGAAACAGACGGCCGGATCGGCGAGTTTCGGGAGGATGAATTCCTCCAGGCAGCCGGTGGGCATCGCTCCGGAGACCCTATTGCAATCATTCACTTCCGCCCTCTGCGAGCCAGGTTCTCTTCGCGGCCTTCAATCCAGGCAAGGACGCTGGAGCGTCGATAAAAAATGACTCGCCCGAGAACAACGCGTGGTGGGCCTTGTCGAGCGGTATGCCAGCGGTGGAGAGTGCGAACGCTGATTCCGAGTTCCGCGGCAAGTTGCTCAGGCGTGGCATATTCGCCTGCAAGCAGACTAGGCATCGACTCAGCGCTCTGGAAGTGGTCCGCGACGTTTTCCGGTCTGTGAGCATAACCGCTGACGCTTAGAACTCCGAATTTGGCTGGTGGTTTTCCATTTGATTCAGCCGTCGGGCGGCTGCTCACCTCGCCGTTTGAGAGTTCGACTAAGGAACGATCATCTTTCTGGATTAAGGCGGTGAACATGTTTCACCTCACGGGGGGATCGTTCGGTCTTCATATTTGCCTAGATTTTGAAGAACTGCCTGAATCGCTCAGCAAAGCCCAGCGCTTTCCCCAGCCTCTAGTGAATGTGGTGTTTTGTCCAATACTTTTCACTTATCGGGTGATTGATGGCAGCTATCGCCCCTCGCAAGCCCAAATTTCGCTGTCACAAACGGAGCCTGGCTTCCGTAAGCGGAAAGGGCTACTATACTCGCGTTTGCCAAGGAGTCTCAGCTTGAAAATGGCTTCCCGGCCGGTTCGATGATTGGCTATTGTGCGATGAATTCGGCTTTAAGCGCGCGGATTTTCGCAAACGCAACATAACGCCCGGAGGTTTCCTGCAGCTGGACGGCTCGAGAAACAGCACAATCTCAACTTCTTTGAAGACTCCTCTGTTGCTTATGAGCAACACGGTCCTCCGAGAGCTTGTTGCCAGGTTGCGGCCATAGTTTCCTGTGAATATTGGTGCATGCGGCACTGTCGCACTCTATCCCCAGGAGAACGGCACCGTGAATGATTTGGCCGAGTTTCGTCATTTCAGATACCTGCTTGCGATTGTGGAGCACAAGGGATTCCGGGCTGCTTCGGAACACCTTCGTACCGCCCAACCCAATCTCAGCGTTCAAGCAAGACAGTTTCAGGAGGCGTTTGCTATTCAGCTATTCAAGAGAGGAAAAAACGGCCGTATCGAACTGACCGAATCAGGTGTCGCTTTTAAGACGATCGCCCAAGGAGTCCTGGATGCGCGCGATGAAGCCATTGCTGCGCTGATTGCGATCGAGCGCGGTCAGGTCCGAACTCTGAACCTTGGTTGTGCACCTTTTGTCGATCCGGAAGTGTTTCGTGTCGCGTGCGAGATCCACAAGGAAATCATTCCGACTTGCCCGGTTCGACCTACGCATGGCGATGCCGTTCAGCTTATTCAGGAGATCGTCCTGGGCGAGATTGATGCAGCGATCATGACCATGCCAGTCGGCGATTCGCGACTCTGTGTGCAAGCGATCCGCCGGGATCGCCTCGTGGCCTGCCTCCGCGCCGACCATCCGCTTGCCGAAAAGGCAGCAGTACTACCCACAGATCTGCAAGAAAATCTTGCCATTCTCTACCATCCTCAACGACATCCCGGCGCCCACAGCAGGCTTCTGGAACTCCTCGGTGAAGCTGGTGTCCAGATCGACGAATTCTCTCGGGCATCGCACTCCATTGAGTTGCAATCGCTCGTGAAAGCCGGCTATGGTCTCGCCCTCATTAGCGAAGGAACTGCCTTGGAAGCCGAGTTGACAACGCGACCGGTCGCCGGCGTGGATTGGGCCGTTGAAACGGCGTTCGTCTATAACAAGCAACGTCATCCAAAGACGATTCCGGTGCTCGCCCGGCATTTGAAGAGACGACTGGCCGTCCTGCCGATTACAGGCGGCAGCCCTCAGGCGATTGGGTCGACAACACCCGGAGTTGAAAACTCCAAGCGCCCGCCCCGTTCTGTAGATAAGGAAGTTCGCAACTATCCCAGCCATCGCTTGGCATAATTCCCGTCGGGCAGCTCAGAGCGCAACTTCGCCAACAAATCGATTCAATCCCGGAGAATGCTTGTGTCTCGTGTCTACCGTCATAATCTACGTTGAAATAGCCGCCTCAAGAACGAAGATGGGTCCTCCAACGGTACCGCTGGACACGGAGGGACATATGGCTTCCTATTGGACCTATCCGACCTGACATCTTATTCACTCAAGGGAATTCTCTTCGGTACCAATCGCGACCATGGGACCTAAGGATCTTGCCCCAATCACCGCACCTTGAAGGTAAAGGATTCTAAGAATGATTGAAGACTTGTTTGTCTTTCCAAGTACCCGAGCCCGGTACCTGCAAGCTCCACTTCTGAAAGAACGAGAAGATTATCTTCTGCATCTGCAAGGCCAGGGCCGTAACTATAAGCACTTAAGGGGAGTCGCGGCGATGATGCTCAATTCCCTTAAGCTATTGAATTTGGTCGAAACGCGATTTATCGATCAGCCGGAAATAGCGAATGCGAGTGCACGATGGCAGACCGACGAGAAATCTAATGCACGAAAGAGAGGCAGGAAAAACTCGGCTTACAACTTCTCGCGCATTACCGCTCAGTGGTTGCGTTTTCATAGGCTGCTGGTCGAGACAGGGAAGCCAGAGCTTCCGTTCGAAGCGTTGGTCAACTCTTACCTAGAGAGCATTCAGTTTACGAGAGGCCTTTCACCAATCACAATTGCAAATCAGAGGAGTCGACTCTTGAGATTCCAGAAATGGTGCGTGGGAAACGGATGTTGCATTGAGAATGTTTCATTGAACGACCTGGATTCGTTTCTCGCTTATCTGCAGGCCGAAAAATGGCGCCCGCGCAGTATCGCATCGGCATCGGAGGCGCTTCGAGGATTCTTTCGGTACTGTGAAGCCCAACAGTGCTGTGTGCAAGGCATTGCGCGAGGAATACTGAGTCCGCGAACCGGTAAGCGTCAGGTCGGTCCAAGAGGGCCAGCCTGGAGCGACGTTCGGCGACTACTTAGGCTTTCGGCCGGTACGAGCCCCGTAGAACTCCGCGCGAAAGCCATAATCTCACTCTGCTCAATTTATGGGCTGAGAAGAGGGGAGGTTGTCCGCCTTCGCTTGAAGGACTTTGATTGGGTGAATGAAACCCTGACCATTCAGCGATTAAAGCGCGGAAGAGTACAACAGTTTCCAATTCAATATGAAGTCGGAGAGGCGATCCTAAAATATTTGCAATTCGGTCGCCCAAAATGTGATTGCCCCTACCTTTTTACGACCGTGATTACTCCCTATCGACCGATGACAGCACCGTGCATCTGGAAGGTCGTCTCGAAACGAATGAAGAGACTTGGTATCGACTCGGCGAATCGAGGGCCTCACTCGCTCCGGCACGCCTGTGCCACAAAGTTGTTGAGAGCTGGGTCCTCGATGCGAGATATCGCCGATTTTCTTGGCCACCGCGGTCTAAGTGCTGTGTCCATTTACGCGAGGTACGATCCTCGCCTGCTGCGCCGAGTAGCAACCTTCAGCCTGGACGCCGTGCGATGAAGATTTCAGACGGCACTCGCACGTACCTTGAGCGAAAGCGTGCTCTTGGCTTAGCCTATGACTCTGTAGAATTCGCTCTCCGGGCATTTTGTCGCTTTACGGGAGACGTACCGCTTGAGGAGGTGACGACTCGACATGTTCTAGATTTTCTGAACAGTCGAAACTCATCGACCGGTACCTGGAGAGCCAAATACCGCATCTTAAGGCAGTTCTTTGAGTTCTCGGCAGATCGTGGAACGATGCCCGCTCTGCTGATGCCTCAAGGCCGTTTACCCGATCATCAGCGATTTCACTCTCTCATTTATACGCATACAGAAATTCGTGCAATGATTCATGCAACACGCGGGAATCAAAGGAATCCCCTTTGCGCTGTAAACGAAGAGACACTCCGAACCGTGCTACTCGTACTTTACGGAACCGGGGCCACAACTGGAGAAATCTTCAAGCTCAAGTGTGAAGACGTCGATTTGAAACGACGAGTGATGAGTGTGTGCGGAGACCGAATTGTTCAGCCGCGACAGATTCCAATCAGCAATGACGTGCGAAGTCTCCTACAAAAGTACTTGCGCTCCAAGGAGCGGCGAATTTTCGGTGGCGCTTATGTCTTTGTTTCAACCAGTGGCAGCCCGCTCAGAGACCATTGGATGGTCAATAATTTCGTGCGATTACGCACTCGATCGGGAATTATGCGGTTCGATGCAACGTACCGCATTCCGCAAATGCGTGACCTCAGATCCACATTTGCTGTTCACCGTATAGCTGCATGGATTAAAGAAGGCGCAGACCTGAATCGAATGCTGCCAGCTCTTTCCGCATATATGGGGCTCTCGGGCGTCACTGCAATTGAGCGATACCTCTCTTTGACTCCAGAGCGGTTCAAAAATGAACTCAACAAGCTCAGCCCCCAAAAAGGAAGGAAACATTGGCGCGACGACCCAGCGCTGATGAAGTTCATCGCAGAACTCTGATTCTGGAAAGATGAGCGAATTCGCCGTTTTCCGGCAATTTGTGAGGCAGCCGAGCGCAGCAGATGATTCGTGATTTTGCGCGTGCCGATATCTCAGACCTATCACCTGATAAATAGAACGTATTGGACGCGAATTTAGCTCCATCGTACGCTTTCGGCATAT
>Ga0187847_10003761_pt1 | contig 11425 bp, 9 predicted proteins | sample June2016WEW_4_10_FD_132458 | JGI IMG/M metagenome (GOLD analysis project Ga0187847, IMG submission 132458) | Peatland microbial communities from SPRUCE experiment site at the Marcell Experimental Forest, Minnesota, USA - June2016WEW_4_10 | ecosystem: Environmental > Terrestrial > Soil > Wetlands...
CAGGCCACCAAGGACGCCGGCAGGATCGCCGGCCTGGATGTGAAGCGCATTGTGAATGAGCCCACGGCAGCCGCGCTGGCTTACGGGTTAGACAAAAAGAAGGACGAAACCATCGCCGTGTATGACTTTGGCGGCGGTACGTTTGACATCTCCATTCTGGAAGTGGGCGAGGGAGTCATTGAGGTCAAGTCGACCAACGGCGACACGCACCTGGGCGGCGACAACCTTGATCAGCGCATTGTCGAGTGGCTGATTGCCGAGTTCAAGACCGAACAAGGACTGGACCTTGGGTCGAAGGGTAACGAAATGGCCCTGCAGCGCCTCAAGGACGCTGCCGAGAAGGCCAAGATCGAGCTTTCGACGACCGTCGAGACCGAGATCAATCTGCCGTTCGTCACAGCAGACGCAACCGGTCCTAAGCACCTGGTGCGCAAGCTGACCCGCGCCAAGCTGGAACAGTTGGTTGAAGACCTGCTCGATCGCTCGCTTGAGCCTTGCAAGAAGGCGCTCGCAGACGCCGGCATCGGCGTTGACAAGATCGACGAAGTCGTCCTGGTGGGCGGCCAGACCCGCATGCCCAAGATTCAGGAGATGGTCAAGAAGATGTTCGGCCGAGAGCCGCATCGCGGTGTGAACCCCGATGAAGTGGTGGCGATTGGCGCGGCGGTGCAGGCGGGCGTGCTGGCCGGCGAAGTGAAGGATCTTCTGCTGCTGGACGTGACGCCGCTGACCTTGGCAATCGAGACGCTCGGCGGCGTGGCAACGCCCATGATTCCGCGCAACACGACAATTCCAACCAAGAAGACGGAGACGTTCTCAACGGCGGCCGACAACCAGACAGAGGTTGAGGTGCATGTGTTGCAGGGCGAACGGCCACTTGCGGCGCAGAACCGCACGCTGGGCAAGTTCAAGTTGGCGGGCATACCTCCTGCGATGCGCGGGGTTCCGCAGATCGAGGTCACATTCGACATCGACGCCAATGGAATTCTCAACGTGAATGCGAAAGACAACGCAACCGGCAAGGACACGCGCATCACCATCACTTCGAGCTCGGGCCTGAGCAAGGAAGAGATCGACCGCATGGCCAAGGATGCGGATGCGCACGCGGCTGAGGACAAGGAGAAGCGCGAAGAGATTGAGGCGCGCAACGCGCTCGATGGCATGGTCTACAACATCGAAAAGATGTTGAAGGATGCTGGCGACAAGATCCAGGGTCCCGAGAAGACTGAAGTGGAGTCGGTGCTGGCTGAATCGAAGAAGGTGCTCGAAGGAACGCCGAGTTCGGTTGAGCTGAAGGCCGCGCACGAGAAGCTGACGCAGGCGAGCCACAAACTCGCCGAGGTCATGTACAAGGCCAATGCGGCGCAGGCCGCGACTGAAGCCGGTACGCCACCCGGAACGGACGCAGGTGCGACCACGAAGAAGGACGAAGGCGTCATCGACGCCGAGTACGTCGACGTGGACGAGAAGAAGTAGGACTGGCCGTCCAGGCGGGTCCGCCCGTCGGCGGAGAAGCTCAGGGGTGGGCGACGAAATGTTGTCCACCCCGAGTTGTTAGCCGACAAGAGCGGGCACTTTTTAAGGTCAGCCCGCGGCGCTTGTTTCGTTTACCGTGTTACGATAAACGTTAAGCATGATTCAGTCCTTCGCCGACGAAGAAACCGAAGCCGTCTACCTGACAGGAAAAAGCCGGCAATGGAACAGGATATCCAGAATTGCTGCCCGTCGACTGCAGGCCATTGATTTCGCCTCTACGATTGAAGATCTGTCCAATCCTCCCGGTAATCGGCTGGAGAAGCTGAAAGGTGACCGGAAGGGCTGCTGGAGCATCCGAATCAACGATCAATACCGGGTGTGTTTTCGGTGGGATGGCAAGGATGCGTGGGACGTGGGGATTGTTGATTATCACTAAGGAGAACCGGCTATGAGTATTCCACGGAAACACGATCAGAGGGGGGTTCCGATCCATCCCGGCGAGTTCTTGCGTGAGGATTTTCTTGTACCGCTGGGACTTTCGGCGAATGCTTTGGCCCTTGCCTTGCGTGTACCTGTGACGAGGATCTCAGAGATTCTGCGCGAACGTCGGGGGATCACGGCGGATACGGCGTTGCGTCTTGCTCGGTACTTTGGCACAACACCGGATTTCTGGATGAAGATGCAGATGGCGTACGACCTGGCTTTGGCCAGCCGGGAAGTGATGGCGCGGATCGAGGTGGAAATCCTCCCCGCACCGCGAACGGAAACCGGCCAATTGAAGGTGAGGCGGATTGCATAGCAGGTTCGATCGACCCGGCTCAAAAAGAGGCGCAAGGCGAGTTCAGAGGTAACAGGGAAACAGGTCAAGAAAACACACATGCCCACCGCACAGAACAAAGACTATTACGCGACGCTCGGCGTGAAGAAAACAGCCACGTCGGACGATATTCGGAAAGCTTTCCGCAAGCTGGCGCGCCGGTATCACCCGGACGTGAATCCCGGCGACAAGAAGTCGGAGGAGAAGTTCAAGGAGATCTCCGAAGCCAACGACGTGCTGAGCGACGAAAAGAAGCGCAAGGTGTACGACCAGGTCGGGTTCTACTCCGACCAGATTGACCCGGCGACGGCGGAAGCGTATGCGCGGCAGCAGAGTGCAGGCGGCCGGTCTCCGGTGGATTTCGACGGCTTCGACTTTTCAGGCTTTCAGGGCGGGCCTGGGCAGCCTGCAGGGGCGCCAGCGGGTGCAGGTTCTGCGTCATGGGGCAGTTTCAAAGACATTTTCTCCGGGATCTTCACCGGGGCGCAACAGCCCCAGCGGCCGCGTGGCCCGCAGCCGGGAACCGACCTTGAGTATCAGGCAACGGTAGACTTCTGGACCGGAATTCGCGGCGGACAGGCGCGCATCCAGGTCAACCGCCAGGAGACGTGCCCTACATGCCATGGCCAGGCGCATACCGGAGGGCCGATGCAGTGCCCCGAGTGTAATGGCACAGGGCAGGTGATGCAAATGGGCGGGCGGATGAAGTTCAACATTCCCTGCCCACGCTGCAACGGCACCGGGCGCATCTCAAACGATTGCCCCACCTGCCAGGGCGAGGGCGTGGTGAACCGGACAGAGACGGTCGAGTTCCGCATGAAGCCGGGGACGCGGGATGGACAGCGCATCCGGCTGCAGGGCAAGGGCAACGCGGGGCTGAACGGCGGCGCGCCGGGTGATCTTTTTGTGATTGTGCGTACCGGGACCCACCCGGTTTTCACGCGCGTGGGGGACGACATTCAATTAACTGTACCCATCACCATCGCGGAGGCCACACTGGGAGCCAAGGTGGATGTGCCGACCATCGACGGGCGCGCGCAGTTGAAGATTACGCCGGGAACGCAAAGTGGGCAGAAGTTGCGCATGCGGGAGCGTGGTGTGGAGAACGCGCAGCGGCCTGACCAGCGAGGCGACCAGATTGTGACGGTCGAGGTTGTTGTGCCCGTGTTGCAGGACGAGCGCAGCAAGGAGATCATGCGCGAGTTCGCCAAGTTGAACAGCCAAGACCCGCGCGTGGCGCTGTTCGACAAGATCTGAAAAAGCAGGGAACACGGATTAGCAACTTGGAAACACGCAATACAACATCGGTGCGGTAAGCTGATTGCGGGAAGCGACGACATGGCGGCAAAACGCAAATCGAAGGGCGCGTACATGATCTCGGCGGTGGCCGAGATGTACGAGATTCATCCGCAGACACTGCGCCTTTATGAACGCGAGGGCCTGCTGAAGCCGTCGCGCACCGAAGGCAACACGCGGCTCTACACCGACGAAGATCTGGAGCGTCTTGAGTTCATTCTGAACCTGGCACGCGACCTCGGCGTAAACATCGCGGGCATCGCGATTGTGCTGCAGATGCGCGAACGCATGGAAGAGATGAACCGCCAGATGCAGAGCTTTGTGGAGTATGTGCGCACGGAGATGCTCACGCGGTTCCAGCAGAATGCTCCGGGTGCTTCCGGTGCAATTGTTCCGATTCGCAGGCCATCGGTGATTGTGAAATCGACTACGGCGCGCAAACCCTAGCCGTGCTATTCGGAACTGGCACACAAAGCCGCAGATTCTTCACCTGTACCCTCACCCGGTTATGCTGGTAGCTGCATGTTCCACGCACTTCTTTTCTTGGCAGTTGCCGGGCTGGTAACATCTACGGGCTTTGCCTGCATTGTTCTGGCGGCGGTGCCCGTTTTCCTGCGCGAGCGCCGGGTTGCATTGGCTCAGTTGCAGGCGCGGCCCGGCTTTACGCCGCCTGTGACATTACTGAAGCCGGTGCATGGCGCCGAACCAGGGCTTGAGGCGCATCTCGCCACTTTCTTTCAGCAGGATTATCCGGAGTACGAGATCCTTTTCTGCGCGCGCTCGGCCCAGGATGCAGGCCTTGAAACGGCGCGTCGCGCAGCGGCTCGCTTTCCGCAGATCCCCGCAAAGTTCCTCTCCACCGGCGGCCAGCCGGACTACATCAACGCCAAGGTTGCCTCACTGGAGCGGATGGAGGCCGAGGCAGCGCATTCAATTCTCGTCATCAGCGACAGCGATGTTCGTGTGGGGCCCGATTATCTGCGCGCTGTAGTTCTGCCCTTCGCCGATGAGCGCGTAGGCGCAATGTGCTGCCCGTATCGCGGCATCGCGGCGGAAGGCGGAATTTGGGCGCGGCTTGAAGCCGTGGGCATGAGCGTAGAAATGACCGCAGGAGTGTTGGCTGCGCGGGCCATGGAAGGAATGAAATTTGTCCTCGGGCCGACCATGGCCTTCCGACGCAATGTGATTCAACAGATGGGCGGCTTCAAGGTCACGGCCGAGTATTGCGCGGATGATTTTGTCCTTGGCAATGAAACCTGGAAGCTGGGCAAGACCGTGGTGCTAAGCCATCATGCCGTGGATCATGTTGTGATCAATTCCAGTATGATTCCTTCGCTCAAGCACCAGGCGCGGTGGATGCGGTCAACGCGGTTCTCGCGGCCCGCGGGGCACTTTGGAACGGCACTCACATTCGGCATTCCCTTCGGGCTGCTGGCTTGGGGCGCCGCTGTCGCTTTGGGACATCCCTGGTGGGGGTTGGCGCTCTTTGGCTGGAGCGTGGCCACGCGGCTGGCACTGGCCATTGCGGTCGGCCGGCTCGTGGTGCAGGATCGAAGCTGGTTCGGGCTGATAGTGCTTTACCCCCTGCGCGATCTGATGGGCTTCGGGTTCTGGGCCGCCAGCTATTGGTCAAGTAAAGTGCTTTGGCGCGGAAGAGTGTTTCAACTGCTCCCCGGCGGCAAAATGCGTGCCGCGGAGTAATCTGTTGGTGATGCGAGCGAGCCGGTTACAACACAATCCAAAACCAGTCAGAAAGCCAAGCTACCCGGCAATCGGGAATGTAAGACAGGAGAGTCCTCAAAATGTTTGAGCGGTACACAGAGAAGGCGCGGCGCGTGATCTTCTTCGCGCGGTATGAGGCCAGCCAGTTTGGCCAGCCATACATCGAGACCGAACATTTGCTGATGGGCTTGCTGCGTGAGGACAAGGCCTTGACGAACCGATTCCTTCGTTCCCATGCGTCCGTGGAGTCGATTCGGAAGCAGGTCGAGGCGCACACCACGATCCGCGAAAAAACCTCCACCAGTGTGGATCTGCCGCTTTCTGACGAGTGCAAACGCGTCCTGGCCTATGCTGCGGAAGAGGCGGAGCGGCTGGGGCACAAGCACATCGGCACCGAACATCTGCTGTTGGGCTTGATGCGCGAAGAAAACTCGTTCGCCGCAAATATTCTGAAGGAACGCGGGCTGGAACTCGCCAAGGTACGAGAAGAACTGGCCAGCGTGACGTACAAACCAGCGGGGGAAGGCTCCGCGCAGACTCAGCTACCTAAAGCGCTGACGCGGGATCTTACACAAGCGGCATTGGACGGTGAGCTCGACCCTTTGGTGGGCCGGGAACAAGAGTTCGAAGGGGTTATCGAGATTCTTGGGAGACGGAACAAGAAGAATCTTGTCCTGGTGGGTGAGCGCGGTGTGGGCAAGACCGCAATCGTAGAAGGCCTGGCAAAGCGCATTGCAGATGGGAACGTTCCATCATTCCTTGCGGAAGCGCGGATTGTGTCTTTCGAAATCCGGCAGATCCCCGGCGCGGCGACAGACTCATTGAAGCTGGGAGTACAGCTGATTCAAATCGTCCAAATGCTGGCGGATGCTTCAAATGCAATTCTGTTCATCGAAAGTCTAAAGACGCTTCTCTTACCGGTATTCGGCGCCGGACCGCAAAAGGGAGTCGATATCTTCATGCCGGCAATGCTGGAAGGCGAAAGGCAATTCATCGGCACCGCTACGCCCGGCGAATATCAGGAGCTGATTCAAGCGGCTCCATGGGTGGGAGATTGTTTCAGGGCCGTTCATGTCGGGCCATTGGATGAGGAAACCACTCTTCAAGTGCTGAAAGTTCGCAAGCACCAGTATGAAAAGTTTCACGGTGTTACGTATTCAGAGGAGGCTCTTGATTGCGCAGCTCACTGCGCTGGTCGTTTCCTGCCGGATAGCCCGCTTCCAGGCAAGGCGCTTGAACTGCTTGACGCTGCCGGGGCGCGTGTAAGGCTGCGTGAAGTCCCGCTGCCCGAAGAGATCATCGAGGTGCAGAAGCGTATCAAGTTCATCGTTCATCGCATGGATAGCGCGATTGCGAACCACGAGTTCGTGAAGGCGCGGTTCTACGAAGACGAGGAGCGAAAGGAAACAGAAAACCTGGCTGCGCTACGGGAGAAGTACAAAATCAGTGATTCTCCCGCGTGCAATGTGACCCGCGAAGACGTGGAAGAAGTGATTGCGCGCTCGTCGGAGTATCCGTTTCAACCCTAAGAGCGCTCCGTTCTTATCTACTTCAGCGGCCGATCGGTCCACAGTTCTTTATCGGCCAGCGACTGCACGAGATATAACCGCCCTGCAAGCAGGCTCTCTGCCTTTTGCTGATTGATGTCCTGGGCGAAGAGCCACTTGCGCTCGCCTGTACCCCAGACTTTGGAGAGCTGATCGTCTGAAAGGAAAATGTTGGGCGCATCGGGATAGCAGGAACCCCATAGCAGCGGCGTGCCTTCGCCGTGCTGACCGCAGCGCGGAAGCACAAGAAATGCCGGTTTGCCCGCGAAGAACTTGTGCGTGTAAAAGACAACCGATGATGCGTCAGACTGTTCTCCGAGGATGATGATTGAATCTGCTGGCGAACCATCGCGGATGATGGTGTCGGCGAACTGCTTGGAGCCGAGCATGGGATCGAAGCGAGCGAAGGCGATGTGCGCGGCGATGAGAAAGACCGCCGAGGTGAGCGCCAGGCTGACGGTGGCCGCAATCTGTTTTCCCTTGAGGCGCAGAATCCATCCGATGGAGGGACCGATGAGCAGAGCGACGGCAGCAAGCGCGGCGGGCAGGCGTAGCGCGGCAAACGATGCGCCCGTGAGATCGAATAAGTGCGACATGGACAAGGTGTAATCGCCTACGCCGCGGTGAGCGAGCACTGTGCCGATGTCCGCCACGTAAGGCAAATTGCGCGAGTCCCACAGGCCCCACGCAAGCGCCGCTGCCACAAGAGCGCCGACGATGGAAAAGACGGCCTGCCCGCCAGTGAGCCAGCGCGTCGAGAGCAGCGGATGAGGACTGTTGGGGCCCTCGTCCGGCGTTCCGTCGAGTCCGCGCTTCTCTTCAATGCCGGCCACCACGCCGGCGATCAGGATGAACAACGGCGGCCACACCGGGAACGTGTAGTACTCCTGATTGGTGGAGATGCAGAAGAAGAGCAGGCTGAATGCGGAGAAGATGCTCAGCAGCCAGACGGTGCGGACACGGAACTTGAGGCGAATGACATAGCTGGCCACGTCTTCGCGTGCGGCGTGGTCAAGGTAGAAATCGACCGTGGCGCCGGCGTCGTGGCGCATGTGTTGCAACCAATGATGGCGCGTCTTCCAGGCCACGGCAACAAGAGCCGGAAGAAATAAGCTCCACGGAAAAAGCCAGACCAGGTGCGCCAGCCAATACCAGGCAAACGGCATCTTGTTGTAGTCGTGCGGGTAGCGCTGGCCAAAGAAGCGCAGCACATGCTCGTTGATGAAGTAGAAGTACCAGAAGCCGTGCACGTTGCCCAGGGTGGGGTGGTTGCCCACAGGGTGTCCCTGGTCAGGATTGGCGAGGCCGCAGAGTATGTGCCATGGCGCCGCGATAGCGAAGAAAAGCAGGAAACCGGTGACGGGCTTGAGCGCGCGCCAGCGGCGCCATTGGCCGGTGAGCAGGAGATAAGGAATCGCGGCGCCGCAGAAGAACACGGGTGCAATCAGGCCCTTGGTAAGCGTAGCCAGCGCCACGCAGGCCCACATGCAATAGAAGCGCGTTGGGCGGATGGATTCAAAACCGGTGAGCAGGCAGTAGAGCGCGATGAGAAGAAAAAGCGCCAGCTCCGCCTCGGGAATGATGAAGCGTGTGAAGAGGAATGGCCCGATGGAAGTGAGTACGCCAAGGCCGGCATATAGCCCCGCGCGCGGTCCCCATGCACGGCCGGCCCAGACCCACGCAAGCCAGGTCAGGCCGAGCATCGCAAGCGAGTTGGGTAGATGAGTGGCGAATGTGTTCTGCCCGAAGATACGGTACGACCCGGCGATGATCCAGTAGGGCAGCGGTGGTTTTTCAATGTAGCGGATGCCATTGATCTGGCTGGTAATCAGGTTGCCGCTTTCAGCAATATGCTGCGCCGCCTGCGCGTGCGAGGCGTCCACATCGTCCATCAGCGGCGGAGTAAAGAGCGAGGCAAACTGTACGGCGAGAAAAATGATCGTGAACAGCAGCCATGTAGCGCGTGCGGAGGGCGCGGATGGAGGTTGTTCGAGTGTCGTAGTCCGGTATGTCGTCGCGGAAGATGGCATATGAACAAGGATACCAGCGAGGCCGCGACAGATTTTAGATGGCAGGTTACAGATGACAGTAGCTGGCCGGCAGGGGGAGCATGAGCGGCAGGTCGTGGGGTGGTTTGAGCGACATGGTTTGGGCCTCTAGATTTTAGAATGCACTTTTCGGTATTTACGCCACACGAAGATAGCCGGGACGCCGAGAATTACGAGCCAAATCAGAAGAACTGGGCCGTACTCCTCAAAGGAGAGGACGATTCCAAGCAGCGTGTCCGAGGCGTTGTCCAAGCCTGCGACGAACGCATTGTGCACGCGAATCGACGCGGGCGCATTGAGAGAATTGAACTGCGCCTTGTACTCCTCTACCAGTTCAAGGTCGATGGTGGCAAATTCCACGCGGTGCTCGAGGGTCTTCTGATCGGCCTCCATAGATTCGATTTCGCCGCGGACGCGGGCTATCTCTTCCTCAACCTGGAGAACATCTTCTATTCTGCCGGTGCGTTGGGCAAGTATGTCGCGGAGTCGTTGCTCTGTCGCACGGGAATTCTGCAAGCGTGCGACGAGATCCGTGTGTTGCTGTGTGACCTCCTCTCCGGACTGCTTTTCGCGTTCAACACGTCCAATGGCTCTGAGATTGGCAAGGGCCGAGGGCAACTCGGACGATGGAACGCGCAGAGATGCGACGATGCCGCGCGGTGGAGCGCTATCGGAGAGATCGACCGTGATTTGCGATGAGTATCCGCGATGCTCTGCGACGATGATGTCGAGCGAGGAGCGAGCAGCGGCGATGTCCTTGACCAGGATGGCGAGGGACGCTGTGCGAGCGATCATGGGAGCCACAGAGGGAGGCGGCGGAGGCGCAGGAAGAGGAGCTCCTCCTCCTCCGCCTTGGGCTCGCCGGCCGGACATTGAGAACGTGTTGGCTCCAGCAATTCCCGCGACCGCGCCGGGGCGGCCGGATTTCAGGGTAGCGGCTTGGCGGCCTTCGAAGTACTCGTCGTCGGAACGGGAATCGATTGCGGGTTCTGGTCGCACCATCGCCATCGAAGGTTTCGCTACCGCGTGTTCTGAGTAATAGGAGAGAGACACCTCAGTAACAATAAGGACTAGAATTCCTGCAATCGCGCCTCCGCCGGCGATTGCCCAAATCTTCCAGTTCCAAATACTGAAGCGGGTATATGAAGCCGGCTTGGCTGGTCTGAGCTTGGACGCGGACTTGACTGCACAGTCATTGACCGCGTCTTCAAGAGTTGAAGAAACAGCCGGCACGGTCCAACTGGACAGAGCTTGCGCCGTGTCGCGGAATTGCGTGGCAAGATTTGCGCATTCAACGCACCCCTCGACATGGGCGGAAACTGCCTGCGCTTCTGCGCTCGAGACTTCGCCGTCGAGCCACGCCATAAGCTCTTCGGGGGTGACGGAATGTGTTGTGAGATTCATATGCGTCCCTCCGATTCTGCGAGTTCCGTTGCATGCGTTTTGGAAGCTGGAGCCGTGAGCAGATCATGCAGCGCCGTTCGTGCACGGAAAAGACGCGATCGAACCGTGTTGAGCGGCAGGCTGCATAACTCGGCAATTTCCGCGTAGCTCAGCTGTTCAAATTCACGCAGCATCAGTATTTCGCGATCCATGCTGTCGAGCTTGCCAACGCTCTCGCGCAGAAGTACTTCGCTATGAATGGTGTTTTCGATGGACGGTTCGTGGCCGGGCGGTTGATCTCCGTGAAACATGGCACGAAATGTCGCTTTCCTGCGATGCGCTCGCAGGATTCTGAATCCGATTGCATAAAGATAAGTCCGGAATAAGGCGCGTGCATCATATCGCGACGAAGCTCGCAACACTGCGAGAAAAGTCTCCTGGGTCAGTTCTTCAGCCTGTGCAGGATCGGCGAGCCTGCGGCGAAAGAATCCAAAGAGCGGTTGTTTGTAGCGTTGAAAGAGCGTGTTGAACGCGTCGGTAGAGCCACGCGAAAACGCGACCATCAACTGCTCGTCAGTCAAGGATGGTGCGGAATCATCCAGCCCGGAATCTCTTGCGGCTTCGCTCATAGTGGATGGATTTGTCACCTCGAAGTCTAGAACGAGCATGGGCATTTCGTCTTGCATGACATTTCGACCAGGCCCTTCGCAACTGGTAATGCAACGAGGAGAGAAAAAGTTCTCGGTCGATCGAAAAACTCTCTGACGGTCTCAAGATTCTCGCCCGTATCTCCACAGTGGCGTGTGGGTCTACTGGTGTATCTTGACCCTGAAGACGGATTCATTTTTCCCCGGAGAAAGCCTTAATCCCTCATGCCTACATTCGCCGCTATTGATATTGGTTCCAACTCCTGCAGGCTCAAGATTGCAAAGGTTGTAGCTCATCAGTTGAAAACCCTGGCGGAGGATCGCGAGGTCACTCGGCTTGGCGCCAGCGTGTTTGAATCTGGCCTGGTGGCTCCCGAGGCCATGACGGCGACGCTGCGAGCGCTCAAGCGGTTTCAGCGGGCCGTGCAGGTGCATGGCGTTGACCAGATCCGCGTGGTGGCCACGGCCGCCATGCGCGACGCGCGGAAC
>Ga0187847_10003762_pt1 | contig 11423 bp, 12 predicted proteins | sample June2016WEW_4_10_FD_132458 | JGI IMG/M metagenome (GOLD analysis project Ga0187847, IMG submission 132458) | Peatland microbial communities from SPRUCE experiment site at the Marcell Experimental Forest, Minnesota, USA - June2016WEW_4_10 | ecosystem: Environmental > Terrestrial > Soil >...
GCGGCGGGCAAGGATACGCGCGGCATGATCCGCCAGCATCAGTTCAATAAGGTGGAATTGGTTTCCATCGTCCATCCCGACAAATCCGATGAAGAGCATGAGCGCCTGACGGCATGCGCCGAGGAAGTGCTGAAGCGCCTGGGCCTGGCCTATCGCGTGATGCTGCTTTGCGCCGGCGACATGGGCGCTTCGGCGCAAGACCTACGATCTGGAAGTCTGGCTGCCGGGGCAGGGGACCTATCGCGAAATCTCCTCCTGCTCCAATTGCGGCGATTACCAGGCGCGGCGCATGGGCGCGCGCTTCAAGGCTTCGGGCGAAAAAGGCACGCGCTTCGTCCACACCCTCAACGGATCGGGCCTGGCGGTGGGCCGCGCGCTCATCGCGGTCATGGAAAATTATCAGCAAGAAGACGGCACGATCGCGGTGCCCGAGGCGCTGCAATCCCATATGGGCGGAACCAGGTTAATTGCCGCCGGAAGCTGACAGCGCGAAATTTAAAGAGAGACGCGCGCTTCTCCTGGCCGAACTGCGCGCCGAGGGCATCACCGACAGCCGCGTGCTCGATGCCATGGAGCGCACGCCACGCGAATTGTTCGTGCCGGCGGCCTTCCGCGAACAGGCCTATGATAACGTGGCTCTGCCCATCGGCCACGGCCAGACCATCAGCCAGCCTTATATCGTCGCGCTGATGACCCAGGCGCTGGAAGTGGGCGAGCGCGACAAGGTGCTGGAGGTGGGCACCGGCTCGGGCTATCAGGCGGCGGTGCTGGCGCGGCTGTGCCGCCGCGTGCTCACCATCGAGCGCCACCGCGCGCTCTTGAAAGAGGCCGAAGCGCGCTTTGCCAAGCTGCGTTTGCATAATGTCACCGGCCGCTTCGGCGACGGCACCAAGGGCTGGCCCGAACACGAAACCTTCGACCGCATCATCGTCACCGCGGCGGCTTCGCATATTCCCGAAAACCTGCTCGCGCATTTGGCCGAGGACGGCGTGATGGTGGCGCCAATCGGCGAAAGCCGGCAGGACCAGAAGCTTTACCGTGTGACTCGCCAGCGCGGCCATCTCCAGGCCGAGGAATTGTGCGGGGTGCGCTTCGTACCCCTGGTTCCCGGACTTCCGCGTGAAGACGGGGGGCGCGAAGGCCTGTCGCGGCCGGGCAAGCGCGACTAGACTGGCGCCATGCGCGGGCGCAGGGGAATTCCGCTTTTATTGCTGATGGGACTCGTGGCTTGCGGGCCTCGCGCCGAGCCGCCGGCGCCGGTCACCATCCACGCCGAACACGACGCCTTGCGCACGCCGCCGCAGGAATCGCCGCCGCCGGTTCAAAGGGAATCGGCGGCCGCGCCGGCGGGAGTCCAAAGGAATTCGGAGGCGCGGCCGGGCGGCGCCCAGCCCGCGGTGGCGCCGTTGAACGAACCCGCGAACGTGGGAAACGGGCAGATCACGGTACAGAACGGCGACACGCTCTATGCCATCTCGCGCCGAACCGGCGTGCCGGTGCGCGATCTGATCGACGCCAACAATCTCGATCCGCCCTTTACCCTGACCACCGGGCAGCAATTGACCGTGCCGCAGCAACGCCGCCATATCGTGAAAGCGGGGGACACGCTCTACAGCATCGCCAATCAATACGGCGTCGATGTGAGCACGCTGGCCAGCGCCAACGCGCTCCAGCCGCCTTACACGGTCCGGGTTGGGGATTCGCTACTGCTGCCGGCCGCGCCGGAGCAGGTGGCAGCTGTACCGCCGCCGCCGGAAAAGCCGGCCCAAGGAGGTTCGTCGGCTCGGCCGACGGGCGCCGCCGCGAACGCGTCCCAGGAAAGTTCTGCGGCTTCGCCACGGGCCAAGCCGGAAGGGCCGCTGCCCGCGCCGCCGCCGCGCGGCGGCAATTTCCTGTGGCCGGTCAAAGGCAAGGTCATCGAGCGCTACGGCGCGGGACCGAGCGGCACGCATAATGACGGCATCAACATCGCCGCGCCCAAGGACGCGCCGGTGCGCGCGGCCGATGCGGGAGTGGTCGCCTATGCCGGCAACGAGCTCAAGGGATACGGCAATCTGTTATTGATCAAACACGCGGGCGGCTGGATGACCGCCTATGCGCATAACGACGTGCTGCTGGTGAAACGCGGCGAAACCGTGAAGCGCGGCCAGGAAATCGCCAAGGTGGGAACGACCGGCGTCAACGGCCCGCCGCAGCTTCATTTCGAGATCAGGCGCGGCACCAAGGCGCTCGATCCCGATCAATACCTGTCCGCGATCCAGGCGCGCGCGCAATAAAACTCAACCGAGGGTCTTGCCCAGTCTTCCAGCCAAATCCTGGATGTATTGCCAGGCGACGCGGCCGGAGCGCGCGCCGCGCGTGATCGCCCATTCATTGGCCTCGGCCTTGAGCTTGTCGTGCGGATAGTTGAGGCCGAAGCGCTCGACATAGCCGCGCACGATCGCATGATAGGTTTCCTGGTCGCAGGCGTGAAATCCCAGCCACAGGCCGAAGCGGTCGGAGAGCGAGACTTTTTCCTCCACCGCCTCGTTGGGGCTGATCGCGGTCGAGCGTTCGTTCTCGATCATCTCGCGCGACATGAGATGGCGGCGGTTCGACGTGGCATAGAGCACGACATTGGGCGGCCTGCCCTCGATGCCGCCTTCGAGCACGCCCTTCAGCGATTTGTAGCTGGTGTCGGCCTGATCGAAGGAGAGGTCGTCGCAGAACAACAGGCAGCGCCGCTTGGTTTCGCGCAACCGCGACAGCAAGGCCGGCAGGCTGGGGATGTCCTCGCGGTGGATCTCGACCAGAACCAGCGAACGGGGCTTCTCCTGGTTGACCGTCGCATGCGCGGCCTTGATCAGGGAGGACTTTCCCATGCCTCGCGCGCCCCACAGCAGCACGTTGTTGGCGGGCAGCCCCTTGGCGAAGCGCCGCGTATTGTCGAGCAAAATGTCGCGCACCCGGTCGATACCCTGGAGCAGATCGAGATCGACGCGGCTGACCTTCTTCACCGGCTCCAGATATTGGCTCTCGGCGTGCCAGACGAAGGCGTCGGCGGCATCGAGATCGCTCGCGGGCGCGGGCTTGGGCGCCAAGCGCTCCAGCGCCGCAGCGATGCGCTTCACGTGGGATTCGAACTCGTCCTTGGCCGCCATCGCCGTGCCTTAAGTCCTTGTAGACAGTATAAAATCGGGCTGGACCCTAAGCGCGAACCCGGACGCCGTCAACCGCGCCTTTGCTTGCGCTTTGAGGCCAAGTCCAGTACCAATGCGGCCCTCAGCATCTCATGGGAGCGCGACGCCGATGTTTTTGATCTCGCCGGCCTATGCCCAGGCGGCCGGAGATACCACCAGCACCATCATGCAGATGGCGCCGCTGGCGTTGATCTTCGTCGTCTTCTACATGTTCCTGATCCGGCCGCAGCAGAAGAAGGCCAAGGAAACCAGGGCGATGCTCGACGCGATCAAGCGGGGCGACCGCGTGGTGACCGGCGGCGGCATCATCGGCACCGTGGCCAAGATAGCGAACAACGACGAGGTGTTGATCGACATCGCCGAGAACACGCGGGTGCGCGTGTTGCGCGCGACCATCACCAGCGTGCTGGCGAAGCCCGTGCCGGCCTCGGCCAAGGACGATAAAAACGGCCAGGACGACAAGGACGGGGAAGCGGCGGGCGAGAAGAACGAGAGCGCGCCGCCTTCCGGCAATTGACGCGGGCGCGTCCGGGATCAACGAAGAGCGCGCATGCTTTATTTCCAGACTTGGAAGGTCATCCTCATCTTGGCGGTGTGCGCGCTGGGTGTGATCTTCTCCGTGCCTAATCTATTCTCGGCATCCACGGTCGGTTCCTGGCCGAGTTTCGTGCCCAAGAAGCAGGTCAGCCTCGGTCTCGATCTGCGCGGCGGCTCGCATCTGCTGCTCGAGGTCGACATGGCCTCGGTCGAGCGCGAGCGGCTGAGCGGATTGGTCGATGAAATACGCGGCGCGCTGCTCGACGCGAAGCTGGGCTACACCGGGCTTGCCGTCGAGGGCGACCATGTTTCCTTCAGCCTTCGCGACGCCGGCGATCTGAACGCGCTGCGCACCGCTCTTCTCAAGCTCGATCCCGATCTCGAAGTCAACCTCGCCGCCAGCGGCGTCTCCACCGTCAAGTTCACGGACACCGCCATTCAGGCGCGCCAGCGCTCGGCGGTCGACCAATCGATCGAGATCGTGCGCCGCCGCATCGACGAGACCGGCACCAAGGAGCCAACCATCCAGCGCGAGGGCGAAGACCGGATCCTGGTGCAATTGCCGGGTGTCGAGAATCCCGAGCATGTGAAGGAACTGCTGGGCCGCACCGCCAAGATGACCTTCCAACTGGTGGACACGGACGTCGCGCCCGGCGACGCGCGCCCCGGGAATCTGCCGCCGGGCGACGAGTTGCTGCCCTCGGCCGACAATCGTCCCGGCGGCCCGCAATTCTACGTGGTGAAGCGCCGCGTGATGGTGAGCGGCGACACGCTGACCGACTCCCAGCCCACCTTCCAGAACGGCAACGAGCCGGTGGTAAGTTTCACCTTCGATTCCACGGGCGCGCGGCGTTTCGGCGACGCGACCAGCAGCAACGTGGGCAAACCCTTCGCCATCGTGCTCGACAACAAGGTGATCAGCGCGCCGGTGATCCGCGAGCCGATCCTGGGCGGGCGCGGCGTGATCTCGGGTAATTTCACCGTGCAATCGGCCAGCGATCTGGCGCTTTTGTTGCGCGCCGGCGCGCTGCCCGCGCCGCTGACGGTGCTGGAAGAACGCACGGTGGGGCCCGATCTGGGCGCGGATTCGATCCGCGCCGGCACGACGGCCTGCCTGGTGGGCGTGGCGCTGGTGGTGGTGTTCATGATCGTGTTCTACGGCTTGTTCGGCTTGTTCGCCGACATCGCCCTGTTCTTCAATTTATGCATGATGCTGGCGAGTCTGTCCTTGCTCGGCGCCACGCTGACGTTGCCCGGCATCGCCGGCATCGCGCTCACCATGGGCATGGCGGTTGACGCCAATGTGTTGATCTATGAGCGCATCCGCGAGGAAGTGCGCGGCGGGCGCTCGATGATTTCCTCGCTCCAGGCCGGGTTCGAGCGCGCCTTCGGCACCATTCTCGATAGCCATGTGACCACCCTGGTCGCGGGCATCCTGATGTTCTTCCTGGGCTCCGGTCCGGTGAAGGGCTTTGCCGTGACCCTGAGCATCGGCGTGCTGACCTCGCTGTTCTCGGCGATCTTGGTAACGCGGCTGCAGATCGTCACCTGGCTCCGGCGTTCCAAGCCCAAGGAAATCCCGATCTAGCCATGTTCCGTCCACTCATCATCATCCGCAAGATCCCCAACATCGATTTCATGGGGCTGCACAAGATAGGCTTCGCGCTGTCGGCGCTGCTCACGCTCGGCTCCATCGTCCTGTTTCTGGTGCAAGGACTCAATTACGGCATCGATTTTTCCGGCGGCATCATCATCGAGGCGCGCACTGCGCAAGGCCCGGCCAATCTGGCGGCGATGCGCTCGAAACTCGACGGGCTGGGCATCGGCGAGGTGTCGCTCCAGGGATTCGGCAGTCCCGACGACGTGCTGATCCGGGTGCCGCGCCAGCCAGGCGACGATAAGGCGCAGGAGAAGGCGGTCGAGACGGTGAAGGCCGCGCTCGGCGATGGCATCGATTACCGCCGAACCGAGGTGGTGGGGCCGACGGTCGGCCACGAGCTGGTGTTCAAGGGCGTGATGGCGACCATCGCGGCGCTGTTCGCCATCGCGGTTTACGTCTGGTTCCGCTTCGAATGGCAGTTTGGCGCGGGCGCCATGTTATCGACGCTGCACGACACCATCACCACCGTAGGTCTGTTCGCGCTATTGCAGATCGAATTCAACCTCACCACGCTGGCTGCGATCCTGACCATCGCCGGATATTCCATCAACGATACCGTCGTGATCTATGACCGAATCCGCGAGACCATGCGCAAATACAAGACGATGGATTTCAAGCAGCTCATCAACAAGAGCCTCAATGAGACGCTGTCGCGCACCATCCTGACGGTTTCAACGACCACGCTGGCGGTGCTGTCGCTGTTCTTTTTCGGCGGCGAGGTGTTGAGGGGATTCTCCATCGCCATGCTGTGGGGCATCGTCGTCGGGACGTATTCGTCGCTCTTCATCGCCGCGCCGCTGCTTTATTACATCCGGCCCCGTGGCAATCCCGATCGCAAGGCAGTCATCACGGCGCCAGGGACGCCGCAATCCCCGCCAACGCCAACGGGGCCGGTCCCAGGCGCGCCGCCAATAGGGCGGAGCCCCGGCACTCCGTGAGCGTCGACGTCACCCCGCTCATTCCCGCCGGGCGTCAGGTGATCGAGAGCTACGGCCCGCGGGGATTCCGGGTGAGCGGCGTGGCTTATCAAGGCGCGATCCTGGTGTTTCCCGACAAGGTCGAGAGCTGGATGGCCGCCATCATGGCCGAGGTGGATTTTGCCAGCCTGAAACCGCTCCTGGATCACGGCGAGGTGGAAATCCTTCTTCTCGGCTGCGGCAAAAGCATCGCCAGACTGCCGGAAGAATTGCGCCAAGCCTTACGCCGGCAAGGCATCGTGGTCGACGCCATGGATACCGGCGCCGCCTGCCGCACCTATAACGTGCTGCTGGCGGAGGAACGCCGCGTGGCCGCGGCACTCCTGCCCGTCATCTAAAAAAGAACCGGGGCCTTTCGGCCCCGGTCCATATCACGAAAAACTTTAGACGAAGCTTAGAACACGCCGTGGCTCGCCGACAGCATGCAATAGAGCATGGGGATCGAGAGCAGAGTGTTGGCGCGCGAGGTGAGGCCGGCCAAACGCGCCGCCGCCTTCTTCTCGTCGTCGGAGGCCGGCGTCAGGCCCAGCACCTTCTTCTGGTTCGGCCAGATGATGAACCAGACGTTGAACCACATGATGGCGCCCATCCACATACCGAAACCGATGGCGCTGATGTTCGGGCTGTGCTCGCCGATGCCGAGCTTGATCGCGCCCATCAGATAGCCGTTCATCTGGGCGAGGATCAGGCCGGTGACGATGGTCGACATCGCGGCCCAGCGGAACCAGAACAGCGCCTCGGGGAGGATGAACTTGCCGATCGCCGGCTTCAACTCGGCCGGAATCTTGGGCATGGTCGGCGTCTGCACGAAATTGAAATACCACAGCAGGCCGATCCACATCACGCCGCTCAGGACATGGAACCAGCGGAAGGCGAACACCCACCAGGCATAAGTGATGATTTCGTCCATGGGTTCCTCCGTTCAGGCGCTGAAGGCGTGGATGAGGAACACGACGACGACCGTGAGCACGAAGCCCAAAGTCACCGTTTGTCCAAGCGAATCCAGTGGGTTTTTCATTTTTTCTCCCCTCATGTGGTGATTCGAAATCGAGGCTATTCTAGCCGCTGGGCCGCAAAGCGGCAATCCGGGGTTTTTCGGGAAAGGGCGGATTTTGGCGCATAACCCCAAGATTTCTGCGGTTGCTCAACTGGTACGGCGGCACGACCGCGACCGTTTTGTGACCGCGCTGTTCGCAGCCCCCGGGCGGCGCGAGGCGCTGTTCGCGCTTTATGCCTTCAATTACGAGGTGGCGCGCATCCGCGAGGCGGTGAGCGAGCCGCTCCTGGGCTCGATCCGGCTGCAATGGTGGCGCGAGGCGATCCGGGAGATCAACGAAGGCAAGCCGCCGCGCCAGCACGAGGTGGTCGAGGCACTGGCGGCTTCCTTTGGCCGCTATCAGCTGTGGGGCACGGAGATCGACCGCCTGCTCGACGCGCGCGAGCAGGACATGCTCGCCGATCCGCCGCAAACCCTGGCCGCGCTCGAGGACTATGCCGCGGCCACGGGCGGCAGCCTGTCCATGATGGCCCTCGCGGCGCTGGATGCGATCGAATGGACGGAAGATCAGGACCGCAATCAGGAAATGCGCGAGCAAATCGCCGCGCGGCGTGTAGGAACCGCCTATGCGCTGGCCGGGCTGTTGCGCGCGGCGGCGTTCCATGCCCGGTCGGGGCGCAGCTTCATTCCAGCCGAGCTCGATCCCAAGCGCAGCGTTCTGAATTTGAAACCGACGCCGGAACTAGCCCAAGCCGCGCGAGCCATAGCGAACGCGGCGCGAATCAATCTCGAAAGGGCGCGCGCGCTCAAGGACAAGGTTCCACGCCAGGGAATTGCGGCGCTGCTGCCGGCGGTGCTTGCGGAAACCTGGCTCAAGCGGCTCGAAGCCGCCCGATATGATGTGTTCGATCCCCACCTTGCCGCGCCCGATCCGTGGCGCAGTTTGCGGCTATGGCGTGCCGCGCGCGCCGGGCGGTTCTAGCTCAGGCGATTTGCGAGGTGCAATGCGGGCAACGCGTCGCCTTGAGCGGGATGGAGGACAGGCAATAGGGGCAGTCTTTGGCATTGGGGCTGGGCGGCGCCTGATCCTTGGTGGGCGCGAATTTGGCGGTCCAATGATTGACCTGGCGCACCAGGATGAACACGGCGAAGGCGACGATGATAAAATTCACCACCGCGTTGATGAACAGGCCGTAATTGAGCGTGGCCGCGCCCGCCGCCTTGGCGGCGGCGATGGAATCGTAATGCTGGCCCGACAGACTCAAGAACAGACTGGAGAAATCGACCCGGCCCAGCACCAGCCCCAAGGGCGGCATTAGCATGTCCTCGACCAGCGATGACACGATCTTGCCGAAGGCGGCGCCGATGATGATGCCGACGGCAAGGTCGATGACGTTGCCGCGCATCGCGAAATCACGAAATTCCTTGAGCATGAAAGATTCCCCCGAAGATTGAAGCTTAAGCCCGCTTGCGTTTTTTCTCGGCCGAACGCGCGAGATAGGCCTTGAGATATTCGCCGGTATAGCTGCCCTTGGCCTGGGCTATTTCTTCCGGCGTGCCGGTGGCCACCACCTTGCCGCCGCCCGAGCCGCCCTCGGGTCCGAGATCGACGATCCAATCGGCGGTTTTTATCACCTCGAGATTGTGCTCGATGACCAGGATGGTGTTGCCGGCATCGACCAAGGCATGGAGGACTTCAAGCAGCTTTTTGACGTCCTCGAAATGCAGCCCGGTGGTGGGTTCGTCGAGGATGTAGAGCGTGCGGCCGGTGGCGCGGCGCGACAGCTCCTTGGCGAGTTTCACGCGTTGCGCCTCGCCGCCCGAGAGCGTGGTGGCGGGCTGGCCGATATGGATATAGCCCAGCCCGACGCGGTCGAGCGTGGCGAGTTTCTCGCGGATCGACGGCACGGCGGCAAAGAAGGCAACGCCTTCCTCCACCGTCATGTCGAGCACGTCGGCGATGCTCTTGCCCTTGAACGCGACCTCGAGGGTTTCGCGGTTGTAGCGCTTGCCCTTGCACACGTCGCATTGCACATAGACGTCGGGCAGGAAGTGCATCTCGATCTTGATGACGCCGTCGCCCTGGCAAGCCTCGCAGCGCCCGCCCTTGACGTTGAACGAGAAACGGCCCGGCCCATAACCGCGCGCCTTAGCTTCGGGCAACCCGGCGAACCAGTCGCGAATGGGGGTGAAGGCGCCCGTATAAGTCGCTGGGTTGGAGCGGGGAGTGCGGCCGATGGGCGACTGGTCGATGTCGATCACCTTGTCGAGATGCTCGGCGCCGTCGATCTTGTCATAGGCGCCGGGATGCTCGCGCGCGCCCATCAGCTTGCGCGCCAGCGCCTTGTAGAGGGTGTCGACCACCAGGGTGGATTTGCCGCCGCCCGAGACGCCGGTGATGCAGCTGAGCGCGCCCAACGGGAACGCCACCTTGATGTTCTGCAGATTATTGGCGCGCGCGCCCAAGATGGTGAGCTTATGCCCGGTGCCGTGGCGGCGCCGCGGCGGCAGCTCGATGCGGCGGCGGCCGGTGAGATATTGCGCGGTGATGCTGTCCGCGCTCTTCATCACCTCGTCGGGCGTGCCGGCGGCGATCACCTTGCCGCCATGGATGCCGGCGGCCGGGCCCATATCGACCAGGTAATCGGCGGCGCGGATCGCCTCCTCGTCATGCTCGACCACCAGCACGGTGTTGCCGAGATCGCGGAGTCTCTTGAGCGTGGCCAGCAGCCGGTCGTTGTCACGCTGATGCAGGCCGATCGAGGGCTCGTCCAGCACGTAAAGGACTCCCGTCAACCCCGACCCTATCTGCGAGGCCAGCCGGATGCGCTGGCTTTCGCCGCCCGACAGCGTGCCCGCGGCGCGCGCCAGGGTCAGATATTCCAGGCCGACATTCTTGAGGAATCCCAGGCGCTCGTTGATCTCCTTGAGAATGCGCTGGGCGATGCCGCGTTCCTTGGCGGAAAGCTTGGCGCCAAGACCGCCGAACCATTCGCCGGCATCCAATATGGACAGGTCGGAAATCTGGGTGATGTCGCGCTTGTCGATCTTGACTGCCAGCGCCTCGGGCTTGAGGCGGCGGCCCTTGCACACCTCGCAAGGCCGCTCGTTCTGATAGCGCGACAACTCTTCCTTGCGCCAATTGCTCTCGGTCTCCTCGTAGCGCCGCTCCATATTGGGGATGACGCCCTCGAAGGGCCGGGTGGTGGAATAGCTCTTGCGCCCGTCCTCGTATTTCATGGTGATCGGCTTGTCGCCCGAGCCGAACAGGATGACCTGCTTCACGTTGTCGTCGAGATCCTTCCACGGCGTGTTGGTCGAAACCCTGAAGTGCCGCGCGATCGAATCCAGCGTCTGGGCGTAATAGGTCTTGCTGTCATCGGCCCAGGGCGCGATCGCACCCTCGCGCAGAGACAGGCGCTCGTCGGGCACGATCAGCTCGGGATCGAAGAACAGCTTGGTGCCGAGCCCATCGCAAGCCGGGCAGGCGCCGAACGGGTTGTTGAAGGAGAACAGCCGCGGCTCGATCTCGGGAATGGTGAAGCCCGAGACCGGACAGGCGAATTTGGCGGAAAAGATGGTGCGGGTGCCCTTATCGGCGTCCTCGGCAATGACCAGGCCGTCGGCCAGCTTCAGGGCGGTCTCGATCGAATCGGCGAGGCGGTTGCCGAGGTCTTTGCGCACCACGACGCGGTCCACCACCACTTCGATGTCGTGCTTGAATTTCTTGTCGAGCGCGGGAGCGGCGTCGATCTCGTGCATTTTCCCGTCGATCTTGACGCGCTGGAACCCGCGCTTCTGCAATTCCTGGAGGTCCTTGCGGTATTCGCCCTTGCGGCCGCGGACGATCGGCGCCAAGAGGAGAAGCCTTGTGCCTTCCGCCATGGCCATGATGCGGTCGACCATTTGCGATACGGTCTGACTCTCGATGGGCAGGCCGGTGGCTGGCGAATAGGGCACGCCGATGCGCGCGAACAGCAGGCGCATGTAATCGTAGATCTCGGTCACGGTGCCGACGGTCGAACGCGGGTTCTTGGAGGTGGTTTTCTGTTCGATCGAGATCGCGGACGACA
>Ga0187847_10003767_pt1 | contig 11416 bp, 12 predicted proteins | sample June2016WEW_4_10_FD_132458 | JGI IMG/M metagenome (GOLD analysis project Ga0187847, IMG submission 132458) | Peatland microbial communities from SPRUCE experiment site at the Marcell Experimental Forest, Minnesota, USA - June2016WEW_4_10 | ecosystem: Environmental > Terrestrial > Soil >...
AGGCGTTCCCAATGAGCCGTACACTCCTGAGTTGTCGTCCGCGATACTGTTTCCACCCATCCATGCCCATTCGTTCGTGACAGGATTGAATTTCCACAGGTCGTTGAGATAGTTGTAATTGCCGTTGGCGTCGAAGCCATAGCCACCAAAGAGCCAGAGATTGCCACTGCTGTCGGTCCAACTCGTAGCTTCATACCGGCCTCCGGGGGTGTTTTCGGCAGCAGGCGTTGCCAACGTGCCGTACACTCCGGGTTGGCCAAAAACCCCATTGGTGATGACCAGCAGCGTGCTGCTTCCGTCCATCCATGCCCATTGGTTTGTGGCAGGATTGAATTTCCACAGGTCGTTGAGATAGCCAATATTGCCGTTGGCGTCGCTGCCTTGGCCACCAAAAAGCCAGAGATTGCCACTGCGGTCGGTCCAACTCGTAGCTTCATATCGCCCTCCGGGGATGTTTCCAGCAGCGGGCGTTCCCAACGTGCCGTACACTCCAGGGGCGGGAATCTCCAATGTGACGCCCGGTCCAGGCTGGGCACATGAGTTATCAATGCAGTTCAACGTGCTGCTTCCGCCCATCCAGGTCCATTCGTTTACAGCGCTCGTCTGCGCTCCGGCAGACAAAGGAATGCCTGTAAAGGCAAACAAACATAGGAGCATAGCCCCTGAAAGCAGACGATGACGGTTCATTTGGCTGCAAGCCCCCGATCAAGTATTGAATTCCCCTGATAGAATTGCCCTAATTGTACAGCTCAGACAGGTCTTCAAGAGAAGTCTTCTCATTTATTACCGGGTATGGACTTGGTCCGGTGGCACACTCTAAGCTTTCGGAATCTCGACCATACTAAAACAGCAGCCTACACCCAAATGTTCGAGTTCTTAAAGAGTGGTGAACACGTCTGTCACCGATCTTCCCCAGCGAACCAGCCGCCAGACCAGCACGACATCGATTTCGCGACGATGTGCGGCTTAGATCAGCTTCTCCCGCATCTGCCGTTGTGATGCACCGGAGCCGACTTCCTTCACCTGCAACGCGATGGCCCAGCCACGCCGGGTCCCATAGTCGCGCATGGCGCGATTGTGCCTCGCTCGCCCACACTGTCAGACGCGCACTGAACCCCGAAAGTGCCCCGGCGCTGCGTGCTCCGCTGTTCGGCCTCACCGCGAGGAGTAGTCGCCCTGGTCATGTGGAACATGAGAAGAGACATTCTTCTCATACCTGCAAATCACCCGCAGCGGAGGCATCAGTCAAGGCCGACCGGAGGGAGTCGCGCAGCGGGCGGAGCGAAGCAGAGAGCCTTTACGGATGCCGTAGCGGAGGGTACGGCGCGTAAGCGCGAATAAGCCTGATTTGCCACGATTTTCCACGAATAACCACGATTAAGGCCGATTTTGACTGATTGATCCTTATCGACTCCGCGCCGCCACGAAATAAGCCTTTTCCGCCCTGGCTGGCCGATTTCCATTGCGCCGCACATGGCCCCCTTAAAAGTACATAGGTGCGGCAAGATAACTCGCTCGAAAATAAAGAGATACAAGAGTAAAACGGCCATTGTGCGTCTGCGCTTTATGTTCCACTACTGCATTCCCCCAGAAAGACGGCACACCAAGGTGCGAGCCATGCAGTTCGCCAAATGAAGAGTACAACCGACATCCCCTGATATTCTTTCCGCACGGAGGCAAGATATGGAACCGTGCGCTTCTAGAAACTGCGGAAACCGCGTGCCTGCAAAACAAAAGTGCTGGGAATGCGGACAGCCTTACTGCGGCGAACATCTGACAATTCACCCACGTTGCCAAAAGTTCAGGCTGTGCCCGAAACGGGAATGCTGGGCTGCACATGAATCCTGGTGCGAGAAGAATCTGCCTTACCTCGGTCCCCTAAAGATCGGCAAGACCATCGGGAACGGTCCCGAGTCCGTCTACGTCTGGTACGCAAAGACCGATTTCGATCTTGCGAAGCATAAGGGAAAGCGGAATTGGCCCTGCAAGATCGGTCGCACTAAAGGGAATCCCACCGCGCGAATCATCGCCCAGGGGCCGTTTACCGCATTCCATAGCGAACCCATTGTCCCTTTAGTCATAAGGACGAGCGATTCAAGGACGCTCGAAATCCTGATTCACGCGACGTTGGAATATGCCGGAAAGCGGATCAAGAACGCACGCGGAACAGAATGGTTTGATACCAACCCGCATGAAATCGATGCGCTCTATCGCGCTCTTGAACGCATAGCGAAATCAATGGCATAGCGATCACGACGTGCGACCTGCCCGCCCAGGGCCACCGAGTCCAGCGGCGAATTAAGCGACTTTCTCTTTTTGCGATGTTAGCAGAAATTGGTGATCCGGTTAGTTGTCCGGGGTACGGGGCATCGGAACGGTCTTGGCCCCATTTGGTCTTGATTTTGTAGACAATACTCCGCGAGCCTGCTTTATCACTCGCGAATCTTCGTAATGAGCCGCTTGAACTCTTCGTTCTCCATTGCGCCCTTCCATTTGTTGATGAACTTGCAGACCACTTGCAGATTGCCCGCCTCATAGTGCCGGGAAGAATCAATGCGGTCCAGCGAGTAGCGCAGTTGGTCGTCGCCCGGCTCCTCATCCAGTAGCAGCTTCAACCCTGTCAGCGCGCACCGGCCTTCCTGCTTCTTCATCAGGTCTACTGTATATTCCTGTGCTGCGGCATCGCTGGAAAATAGGAATCGCTTGTCCTTGGTCACCGACAGCACTTCCTCCCCGCTCTGCATGGCTGTCTGCTTGGCTGTCTTAATCATGCGGGCAGCGGTCTGCCGCATCCGCTGCTCTTCTTGAATCTGCGCAATCTCTGCCGGGCTGAAGCTGCGCACCGCGCCTTTGCCCGACTTCTCCGCCTTTGCTTGCCACTCCGGCAGGTTGTACCAGCGGCTCAGGTCCGTGCCGTCTATGAGCGCCTGCACATAGTGAGCGTTATCGTTAAGCACTGGCTGAAAGGTTCCCTGATTCATCAGGAACATCTTGGCTCGCGGATGCAGCGCATCCCAACGCAGTTCGCGGCCTTGCTTGTCCTTTGAACTCCAGGGAAGGCAGGGCTTGCAATAGAAATTGATTCTCTGGCTTCCAAACGATGGATCGGGTTCGTCCCTCTCCTCAACGGTTGTCGGGCCGGGTAGAGAAACAGTCCACCAGAGGTGCTGCGTGTCGCTGTGCAGCCAAAGGTCGCCATTGGATTCATCGAGCCAGGTAATCTGGTTGAACCAGCGCGTCACGGTGCCTTGCTGAAGAGGTTCTCCGTTCCGATTCTTGACTAGCCTGAGTGTTTCTCTGCTGTACCCTTCCAGATCATTCGGCCAGAATCGCCCTACCCGTACATCATCCATAGTGGCGATGATGCTGCGCTCACGGCACTCAGGCCATGCCCAATTCCCGGAACCGAAGTTGGCGATGTAGACGTTCATGCTTCCCATCTCCGCGCTCAAGATCATTCTTCCGCATAGCCCGCAATGAGTGCTTGATGAAGCGCCTGAGCACTCGCATGAATCGGGTCATTAACAAACTTGCTGGTATCAAAGGCTGCGCAAACCTTGATGTCCCGCGCTGAAAGGTAATTGCCGTGGATCAGAACCTCGCGAACCTGCTCAGTGTCGGCTTCAAATTCCCGCTGGTCAGGGTCGGCACTGTCCCTCAGAAACTTTTCATAGCACCCTTCAATGACGGGCCGTGAGCGTTCCTGGATTCCACTGACCGCTCGCAGCACCTCCCGAATCTTGACCTCAAGCGCACTGGCCTCACGGTAAAACACGTTTCCGTTTGGATGGGCGGTGTCGTTTCTGTCATCCACCAGTTTCGCGTAGCTGCCTATTTCGCCATTGTCACATTCAATCAGCTTGAGGAAGCGGAGGATGGAACGCTCGTTGACTATGCTGAACGAAAAGGGCGAACTAGCTTCCAGCAGGTTCTTTTCAATTTCCTTGCTGTAGCCAATAAGCCCATGCCTGAATTCATGGTTGCGCGACTCCCTGATTTGCCAAACCTTGAAATACACAAAGCTCATCGTGAGCATGTGATAAGCAAGAAAAGCAAACTGGTACTTGCCGGAATCGCAATTTGAATCGAAGGCGTCCCACAGAAAACCGATGTAGTCCCGTTCACTCGGGCTTTTGAATGAGACCGGCAAGAAGTGGGTGAGTTGCAGCGCATCTTCCATTGCTCAAGCCTCCGTGCTTGCTGGTTCTTCCTCACCCCATACGCGAGCAAGAGCGGCCTGAATCTTCTTTTCAAAACGGGCAATCAGTTCGCGATTGGTTCCGACCAAAACTTGCTCAGCTTCGATTTCGGCAACGATGGCTTGCTGCACTTCGATAGTTGGTAAAGGAATCATCATTGAGCCGAGGACTCCCATGCTTACATTGGCACGGGCATTCTCGACGGAGTTTCCTACGAGCCTTTCAATGAAAGTCGGGGAATTCAAAACAGTCATCAGAAAGGTTGAATCAATTACAGTGGGGTTTGGCCTGATGACGCACACTGCCTGGTTTACGTTGGCCTCTTCATCGATATTGAATATTGCTGTTCTTCCAATCGAAGCACCTACGATGTTGGTCAGTACATCTCCTCGTTGGAGTATCGATTTTTGCTCAATTTCATTGAATCTGCGCTCAACATATTTCGGGGAGTCCAGTAGCACCTCGCCCAACCCGACGTTCTCGCTTGTAATAAAGAGAATTCCATCCTCTTTTGAGCAGTACTCAATGCCCTGCCAATTTGGGGATGATCCCTTGGTGATTTTGTTGCTTACACTACTTATCTGAACTTGCGGCCATTCGGGGTGGATGGGAATGCGCGGGCGGTAGTTATCCAGGACGGCGTGGGCACCATCAATGACTTTCTGGTAGCCGTCAATTTCTGCCACAATCTCTCTTTGCACTTCTATAGGGGGTACCGGAATCTTGAACTGGGCAAGATCCTCCACCTTCATGCTGACGTTGGCAGCGCCATTCATGAGTCCCGCCATTCTGTCCTTTTGGAAATCAAGTACGAGATAGAGGAATCGCGGACTCAACACATCAAGGTCTTTCGGCTGAATTGCGGCGAGCAGGTTCGCCAGGGCAAACCGCCCAGAGGCGAAGTGAATTCGCTTCAACGAAGCGCGGCCATGTCCGGTTGAGGAAATCAGTGGAACACAGACCGCTTCCCCCTCAAGCTGGTACTCGGAAGATGTAAGCCATTCCTCCGCAGTGACGATCAGGGGATATGGACCAGGCTCGGTTTTCGTACTCGAATGAGTACCCTTAGTCAAGGAACAAATATCAGCCAACCTAACGACCCGAGCCTCACCGCGAACTTCAACAGGCCGGTAGCGTGTGCCGTTAAGGTTGCAGTCATCAGCTAGGATGGCACTTCGCTCCGCAAGCCACGAATGCGATGATACAGGTTGCCCAGCGTAGTAGGAAGCGTAGTCATTTGCGATGTGAGGTAAATCGTTTCGCTCGGTAACTGTGCGTTTGATCCCGAGACTTACGCCAATTGCTTGAGCCTCAGAGAACAAGATGTGCGGACTGCTCCTAGCAATTTTCTTATCCAAGATCAGTATTGAGGTTTTTACTCCTGAATATGGTTGGAATACCCCAGACGGTAGAGAAATAACGCCAATCAAGGATTCCTTGAGCAGGACTTCGCGCAATTGTATATACGCGGACCCACTCTGGAAGATGATGCCCTCGGGTACGATGATGCCCGCGCGCCCATTGGCGTTGAGGTGTTCGGCCATGTAATCGACAAACAGAACTTCGCTGCGCTTGGACTGTACGGAAAAGCGCGTGTGCGGCTTGATGCCGCCCCTCGGCGACATGAACGGCGGATTGGCCAGAATCACATCGGCGGTTTCATTCCAGCGTTCCTGGCTGGTGAGTGTGTCGTACTCAACGATGTGCGGGTCTTGGAAGTTGTGCAGGTAAAGATTCACCAAAGACAGGCGCACCATGTCCGGCGAGATGTCATAGCCCCGGATGCCCTGGGCGAGTTTGGCGCGTTCGTCCGGGGTACCGAGGTATGACGCCGCTGGAGGCGATGCTGGAGCTGCTGGAGCGCGTGGGAGCGAACCAGGGCGTGGCAGTGCTGGTGAGCGAAGATGAACTGAGCCGATGGCCCGCAGAAGCTGTGCGGGAACTGCAATCGCACAAGCTGCTGGTGAGGGCGAGTCCGGCGGCTTCGGTAGTGTGTCCTGGCTGCGAGGAAGAATGCACGATGCCCGTGCATCCGCAGCCCAGCGGGACGGGGACGGCGGCTTCCTTTGTTGTCTGCGACAAGCGGGATGACATTACCCGCGTGGCCGTGTCTGCCGAGCAGTTGAGGCAGTGGCGTTGCGGCGCGGAGGCTGTGGGCAGGTTTGTGTCAAAGAGCCTGGGATTGCGGTCTGGCAACCAGCGGAAGGCCGGAGCGGGGCTGTGGGAGCTTGGCATCGTCACGGGCAAAGAGCGCAGCCAGATGGTTTGCCTGAAAGCGAACGAAGCATTGGAACTGGTGGCGGGGCAGAATGCGGTCCCGTTGGCCGGGCTTGTGCGATTCGGGGCAGAAGGCTATTCCGTGGACAACGAAGCAGTCCTGCAACTGGTGGATGCGGCTACCACGGGCGATCCCCGGTATACCCCCAGCAATGCCCGGCGCGAGGCGCGCAAGCTGAAGACGCAAGCCCGGCATGAACGCTGGCGGAAAGAGTACCGGGCGCTGAAAAAGCGCCGCCCTGGGATGTCCGACGTGGGGTACTCAAAGCTGATTGCAAAGTTGGACATTGGCAAGGGACGCAGCGCCGAGACGATCCGCAAACACATGAAGGGATAAAAAAGTTGGGCGGAATTTTTTCGCCCAGCTTGCTGCCCGGAATCGCCTTGTATTTGGCGGCGATCCGCAGAGGCAACGGGGGATTGCCGCCGTTACGGCGCGGCTGGCCCCGGCCCGGAACACGAGAAAAACGCCGAAAATGCAGAGTTGTGCGAAGCGCACAGAGGGCTTTCATCGCCCAATGCGCCCAGCTACGGTGTGTCCTGAGCGGTATTGAAACGCTCAGGGAGAAACGAAAATGACCCACACCATCCTGCGGCTTCCTGCCGTGAAATCCGCAACAGGTCTTTCGCGCAGCACGCTGTATCTACGCATTACGCATGGAGTCTTCACGCATCCGGTGAGCCTGGGCGGCCGCGCCGTTGGCTGGCCCGCGCATGAGGTGGCGGCATTGAACGCTGCCCGGATTGCAGGCAAGCCGGACAACGGAATTCGCGCACTGGTGTCGCAACTGGAAGCGGCCCGCAAGGCTGTGGCGTAGGACGGTTATCACCATGCGCAAGCGCCGCCCCAATTACCGGCTGGTGAAAATCCATCGCAACTACACGGTGGAAGAGATTACGCGCCTATTCGGTACGCACAAGAATACCGTTCGCGCCTGGGTGAAGGCCGGACTACCCACCTGCGACGGCACGCGCCCCATGCTGATTCTTGGCTGCGAACTGGCCGAGTATCTGAAGGCGCGGCGGACAAAAAACAAGCAGCCCTGCCAGCCGGGAGAAATCTACTGCGTGCGATGCCGCGCCCCGAAACAGTCCGCCGGAGAGATGGCGGAATACCTGCCGATAACAGCAACACTTGGGAACCTGATGGGCATTTGCCCGGACTGTGAAGGGATGATCTTCCGGCGCACCAGCCTGGCGAAGCTGGCCCAGATTCGGGGGAAACTGGACATCACGTTTGCGGAGGCACAGCGACAAGTAAACGAGAGTCATCAACCCACCGTAAACCGTGACTTCAGGCAGGGGTGAGAAACCACGATGAAATACAACGCGGAAAACGAGAGAATCAAGCGCGAATACTTCGCCTATCTGAAAGAAGCCAAGCGCCACAGTGAGCCGACGGTGGACGCGGCTGCGAAGGCCCTCAGCCGGTTTGAAGAGTACAACCGATACCGGGACTTCAAGGCGTTTCACTTCCAGCAGGCGATTGCGTTCAAGCGGCATCTGGCGGAGCAAACGGGAAAGAGGTCCGGGGAGAAACTGAGCAAGGCGACGCTGCACGCGACGCTGAAACAGTTGAGGGCATTCTTCATCTGGTTGGCGGGGCAGCCGGGGCACAAGGCGCGTCTTCAGTATTCGGATGCGGACTATTTCAACCTGTCTGACAAGGACACGCGCATTGCCATGGCCCAGCGAGAGCAGAAAGCGCCAACGCTGGAGCAGATCAAGCATCTGATTCAGACGATGCCGAGCGGGAATGAGATTGAGCGCCGGAACCGTGCTTTGGTAGCCTTTACGCTGTTGACCGGCGCGCGGGACAGCGCCATAGCTTCGATGAAATTGAAACACATCGACCTGATAGAAAACTGCGTCCACCAGGACGCGCGGGAAGTGAACACGAAAAACAGCAAGACGTTTACGACCTATTTCTTTCCCGTGGGAGACGGAACCAGAGAGATTGTGGCAGAGTGGGTGCGATTTCTGCGGGAAGAGAAGCTGTGGGGCAATGATGATCCACTGTTTCCGGCAACGCGCATCGCGCTGGGGTCTGCCCGCCAGTTTGAAGCTGCGGGATTGGAACGGGATCACTGGCGCACGGCTACGCGGATTCGGGCGATCTTCCGAGAAGCGTTCGAGCGGGCGGGCCTGCCTTACTTCAATCCGCACAGCCTGAGAAAGACGCTGGCTCGGCTGGGTGAGCAAGTCTGCAAATCGCCCGAAGATTTCAAGGCGTGGAGCCAGAACCTTGGGCATGAACAGGTACTCACCACCTTTATGAGCTACGGTAAGGTAGCGAGCGACAGGCAGGGTGAGATTATCCGGGGCCTTATCGATACGCGGCACTCAAGCCCGCCGAGCGTGGAAGCAATCGCGGAAGCTGTGGCCAAAAAGTTGCGCGAGCCTAGCGCAAGCCTTCCAGCGGGGCAGTAACGCGTTCATGCTATGCGGCAGAGCTACGGAACGGCAGTACCTTGCCGCCGCGCTGGGTTTGCTCCAGATAATCGGCCCAGCCTTGCATCATCTTCGCCCGTGGCTCCAGGTAGAGCGCGTGGTTATAGGCCGCGCTGATGGCATTGCGCGGCGCGTGAGCAAGCTGCAACTCGATGTGATCGTGGTTATAGCCCTGCTCATGCAGGATGGTGGAGGCCAACCCCCGGAAGCCGTGGCCGGTCATGCGGCTCTTGTAGCCCATGCGCTCCAGCGCCTTGAGGATGGTGTTATTGCTCATCGACTGCTTGGCGTTGCGGTCACCGGGGAAAAGCCATTCGCTCTTGCCGGTTAGCGTTTGGAGCGCTGACAGCACATCCATTGCCTGCTGGGAAAGGGGAACAATGTGCGGCGTCCGCATCTTCATGCGCTCGGCGGGAATGTCCCAGCGGGTGCCCTCCGGGTCAAACTCAGCCCACCTTGCGCCGATTAACTCGCTGGTACGCACAAAGGTGAAAGCCATCAACTTCAAAGCGAGACGTGTGACGTGCGTTCCCTGATAGACCTCAATCGCTCGGAGCAGTTCCGGCAATTCCCGCGCATCCACGCGGGCATAGTTCACCTTGCGCGTGAATTTCAGAATATCGCTGGGGCGAATCTCGCTGGCCGGGTTGCGCGTGGCATATCCATGGGCAATGGCGAAGCGGAAGACTTGTCCGGTTGTCTCCAGGGCGCGCTTGGCAATGTCGCGCGCGCCGCGTTGCTCAATGGCTTTGGTCATGGCCACCAGTTCCGGGGCTTCAATCAAAGCGATGGGCCGCGCGCCGAAACAGGGAAAAATGTCGGCGTCCATACGCCGCTTCACGTAGTCCACATGGCGCGGACTTTTGCCATCTTGCCAGTGAGCCAGCCAGAGGCGGGCTACGCATTGGAAGGAATTCTCTGCCGCCGCCTTTTCAGCTTTGCGCTCGGCCATGGGGTCGGTGCCAGCAGCCAGCAGTTTGCGCGCCTCAGTGTGGCGCTCTCTGGCGAGAGATAGCGGCACATCGGGATACTTGCCAAAGGTCATGAGCTTGGACCGCCCCTCATACCGAAAGGCCCAGCGCCAAATCCTTCCCCCGGAGGGGGTCACCCACAGGAACAGCCCTCCGCCATCACTGACCTTATAGGGCTTTGTGTCCGGTTTGATTCGCTTGATTTGGATGTCTGTCAACCGCATGGAAGCCACCTCCAGGCAATGTACCCACAGCTCGCTGCGAATATACCCACAAATGTACCCGCACGAGTTGCTGGCTTCCATAGTACCTAAATGGATGCGATAAAGCAATAAAATGTTTATTTTCAGTGGATTATTGTCATGAATTGGACTTCTTAGGATGTCCTTGGAAGGCTTAATGGCGGAGAGCGAGGGATTCGAACCCCCGATACCTTTTCAGGTACGTCGGTTTTCAAGACCGATGCCATCAACCACTCGGCCAGCTCTCCGCTCTATTCAAAATACCACCAATGAGAAGGCCGCGGCTCATCGCCGAGGCCTCTCCACGTAGTCATCGTCGATCGGGTGAATCGCGAAGGATCGCTTTCGGTGACCCGGAAGCGGTCGATAAGGCGGGGCCGTCGCTTGGCCTCTAAGCGTTACCGCCCAACGCTGCCAGCGCCACGGCCAGCGCCTCCTCCGGTTCGGGGCGGACGCGGAAGTCGGCGTGGGCCTCGGCGAAGAGAACCTTTCCGTCTCGTGCGATTACATAGGTTGCCGGCAAGGGGAGCCGCCAGCTTGCCTCGCCGTTCACAAAGGGCAGGTTGACCATGATCGAGAGGTAGTAGTCGCGCAGGTACTGGGGCAGCGTGTAGACCAGGCCAAACTTCTCCGCCACCGCGCAGCCGGGATCGGCGAGCACGGGAAACGGAAGCCCGTGCTGGCCGGCCATGAAATCGCTCTGGCGCTCGGTCTGCGGACCGATGGCCACCATCAGCGCCTCGCGCTCGCGCAGTTGCCCGTAAAGGTCGCGCCAGGCTTCCAGCTCGGTCACGCAATACGAGCACCACCGCCCGCGAAAGAACTTGATCACCAGGGGCCCGAGCGCGAGCATGTCTTGCGAGCGCACCAGCCGCCCTGTGGCGTCGCGCAACGCAAACTCAGGCGCCAGCGCGCCCACAGGAAGAATGTGGTCTTCGATGCCGGTAGCGAACAACTCCTCAACCGCCCGCTCGCCCACAGCCAGCCGCTTGGCCTGCACCAGTTGCCGCGTGTTGGCGGTGATCTCGTCGAGTTGGTCTTGGAGGGTTGTCATTAGCTCTTCCCAAGCAGCTTGTTGAATCTGAATTTCTCTGAGCCGCTTTCGCGGACCCAAAGCAGCGTCTTGTGGGTCAACAGGAATTCGCGTTCGACTGAGCCTCTTGCAACATTACGGAGATAAGCACATTCAAGTGTGGGGATTCCGAACATTAGAATAAGGTTACCAGACCAAACTTAACGTAAAGGAACCCCACTCCATGCAGCTTACCCTCTCCGA
>Ga0187847_10003769_pt1 | contig 11410 bp, 7 predicted proteins | sample June2016WEW_4_10_FD_132458 | JGI IMG/M metagenome (GOLD analysis project Ga0187847, IMG submission 132458) | Peatland microbial communities from SPRUCE experiment site at the Marcell Experimental Forest, Minnesota, USA - June2016WEW_4_10 | ecosystem: Environmental > Terrestrial > Soil > Wetlands...
CCGCTTTTGGAATGTCGCGCAGATAGGCCTGGGCACCTTCGACCGTAAAGAAGGGATCGTTCTTGCCCCAGACAATCAATGTCTTCGGTTGCTTGTTACGGAAGAATGCCTGCCACTCGCCATAGTGCGTCAGATTTGCCTGGTAGTTGTGGAGCAGGTTCAACTGGATTGCGTCGTTGCCCGGCCGGTCGAGGAAGTGCTGATCGACAGTATAGGCATCGGGGCTGATTCGGCTCACATCTTTTACGCCGTGCGTGTACTGAAAGATCGTCGTTTGGAGCGTGAGGAGAGCGCGCACAGGTGCTTCCGTCTCAGCCGTTCGATTTGCCCAGAACGGCTTCATCGGATCAAAGGCACCGCCGATCCCTTCGGCGTAGGCATTTCCGTTCTGGACGACAATGCCCTCGATTGCATCCTGGTGTTTGAAGGCGATGCGGTAGCCAATGGGCGCGCCGTAGTCCTGCACATAAATGCTGAATCTCTTCAGGCCCAGAATGTTGAACAAAAAATCCTCGACATAGATTGCCAGATTGTCGAATGTGTACTCGAATTCGCCTGCGCTCGGCGCATCGCTGTACCCGAAGCCGATGTAATCTGGTGCAATAATGTGAAATTTCGCCGCAAGCTGGGGAATCAGATCGCGAAACATGTGCGACGAGCTGGGGAAGCCGTGCAAAAGCACGATTGTTGGAGACTCTTTGGAACCTGCCTCACGGTAGAACATCCTGAGGCCGCGAACGGTGGCGTACTGAAACGCTGGCATGAACCCACTCCTCTCGGGGCAAACCCGGGGGCGCCACGGCGCCGATGAAGCGAGATTAATCAACACCGTTAAAAATGTCAATAAAGGTGTTAGACTTTCCCGTGAATTATCTTTGAAAGAGTGACCCGATGCGTGCTGCCACTCAAGAACCCAATGAATGGGTCGACGGTTTTCTCTTCGTTGCCAACAGGCCGGTTCTCGACTTATTGAACACGAGACCACTACTGGCCCAAGGGCCGACGGAGCTCCTCACGGATTTTGATGCGCTAGGGCGGTGGTGGATTGCGTCGGGGATTGTACGTTCTGCAAAAACAAAGAATCTCCTGCGAAGCTGGAGGCATTTGCCTGAAGCCGCTTTGTTTCTCAGGGATTTGATCGCATTCAGGGAGCGGCTACGAGAAGCTGTTGTGCGCATGGAAGGGGGCTCGCCTCCTTCGGACGAGTTCGTCCATGAGGTGAATTCGGGTCTTCTTCAACATCCAGCGATTCTGGTGCTCCGCAAGCGTGAGGGCCGGATTGTTCGAGAGCTGCTCTTCGAGCCAAAACAGCCGACAGATCTTTGGGCGCCGACTCTGGATGGGGCTGCGGATCTGTTGAGTGAGCCTGAGAACGCCCGCATTCGCCAATGTGAGGCGTGCGTACTGCACTTTTTTGACACGAGTAAGAAAGGCTCGCGCCGATGGTGCAGTATGAACATCTGCGGCAACAAACTCAAAGTTGCTGCTTATCAGCGCAGGAAGCGCGATAGCTCCTTACCCCGATAGAGAATGAGGATCCGAGTTGGCTTCGAAACAACACCTGGGAAATAGCACCCGCCGGATGCTCAATGAGTGCATCGGCCTGATATGGAGCGACCGTGTCAACCCTGCGGAGTCGATGGGGTTGTTTTTGTTGTTGTTTTTGCTTTTCCCCGAGCACAAAGCGAGCTGCAGCCTAACCCACGATCAGCGCATCGGTGCCGGTCACTCCATACTGACTGTTAAGCGAGAACCGCCCCACGCGAGGATGATAGAACCACGCTACTGCGGCGATGGTGTGCAGCCTCTTCAGAACCGGATTCGCGATTGCGTATACGCAAGAAGAAGGCGACGTCTGACCATCCTAAACGGCGCTGGAGTGCAGACCTCGACGCGGTTCGCGCGCGAAGATTGTACCTAGTGGACGGAAAGGGGGGCAGTATCATGCGGAAGTGCTTTGGTTGCTGCTCGGGTTTCGTCGAGCGCATCCAGAATATAACGGTGCCTCGGACTTTGCATTCTGAGTTCTTCCAACATTGTCTGAGCCTGTTCAAGGTTGTTGCGCGCCGAGTCCGGCTGATGCAAGCTGGCTTGAGCTCGGCCTGCATACAGAAGAGCTACCGCGCGGACCATTCCATTTGAGAGGGGGTCCGGATCGCGCACAGCCACACTGCGAAACATGGAGTCAGCTCGCCGCAAATATACCAGAGCCTCTCCCGGTGCATGCATAAGATAGAGCGCCAGGCCCATGGTCACGTTGGAGGAGGCGAGGTCCGCAACCGCCTGTACGTTGTTTTTGTCGGACTTCACCATGCCTTCATTCATGGCAATTGCCTTTTGACAGTGGTCCCGAATCCCCGAGAATGCCCCCGCGTAAGCCAGACTCTTGCATAGTTCCTCGTTATCACCAGCGAGGAATGCTTGCACACTTGTATTGTTTGGATCGCGAACCGCGAGCTGGCCGGCTACTTGGAGTGCTTTGCGGTATTCGTCAGCAGCTGCGGCGAATTGCCGGTTGAATTTCAGTGCCATGGCGACCCAGTTGTGTGAGATCAATACTCTGCGGGCGCTGCGCAGGTTTGTCGCGTCGTGGTCGAAGAAAGCCTGGTTTATAGCGAGCGCCCGGCGCTCATCGCTGAGAGCAGAGTTGTAGTCGCCGAGCCAGATATTGAGGAACCCGTTACTAATCAGCGAATCGGCGATGTCGTGCTCGAGTTGCTCGGAATCGTGACTTGCCGCGAGCCGTTCGTCGATTTTCAATCGTTGCTGACCGAGCTCAGCAGCCCCATCGAAATCTCCCAGTTGATAGTGAATTGCTCCGACGAGCGCCATGGTGCCGAGTAAATCACTCTGCAGACTGATGTCACCAGGATTCGCGGCCGCAAGTCTCTGGCGAATAGCGAGTGCCTTTTCGTAGAGTTGCTTCGCTTGATGCAAGGATCCCGCACCACCGAGATGAGGATGATTCTCTTCGGCGCGGATTCGGCCAATCCGCTCATAAGCTGCGGCCAGATCGCGCAGAGTCGCTGGATCGCCGGGCGAATCCGCTTCGATTTGTTGCAGGTACTCGAGTGCACGGCTTACGACGAGTTCGCGCGCAGACGTGGAACCGGGCAGATTCTCGATTGAATCGTGAAACTCGAACAGCATTGAATTCGTGAGCTTGCGCAGCGACTCGAAGTGTTGCTCCGCGCGGGCTTGTTGCAATCGAGCGAGTTGCGCCTCTCGCAGAGTCGCAATGGCGCCCGCGACCACAACCAGCGCGAACACCGTAGCTACCGCCAAGGCAAGTTTGTGTCGCTTGATGAACTTGCCACAGCGGTACGCCGCGCTTGCGGGGCGCGCCAGGACCGGCTCGTGGCTTAGATAGCGGTGAACGTCGGCAGCTAACTCGGAGGCAGCGCCGTAACGGCGAGCGCGATTCTTCTCGAGCGCCTTCATGGTGATCCAATCGAGATCGCCGCGCAGCTGGCGCGCCAGTTGCTTTGGTTCAGTGCTGCGCGCTTCCGCGGTTGCGGTCGAAGAGTTGTGATCGGCGCTAACTCTTGTGCTCGGCCTGGGAGGTTCTTCCTCACGCAACTTGCGCAGCAATTCATCGATGGGCTGCTTCTGCCGGTTGCTGCTTTCAAAGGGCTCTCGTCCGGAGAGCAATGCGTACAGAACAACTCCCAGTGAGTAAACGTCCGTGCGCGTGTCTATGTCCGGCACACTTGCGTCAGCCTGCTCTGGGCTCATGTATCCCGGGGTTCCGACGAAATGTCCAAATTGTGTCTTGAGCGCGTCGCTTGCCGTCTGAGGCGTTGTTGCTTTGGCCAGCCCGAAGTCGATGATGCGCGGCACCGGTTTGCCATCCACTTCGACCACCAGAATGTTCGCCGGTTTCAGGTCGCGATGAATGATGGCTTTCTGATGCGCGTGTTGAACGCCCTCGCAGGCCTGAATGAAGAGTTCGAGCCGGTCGCCGATTGTGAGCTTCTTCTGATCGCAGTACTCGGTAATTGGCAAGCCAGGGACGTATTCCATCACGAAGTATGGTTGGCCCTGTGGTGTCGTGCCAGCTTCGAACACCTTGGCGATACCCGGATGATCCATGATGGCCAGCGATTGCCGCTCGGATTGAAAACGCTGCACGACAGCTTCGTCGTACATCCCGGCTTTGATCAACTTCAGGGCTACGTGACGCCGCACCGGCAGCATCTGCTCAACAAGCCAAACCTGGCCCATGCCGCCCTCACCCAGCTTCCGAATGAGTTCAAAACGCTGTGCAAATACTTGTCCCACTTCCAGCGCACCAACAGAGCCGATACAGTTTATCTCGGCCCGCAAGAGATCGACCATCGCGGAGGACTGCAAGAAGTCGGAGGGCACGTCATCGCTACAAGCGAGCAGAGCTTCAACTTCCCCAAGCAAAGATGGATCGGACGAACAAGCCTCGTCTAGAAAGGCGGAGCGCTGCTCAGGCGCCAGCTCCAGCGCTTTCTCGAGCACATCGCGAATCTGTTCCCAGCGTTCGGGTGTCATTCGTCGGTTGCGTTGTTCATCTGTCGATGCAGCCAAAGGCGGGCCGTAGCCCAATGTCGTTTCACCGTGGTGGGGGAAAGATTCATTGCACACGAGGTTTCATCGATGGAAAGGCCGCCGAAAAACCTCAACTCAACAATGCGGCTCTGCTGCTGGTCGAGCTTGGCCAGTTCGTTCAGAGCGTCGTCGAGAGCGATCATATCCATGGTCGGCGTCTTACCCGCCAAGCCCTCATCAAGCGAAAGCCGGTAGCCTCCATCGCGCTTTGCAGCTTTGCGGCTTCGGGCATGCTCCACCAGAATCTGCCGCATCAATTGCGCGCAGATGGCGATGAAATGCTCGCGATTTTCGAATTTGCCTGTGCCTTGTTTCTCCAGGCGCAGATAGGCCTCGTGCACCAAGGCCGTGCTTTGCAGGGTGTGGTCGGGACGTTCCTTGCGCAGGTAACGATGTGCGACTCGCCGCAGCTCGTTGTAAACGAGAGGGAATGCTGCGCGCAGAGCCTCACTGTCACCGGCCTGCCAGTTCGCGAGTAGTTTGCTTACGGTGTTGGACGGAAGTTGGGACAACCAGCCCTCCGACGCGGACCCCACGGAATCTTTGTACACAAAGATAGCCGCAGGTAGGGTCAATGTCAACCTATTGAAAATAAGCCACTTCTCGCTTGAACGAGCAAAGAGACCCATCGCCTTAATCACGAGGCGCAAAGATTCTTCTATTTGGCTGGTCCAGTTTGTCGAAGGATTTCGCTTTAGCAGATAACCAGGCTTCCCCCGCTTGCACAGAATCAGAGCGCAACTTATCCCGGTTTTGCACGAAAAGTCTGGGCAAGGAGATTCCCCGATCTCGGTATGTCGGACGCACGAACGCCAAAGGAGACAGGACATGAAGACAATCGGTATCCACGGAGTCATCGCACAGAACGCTGGGCGGCGCCAGGTGCTTGCTGCCCTTGTTGCCATGGTGCTTTCCAGCTCAAGCATCGGCCAGGCGCAGTTGAAGCCTGCGCAGGCTGGGCCACGTGCAGCGTCGGAAAACTCCGCACCGCTCGCGCAGCCTGCTGCCCAGGCGGGACAATTGAGTGCCACGAACGAACCAGCCGCGCGAGGCAAGCATGAAGGCATCAAGGTTCACGGCCACTGGACTATCGAAGTCCACAACCCGGACGGCAAACTTGTCTCTCACACCGAGTTTGAAAACAGCCTTGTAACGGCTGGCCCCATGACCGGATCCGCGCTGCTGACGGACCTGCTCGGAGGAACAAGGACTGGCGGGGGCTGGGAGATCAATCTCGCCACTCCGAATGCCAGCTTGCGCATTTTTCAGCCAAATTCTCCTTCGGCCGAAATCTGCAACTATGCCGCCTGCTCGCCAAACCTTTCCGTAGTTGTCGGAACACCGCAAAACCCCGGCACCTTGACGTTTTCCGGCTCCGTGGTAGTTCCCGCCAGTCAAACATCCATCACTGTGGTTCAAACCGATACCTGGGCGTGTATACCCACGGTGCTTCCAGCATCCTGCGCCACTTTGAGCCTTGCTGATGTCAACAGCGGAAACGCGAATGATTTTACTCTCACCCAGGCAAACCTCTCGCCGGCAATCACCGTCACTCCAGGTCAGGTCGTTCAAGCCGCCGTGACGATCAGCTTCCAGTAGCTCTTCGCATATCCATCACCAGAGACAGCGAGAAAGCGCGGGAGGCTGAACGATGAGGGGCGAAAAGAAAGTTTATCGAAAGATCGCGGAGGCAGCTGGGTGCTTTGCGATTTTGCTGGCAGCAATTGCGGCCGCGGGCCTTTGGCATGGCGTTGCGCGTTCCTCCCTGGTCAATTCGGCTGCCGCGAATCCGGCATCGAAAGCAGCCGCGGTGCAACTCGAGTCTCCATCCGCTTCACGACTTCTCGGGGTCCGGCATCGGGTTGAACCCAACGCCGCACTCCGGCCGGCAGTTTCAGCTCATCGCCACGCGACAACTGCCTCAATCAATTCACTACCGCCCTCGCACGCGAGGGCCATGAAAATGTACGCCGCTTTGCCCATGGCCTTCGAGGCCAACCTCGGCCAATCCGATCCCCATGTGAAATTTCTGGCTCACGCGCCCGGTTACACGCTCTTCCTTACCGACCAGGAGGCCGTACTCTCGCTGCCATCAGATCCGCCTGCGCTTGTATCGACACAGGCCGGACATCCTGCTCCGCAAAATCCGATTCCGATTCGCGATGAAGCGTCGCACACGCCATCGCCGTTGCACGTTGTACGCTTGAGCTTCGCAGGCGCAAGCAAACCCACGGCGATTGACGGCCGCGATCCGCTTCCCGGCAAGACAAACTACTTCATCGGTAGCGACCCGAAGCAGTGGCATACCAACGTGCCCAACTACTCCGCGGTCGAATATCGCAATCTCTATCCTGGCGTGAACGCTATCTTTCGCGGAGATAGCCGACGGCTTGAATTCGACTTCAACATTGCTCCTGGTGCCGACCCGCAGACCATCACGCTCCAGGTGGATGGCGCGCGGCGAATGCGCTTGAATGGCGTGGGCGAAGTCTTGCTTAGCATGGACGCAACGCGAGACGTCGTCATGGGCAAGCCGTACATTTACCAGCAGTCACCTGAAGGTCGCCGTGAGATTACGGGGCATTATGTCCTCGGCCATCACAACCGCATCGCCTTTGCGCTCGGCTCCTACGATCATGCGCAGCCGCTGGTGATCGATCCCACGGTGGACTACGCGACCTATCTCGGCGGCAATGGCGCCGATCGTGCTGAGGGCATCGCCGTCGACTCGTCCGGCAACGCCTATGTCGCAGGCGATACCACCTCAACGAATTTCCCAACAACAACAAACAGCTATCAACCCACGTGCGTGGATTGCAAGGGAGGAATATCGTACGGCGAAGGATTCGTGAGCAAGCTGAGTCCCGATGGATCGACCCTGATCTATTCCACTTATCTCAGTGGCGTGAGCATTTTCGGAGTCGCCGTCGATTCCTCTGGCAGCGCTTATGTCACGGGAGGCGTTCCGGCAATCGTCGAAAGCGGCAGCGGGCTCCCCGGACTACCGGTCGTGAATGCATTCCAGGCAACCAACCACGGCACTATCGAAAACGCATTTGTGACCAAGCTGAGCCCTGATGGCTCGTCCCTTGTCTACTCGACATACTTGGGCGGCGGTTACTCCGACGAGGCTTTCGGCATCACCGTCGATTCCTCGGGCAGTGCCTATGTTACCGGATTGACAAACTCATTTGGCTTTCCTACCGAGAACCCGATCCAGGCCTCCTGCGATGACTGCGGCTACTCCACGGGCGTTCTTTCTGACGGGGACGCGTTTGTGACCAAGTTCAGTCCCGACGGCTCGTCCCTGATGTACTCCACCTACCTGGGTGGAAGTGAGGCCGATTGGGGCCAGGCCATCGCCGTGGACTCATCTGGCAGCGCCTATGTGACGGGCCTGACTCAATCCACCGACTTTCCCACGTCCAACCCGTTTCAGGCGGCCAATGCATCGATCCTGCTTACCACAACCGGCGCCAATGCCTTTGTCGCGAAGCTCAATCCAAGCGGCTCGGCCCTTGTCTATTCCACCTATCTGGGCGGCGCCGATGAAGATTATGGCGCCGGCATCGCGGTCGACTCCAATGGCAGCGCCTATGTGACGGGGTTCGCTCAATCGCATAACTTTCCTACCTTGAATCCCTACCAGGCGACGATGCTCGGCGACAATGACGCCTTTGTGACCAAGTTCAATGCGGACGGCTCGTCCCTGGTTTATTCCACATATCTGGGGGGGCAAAGCGCCACCCAGGGCAGTTCCATCGCCGTCGACTCGTTCGGCAATGCCTACGTGACAGGATCTACGACATCCAACTACTTTCCCATCGTTGACGCTACGCAGCCGAATTGCACAAGCTGCTCCAGTTACACTTCCGCGTTTCTTTCGCAGTTCAATGCCACCGGTTCCTCATTGCTCTTTTCCACTTACCTGGGATGGAGCAATACGAACACGGCCTACGGTCTTGCCCTTGATCCCACCGGAAACGCTTATGTAGCTGGACTGACCAAGTCCACTGACTTTCCCACCGTGGCACCGTTCCAGACAACGAACAATGGCACCGGTGGCAATGCGTTTGTCGCAAAATACTCATTTCCCCCTGTTACCGCACTCACAATTTCTCCAACCACCATTACGTCCGGCGCAGTCAACGTCGCTTATTCTCCAGTTACGTTTGCAGCGACAGGAACCACAGGAACAGTGACCTTCGCTGTGTCCGCCGGTCCATTGCCGCGAGGGATGACCCTGACATCTGCCGGTGTGCTTTCCGGAACTCCAACTCAGGGTGGTACGTTTTCGTTCACTTTGACGGCGGCAGACTCGGCTGGCGACAGCGGCAGCCAGAACTATTCGCTCCAAATCGCATGCCCCACCATCACTGTCACGCCGACTACGTTGCCGACGGACACTTCAGGTACTGCATTCTCACCCGTCACCTTCACCGAATCCGGCGGAATAGGGGTAGCCACATTTACGGAATCGGGCGCCTTGCCCACGGGCATGACCTTCGCAGCGGCGGTCCTCAGCGGAACCCCGACGCAGGCGGGAAGCTTTCCTCTTCAGATCACGGCAACCGACTCTGCCAGTTGCACGGGAACGACCAGCGACACACTCACGATTGACGCCGTGGGCGGACCGCCAGTAATGGTTCCGGATAACGAGACCATCACCGTGTCGGATACCGAGTCTTCAGCCGCTACGGTCCCGGACAACGAGATCGTCACTGTGACAGATGCCGAACCTTCAACCCCCATGGTTTCGGACACCGAGACTGTCAGCGTGGCGGACACCCTGCCCTACGCACCAATTACGATCGTTCCAAGCCCGTCTTCTTTCAACACCAACTCTGGTGCGGGGACGCCAGGCGTGATTTATGGGCCAGTGACATTCACAGCTAGCGGTGGGTCGGGCACACTTACGCTGGCTGAATCTGGCGGACTACCACCCGGGCTGACATTCGGTAGTGGCGTACTTTCTGGCACGCTCTCTTTGTCTTCCGCGGGTACATACAGCTTTTTAGTTTCCGCTAGCGACGTTTACGGAGATCAAACCACCGAGCAAGGATACACGCTCACCATTGCCGCGCCGGTTCCCACGCTGAAGATCAGCGCGGACCCGGACTCCTTGACCATCGCTCAAGGCAAGACGGGAGAGACCATGCTTGACTTCGTGCCGTCCGGTGGCTACGCCGGTACGCTTGCCCTGAGCTGCTCCGGCCTTCCTGCCAACTCGCTCTGCTCGTTCACCCAGAACGGCCAATCAGTCAATTCAGTAACTCTAAATGGAAACAATCAACAGGCAAGCGTGGTGCTGACGATTGAGACGGACGTGAACAGTCAACAGGCCGGAATGAGAGTCGTTCCATCACCACTGCCGCCGCCCGCGATCTTGCCTGCAGTTGCGATGTGGTTCTCTTCGAGCCTGCTCGGCTTAGCCTCCTTCCGCCGCAAGCGAAAGATGGCGCGGAAGAACCAACAATGGCTCAGTCTGTTGTTGCTGTCGCTACTCATCAGCGCTGCGACAGTCGGTCTGGCCGGCTGCGGAGGAGTGTCCAGCTTCGGTGCCGATGTCACTCCCGTTGGAACATCCACCGTAAAGATTACCGCGAGCCCGGGATCGGGAGCCGCGCAGACATTGAGCCTTAGCGTCACGATCACTCAGTAGAAGTCTGCCGCGGCGATCTTAAGGGCCAGCAATATAAAACGCCGAAGTTACCGGCAGGAAGTCTGGCATCATGCCAAATCGCCAAGGTACTCAGAGGCGAAGCGCATTCCACATGGACGAATAGTCCGCCTCTCGGACTACATTTACAGGTGATAAGATGGCGGCCCCATTCGAATCCTGGGCACCCTACGTTGCGGTAATGAGGCGGCCTGGTATCGCTACGTCAAGCGCTTCCTACGACCGATCGGCATACGAGACGGCAGATCTAGTACATGAACTGATAGCACAGAAGCTTGATGTTCCGGTACTAGCGATCGCAGGTGAAAAAGGAATTGGAGCGCAGGCTGATCTTTTCCAAACGGTCCTGACGAACCGCGCCGGGCACCGGGAATTGATCAGCAAACGATGCAAGTGATAGGTGATTGAAAACTAGCCAAACGCAAGCCGTTTTAACCTCTGCCGTTTCAAGGCAACGATCGCGATATTCGGCGTGAGTGAATTCGGATTTCAGCAGACACGTGGGTTCCGAGCGCTCAAGGTATGGATGGCGCTCTGCTTCCACGGCCTGGCAGGATACCGCGCGGCTATCGAAAAGGACCTGATGCTTGCCGGGTATCTGGCGTCGCTGCTGAGGAGTGACGGCAATTTTGAACTCTTTGAGCCGCAATCATTAAGCATCGTATGTTTTCGCTTTTCGCCTCCAAACCCAACCGGCGATGCTCAGCCTCTTGAGTCGCTCAATAGGGAAATTCTGGAAATTATCCAACTTAGCGGTGTGGCATTTCTTTCGAGCACAGTTATTAACGATAACTTCTGGCTGCGGGCGTGCATCGTGAATCCCCGCGCTACCAAAGCCGACATCCAGATTCTGTATGAGACGCTGCGGCTAACGTCATCCCTGGTGCTGGACAGGTCGCGACGAGTTATGCCGGGGTGAATGGCGTTCTATCCTATCAATCACTAAATTGCTTGCGGGAGTGGCCGGGGCAACTCGAGGCGTTTGTCCCTTCGAGAAACGGCATGGCAAGGGAACTCGGAAGATCCATTGCTTCCGGTCGCACGGCCGAGGCGCATGAGCGGGGGCCAGGATGGGTCCTCAAGCTGTTTCGAGAAGAGATAGACTTGGCGGTCGTGCGGCGTGAACACGGCATTGCCGCCGCTGTTTTCGAG
>Ga0187847_10003772_pt1 | contig 11404 bp, 6 predicted proteins | sample June2016WEW_4_10_FD_132458 | JGI IMG/M metagenome (GOLD analysis project Ga0187847, IMG submission 132458) | Peatland microbial communities from SPRUCE experiment site at the Marcell Experimental Forest, Minnesota, USA - June2016WEW_4_10 | ecosystem: Environmental > Terrestrial > Soil > Wetlands...
CAGTATGGAAAAGAAATCCTGCTGGATTTGGCTGCACGACTGACAGGCGAGTTCGGTAATGGCTTTTCCAGAAGCAATCTTGAATATATGCGCCGCTTTTTTCTTGCCTATCCGGGGCGCGTTGCGCCAATTTTCCAAACAGCGTCTGGACAATTCCCAGCTTTCCCAATTTCCCAGACAGTGTCTGGGATTTCTGCGCATACCCCAATTCCCCAGACACTGTCTGGTGAATTGCAGGCCTCGGCAAAGACCGCAAATAAGCCATTTGCTTTGAGCTGGTCGCACTACGTCTTCCTGATCGGACTCAAGCCTGAAGAGCGCGACTTCTACGAGATTGAAGCTGCCCAGCAGGGATGGACTCTGCGCGAACTCAAGCGCCAATTCGATGCCGGTCTCTATGAGCGGCTGGCTCTCAGCCGCGATAAGCAGGCGATCCGCGATCTGGCGCGGCACGGGCAGCACGTCGCCAAGCCGCAAGATCTGCTCAAAGACCCCTATGTTCTGGAGTTTCTCGGCATTGAGGGAAAAGCCCACTACTCTGAGTCCGATCTGGAGTCGGCCATCGTCACCCATATTGAAAAGTTCCTGCTCGAACTGGGGAAAGGTTTCCTCTTCGAGTCCCGGCAGAAGCGGTTCACCTTCGACGAAGAGCATTTCTTCGTCGATCTTGTTTTCTATAACCGGCTGCTGCGATCCTACGTGCTCATCGACCTCAAAATTGGCAAGCTCACGCATCAGGACCTCGGCCAGATGCAAATGTATGTCAACTACTTTGACCGCCACGTCAGAACCGAGGCGGAGAACCACACCATCGGCATCGTGCTCTGCAAGAAAAAGAACTCCGCCCTGGTCGAGATCACTCTTCCCAAAGACGCCAACATTCATGCCCGCGAATACCAGCTTTACCTGCCAAGCAAAGAAGAACTGCAACAAAAACTTGTGGAATGGACAAGAGAGCAGGGCGGAGAGGAAGAATGAGGTATGGAAGAATTGTTCTCGCGCTGCCTGTTGTTCCATCCCGCCGCCGTTTCAAAGGGAAGCTCAAGGGGGGCAAATTGCCCCCTCCCCTGTGAAGGCTTCGGCCAGAGGGGTATCCCATCCTGCGGGAGGTTTTCTCCGCCGCCGCGCGACGGTTGGCATTTTCTGACATTTCGCGAGAGTTGATACATGGGCATCAAGAACACCTCAGGCGTGGGGTGGCGTGGTTTGGCAAGAATGTAACCTTGCCGCTGTAGCTGACGCCGAGGAACCCTATTCATTCTTCACCTGCAAAATCACCTGTTAAATGTCCGTCTTCGGCGTATTTCCGCGTGGTTTGGCAGTCTCCAGCGGCCTGTAAGATGTTGAAAGTACAATGTATAGAAGCCTTGACACGGAAGAGGTCGCTGGTTCGAATCCAGTCGTGCCTACCATTTAAGTGCTTTGTATACATAAGTTTAGATCGATTGATTTTGTCAATATTTCACCCGCCGTATCCGATTTTCAGGGTTTCCAGCGTATCGTGGGATGAGCTGAGCGGTAGTTCGCGAGTTCATTCACATGCTCAAAGGTATAAAGCACTTGTTGAGTATCTCGATATGTTATTGAAGTAAAATCACTTATATCGAACAATCTCAGGGTAACCGGCGTACTTCAATCTTCTGTCGAATCGGCTATTCAAATTTGGCTCCGGAAGAGGTCATTTTCCACATTCTCCTATTTCACCTCAGCAGATCACTGAAATCGAGTCATCCTGGAAGCTTCCTCGCGGTGGTAGCAATTCGGAACTCGAGCCACTTGCGTAATCTGAAAACAATCTTGGAGAAGGGAACAGTGTTCTGTCAACATGGATGAGGCAACGTCTGGACGGAGTCAAAGCTTTGTTGATAACGATTCCTTCTTGCCGTATTTCTTCTTGCCGTGCTTCGAAGAGCCCTCAACGCTTTCGCAGGACGTTTCGTCTGCTCACAGGATTGGGCCAAAGAGGAGAAGGCCGGCAAGAGATTCCGCTGCGGCCGTCACCTGCAATGGCAAGGCGGGTATCAGTCTTCCCCGTAGCGGTATAGCGCGAATCACCGGCGAGAGAGCCGAGGTAATCATTAAGATCCCGGATTTCAGGCCATCAGGAGTGGCTGAAGTTCCTCCGCGCCATCGATGACGTCGTTCCCCGGAGCCAATGTATCCAGATCGCCGTCGGTCATCTTCTTGTGCGGAAGGCGATTTCTATTAGCTTACGCAAACTGAAGGCCAGCGCGTTGCCGCCAGCATCCCCTAACCACCGCAGGCGGTCACGAGTCACCGAACCTTAAACTCTCGCATCTGAACGTACCTTGGAGAAGAAGGCCTTTTCCGTCGCCGCGCAGAGACCCGTTCCCCTCATAATCCTCCCCTATCATCCGCTAACATAACCGTCCTGTTCCTCGCGCCCAGCGGCCACTATTGCGGTAGCCTTGGCAGTTTTATTGTTGCTGGCAGTGGCGATTCGCGTGGCGGAGTTGTGGTAGACTTCCGTTGTCTTTCCCATCAGACAATCTCCCGGTGCCTGCGATCCCTGCGGGCATCCCCCACTTGGTACGGGCCACTGCTTATTAACCGAGTAACCGATGGCAGCGAGCCCGTTCAGCGTGTTTCAGGAGCGAACAGCCATGATCTCGATGCCCTCCCAGGTACTGCCGGCGATTTCTGCCGATGCCTTTCGTCGTGCTAGCAGCCGTTTGCAAAAATGGAGCCGGACTACCCGGTCATGCTCGGCGCGGGCGGCGCTTTGCTGCTTGGTTGCTTTCCTGTTGTTTACGATCCCAGGTTTGGCCCAACAGCAATTACTGACGCGCCATGTGCGTGAGGCAGTCCGGAACGGGTCGGCTAAGTTGGTCAGGCGCCTTCCCGCCAGCCAGAACATGCGCCTTGTTTTCACCCTGCCGCTCCGCAATCGCGCAGAGTTGGACAGTTTCGTTCAGGAAGTTTCCAACCCTGCCAGTTCGTCCTACCGGCACTATCTCACTGTGGACAAATTTACGGAGGAGTACGGACCTAGCCAACAGGATTACGACGCGGTCGTCAATTTTGCGAAATCAAGCGGCCTCACCGTGGTCAGCACCTCGCGCAACCGCCTCGACGTTTATTTGGAAGGTCCGGTTGCAGACATCGAGAAGGCTCTCCATGTGACCATGAGTTCCTATCGACATCCAACCGAAAACCGCGAGTTCTATTCTCTAGACAGGGAGCCGACTTTAGACCTAGCCGTTAAACTCTGGCACATCTCGGGGCTCGACAACTACTCGATCCCGCATCCGGCAATGACAAAAAGACCTGCCACGCAATCGAACGCCAGTCCCGCCGATTCTTTCACTCCCACTGGATCCGGCCCTTCCGGCTATTTCTTAGGCAGCGATATGCGCGCCACCTACTACGGCGGAACGACTCTCACCGGCGCTGGTCAATCGGTCGGCTTGTTTGCCCTCAACAACGGTGTCAATTTGGACGACCTTACTGCCTACTTCAATAGTGTTGGCCAAACCAATAGTGTGCCTATCACACAGGTTTCGGCGGACGGAACTCAAACCGACTGCTCCTATGATGCCTCAACCGGTATATGTGACGATACGGAGCAGGTTCTGGATATAACGCAGGCAATAGGCATGGCGCCAGGCCTTTCCGGTGCGGTGATGTACGTTGGTTCTTCCGATGCTTCTGTTTTCAATGCAATGGCCACAGCCAGCCCGCTCAACGCGCAATTGAGCTGTTCATGGCTTTGGTGGCCGTCAGACCCCAGCGCGGACGATCCATACTTCGAGGAGTTTGCGGCGCAAGGCCAGACCCTATTCGTTGCAGCTGGAGACGATGGCGCGTGGTTTCCATGGGGCACCTACTTTGAGACCGTTTTCCCGTCGGAAGATCCTTACGTTACATCCGTTGGTGGAACCGACTTGGAAACAAGTTCGGCCGGCGGACCCTGGGCCTCCGAGACCGTATGGTCCGACACCGGCGGCGGAATCTCGCCGGATGAGTTCGCGATGCCTTACTGGCAGGCAGCAGCGGCCAGCGGCTGCGTCGATTGCTCAACGACCTATCGAAACGGTCCGGATGTCGCGGCTAATGCGAATACTTCGTTCTACGTTTGCGCAGACCAGTTAGGTTGTCTGGCCGGCTACGGTGGGACTAGTTTTGCAACTCCGATGTGGGCCGGCTTCATGGCGCTGGTGAATCAGCAGTCGGTTGCTAACGACGGCTCGACAGTCGGTCTCGTCAATCCTGCCCTCTATGAGATCGGCAATGGGACGAGTTATAACGCAGATTTTCACGATATCAAGAGCGGCAACAACAATTGCTACGGCGTTACCCCCGGCTGTAATTCTGTACTCTGGTATAACGCTGCAACGGGCTACGACCTGGTGAGCGGATTGGGCAGCCCCAATGGGTCCGCGCTGATCGACGCATTGGCGCCTCCACCGACCGCTCCCGGTTTTACTTTTTCCGTCTCTACTACTTCCTTGTCTCTGTCGCCCGGCAACAACGGAGCTGCCACGGTCACCACGTCAACTCTAAATGGCTTTACTTCGGCAATTACCTTGTCTGCGAGCGGTCAACCTGCAGGCGTCACGGTGACTTTCAGTCCCACACCCATTGCAGCGCCAGGCTCCGGAACTTCTGCGATGACCGTTTCTGTAACCTCGAACGCCGATGCAGGCACTTACCCGATTACGGTCATAGGCACAGGAGGCGGCATCATTCATTCGGCGACGGTTTTGTTGACCGTGACCGGTCCCGGTTTCACAATCTCGAATTCGATCACCACTGGAGCCATATCGCAGGGTGGTAACGGCTTCATCTTTACCCCTAATATCACGACCGTCACATTCGGCGGCTTCGACTCGGCGATTGCTCTGTCCGCAAGCGGCATGCCGGCCGGTGTTACGCCGAGTTTCACCATCTCGTCCTTCCCCGCGCCGGGCAACGGAACATCAAGTATGTCTTTTAGCGTTGCTCCAAACGCTGCTCCTGGGACTTACCCGATTACGGTAATCGGCACTGGCGGAGGGATTACGCATACGACCACGTTCTTTCTGGTCATCGAAGGTCTTGATATCTATGCCTCCAGTTCACCCAATATTCTTACCGTCACTCAAGGTTCCTCTGCCACATCCATCATTACTGTGATGCCCGTGAATGGATTCACCGGGGCCGTGCCTCTTTCCGCTTCGGGCCTGCCGGACGGGGTAACCGCATCATTCAATCCAAATCCTCTGATCGGCGGGGGCGGAAACAGCGTGCTGACGCTGACAGCCAGCGGTACAGCAACGATCAGCACGACTGCGGTTGTCATAACGGCGGCAGCTCCTTATCCGCCTGGGGTGACACCGATTATTCTGCTCAATGTCGTTTCGCCTTCTGCCCCGAACTTCACTATCTCTGCGGCGCCTGCTTCTGTCTCTGTAGCACAGGCCAACGCTACCTCCGAAACAATTACAACTGCGGGAATCAACGGCTTCGACGCGCCAATTTCGTTTTCCGCGAGCGGTCAGTATTACGCGAACGGGGATCCAATCGGCATCAATGTAGGCTTTAGTCCCGCATCCATTGCCGCGCCGGGCTCCGGTGCCACTACGGTCACATTTTCCGCGGGCCTTATTGTTGCGCCCGGAACCTATCCCATCACGATCACTGGTACGGGAGGAGGAATCGCGCAATCCACCACGGTCGTGGTCACTGTGCTCCCGCAACCGCCCAGCTTTTCCATTTTTCCCGGAGCCACCCCCATCACCATTGCGCAGGGTGCTACGGGCTCCACCACGATTTCTTCAGTGATCGGAGGCGGCTTCGACACGGACGTGGTTCTCTCTGCAAGTGGCCAGCCCGGTGGTGTCACCGTGAGCTTCACCCCCTCCTCGATTCCTGCACCGGGGTCCGGTTCATCCGTGATGGCTGTTGCTGTTGCCTCCAATGTCGTTCCGGGCACATACCCGATCACGGTAACCGGCACAGGCGGAGGCATCACCTATTCGACAACTGTTGCGTTGGAAGTCATCCAGCTCAGCAACTTTGGCACAGTAAATGTTGGGACCACGAGTTCTCCAGTTCCGGTATTTCTCACCTTTGGCGCGACTGGTACGCTTGGCTCGACATCCGTCCTAACCCAGGGAGCAACCGGGCTTGATTTCGCAGATGCCGGCACGGGAAGTTGCATGGCCAATACCGTTTACACTGGCGGTCAAACCTGCACTGTGAAAGTGGCCTTCACGCCCGGATTCTCTGGAACCCGTTATGGTGCGGTGGTGCTCAGGGATAGCAACGGAATGGTGCTTGCCACCGGCTATCTGCAAGGCACGGGAGTCGGACCGCAGGCCAACTTCCTGCCGGGCACCGAGAGTGTGCTTCCCATCAGCGGCCCGATCATTCCTCTCGGAATGGCGGTGGACGGAACTGGCAATCTCTATATAGCTGAAATACAAGACAACGTGATCTTGAAAGAGACATTGTCAGGAGGAACCTACACCACGAGCATCATCCCGACCAGTCAGTTGTCGGATCCTCATGGGGTTGCGGTGGATGGTGCTGAGAACATCTATATCGCCGATAGCAGCAATTACCGAATTCTGAAGGAGGCGCCATCGGCAAGCGGCTACGTAGAGAGTGTGGTGGCTAGCCTTTCATCGGACGGATCGGTCTTCCCGATGGCCGTAGCTGTGGACGGAATGGGAAGTGTCTATATCTCTAGCTCATCTGGCACCCTTTACGTGGAGTCGCTCATTGCCGGCAGTTACGTCGAGAGCACAATCAGCACGGGCACACCCTCACTGGCCGGCGTCGCTGTGGATGGGGCGGGAAATGTCTATGTTGTTGACGATGTGAATATCCAGATACTGAAAGAGACGCCGTTCGCCGGCAGTTATGTCCAAAGCACATTGCCCACCACCGGCTTAATTAATCCGGTGGGTATAGCCGTCGATCCGAGAGGCATCATCTATATATCCGATGACGGAACCAATACGGTGTTCATTGAGACGCCAGCTAGTGGCGGTTATTCCCAGAGCACTCTGTCCACCAGCCCGCTCAACTGGCCATCCGGGATCACGGTAGACGGAGCCGGAAACATCTATGTGAGCGATTCCGGTAATTCCAGAGTGTTGAAGGAAGACCTAGCGGATCCGCTGAGCCTGACATTCGCCGGCACGGCTGTCGGCTCAACCAGCCCTGACAGCCCGCAGACGGTGACGGTCGAGAACGTCGGCAATGCCGCGCTTAGCTTTCCGGCTGCGTCGACCGGCAACAACCCAAGCATCGCAGTGAACTTCACACTCAACAGCAGCGGGGTCGCGGCTTGCCCGCAAATTAGCGCCGGCTCCTCGACGACCGGCACGCTGGCCGCTGGCGCATCCTGCATGTTGCCCATCAGTTTCACGCCAACTGCGTTGGGCGCACTCAGCGGATCACTGGTGCTCACGGATAACAACCTGAATAACGCCGCGCCGGGCTACGCGGTGCAAACCATCGCGTTGAGCGGCACGGGCACTCAGATAACGCCAACCATCACGTGGGCAACGCCGACAGCCATCATTTATGGCACGCCGCTGAGCCGGAGGCAGTTGGACGCCACTTCGACGGTAGCCGGAACCTTCGCCTATTCACCCGCGGCCGGAACGGTGCTGACCGCCGGACAGCAGACGCTGACCGTGACCTTCACACCAACCAATACCTCCGATTACACGACAGCCACAGCGACGGTAACAATTATGGTGATCCAGGCGACGCCCACTGTTATCTGGTTCACGCCGAAAGCCATCACTTACGGCACTCCGCTGGGTGCAACTCAGCTGAACGCCACCTCATCCGTGGCCGGAACCTTCACCTATTCACCCGCGGCCCGGACCGTACTGAATGCGGGCACGCAGACACTCACGGCGACCTTCACACCAACCGATACCACCGACTACACGACGGCTACGGCAAGCGTTACGCTGACGGTGAACAAAGCCGCGCTGACCATCACTTGGGCAACGCCTGCTGCAATTCCCTACGGAACGGCCCTGAGTGCGACCCAATTGGATGCCAGCTCGACGGCGACCGGAACCTTCGCCTATTCGCCAGCGGCGGGGACAGCGCTGGGAGTGGGAAACCAAACACTAACCGTAACTCTCACTCCGACCAGTCCCACAAATTACACGACGGCAACGGCAACAGCGACGGTAACGCTGACAGTGAACAAGGTGACGCCGGGAATCACCTGGTCCACGCCAGCGGCAATCACCTACGGCACAGCGCTGAGTGCAACCCAACTGGATGCCAGCTCCTCGACAGCCGGAAACTTTACTTATTCGCCGGCATCTGGAAAGGTGCTGACTGCCGGATCGCAGACGCTGACAGTAACCTTTACGCCAACCAATTCCACGGACTACGCGACTGCCTCAGCAAGCGTCACGCTGATGGTGAACAAGGCCACGCCAACAGTTTCGTGGGCGACGCCTGCGGCAATCACTTACGGGACGGCGCTCAGCGGGACGCAGTTGGATGCGAAGGCAAGCGTGCCGGGCTCGCTTGTTTATAGTCCGGTGGCAGGAACCATCCCGGCGATAGGCACAGACACCCTAGCTGTGACCTTTACACCCACCGACACCACCGATTACGCGACGGCAACCGACAGCGTGCTGTTGAAGGTCAATCCCGCACCGAGCTTCACACTCGGCGCTTCGCCTACCTCACTAAGCGTAGCCCAGGGTGCTTCCGGAAAATCCACCGTCACGGTATCCGGTCAGGACGGATTCGCCGGCAGCGTGACGCTAGCCGCCTCTGGCCTGCCCAGCGGTGTCACTGCGACTTTTGCCACTAACCCAACCACTGGAAGCAGCGTACTGACCCTGACGGCAAGCAGTGCGGCGACGGTCGGATCTGCCACGATCACCGTCAAAGGAACCTCTGGCAGTCTGACCTCCAGCACGACGATTGCTTTGACGATAGGTTGCACACCGACTACTATCACTCCTTACATTTCCATCAACGGAGGCTCAACCTGGACGCAGGAATCTAGCACAACCGTAAGCTCACCCTCCGCGGCTGTAGATCTCGGTCCACAGTCCACCAGCGGCGGATCGTGGAGTTGGACTGGACCCAACGATTACACGTCCACCTCCCGCCAAATCAACAGCATTCCGCTGACTATTGGCACCGACTCGTATGTGGCCGCGTATACCAACACCAGCGGATGCAAGAGCACTGAGACATTTACCATCAGCGTGAAGTAAGCAAACCATTCAAGAGATGATCCCTTCATCCTGCGGCAGAGCCGGCCTCTTGCAGGCCGGCTCTGCAACGCTGGCCGATTCATATTTCGTCGCTGCTGCGGTGGAGTTAGTCCCTCCAATGCGGTAATGGCAATTCTGTTATGCAGGTTTCCAAGGGACCATTCGCATACGGTTTGGAAGAGCAAACGACAGTGTGTTTTAAGCAAGACGCGATACGTTTTGCGATACGTCGTAAGCGTCTTGTGTTCCCACCCTCGACATGCGTTCGTCGCATTGAAACGATGGAGGTATGGAAGTGAGCAAGGTGCGTATGCGGCGATCTGTCGCGGAGAAGCGGCGGATTGTGGAGTTGACGTTTCAACCGGGGCAGAGCGTGGCAAGAGTCGCGCTGGCCGAAGGCGTGAACTCACATCAGGTGTTTCAGTGGCGGAGAGCTTATCGCGTTGGGGAGTTGGTAGAGGCCGGGGAGCGGGCATCATCACTTTTGCCGGTGGTTGTTTCTGCGTCGGGTTCAGCAGGCCTGGTTGAGCGGCAGCAGACTGTCAGCCAAGAAGCTTCCGTTCCATCGGGCGCGATTCATATCGAGTTTCCGGGTCGCGTTGTGATCACTGTAGGGCACGGTGCAGACCGTGCAGCGCTGCAAGCGATTCTGGAGAGCTTGAGCAAGTGATCGAGCTGCGCACAGGCACCCGCATCTGGATCGCGGCAGGCGTGACCGATATGAGGCGCGGGTTTCCGGGGCTGAGTGCGCAGGTGCAGATGATCCTCAAGCAGCAACCATTTTCCGGACACGTCTTTGTTTTTCGCGGGCGCAGGGGCGACACGATCAAGATTTTATGGGCCGATGAAGACGGCCTCTGCTTGTTCGCGAAGTAACTGGCTTCACACTACACCTCTTTCGATTGCATCGGAAGGTTTTGTTCTTTCCCTGATGTGAAGACCGCAGCCCGATCAGAGAGCCGGTCCCATCGACTAGTATGCTTAGCCGGTAAGTGTGACTTTGGCAACTCGTAGAGATACGCGTGCGCGTTGTGGGCGTGTCTGGTGATCAAGCCATGTCCCGCCCAGTGTACAACCGTTGCTTGGTGCACACTGAGGCGAGTAGCCGCCTCTGCTGCCGTCAACATACCGCGGTCGCGAAGCTGGTCGAAGCGAGAGCGCAGCGCGTATGTATGGACGAGATAGGCAACGCGCAACGCGATGAAGCTAGTCTGGCCGCGTCCTGGCCTAGCTGATCCGCCGGGATGAAGCCCCTGCTCGTTGAGGATATTGGCGATCTCGGCATAGATGTGATCGTCTAGAAGTTTGTCGACGAGTTGGACGATCATAGGAGGTGTTTTTATCTGCTGCGCAGAGGATTTGGGGTTCAGTATACCTGAATCGAGACGGCTTTCGCGGTTAAAGGGTCATTGCAAACAACCAGCAATCAGGCTCCTGCGCGAACCGGCTGCGGAGAGGCTTCGACAGGCTTCTTGCGCGGGCGAAGCAGGCGGCGCAGTGGTCTCTCGATGAACCGGTCCACCAGCAATGCGATGCCTATCGCGATCAGGAGCCACGTCGCAAAGCCAGCCAAAGTCTGGTGACGGAATGTTCCGGTCTGCCAGTTGACGATGAAGAAACTACTGATCACCAACGAGTGCAGCAGATAGAAGGGGTAGCTAGCCTCGCCCAGCGCCTCCATCACCCGGCTTTCAAGCGCCCCAAGGCCCGCGGGCTGCAGAGCGATTCCATAAATAATTGCGGCAAAGGCCGGAGCAAGCAAGGCGGTGTGAATCACCAGGTAGGGGATCTGAGGCGACAAGACGATGACCGCGCTGATAGCGCCCAGACCCGCGAGAATCAGTGGCCAAGCCGACTTCTGATTGCGTCCGCTGCCTAAAAAAAGCAGACCGCACGCCATGCCCATCAGGAACTCCGGCAGGCGCACCAGCGGATGGTACTTGATCGCGCCGATCCATGGTCCAACGGTTCTGTCGGTGATCTGAACCGCGCCGTCGGGATGAAAGTGCATATAGGCCAACGTACAGGCAATGCCGAATAACCACCCGGCGGGCACAATCGCCGTCAACTGTTTGCGTGAGAGACGCGTCAGTCTGGGCAGCAGAAAGGGAAAAATGAGGTAGAAGAAGGCCTCGACCGAGAGGCTCCAGTTCGGCATATTCCAGGCCAGAGCGGTCTGCGGAATCCAG
>Ga0187847_10003774_pt1 | contig 11403 bp, 5 predicted proteins | sample June2016WEW_4_10_FD_132458 | JGI IMG/M metagenome (GOLD analysis project Ga0187847, IMG submission 132458) | Peatland microbial communities from SPRUCE experiment site at the Marcell Experimental Forest, Minnesota, USA - June2016WEW_4_10 | ecosystem: Environmental > Terrestrial > Soil > Wetlands...
GAAAATCGATTGTGCTCGATGGCGAGCCCCACACCATCGTCGGCGTCATGCCGCCGGGTTTCCAGCCCGGCATGGATCTGTGGGTGCCGGCCGTTCTGGAGCCAAACAATCACCATATCGCCTTCCGCCAGGTGATTGGCCGGCTGGCGCCGGATGCCACGGTGTCGCGCGCAAAGGCCGAACTGGAGGCGGCGGACGCGCGCGTGACCGAGGAGGAACACGGCCGGCACGGCGAAATGGAGATGGCCATCGTCCCATTGAGGGACAGCCTCGTCGGCAATGCGCGGCCCGCTTTGCTGGTCTTCCTGGGCGCCGTCGGCTGCGTGCTGATGATCGCTTGCGTGAACGTCGCCAACCTGCTGCTCTCCCGCGCGGCTGCGCGCAAGCAGGAGATTGCGATTCGGGCATCGCTGGGGGCCACGCCATGGCGCCTGGCCCGGCAACTAATCACCGAGAGTGTCGTCCTCGGCGTGGTGGGCGGATTGCTGGGCCTGATCGTCGCTCTATGGGGAGTGGAAGCCTTAATCCAACTGGCGCCGGCCGATCGCATCCCGCGCATCGACGAGATCCGGTTCGACGGCTGGGTGCTGGCTTTCAATGTCGGCATTTCCGTGCTCACCAGCCTGCTCTTCGGCTCGGCGCCCGCGTTACAGTTGACGCGCGTCCGGCAGTCGCGCAATTGGAAGGAAGCCGCCGCCCGCGGCAGCGCCCGATCCGGCGCGCTGGGTTCCGTGCTGGTCATGGCTGAAATAGCGCTGGCTCTCATTCTCCTGATCGGCGCTGGTTTATTGGTCCGCAGCTTCGAGAAACTCCGCTCCGTGGATCTTGGATTCCGGCCCGACAACGTGCTGGCGATCAGCATGGAGCTGACCGGCAAGCCATACGAATCCGCCGCGCGGCTCCAGCAGTTTGACAATCGGATTCTGGAACGTATCTCCAGATTGGACGGCGTGACCGCCGCGGGCCTGGTGAACTGGTTGCCGATGTCCAATGCTCTCATCATGGGAGATTTCAAGTTGGGCGATCGACAACTGCCACCGGATGTGGTCGCCGCCAAGCCGGCCGTCAGCCCCGGCTACTTCCGGGCGATGGGCATCGCGCTGCTGCGCGGCCGTTCTTTCGATGCACACGACACCCTGAAATCCGCGCCCGTGGCGATGGTGGATGAGCCGTTTGCGCGGCGCTTCTGGCCCAACCAGAATCCGATCGGCAAGCGCATCAGCTTCGCGGATCACCCTACGCAAGAAGACGATTGGATGACCATAATCGGGGTGACCGGATCGATCCGGCAGGAGAATCCCGCCTCGCGCTATCTGACGGTTTACCAACCGGTTGCCCAGGTGCAGCAGATGTTCTTTCTGCAGGAAGCCAGCTTCGTGGTGCGCTCGCGGGCCAACCCCGCCGCCCTGGCGCCGGCTCTGCGCGCGCAAGTCTGGAGTGTGGACAAGGACCTGCCGATCCGCGCCATCTCCAGCATGCAGGACCTGTTGTACACGTCCACGGCCGAACCGCGCTTTCAGACGCGCGTGCTCACTTCGTTTTCGTCCATCGCCTTTCTGCTGGCCATGGTCGGGATTTACGGGGTGATGGCCTACTCTGTGACGCAGCGCACGCAGGAAATCGGGATTCGCATGGCGATCGGTGCGCAGCAGGTCCAAATCATCCGCATGGTCCTATGGCGCAGCATGGCCCTGGTGGGGGGTGGCGTGGCCATCGGGCTGGCCGGCGCATGGGGCGCCACGCGCGTGTTGAAGGACTTCCTGTTCGAGGTCACACCCTTCGACCCACTCACATTCGCCGCCGTATCTCTGCTGCTGGCGCTGGTGGCGCTGGCAGCCTGCTATATTCCGGCACGGCGCGCCGCCGCCGTCGATCCGCTGGTTGCCTTACGATATGAGTAGATGTCGGAAGAATACGGCAGCACCCGGCCCAAGGCCCTGAAGATCAACCTGGACGGCCGCAAGTACGGCACCTTCGCCGAAATCGGCGCCGGCCAGGAAGTGGTGCGCTGGTTCTTTCACGCCGGTAAAGCCGCCGGCACCATCGCCAAGACCGTTTCCGCTTACGACATGGCCATCAGCGACGGGATCTACGGCCCCACGGCGCACTACGTCAGCCGCCAGCGTTTGGAAGCCATGCTGGACCACGAGTTCAATCGCCTGGTGGATCGGCTGGATGCCACCCGCGGCGAGCGCACTTCCTTCTTTGCTTTTGCGGACACCTCCGCGACACAAACCCACTCCAAGCGTCCCGCCGGACATAGCTGGCTGGGCGTACGTTTCCAGGCCGGGCCGCGGGCCGCACCGTCCGAGATCATCCTGCACGCGCAGATGCTGGATCCGGTGACCGTGGCACAGCAGGAGGCGCTGGGCGTGGCCGGTGTGAACCTTATCTATGGCGCGTTCTACTCGGCGGACGATCCGACCCACCTGATCGCCTCGCTGATGGACGATTTGAGCCGGCGCCGCATCGAAATCGACATGATCAAGTTTTCGGGGCCGGCATTCGCCAAGTTGGACAACCGCCTGATGAGCCTACAACTGGTCGAGCAGGGGCTTACCGATGCGGTCATGTTCACCGCCGATGGCGAGGTCGTGCAACCCGCCGAGGTGCTTTACAACAAACCGGTGATCGTCGAGCGCGGCAGTTTCCGGCCGGTAACCAATGTCACTCTGGCGATGCTGGATCGGGCTATGCGCCAGCTTCAGCAGGACTACCTGCCCTCCCAGGACGTGGCGGCCATCATGGAGATGACGTTGAATAACCTGATGTGCGACGAAGCTATCGATCATGGGGATTTCCTGGCGCGCGTCGATATTTTGGCCGCGCTGGGGAAGATAGTCATGGTCTCGAATTACACCCGGTTCGACAAAGTGACCAGCTACTTGCGCCACTTCACTCAGAACTGGATCGGCATGGCCATGGGCGTGCCAACGTTGCGCGAGGTGTTCGACGAGAAGTATTACGCGGAACTGGAGGGCGGCATTCTGGAGGGTCTGGGCAGACTCTTCCAGGGGCTCGTCAAGCTATTCATCTATCCGACCAGGGAAACCGACGCCGGAGATCTGACCACTTCGGATCAAATGGAAGTCAGGCCCGCATTAAGCCATTTGTACCGGCACTTGGTGGAGAACGGTTCCATCGTATCCATCCGGGATTTCGACGCCGGCGAATTGCACGTCACGCCGGGCGGCGTGTTGGCAGGCATTCAATCGGGCGACCCAGCCTGGGAGAAACTGGTGCCTCCACAAGCCGCCGAGGTCATCAAACAAAAGGCCCTGTTCGAATATCGCGCGGCCGCGGGCTAAGAGCCCAGGTCGCCAGCCTGGAAATACCGGATCGACGGGATGTCCCGCCGCCCCGCTCCCGCTTTAACTTGTATATAGGAAATTTTTCCTGGAGGAAATACCAAGTGAACAAGCTACTATGCGCCACGGTTGCTGCCGCCTGCGTGATTGCCGCGGGCTGCGCGAAGAAAGTGGCGGTGAAACCAGCGCCCCCGCCCGCCGTGCAACAGGCCAATGCCACTCCTGCCAATAAACCCGTCATCTCGCTATTTGCGGCTTCGCCCGGATCCATCGACAAAGGCGGCCAGACGACTCTGCGCTGGGCCGTGGAATACGCCAGCAACGTGCAGATCTCGCCGGCCTTAGGTGTCGTGCAGGAGTCCGGCAGCCGGGCGGTCTTTCCCGCCTCCGATACGGTTTATACGTTGACCGCTACCGGACCCGGTGGGACGGCCTCGGCCACGGCCAGCGTCAACCTGCTGGTGCGCAGCGCGTCCAGAATGCCGGATCAGGCGACTAAGAACCAGATACAGGAGCTGCTGAACCGTATTCAGGATGCCTACTTCGACTACGACAAGCACACCATCCGTCCGGACGCGCAGGCTGCGCTGGCGGCGGACGCCAAAACCCTGGGCGAGATCCTGAAGCAGTATCCGGATTATAAGCTCACCGTGCAGGGATATTGCGACGAGCGCGGATCGGAAGAGTACAACCTCGCGCTGGGCGATAAGCGCGCCAATCAGGCCAAGGAGTATCTGGCCTCGCTGGGGGTGCCTGGCGATCAACTGAAGACCATCAGCTACGGCAAAGAGAAGCAGATCTGCAGTGAGCACGACGAAGCCTGCTGGCAGAAGAACCGCCGCGCTCACATCACTCAGGAGCAGTAAGAAGCAGTAAGAAGTAAGGCTGGTATGCGCGCCTTCGCGGAGTAAGATAGTTGGAGATGAGTTTCGCGAAGGCGCAGCCAGCCGTTGTCCAGGATCGGGGCCATGCCCTTCCGCCGGGGCCGCGCGGCATTTCGCTCCTATGGCGCCTGCCGCGCGCCGCGAACGGGTGGCTCGATTTCCTGACCTGGTGCCAGCGGCAGTATGGCAACGTGGTCTTTTTCCGGTTCCTTACGGCGCCGGCCTGCCTGATCAACGATCCCGCCGGGATCGAGTGCGTGCTGGTCGCCAATCACCAGAACTTCACCAAATCCATGGATTATCGCGCCCTTTCGCGCGTGCTGGGCCAGGGGTTGCTGACCAGCGAGGGTGAGTTCTGGAAGCGCCAACGCCGTCTGGTGCAACCCGCCTTCTTCCGCGACCGCATCCTCTCCTATGGCGGTTTGATGACCTCGTACACCGCCAGAATGCTGGAAACGTGGCGGGACGGCGAGGTGCGCGACGTACACCACGACATGATGCGGGTGACGCTCGAAATCGCCGCCCGCAGTCTGTTCAACGTGGAGATTCAGGGTGACGCGGGAACCATCGGCAGCGCCTTGACCGTGGTCATGAACGAAATGCCGAAGCTGGCCGGTTTCGCTTTTCTGCCGGATTGGGTGCCGGTGCCCGGTTTGGGTCCATTCCGGCGGGCGTTGGCTGACTTGGATCGCATCGTGTACGGAATCATCCGCGGCCGGCGCGAGACCGGTGAGCATCCCGGCGATCTGCTGGATATGCTGCTCGACGCGCGCGATGAAAATGGCGAGGGGATGTCCGACCTGCAGCTTCGCGACGAGGTGATGACGCTGCTGCTGGCCGGCCACGAGACCACCGCCAACACGTTGTCCTGGGCCCTTTATCTGCTGGCGCAGAATCCTGAGAGCCAGGCGCGGCTGGCGGCCGAGCTGCACGACGTGCTCGGTGGCCGGGTAGCCGACGCGGCGGGACTGCAACGCCTGCCATACACCCAGATGGTCCTTATGGAAGCCCAGCGGCTGTATCCGCCGGCTTGGGCCATCGGACGCAAAGCCCTGGTGGATTTCGAAGTCTCCGGATACCGCGTCCCCGCCGGGACGAATGTGATCGTCTCGCAATGGGTCTTGCACCGCGACCCGCAAATTTATCCCGACCCGGAGCGCTTCAATCCGGAGCGCTGGCGAGAGGAAGTTGCCGGACGGCGCAGCCTGCCCAAGTTCGCGTACTTGCCCTTCGGGGCCGGGCCGCGGGTCTGCGTTGGGGCGAGCCTCGCGCTGACGGAGTCGGCGTTGGTGCTGGCCACCCTCATACAGCATTTCCGGTTCTCACTGGCTTCCGCGGAACCGGTGAAGGCTTTTCCGTCGGTAACCTTGCGCCCGAGGCGGGGTGTACACCTGCGTGTCAGTGGGGCAGGCCAGTGAGTCAGTTTGGAGGGCGGGCAATTCTGCCCGCAGCCGGCTTTCAGCCGGCTCTGGCCGCCTAACTAACCTAAAAGGCGGCTGCGGCCAGGATTGGCCGCCCTCCAAAACGGGTCTTGCGCTAAGGGGTGGTATTGGTCAGGATCGAGATCGTATTCGAAAACTGATTTGCCACGACCAGGTCGGGCAGAGTACCGGTGAGGTTCACCTGCATGATCCCGTAAGAACCGCTGCCGGCTACAAAGTAAGTAGGCGCTTGAAAAGTGCCGTTCCCATTGCCGGCCAGGATAGTGACCGTAGACGTAAAGCCGGTGACCGCCAGATCCAGGTTGCCGTCTCCGTTAAAGTCGGCCGCGGTGATTCCGATCGGGCTGATCGCCGTCGGAAGTTTGGCGGCAGTGCGAAAGGTGCCATCGCCCTTGCCAAACAGGATGTCCACGTGGTCGCCGTCATTGACGGCGGCCGCCAGGTCCGGAATGTGATCGTTATTGAAGTCGCCGATCACCACCGAAAAGACGTTCGTACCGGCGTTGTAGTCGACCGCCGCCGCAAACGTTCCATTGCCATTGCCCAGCAGAACGGATATGACGCCCGCAGTGGAGTCGGCTACCGCCAGATCCCAATTTCCGTCGCCGTTAAGGTCCGCCGTGGCCACCGAGACCGGGCCTTGATTCACCGCCACGCTGGTGGCCGTCTGAAACGTGCCGTCGCCGTTGCCGAGTAAGATCGAGACGGTGTTGGATTCCTGGTTAGCCACTGCCAGATCCTGGTTTCCGTCATTATTGAAGTCCTGAACCACCAAAGAAATCGGACCTGCGCCGACGCTATAGTTCACCGCCGGCTGGAATGTCCCATCGCCATTCCCCAACAGGATGGATACGCTATTGGACCCGTTGTTCGCTACCGCCAGATCGGGATTCCCGTCGTTATTGAAATCGCCTACGGCGACGGCCTCGGGAGTCAGTCCGGCGGGGAAGCTCACCGCTTTCTGAAAAGTTCCGTCGCCCTTACCCAGCAGGACCGAGACGGCATTGGAAGTCATATCCGCGACGGCCACATCCTGATTTCCATCGTGATTGAAATCGCCCGATGCCACGCCGGTCGAACCCGTGCCGGCGCCCGCAATCTTACTTCCGGCGAAGCCTCCCTTCCCCACGCCCAGCAGAACGGTAATCATACTGGAGTTATTGCTGGCCACCACCAGATCGCTCTTCTTATCTCCATTTACATCGCCCACCGCTACCGCCTGCGGAGAACTGGCCACCTGATAGTTCACGGCGGTCTTGAAAGTGCCGTCGCCATTGCCCAACAGGACCGAGATGCTATCTGAGCTGGCATTGGACGCCACCAGGTCCTCATTCCCGTCGTGATTGACATCGGCCGCTGTGACCGAACGCGCGAAAGAACCCACCGCAAATTCCTTCGACGTTTGCAAGGTACCGTCGCCGTTCCCAAGATAAACCGCCACTAAGCCGTGCGGGTAACTACAGGCCACCGCCAGGTCCAGCTTGCCATCGTTATTGAAGTCGGCTTCGGTTACCGAGACAGGCGCGTTGGGGGTGCGGTACAGGACCGGGGCCGCGAAGCTTCCGTTTCCATTGCCGAGCAGCACCGCGAGGGTATTCAGCCCGTAGGTGACAGCCAGATCCACTTTGCCATCGCCGTTCAGGTCCATGGCTACGACCGATGCGGACTGTGTGCCTCCGAGTGCCTGATTGGTCGCATTCTGGAATGTTCCGTTCCCGTTGCCGAGAAGAATGGAGATGGTGCTGGAGGAGTAAGCCACCACCGCCAGATCTAACTTCTTGTCTCCGTTGAAATCGCCCACCGCCAGGGCAATCGGATTCACTCCCACGTTGTAGTCGACCGCCGCCTGGAAAGTGCCGTCGCCGTTGCCCAAGAGAACCGAAACATTGCTGGAGGCGTAGTTGACCACCACCAGGTCCATATTGCCGTCCCTGTTGAAGTCCCGCACAGCTACATAGCGGGGACTTTGGCCCGTGGGGTAGTTGACCGGCGCCTGGAAAGTGCCGTCCCCGTTGCCCAACATGATGGAAACCGCATTGGCGCCGCTGGCGGGCACCACCGCGTCCAGGTGACCGTCTTTGTTGACGTCGGCCAAAACCACATCACTCGCTACGGCGGCGGTGAGGAATGCCTGGGGCGCGTTGAAGGATATCGTCTGCGCGGCCAAGCCGCCGCCAAACGCGAGGGCGGCCAGGCACGCGGATTTCGTAAGCCATTTCGTCATGGGGAGATTCTCCAGTCTTCCAGGCAGCAAATTGGGCGGGTCAGCGCGGCTTGCTGCGGGCGTGGCGGGGACGCTCGTCGCCGTTCATGATCCCATTGCGGTTGCGATCGAGGCCGAAGCGCACACCCGTCCCGGGCGGCACTCCCATCACGCTCAAGGTATCTCCGGCTTGAATGAAAGCGATGAGCTGGGCCTGGGTGAACGGACCTACACCCGTAGTGTCGGTCGTGTAAGTGCCGGTGCCCGGCTGATAGAGGCAGTTCGCCAACTGACCCTGTATCGTACCCTGGCAGATCAGGTCGATGTTGGCGGCCGCCGCCTGACTCTGCAGGGTGGCCCAGTCGCCGGCGATAGTCGGATCGGCGGTCACGTTGGCCGCCGTCACGGTGCGGGTGTATCCCACCGCCGGCGCCGTGCCGGTGTCGAAGGAGATCAGGAACGCAGCCACGTCCGACTGTGCCTGCGGGTTATTGGTGAAACCGCCCAGCACCGGCTCGTCGAGGAGTTGCACCAGGGTGGACTTCGATCCGTCGCTGTCCAGACCAAAGCCGTCGATGCTGGCCGCGCCATTGGCGTTCGAGAAATTCAGTTTTTGATAGATGTTGCGCAGCGTCGGCACTTTCATGGGCTGCGGCAGGTTCGCGCGCGTCAGGATCTTGAAATTGCTGCCCGGGCCCGGATTCGAATTGTGACAGCTATTGCAAGTGTTGGTGGGACTCGTATTGATTTGGACGTTCAAAAAGTCGAATTGACCGTTGATGGCATTGCCCCCGTTCAGGGAAGTGGAATATGAGCGATCCAGATTCTGGTTCGGGTTCGGCAGGAAGGCGATGGTATCGATGTAGGCTTCGTACGCGGACATGTCGGAGTCGGAAAGCTGGCTGCTGCCCATCAGCGAATCGAAGAACTGGTTGAAGTCGCTGAAGTCGACGATATCGCCGCGCCAGTGCAGCGGATCGGTCCCCGTCAGGCCGCGCAGGGTGCGCGTAGTCATAGGTCCCTTCATGGGGTGCATCTGGAAGGACTGGCCATTGTTGACTACGGTGGTCATGGAACCGCCGGGATCGCCCAGGTTCCAGGCCAGCACATCCCCATCCGCATCCACGTGACAGGAAGCACAGGAACCGCTGCCGTTTCCAGAAAGCTTGGCGTCGTAAAGAAACCCGCGGCCCGCCAGGATCACAGTGGGGGTCGGATCGAAGGTGCCTGTCGGAATCTCTTCGACCACGGTGTTGGTGGCCGTACTGACCACCGAGATGGTGTTGGACAAGCGATTCAGCGTGTAAAGCAATTGCGGCTTCGGATTGATGGCCAGGCCCCGCGGACCGCGCTTGGTAGCGGAGTTCACCGTGGAGCCGGTGGCCTGCGGGTTAATCTCGACGATCGCCAGAATCTGGCCGTTGGCTGCGACCTTCGCAACCCGGTCGGTGCCGAAAGCCGCCACCCAAAACCACTTCCCGTTGGGATTGAAAACCAGGGCGGCCGGCTGGGATAAGGCGGTCGAAAGCGCCGCCGGATTGGGCAGCATCGTATAGTCGACACCCGGATTCAAGTCATAGGCAGTCACCCTTCCCGAGGGTTGAATCTCGGTCACCTGACTATCGATCCAATGCCCGCGCAGGTTAGGCTGAAAATTAATCAAGTTCCGCGCGTTGGTGTTGGAGACGAAGAGATTGCCGGTGGTAGGTTGGACCGCAATCCCCAGGTTGATGGTTCCCACGCCCGAAAAATAACCGGATACGGAAAGCGAACTGGTATTGATCACGGCCACATCGTGGTCCGGCATCGTGTACTTGATGAACCACGACCAGGTCGGATCGGAGAAGTCGATGATTAAACCCACGTGCGGTGCCGGCGGCAAGGCCGGGTTGGTGGGAGGAGGCTGCGGCGGAGCGATGTTGTCGGGCAGAATCGTGCTTTGATTGCCCGATAAGGCGAAGGCTGCGTAGACCCTCGATCCATCGCCGCTCACCGCCAGCGCGCGCGGATTTTCGCCTTTCACCGGGATCGATTGAACCAGTTGGTGCGTCGCAATGCTGTAAACATTAATCAGATTGCTGCGCGCCACACTGACAAATGCGTTGCCCCCGGCAAATACGACATCGGATGGCTCGGCCTTGCAATTAATGGTATCGGTGACGATGCCTTGAGAAACTGAAACCACGCTCACACTGTTGGATATCTGATTCACTACCCAGGCTTCGTTGTTATTGGTGGGATTCACATTCACCGAAACCGGTTCGATGCCGACGGGGATCTCCGCAATCAGCGCAGGAGCGGCGGGGTTCGTCAGATCGAAAACGGAAAGTTGGCTGTCCGGAGTATTCAGCGCGTAGAGACGAGTGCCATCCGCCGAAATGCGGATCGGATTCGTCTGGGCGCCCTCGAAGTTGACGAACTCGGATGGCGGCACTTGCGCGGCCAACCGCCCCCCCGCGGCCACCATGACCGCTAATACGTACATTCTTGCTTTTCTCATGAAATCCCTTTCCTCTGCTGTGCCTGGCGGCAAAGACTACTTGGATCCCCTCTTGGCGGCCAGCGCGCGGCGCGCGTCGCCGTTCGGAATTCCATCCAGGTTCGTGTCGAGACCCAGACGAACTCCGGAGCCAGGCGGTACTCCCATTATCGTCAAAGTGTCCCCATTCTGAATGAATGTGGTGAGTTGCGCTTGCGTAAACGGACCTAACCCGGTGGTGTCGGTCTGGTAATTGTTGCTCACCGGCTGATACAGCAGACCATGGATTTGTCCCTGAATGGTGCCGTTAGCGATCAAGTCGATATTGGCGGGGCTGGTCGCGGCCTGGCTCTGCAAAGTGCTCCAATCGCTTTGCGCCGGCGCCGTATTGACGCTGGCGGCGGTGAGCGTGCGCGAATAACCTACGGCCGGCGCGGTCCCGGTGTCGAAGCACAACATGTATGCGTCCAGATCCGCTTTCGTGGAAGGATCGTTTTGAATGGGAACGAAGGGCTCGCCCCCGAGAAATTGGAAGATTCCCGGTTGGGTTCCGTCGCTCGTGAAACCAAACCCGTCAACGCTGACCGCGCCGGCCGTAAAGTTGACGTTGGTCTTGGTGTACATATTGCGCAACTGGGAGTGCTTCATCGGTTGGCCGCTCGGTTGCGTGCTGGCGGCATCGATCCGGCCGTTGGTCCCGGCGGGAATCGTGTGACAGAAGATGCAGGTCTGGTGAGCCGTACCGGTGATCTCGTTAGTAAAGATGTTCAAACCGTTCGATGGATTGCCCGGTTGGGAATAATCCGGCAATGCCAGTGTGGTGGGCAGCGTTCTGTCCAGGTTCTCGTTGGGATTCGGCTGGTAGGCGATGGTGTTGATGAAATTTGTGAAAGCCGCCATGTCCGCCGCGGAGATTTGCGGGCCGCCCAACAGGCTGGCAAAGGCGCCGTTGAAGGCCGCGAAGTTCGGCTGGTCGCCTCTCCAGTGATACGGTTCCGTGTTCGCCAGCCCGCGCAGCGTTTGCGTGGTCATGGGCCCTTTCATGGGGTGAAACGGAATCGTCTCGGTGTCTTGCTCCAGGTACGTC
>Ga0187847_10003775_pt1 | contig 11402 bp, 14 predicted proteins | sample June2016WEW_4_10_FD_132458 | JGI IMG/M metagenome (GOLD analysis project Ga0187847, IMG submission 132458) | Peatland microbial communities from SPRUCE experiment site at the Marcell Experimental Forest, Minnesota, USA - June2016WEW_4_10 | ecosystem: Environmental > Terrestrial > Soil >...
GAAATCGGCAATGACGCCGTCTTTCATTGGCCGCACCGTTGTGATGTGCCCGGGGGTTCGGCCGAGCATTCTCTTCGCCTCTGCACCAACGGCGACCACGACCTTGCCGCCGCGTCCCGGTTCGTTTTGCACGGCGACAACGGAGGGCTCGTTGAGCACGATGCCGCGCGACTTGACGTAAATCAAGGTGTTGGCAGTGCCAAGATCGATCGACAGGTCACTGGAAAAATGACCCCGGAAGCGCTTCAACATGGCTTTTGTCTTTACTACAGAGGGTTGGAGACCGCCGTGACACCTCGGGGGTGGCCAACGACTTGGGAAATGAGCGCCGCGTCGCAGATTCCTGGGCGCTTAAACTTGAGCGTCAAATGCCCTGGAAAGAAATAGTCAACGACTGACCAAAACCTTCGATAACGCGTGCAATCTACACGACAATAATCCTCGCGCGCGTCAGTTCGGGTTAATTAAGTTTGGCCCATCAAGTTGTCGAGCTACTTCGAAAGTTCATCAACCATTGCGATGATGCCGGAGAGAACGATACCGGTAACTCTTAGGCGGCAGCCTTCGATCTCCTGGCGACTAAATGACCTCTCGACATGTTTCCCCTTAACGTTGATTGCAATTGTCGAGCCGCTGAGGACATGATCGGCGCCTTCGATGTCGACGCATGTCGCAATCCCGAAAAAGCCATGGGGCACCAACTGGCTCTTGATCTCGTGCCGGATCTTCGTGAGAGCGGTGTCGAACTCCTCTCTGATTTGCTCTTGTTCCATCGCAACCTCACGGCATGATCATCGGGCGATTCATGGTACGCCCTCATGAGCGTACGCGGACACCAATGCTTGCATCGTCGCGCCCAGTGACCTAGCGCCGTGTGCAGGACGGTCATTTTTGCTGACCATCCCCTAAATGAAGTGCCCCGCCCTGCCTCTCGCGACGCCGGGGTCGGGGTAGCCCAATAGTCGGGCCAAAAACTGCGTCGCGGTCGGCATCGACGAGAATCCGCTTGCTCGGGGCTCAATTACGACGTTGACCGCGATCACCGCGGGCGCCGCATGGTGATTCGAAACTGGGAGGGCTGCTTCTGAGACCCTAACTCGACAAAATGGCGGATTGCGCTGCGCTTCGTTCCAGGTTAGCGTCCAAATGGCAAGTTTGAGAGACAAAACAGCCTAGAAACGGACTTTTGGGTAACATGAAGTCATGAGCAATCGAGCTTCAGCGACCAGCGACCTATCCGGCACTCGTCCTATGGATGCGGAAATACAAAGTCTGGCAAGCGAAACCGATATGCCGATCGAACTGGTTCGAGAAATTTATTTCAGCGAACGCGCGAAGCTCGAAAAAACGGCGCGCATCAAGACCTACGTGCCCGTACTTATTCATCGATACGTCAAGGCGCTGTTGCGGGAGCGACGGACGTCCTCATAAGCTGCTGGCTTTGCGGTGCGGAAGTCCTGCCGCTGCCATTTTTTCAGATCAATCCCACCAGAAATACCACCAGTCGTGTGCCATCAAGGCCGCGGCAGGCACTCAAGAGCCTTCGCCGGATTGTTCGCCTGTCGACGGATCAAATCGCCGGGGTGTCGTAATTGCTTGGAGATTTCCAGCATTTGATTGATGCCGTTGCGGGGAAGCCGGAGTACGTCAGGGATCATCTCCGCGATCCGCGCTAGCGCGCCATCGTCACCAACCACCACGGGAGCTCCGCGGCCCGAGGCGATCAGGCCATCCCAGGTTACGAGAGCCTGATTGTCGGTAGTCTCGGTTTGGGCAAATGGAAATGCGGCGACGGCATTTTCGCGGGACTCCTGGTGCCGTCTTTTGAGTTCATCGGGTGTTGGCTTGTCTGCGATCGCAATGAATCATCTTAGCCGATCAACGCCGGTCGTGCCCCAACGCGCGCGATCGACCTGCAGCAGTCCGTCTCGAATGATTGGTATCCAGAATTTCGCTGCGGCAGTTTCGGTCGGCCCAGGAGTATGATTCCGCATCTCCACCTATTCCGGCCGTCACGGGAACCCGGGGGCGTCAGCAAATAAACGGGCTGCTGCAGCCGTGCGCGGCCATTCATCACGGAGCAGTCGATGCGCTCAAAGCTACCATTGATAATTGCAGCGATCTTCGTGTTCGTTGGCATCTTGATCGACAGCAGCTATCAGCGTTCAATCCCCGATGCCGTTTATGTAAAGGGAACCGTAGTCGGGTTCGACCGCCCGCATGCCAAACAGGTCTATCCGATATTCGAATTTACCGATGCTGACGGCCGCCAGCACCGCGTCGTCAATTCGTCCCAACAAGCGATTGTCCGATTTTCGACCGGCGATGCTGTTTCCATCGCGTACTCGCGGCCCGACCCGCAACGGGCGCGGATTGACACGCTATGGTTCAATCATCGCTGGGCGATCGGCGGACTGTTCGTCGCGCTCGCGCTTGTGCTCGGCGCGTTGACACGGCGTGTACCCGGTTCAAGCTGATCGCAATTCAACGCGATAATGCGCGGGATGGCTTTCCGTCAAGCACTTCGAGGAGCCGAACGACGCGCGTTGGGCGGAATAATGCTGGCGACGGCCTTGCTCCCGACGTCGACCCTTTACAGCCCCTCGCCGGCGGTGCCATTGGGTCCCTGACACATCGGTGTGCATCGGTTCACGCCCGCATGCTAGGCCTCGATTCCCCGGTCGCGGAATACCCGGGATTAGACGAGACTGACGCCGAATCGCCTCTCGCAAACCGCTCGAACTGCGTGACCACGAACTGGTCCGCGAAACTTGGCCCGTTGAGTTGCTCCATGAAACCGCAATGACCGCCGTGGCGGGTACGCAGCACAGTCAACAGCGGCGACCGCGCCAGACGCGCAAGGTCGGCGGCCGGAACCATCGGATCGTCCTCGGCAAGCAGTATCGCCGCGGGACACCGCAGGCTTGAAAGTCGAGGCCCGGTGATCGCGTAGCCGTCGAGGTAGGATTCGAGGCTCGCAAAATCCGTGAACTGGTGCACGAGTCCCTCGGTCATTGAACGTAGGTCCCGGGTGCGCAGCAGCGACTCGAAGTCAGGCAAGTCGGGCCATGCGCGCCGCTTGCGACGCAATGAACGGGACCAGCGTCGCACGAAGTACCGGCGGTACAGCGACCAACCACGCTCCAGCGCCTCGAGCGTGGCGGCCGGATCGAGCACCGGGGATATTGCGACTGCGCCAACAATAGCTCCGGGGGCGCCGGCGTCGGCCGATACCCGAAGCATGAAATTTCCCCCGAGCGAAAAGCCCGCCAAAAAGATTTGCGCCTTGGGAAAGCGCTCCGCGACTGCCCGCGCAGCCCCGACGACCTCCCTCAGCCGGCAAGAATGGAAGATCTCGCGATTGAGGTGGTGGCTCTCGCCGTGATCGCGCAGATTGAGCCTCAGCACGTCAAATCCGTTTGCGATCAGCTGGGCGCCGAGAGAGACCACGTAGCAGGACTCCGCGCTGCCTTCCCAGCCGTGCAATATCAGCGCAATCCGACTCACTGCCGGGTCATCAGTGATCGCATTCGCCGAGCCATTTCCCCTAGTCAGACTCAGGATCCCCCGCAGGCGGACACCGTCGCCGCAATCGAGCAGCCATTCCCGCGCATTCGCAACGAGCGCCAAGCCTCGTCGGCGGGTGAGCCACTGCATGAATGGCAGGTTACCGATCATCGTTTGCACCTGACCGTTGCGCAATGCGCGCGGCGGTGAGAATTCGCGCTGCTTCATCAGGGCAACGCCCGCCAATAGTGGTCGCAGCCACCATCGGGGGCGGCGACGCATTCGACTTGCATTGATGTCGGGGCATGGAGCGCGAGGTGCATAATATTCCGGTGTATTGATGCTCGAAGTACGGTGGAAGTCTAGCGCATGCGTTCAACGACCGCTTCGTAGCGGTCGAGTTGAAGCCGGGGACTGTCAGCGACCCGTTTCTGCCGGCTGCAAGCGCCGGCTTCAGGGACGTGAAATTACTCGAGTTACCCATTGCAATGTGTCCGGCAACGAGGTCCACTCGCCGCGCGGCGATGATTGGCTTTGTACCCTGCGCGCAGCGGAATCGGCGGCGAGGAGTCGCATCAAGAACTCGCGGCCGAGTCCATACCAACCTCTGAACGGGTTCCAGTTGAACGAAGGCCGGCCTCCAGAACAAACCAGCCGGCCGCCGAGCCGCTATCAGCGCCGTCGCGCACCCAGACGATGCGCGACGGCTGGAATACCTACTGCCTTTCGAATACTTCGTCCCAGCGGTACTTGTTTCCCTTCTCGTCTGATCCACCTTCCTTCGCCTTCAGCGTCTTTCCGTCCGTAGAAACCTTGTACCGGCCCCACTCAACTCGTTTGCCACCCTTCAGGAGCGACATGTGCAGCCAGTTGCCCTTGCCCATTTTCATCTTAACGATATCCGCGTTCGGATATCCGCTCACTGGACCCGGAGTCCCATCAAGACTCACCGTGTATTCAATCTGCCCTGGAGTGCCGTCCGTTTCAACCCACTGCGCCACGTCCTTGACCTTCCCCGATCCGGCATTCGTGATCGTGACCGTGTAGCTCTTGAGCGCCGGCGGTCCGTTCCATTGAGTCTTATCCACATTCAGTTTCCATGTGCCGACCATCGCGCTCGGCACATCCGCTGCGAACGCGGTTCCCGCCACGCAGAGCAGCGAAGCGCCTGCGATCAGTAGCATCGACAAAATCTTCTTTGCCATGGGATTCTCCGTGTTTGTGATTGGCACCCATAGTCTTACGCAACAGCGACCGATCCGCCAGCTCCAACAGCCGCCCTGGTCGGAAAGAACGTGACGATCATGAATCGAGACGACACCTCACGCCACGGCGCAACGAAGCCCTTCGGTCAATCGCATGACACGAGTTGGCCGGCGGATAGAGGCGCCGGCGGACAGTAGTGTATTGACTGGCGTGTCGCGAGCCCGTGCAGCCGCTCATGCACGACCGCTCACGGGCGTCTCGACGTGGCAGCGCAGGTTGGGTTCTGCGCGGACGGCAGGCCAATCACTGGAGAGCGCGCCTCTATCGAGCGCGACGATTTCTGCGTGACGGCCAATTCGGTCTGATCGAAAGTTATCTCGCAATTCAAAATATTTCCGATTCCGGCGGCGTCCCTGAGCGTGCATTTTCGCACGGAAATGGCCAAGTCCATCTCCGGTGACACGAATCCGGATCCAGTCTTCCATACATATGCACCACGATTCTCCTTTTGGGTTCTGATAAAGATGATCGAGGGAGACATCGGAAGCTGGCCCGGGTTGCGGTAAGTTGCTACGCGGCGCGCGGCCGGCAGTTTGCGCTCGTCGGTTGGGTAAGGCGTGTTTACGGCGAAGCACAGAATTGGTATGGCTCATCGGGCGGCAGGTAGCCAGCGGGTTGCGGCGTCGGCCGTGTCCTCAGGTCGCGTGTTGAACGCGATCGATGCTTGCGGTGCGAATTTATGTATGGCGTTAACCACCGTCTCGAGCAGGTGGAGGCTCTTTGGAGGCAGCCGAATACCCGCCCCAATGACGATACAGTCATATTTGCTCGTCGCGAGTTGCTCCTCGAGCACAAGCCGTCCTGCAACGTCGGGCGAGATCATACAGGCGTCCGCCTGCCATCCAAGCTCGGCCATTTTGGTCATGGCGATTGCAATACCGGCGTGGATTTTTTCGGCGCTAAAGCCCGGCGGCATCGCGGGGTCTGAGAAGTCGACGGTTTCTGGCTTCTGGCCAACGAACAATACGCGCGTCATGCAATCATTCTCCTGTTGCGGTCAGGCCCAGGGGTGTTACTCCGCTGCGATCGGGTGGATTTTGTCACTTGCCTGCTGGCGTCGGCTGCGCCGTTGTGTTGATCTTCGGCTTCGCAGTGACTACGGCAGCGGGATGCCTGCAACTGAGTTCGATTCTCGAGCCGAAGCCCGCCTCGGGCGGCGCGTAGGCTCGCTTTTCCTCAGCGCCGCAGGTGTATGACACTTGGTAGTCTTTCACGGAGCCCGGGAGCTCCCACGCCAGTCGGACCTGCGAAGAATCCATTGACCGGCGCCGATGCGGGCGGAGCCGATGAGGGTATGGCCATCGCCGTTGGTGAAGACGGATCTGCGGCGACCGGAGTTGCTGCATCTGGGGTGGCGGCGGGTGCCGCCGGGCTCAGGCCGCCACAAGCCTGCAGATGATTGTCACGCGCCGATTCTTCCCCTTTGCGGATGAACTCCGGTGCCATCAAGCAGCCGTTATAGTGATTGTCGAGGTTGTTTTGCCAGCGCAGGTCATCCCTGACCTTGCATTGGGGGTTGCTGGCCATCAATTGATATTGAGCCACGGCACGCTGGGCGTACTGTGTGCAGCGATCTTTTGTCGCTTGGTCCGGGGCGGCCATTGCGGAACTCGCACTGAGGGCGATCACGAACACGAACACGAACACGGTCATCGCAATCGCGGCCGAATGAAGAGGTCGCTCGGAAATCCTATCCATCGTTTACGTCCACTTCGAATTTGAGCTTGCCGTGAGGCAGACCTTACCGCGACGCCGGTCCTAATGGAAGTCAATCCCGCGCCGTCCGTAGCAATTATATTGGGCGACTGCGTAGCCGTGGCATCATCCAGGCAGATCAACGGGCCGTCCCGTGGAGCCGCCTGATATGGATATCGTCCAACGCTCCAAGTCCTCAAACTCAAAGTAGAAGTTGTACTTGCACGATGAATCTACAACCAAGAGGAAGACGCCCTTGGCCTTGCCTAGGTTGTGCAGAAACTTGCGGCCTTGCTTGCCGATATGGTCGAAGAACGCGGCATTCTCGGCGGCGGCAATCAAGAGCACGTCGGAACCAATGTCATAAGATGCTGTGCACCCCTGTCGCATCGAGTCCATCTCGAACCGCAGATAGCCCGCCTTCCATCTCGGATCTAGTTGCCGAAGCAGATCCATGAACCGCTTGGAGATATCGACGACTAACTCGGCCCGGTTTTCATTCATGGAACCATTGTAGCGGACGACGCCTCGCCGCTCGGCGCGTTCCTCCTTCGTCGTGAGCATTTGGAGCACAAACGGGCTACGCGGCGAGGGTTGTAACGAGCGTGAAAATAACCGGCATCATGATATATCCGATGAAAGCGCTAACGCGTGGCCTCACGCACCCCGTCTGTTGCATGGCAATCGGTCGGCGCATCAGGATGGCCAGCCTGGAATCGCCTCGGACTTGACAAACCCTCCGTGCGGCACAAGACTTTGCCGAGAAGGAAAGTAATCCTATCGAGGAGCTATCGATGTCGAGAAGCAAATGGGTTATCGGCCCCGTATTCGAAATGGCGGTTCTGTTGTGCGCGATCAATGCGGACGCGGCTGAGAGCGCAACGACCAGCTATCCGGCAATGGCGCCAATGGCACAATACCTGTTGACGAGTCCCGCCGACGAGATCGCCCTGGCGCGCAGCGCAGCGCCGGCGTCGGTTTCCGATGATGCGGACGTTTTCACTTTCAGCAAGCGGGGATACGAGGTCGCCTCGAAGGGAGACAATGGCTTCGTCTGCATGGTCTGGCGGTCTTGGGCCGCCGACTTCGGTGATGCCGAGTTCTGGAACCCGAAACTTCGTGCGCCGATATGCCTCAATGCGGCCGCCGCCCGCACGATACTTCCGGGCTATCTCGAGAGAACAAAGTGGGTCCTCGGCGGCGTTTCCAGGGCCGACATGTTGGCTCGTACGAAAGCCGCACTCGCTGCCAATACCTATGTGCTGCCTGAACCCGGCGCAATGGGCTACATGATGTCAAAGCGGGGATATCTGTCGGATGCCGACGGTCACTGGCACCCGCATCTGATGTTCTTTGCTGCGCACGTCGAGCCCGCGGCGTGGGGCGCGAATCTCAAGGGCTCGCCGATATTCGCGGCGCGTGGAGATCCCGAACCGATCACAACGTTCTTCGCTGCTGTGACAACCTGGTCCGATGGAACCCCGGCGGCCATGGAGATGCATTGAGGAAATGAGTGGGGCCGGCGCGCCGATTCGCCGGCCTCTCGCGAGGACTGTCCGCCCTATTCCCCGTCGTGCGTTGACTTGGTGGCCGCACAAGCCGCGCCTCAGATGGGGTGCTCGGCGACGCACTTGATGCTTCCCGGCGTTTCAGGTTACATAGTGCCTGAGTAAGCAATTCCACCTTGCGCCGAGCAATGAGCGATAACCCGATGACTGCCGTCGGCACACCCGAACCCCAGGCCGTGGACGCGCCGGTAACGAGCGCGGCCATTTTCATCGTTGCGACTCTTGTATCCAGTCCGGAAAGCCTCCAAACGGCGCGTGCATTTTGCGCCGACGTCGCTGCGCTCGTGCGCGCGGTTGGCAAACGGGTGCCGGCCGGCGGACTGACTTGCGTGGTGGCGTTCGGATCCCTTGCTTGGGATGTGCTGTTCGGTGAGCCGCGCCCGGCCGAGCTGCACCCATTCCGTTAATTCGGCTCGGGCGCGCGCGTCGCGGTGTCGACGCCCGGCGATATCTTGCTGCACATCCGTGCCGACCAGATGGATCTGTGTTTCGAGCTCGCCAGCCAATTGATGGACCTACTCGGTATTGCGGTTACGACGGTCGACGAAGTACACGGGTTTCGCTATTTCGATCAACGCAGCATGATCGGATTCGTCGACGGGACTGAAAACCCCAGCGGCGACGAGGCAGTTGCATTCACGGTCATCGGTGAGGAGGACTCGCAGTTCGCCGGCGGTAGCTATGTTCTGGTGCAGAAATATTTGCACGACATGACTGGCTGGAATGCGTTGCCGATCGAGATGCAAGAGCGCGCCATCGGCCGAACAAAGCTCTCGGATATCGAGCTGGACGCCGCAGTGAAACCGACTTCGTCCCATAGTTCGCTCACGACGCTCACGGAGAACGGCCGGGAGGTCAAGATCCTGCGCGACAACATGCCATTCGGCCGGCCGGGATTCGGCGAGTTCGGCACGTATTTCATCGGATACGCGCGCTCACCGGCACCGATCGAACAGATGCTGCAAAACATGTTCGTGGGCCGGCCACCCGGCAACTATGATCGCTTGCTCGATTTCAGCCGCGCTGTGACCGGGGGCCTATTCTTTGTCCCATCCGAATCTCTGCTCGAGGCACTCGCGGAACGCGGACCGACGGCAGCCGCCGGGGATCCCATGAAAGCCGAAGCCTCTTCGAACCTCGAACCGGTCAACGACGGGTCGTTGAACATCGGTTCTCTTAAAGGAGTCTTCAAGCATGAATAATTTGCATCGCGAACTCGCCCCGATCTCCGCAGCCGCTTGGACGCAGATCGAAGAAGAGGTCGCGCGTACCTTCAAGCGCTCCGTTGCGGGCCGACGCGTGGTGGATTTCAATGGGCCGGTCGGCACCGAGCTGGCCGCCGTCGGCACGGGTCATCAAACCACGATTGCCGCCCCTCAGGAGGGTGTGCAGTCGCGCCAGCGTAAGGTCAAGGCGCTGGTCGAATTGCGCGTGCCATTCGAATTGCCGCGCGAGGCCATCGATGACGTCGAACGCGGCGCGAACGACTCCGACTGGCAGCCGGCAAAGGACGCCGCGCAAACGCTGGCTTACGCCGAGGACCGCGCGATCTTCGATGGCTACAAGGCGGCAGATATCCTTGGTATCCGCGAAGGTGCCTCGATCCCAAAGCTGAAGTTGCCGCGGGCACTCAGCGACTATCCCGCGGTGATCGCGAAGGCACTCGAGCAGCTGCGTCTTGCGGGCGTCGATGGTCCGTACTCGGTATTGCTGGGTGCCGACGCGTATACGGCGGTGAGCGAGGCCAGTGATCAGGGTTACCCCGTACTCGATCACATCAAGAGGCTCGTGAACGGCGAGATCATCTGGGCGCCGGCCATTGATGGGGGCAGTGTGCTCTCGACGCGCGGCGGAGACTTCGACCTGCATATCGGTCAGGATCTCTCGATCGGCTATTTGAGCCATACCGCTGCGGCGGTTCGATTGTATCTCCAAGAGACATTCACCTTCTTGTTGCTGACGACCGAGGCTTCCGTGGCTGTGCTGCCAGCGTAGCAACACAGCAGGCGATGGCTGATGGTCTATCCGGACTCCGACATTGTCATCGCCTACTGGAGCGGCCTTGCAGACGACGGCGGTCTCGGCCGGGGGGCGGTGCTCGTGCGCCTGATCGTCGCTGGTGCAACCTACTGGATCCTGAGCCGTTCATTGGATGTCTCGTCCGAGGCGCAGACGACCCAGGCGAGCAAAGCGGCGCTCCGCGCACGAAGCTGCAGCTCTTAGCTCCTGACGGCATCGACGAGCAAGCAGGATTGATCTATGGGCCTGAACTGCGGCCGCCACTGCGCGGCGCATCGAGCTCCGGATAGTGACGGAAGATGCCGTCGTTATTAAACGCAATGCGGCGCGGCGAGGCAAGATACGCCGCGATGCGCGGTCGCTCCTCAATTCTTGCGTGATGGGCAATGAGTCGCGGAAATCGGCGCGCGGAGCGTCGCATCGCGTTCGGAAATGCGTAGTAAAGACCAGCAATTACCTGAAACATCGACAGATCCGCGTAGGTGAGTTTCGTGCCCAGCAGGTAGTGCTTCCCGAGCCCGGTCTTTGCCAAGACATTCTCAAAATACCCTAGGTACTTCGGCAGGCGCTTCTTGCGGAAGTCGGCGGCGCGTCGCCGCGCTTCCGGCTTTTGGTCCTCGTAATAGAGGCTGCCCGCGATGGGGTGATGGGTGTCATGAATCTCACCCACGAAATCTGCAATCGTGAGCTGCAACTGGTGCGTCCATAGCCGCCCCGCCTCACTCTTTGGGACGAGTCCGTGCCGCGGGCCGAGAAACTGGAGGATATTGGCTGTCTGGCCGATCAGAAGCCGCCCCGCCCTCAAAAACGGAGGCGCATATGGCGGAGTTTGAACGCGATCTCCATCGAGCAAGCCCATCATTGCAGGGATGCCGGCCCCTCTGCCCGACCGGCGCGCCATATCAACGTACTGCGCGGCGCCCTCCTCCATCGCCAATCGCACGAATTCTCCGCGTCCCTGAATACTTGGCCAATAGAAAAGTTCGTAAATCATTGGGCTCTCCGGCGCTGTTCACGACGCCATTCTCGCGCCCCGCAAGATCGTCGCGCGGACCTCAATCACTCGCTTGGCACGAAAATCCACAGCAGTAGGTATAACAGCAGACCGGCCCCCGCGCAGATGAATAGCGCCGCAAAGAGTATCCGCCACACCCAGGACTCCATCCCGGTCGATCGCGCGATGCCGCCGCATACGCCCCCGAACCATCGGTCGGTGCGACTGCGTCGAAAGGTATTGACGGTAGTCGCGAGCGGGTCGTTGGAGCGTGATGGCGCGCCGCTTAGCAGCCGCTCTTTCGCGCGGGCGAATTCTGCTTCGGTCAACCCACCGTTTGCGCGCAATTCCGC
>Ga0187847_10003776_pt1 | contig 11400 bp, 8 predicted proteins | sample June2016WEW_4_10_FD_132458 | JGI IMG/M metagenome (GOLD analysis project Ga0187847, IMG submission 132458) | Peatland microbial communities from SPRUCE experiment site at the Marcell Experimental Forest, Minnesota, USA - June2016WEW_4_10 | ecosystem: Environmental > Terrestrial > Soil > Wetlands...
ACTCAAATCGACAACCTGTTCGGCACCAGCGCCGCGGGATTGACCACGGCACTTCAGAACTACTACAACGGCTGGTCCGCCGTGGCCGACAATCCGACGTCGTCGGCGGCTCGCCAGGCGCTGCTCGGCGATGCCAGCGCGCTCGCCCAGAATCTCAATACCACGAGCACGCAGCTCAACAACCTGAACACGGACGTGAATACCCGCATCACGAGCGATGTTCAGCAGATCAACTCGGTCAGCACCCAGATCGCCCAGCTGAACCAGCAAATCGCGAACGGCTCGGGCGTCGGCCAGGCGCCGAACGCATTGCTCGATCAGCGCGATCAGCTGGTGTCGGGGCTCTCGCAGGTGGCGGGCGTGACGACCACCAGCAACAGCGATGGCTCCATCAACGTGTTCGTGGGCAACGGTCAGCCGTTGGTGCTCGATAGCACGTCATACGCGCTCGCGACCGCTCCCAACCAGTTCAACGCCTCGCAGCTCGAGGTCGCGAACTCCAACGGCAACCCAATATCCAGCTCGATCACTTCGGGAGATCTCGGAGGTCTCCTGGCCGCGCGGACTCAGGCGATCGACCCGGCGCTGAATCAGCTCGGCCAGATCGCGACGGCGGTCGCACAGAGTGCCAACACCCAGCAAGCGTCGGGGCTCGACTTGAGCGGGCAGCTCGGCAGCGCGCTGTTCTCGATCGGCGCGCCCGTCGCGAGCGCGTCAATCAACAACACGAGCGCCGTCTCGGCCAGCGTCAGCATCAGCAACATCGGCGCGCTGACCGCGGACAACTACGTGCTGTCGTACGCCGCCGGTGCATATTCGCTCACCGACCAGACGACCGGCGCCAACGTGGCGGTGACGGGAGCCGGCACGGTGGCGAGCCCGCTGACGGCCAACGGATTGTCCATCGTGCTGTCCGGCACCCCGGCGTCGGGCGATCAATACCTCATTCAGCCGACGGCTCAGGCCGCCGGCACGCTGAGCGTCGCGCTCTCGAACCCCTCCGGCCTCGCCGCGGCCGGCGCCATTCAGACCTCCGCGGCGGACAGCAATACCGGTTCGGCGACCATCAGCGCGGGTACCGTCACCAATGCGGCCAACCCGAATCTGTTGAACACGGTGACCATCGCGTTCTTGAGTCCGACCACGTATTCCATCAACGGAGTCGGGAGCTTCGCATACACATCGGGCGGCAACATCACCGACAACGGATGGCAGACCAAGATCTCGGGCACGCCGGCCACCGGCGATACCTTCACGGTGCAGAGCAACGCAAGCGGCACCGGCGACAACACCAACGCGCTGGCCTTCGTCAATCAGCAGTCGCAGGGCTACCTGTCCAACGGCACCGAGAGTGTCTCGGGCGCGGTCAGCGCTTTGATCAGCGGAGCAGGCGCGCAGGCGCAGCAGGTCAATACCGCGCAGACGGCGCAAACCGCCGTCAACACTCAGGCGCAGACCAACGTGCAATCGGTGACGGGCGTCAACCTCGACGAGGAGGCAGCCAATCTGATGCAGTGGCAGCAGTCATACCAGGCTGCGGCACAGGCGCTATCGGTCGCAAACGGCCTGTTCAGCAACCTGCTAGACGCCGTCAAAGCCGGCTAAACCCAAGATCGGAGATCGCTCGATGCGCATCACGCAAGGCATGGAACAAAGTCAATTCTTGACCGCGCTGAATCAGCTCGAGTCGAGTGTCTCGGTGACGCAGAACGGCATCTCGACCGGGCTTGCGTTCACCACCGCATCGCAGGACCCGGTGGCGGCGGGTCTGGTCAACGGTTACAACCAGGTTCTCGCGCAGAGCCAGCAGTACACCACGAATGGCCAGAGCGCACAGGGGAGCCTGAACATCGAGGACAACGCGCTCACCCAGGTTCAAACTCAGCTGCAGAGCCTGCGCGACCTCGCCCTCGAGGCGAACAACGCCACCGTCTCAGGGGCCAATCTGAGCGCCATCGCCACCCAGGTGCAGCAGATCCAGCAGAGTCTCGTGTCAATTGCGAACACCCAAGACGGCACCGGCAGCTATATATTTGCCGGCTACTCGACGCAAACCCAGCCGTTCGCACAGACTGCGACCGGCGCCAGCTACTCAGGCGATCAGGGTCAGCGGCAGGTCCAGCTCGCAGCGGGCCAGAACGTGGCCATTGGCGACAACGGCGATCTGGTGTTCAATCAGATCAAGACCGGCAACGGTACTTTCAGCGTGAACGCGGGCGCCCTCAATACCGGCACCGGCATCATCGGCGCGACCTCGGCGAGCGATCCCGCAACCTACGGCAATGCGAGTTACACCATCCAGTTCACCGCGCCCAACGCGTATGAGGTGCTCAATTCCGCGAACGTTTCGGTCAGCACCGGCACTTACACCAGCGGCCAGGCGATTTCTTACGGCGGCTTTCAGGTGACGTTGTCGGGAACGCCGGCAACGGGAGATACGTTCGCCGTGGCGCCCAGCACCAACCAGAGCATGTTCGCCACGGTTCAGAACCTCGTGAACGCCTTGCAGCAGGCTCCCTCGACCAGCTCGGGAAGCGCTCCCTTGAACAATGCGATCGCCGGCGCCATCGACAACATCGACCAGTCACTCGGACAGGTTCAAACCGTGCAGTCGAGCGTGGGCGCACGCTTGAACACCATCACGGCGCAGCAGTCGGCCGCGACGGCGCAGCAGACCCAGCTGCAGGAGTCCGTATCGACTCTGCAGAGCCTGAACTATCCCCAGGCGATCACGACCCTGACCTCGCAGAACACGACGCTGAGCGCCGCCATGCAGGCCTTTACCCTGACCCAAGGGTTATCCCTGTTCAAATATCTGACTGGATGAGGGCTTGCACCTGAACAGCATTTGACACTTTCCTGCCGCCTACGCGACCATGCAAGCCGACGATATGTCGGTCGAGTTGCCAGGCCCTTCGCCTTGGGCGATGAAGACCTCCCTCCACGGAGAAGCAAAGGTCATGCAACCCATCCCCGTCGGAGCCACCGGCTCCTTCAGTCTTCTCGTCTTGCCCGAGCATCTCGCCAGCCGTTTTAAGGACTCGACATTGCCCCCGGTCCTCGCGACGCCGGTGATGATCATGGTCATGGAGAATGCGGCGCTCAATGCGATAAAGCCCTACCTCGACGCCGGCGAAAGCGCACTCGGCACCCGCGTCGACGTGCGCCATCTGGCGCCGACCCCGGCGGGCCGACACGTCGCCGGCGAAGCGAAGGTGACCGGGGTCGATGGACGGCGCATCGAGTTTTCAGTTCGCGCGACCGATGGCACCGATGAGATCGGAGTCGGAACACACGAACGCGTCGTGATACTTCTGGCGAAACTTGCCGAAAAAATGAAGGCCAAATTCGGCTAGCTTCACATCACACAGGCGCCACGATGACAACAATAACCGTGCGCCCTCTGCGTCGGATCCTTGGGATGGGATTTGGTCTCGCGCTCGTTTTCGGCACCATGGTCGGGGTGGGCATCCTGCGCCTGCCCGGCACAGTGGCCGCGGCACTCGGAGATCGCACGCTCATCATGCTCGCCTGGGCGCTCGGCGGCCTGTATGCCCTGATGGGTGCCGTCGCGGTCGCCGAACTCGCGGCAATGATCCCCGAGACCGGCGGGTTTCGGGTCTACGCGCGTCGCGCCTTCGGCGAAGGAGTGGGCTTCGCGGTCGGTTGGGTCGATTGGCTGACGAATGTGGCCGCACTCGCGTACGTCGCGGTAACGGCGGCCGCGTTTTTCGGGGCGCTCTGGGAGCCTGCGACGGCTTTTCCTCGTGCAGCCGCCATCGTGATTCTTGCCGCGTTCACCGGCGTCCATTCGATCGGACTGCGGATCGGCAGCTCGCTCACGGCGATCATCAGTACAGCGATTGGAGTCATGCTGATGATTCTGATTGTCGGCTGTCTGCTGGTTTCGCCGGCCCCGGCGTTCATGGGGCCGCCACTCGCGAACGCCGCCGCTTCCCTGCCGCCGATGTCGATGGCGATGGTTTTCGCCATGGTGCCCGCACTGCGCGCCGTGCTCACCGCATACGACGGGTGGTACCAGCCCATTTATATGGCGGAAGAAAATACCGACCCTGCCCGAACCCTGCCGCGGGCGATCATCGGCGGCACTTTGCTGGTGGTTGCTCTCTATCTATTGATCAACTTTGCGTTTCTGCGCGTGCTGCCGCTTCCCGTGTTGGCCGCATCGCAGCTTCCGGCGGCGGACGCGGCACGACTCATCCTGCCTAGGGGCGGCGCCGAGCTCGTGACCGTGATCTCGCTGCTCACGGTATTGAGCCTTTTGAACAATGTGATGCTGTCGGCGCCGCGCATTCTGTTCGGCATCAGCCGTGATGGGCTGCTCACCGAAAGGGCGGCGATCGTGAGCAAGGGCGGCAGTCCACGGGTTGCACTCGCATTGACGAGTGCCGTCGTGGTGGTGGTCATTCTGACCGGATCCTTCGATCAGATCATCGCGCTGAGCGCAGTTCTATTCCTGATCTATTACAGCGCCGCGTTTTTGTCGGTGTTCGTGCTGCGATACCGCTTGCCAAACCTGGCACGGCCGTACAAAGCGTTTGCCTACCCGTTCTCGACCGCGATCGTGCTGATCGGGTCGCTTGCGTTCTTGATTGCCGCTGTAGCGGAGGACCCAAGGTCGGGGGTCATCGCGGCCATTTTCCTGGCATGCTGCGCGCCGGCGTACGGCTGGCTCGTTCGAAGCCGGCGCCTGCGGGCGGCGGTCGTGGAGGGGTGACGCTACGCGCTTTGCGCATGCGCGTCGCGCCGCTCGCTGGTCGGCGCCGTTCAATGGGCGGGGTGTTGTGAACTCGTCGACGCGGCCGCCCCGGATTTCGGCGCGGCGGCCCGTGCAGCTTCTTTCGGGCGCGGGGTCGGCTCCGATGTTTCGTTGGCGACGGTACGCGCGGAAGCGGTAGGCCGCGCGACTGATGGCACGACGGGCTGTGCCACGGAGCTGTGCGTCGCTGCTCGTTGCGCATTTGAGGCGGCGGATCTGCGTACGGTGACGACGGCCGGATGCTCACTCCGTGCCACGAGCGCGGGCGTGCCGGCGGCATGCTGCACGTACTGGTGCTGCAGCGGCGTCGCCGGTATGTGCGGCTCGGACGCGGCTGCTCGTTCTTGGGCGGTTGGAAGTGCACTGATGCCGCCCGGGCCGCCGTTGTAGCTGACCTTGCTGACCACGGTGTTGCCAGCCGGTGGCTCGCTGTACGTGTTGTGAATGATGTTCGAGTTGAGGTTGCTTACCGCCCTGTTGTAGGCGAACGCATTCCCCTCCCAGCGCCCTCCCGTGAATCCGGCGCCGGCATAGCCAAAGCCATAGTTGATGCCGCCGTAGTAGCCGACGTGCGGAGCCCAGTACCCGGGATGGAAGACATACACCACTCCGGCGAAGCTCCAGTAACCGGGGGTCCAAAAAATCCCCGCTCGCGGCGGCCGCACCCAAGCTCCCGGTACCCAGTAATAACCTCCGCCACCCCAAGCCCAATAAGCGGGGGTCCAAACGGATCCGTCGTCCGGGCACGGTGGCTGCGTATCATCTTGTAATGGCGGTGGAACTTCGGCGGTTCGGACTTCAGTGTCCGCATTTGGCGTGAAGCCGGCCGTCGACGGCGAGGATGAGTTGCCTTGATCTCGTTCGTGATTGCTCCCCGGCAGCGACTCGAGCGCAGCTCCCCACGCCGCCTGGATATCGTTAACGGGGCGCCCGCCGACCATGACGCTGACCACTCGTTCGCCCGATATCTGACCCTCGTAAGGCACATCGGTACTGAAGCCGTTCCAGGAGGCGGGGGCATCGTGACGGTGCAAGAGGAAGGACGTGGAGGTGAAGCGATCGATGGTCCAGGTCTCGTCCGCGCCGTCCGCTCGTCGATAGAGTCCGCCGTCGAGCTCGAGGGTAAAGCAGTTCGTCCAGCAGAAATGCATCACGCGAGGCGGTGCCGGTGCGTCCTCGATGTGCACCACCGATGTCGGCATATCAGGGTCAGCGTGATCGGAATAGACCACGTGTCCCTCCGCATCGACGGACTTGAACACTTCGCCAGCCCGCGAAATCGAGACCGCGCATATCAATGGCAGGAGCGGGACGAGAGCCGGAGCGAGGCGATGCATGCCCGCCAGCTGGGTCTTCCGTGAGGATCTCGGTCGCTCCATTGCAGGCACGCTAATGTGAAGGGTCATTGCTTGCAAAGACCCTCGTCACAGTACAGCCCGGAGCCTGTCCGCCTGACATAATCCCAGGAGTTTTGCTCCTAGTGATGATGCCCGCCCGCGCCGTGAACGTGCCCATGTTCGAGCTCCTCGGCCGTCGCGGCGCGGACGCTGACGACCTCCACATCGAAGTGCAACGTCTGGTCGGCAAGCGGATGGTTGCCGTCGAGCGATACCATGTCGCCCACCACTGCGGTGACGACGAATACCCGAAGCCCCTCGTCGGTCTGTGCTTGAAACTGCATCCCCTTGCGGATCTCGCCCGAACCCTGAAGCGATCGCTTCGGTACACGCTGCAACAACGCCTCGTTGCGAGTGCCGTAACCTTCGTCCGGGGACAGCGTCACGGCCACGGCATCGCCGTCCTTTTTTCCTTCGAGGGCTTTTTCCAGGCCGGGCACGAGATTGCCGTGCCCCTGAATGTAGGCGAGGGGCTCGCCGCCGCCGGAACTGTCGAGCACCTTTCCATCATCGTCCTTGAGCGTGTAGTGGATCAGGACCACCGAGTCTGCCGCTATTTGCACCGTCGCTACTCCACGTTGTATTCGGATGGATGGAAAGCTTACACAACTACCCGACCGGGCGCGCCTCGAGATCGTAGGCGCCGGCCGCGATGATCTCTACCTGGGCGAACTCGCCCACCTTTAGTCTGCCGGCCGACGCAATACGCACCACGCCGTCAATTTCCGGTGCGTCACTGGCTGAGCGCGCAATCGCGACGCCGTCCTCGATGCGGTCGATGAGGACCTTGATGGTGCGGCCGACCTTATTGGCGAGGCGCTCGGCGCTGATCTCGGCCGCAAGTTCCATGAACCGCTCACGGCGCTCATGCTTGACCTCGTCGGGCACTGCCGGTTCCGGCAGCGCGTTGGCCGCCGCGCCTTCCACCGGCGAATACTCGAAACACCCGACGCGGTCGAGCTGTGCGGCACGCGACCATTGGAGAAGTGCCTCGAAATCCTCGTCGGTCTCGCCGGGAAAGCCGACGATGAAGGTGCTGCGCAGCGTGATCTGCGGTACGGCTTCGCGCCAAGCGGCGATCCGCTCGAGTGTGTTCTCCGCAGCGGCGGGTCGGCGCATCAGCTTCAGGATGCGCTCGCTCGCATGCTGGAAGGGAATGTCGAGATAGGGGAGCACCCGTCCGTCGGCCATCAGCTCGACGACATCGTCGACGTGCGGATAGGGATAGACGTAGTGGAGCCTGATCCAGGCACCGAGCTCGCCCAAGGCAGCGGCCAGATCATAGAAGCGGGCGCGCCGCGGCGCCCCCCGCCAGGTGTCCTCCGCATACTTGAGATCCGAGCCGTACGCGCTCGTATCCTGGGAAATCACCAGAAGCTCTTTCACGCCGGCCCGCACCAGCTTTTCCGCTTCCACCAGCACCTCTCCCACCGGACGGCTGACGAGGCGGCCGCGCATCGAGGGGATGATGCAGAAGCTGCAATGATGGTTGCAGCCCTCGGAGATCTTCAGATAAGCATAGTGGCGTGGCGTGAGCTTCACGCCCTGCTCCGGCATCAGATCGATGAACGGCTCGTGCTTCGGCGGCAGATGCTCGTGCACGGACGCGACCACTTCTTCGTAGCGCTGGGGACCCGTGATTTTTAGCACCTGCGGATGGCGGTCGAGGATCTTCTGGGGTTGCGCACCCAGGCAACCGGTGACGATGACCTTGCCGTTCTCGGCGAGCGCCTCGCCGATCGCCTCCAGCGACTCATCCACCGCGGCGTCGATGAAACCGCAGGTATTCACCACCACGAGATCCGCGGAGCGGTAGCTCGATGCTACCTCGTAGCCCTCGGCTCGCAGACGCGTCAGGATGCGCTCGGAATCGACCAGCGCCTTGGGGCATCCCAAGCTGACGAATCCCACTTTCGGTGTTCGGCGCCGAACGGGCGTTTTGCGGGGGGCGGTTTTCAAGAAATCCGGCATGGCGTGGGGGAAAAGGGCGGCATTCTACTCCAAACCGCTCCATTGACGGCCATTTCGCACTGTCAAACCCAAGAGTCGAAAATCGTGACGCAGTGCTACGAAAGGCTTAAACGCCTGCGGGGGTGCCCCTCAAGAACGCCGGGGGCCGTCCGATAAACCATCTTGTATGTGGTCACCGGTCCGCCCGCTCGGCGGGTGAAGTGAACACAAGAGAAACTCAAGGGCCTAGACGGGCCGGTAGATCAATCACGGAGTAATCAAATGTCACTAGTCCTAAATACCAACATTGACTCGATTGTTGCACAGAACAATCTCAATGGTTCGCAATCGCTGCTGTCGCAGTCGCTGACGCGTCTTTCCTCGGGCTTGCGCATCAACAGCGCCGCCGACGACGCGGCGGGTCTCGCGATCAGCCAGCAGTTCAGCACTCAGATCAATGGCACCAACCAGGCCATCAACAACGCGAACAACGCGGTGTCCGAAACGCAGACCGCCGCCGGCGCGTTGAACACCATCGTCAACAACCTGCAGAGCATCCGCACCCTCGCGGTGGAAGCGGCCAACGGCTCGAACAGCGCCTCGGACCGCCAAGCTCTCGACCAGCAGGTGCAGCAGCAGATCTCGGAAATCACCCAGATCGCGCAGCAGACCTCCTTTAACGGCCTGCAAGTGCTGAACGGCTCAAGCGGCGTGCAGACTTACCAGGTCGGCGCGAACGTCGGCAACACCATCTCGGTCGACCTCGCCTCGGGCGTCGGCGCGAACCAGGTCGGCGCGGTTGCTGCGACCACCACGGCCGTTACGGGCGTGGCCACCACCGGCGCACTGACCGTAGCGATCGGCAACGGCACGGCGACGACCATCGGCGCGAGCAGCCTGTATGCGACAACTGCCAGCTCTGGAACGGGCGGCAGCGCCTATGCCTATCAGAATGGGGCCTCGGCGTACGCGAAGGCGGCCGCCGTCAACGCGGCCAACATCTCGGGATTGACGGCCACCGCCAACAATTCCCAGGACGTGACCTTCGGCGCCGTTACGGTCGGCACCGGCGGCTACTCGCTCGGGATCAACGGAGTGACCGTGCTGAACGCGACCTCCGGTACCCTCACCGCTTCGGATCTCGTCTCGGCGATCAACAGCTACTCGACCCAGGACGGCGGCGTCACTGCGGCTGCGGGCGGCAATGGTCTGATCTTGACGGCAGCGGACGGCAGCAACATCCAGTTGAACCAGAACCTGAATCCGCTCGCGGCAGTTGCCAGCACCGGCGGCATCACGCATGTCACCTCGTACAACGCGGCGACCAGTGCCGACATCGGTGCGGGCGCGGCCTATACGACGGGTGCCACGGCGTTCTACGGAGAGGTCTCGCTGGCCGCTTCGCAGAATATCCAGGTGGGCGGTCTGGCAGCCGATCTCACGAATTCAGGCTTTGCGGCGGCGACGACGGTCACTGCCACTGGAACGCTCCAGGGCCAGAACGTGCTGACGGCTACGGCGGCCAACTCCACGATCGAGTCGGTGGATTCGGCGCTCGCCAGCGTCAGTCAGTTCCAGTCGCAGCTCGGCGCGATCCAGAACCGCTTCCAGGCGGCCGTGTCGAACCTGCAGTCAACCAGCCAGAACCTGACCCAGTCGCGCAGCACCATCCAGGATGCGAACTTCGCGCAGGAAACGGCGAACTTGACCCAGGCCCAGGTGTTGGAACAGGCCGGCATCTCGGTGTTGGCGCAGGCCAACCAGCAGCCGCAGCTGATCCTCAAGCTTCTGCAGTAACGGCCGATAGCTAGTATTAGACGAGTAGGAACCCCACGGCCCGGCCGCCAAAAGCGACCGGGCCGTGGACTACAAAGGATCAGGTTCGGGAGTGAGTTTTAGATCGGAGTAACTCGAAGCAGGTACCCACATGGCGAGCGATGCAACCCCGGTACTGATACCGGCGATAAGCCTCGTGCACGGAAGTCAGGCGCCTAGCAAGGTTACGAGTGAATCCTCGAGCGGCAAATCGTTGCCGTCCAGCGGCCATGCGGCGGCCGAAACGGCCGCCTCTGCGGCCAAGAGCGCCAGCGTTTCGCGCACTAACGATGTGCAGGCGCAGGTCGCGTTCCTCAACAAGTTCCTCAACGATTCGGGCAAGCCGAACCAGTTTCGGGTGGCCCCGGACACCAATGCCGCTCTGATCCAGGAGATCAATCCCGCCAACGGGGCCGTAATCGCCGATTATCCGGTGATTGCCTTTCCGGCGCTGGCCAAGAGCCTTGGGATCTCGAGCGCTCTGATCGACGAACACGCCTGAAGGGCGTGCCGGGTCCGGCGCTGCGCCGCCAGTTCCTGGTATGAGTCTTGCTTAAGTTCATCAGATAAATGCCGATAATCCCGGCATGCGCAGCAGAGGTCTTCATTCATGAGTTCAGCCGTTTCCGCCGCATCCTCCGCCGCGGGCTCCTCGTCGGGCACCGCCAATTCCCTGATCACCTCCACGGGCATCGGCTCGGGGTTGAACATCAGCGCCATCGTGTCCTCGCTGACCGCCAATTACGGGGCGGCGCAGACCAACTCTCTGGCGTCGCAGCAGACCACGCTGAACGCCCAGGTGTCGGCGTTCGGCACCTTTTCGAGCGCCTTGAGCACCCTGCAGGCGACCCTCTCCACGCTGGAGAATCCCACACAGCTCGCCGGCTATGCCGCGACGGTGGCTGACAAGACGATCGCCTCCGCCACCACCAGTTCGGATGCGGTGGCGGGACAGTACTCGCTGCAGGTTCAAAATCTCGCGACGGCGGCCACGCTGACCTCGCAGGCTTTTACGGGTTCCAGCACGACGGAAATCGGCACCGGCACACTGAACATCACCGTCGGCGCCGCCTCCACCTCGATCACCATCGACTCGACCAACGACACGCTGGCAGGCATCGCGTCCGCCATCAATTCCGCCTCGAACAATCCGGGCGTGACCGCGAGCGTGATCAGCACCACCGGCGGCGCACGGCTGGTGATCTCCGGCACATCGACGGGCACGGCGAACGCCATCACCGTGACCCAATCCGGCGGCAACGGCGGCCTCGCCCCGCTGGTCTACGATCCGGCCAACAACATCACCAATCTGACCCAGACGCAGGCAGCCCAGGACGCCAACTTCACGCTCAATGGCTACCCCGCCTCGAGCGCCAACAATCTGGTGAGCGGAGCGATCACCGGCGTGACGCTCGACCTCTTGGGGGTATCGGCGGCCAGCACTCCCACCACCGTCTC
>Ga0187847_10003778_pt1 | contig 11398 bp, 6 predicted proteins | sample June2016WEW_4_10_FD_132458 | JGI IMG/M metagenome (GOLD analysis project Ga0187847, IMG submission 132458) | Peatland microbial communities from SPRUCE experiment site at the Marcell Experimental Forest, Minnesota, USA - June2016WEW_4_10 | ecosystem: Environmental > Terrestrial > Soil > Wetlands...
AACTGGAACCGCTTGCGTGCGCCCTTCTGGCCGTACTTCTTGCGTTCCTTCTGGCGCGCATCGCGAGTCATCAGTCCTTCGGCCTTGAGCAGCTTGCGCAGCTCAGGGTTGAACACGACCAATGCCCGGGCAATGCCCATCTTCACCGCGTCGGCCTGGGCCGCAACGCCGCCGCCGTTCACCGTGGTCAGCACGTCGAAGCTCGCAGACAGTTCCGCCACCAGCAGCGTCTTCTTGGCGGCTACGCGCTGCTGCTCGGTCACAAAGTGCTCTTCGAACTTCTTGCCGTTGACCTTCCACTCGCCCGTGCCGGGACGCAGAAAGACGCGCGCAATCGCTCTCTTGCGCCGTCCCGTCCCGTAATACTGCACCAAATCTGCCATTTTCCCTCTTAACTCTCAGCCGTCAGCTGTGTCTTCCCGAGTCCCTAAGTCCCTAGTCCCTGCTCTACTTCATCGCCACCGGCATCTGCGCCCCATGGGGGTGCTTGTCGCCGCGGTACACCTTCAACTTCGAAACCATCGCCCGGCCCATCTTGGTCTTGGGAAGCATGCCCTTCACTGCTTCCTCGATCACCTTCTCCGGCTTGCGGTTAATCAGCCGCGAAAACGACTCTTCGCGCAGACCGCCCGGAAAGCCCGTGTAGCGCCGGTAGACCTTCTTCTGGTCCTTCAGCCCCGTCAACCGGATCTTCTCCGCGTTGATCACGATCACATGGTCGCCCATGTCGATGTAAGGCACGTATTGGGGATTCAGTTTGCCGCTCAGCACACTGGCAGTCTTGGTGGCTAGCCGGCCCAGTGTCTGGCCGCTCGCATCCACCACATACCATTTGCGGGCAATGTCCTTGCCGCTCGGAATAAAAGTCGACATGTCTTTTCAATCCTTAAAAACTTCGGATACTCAAACTTTGGGCGCCCCAGGTCCCGATTTTGGGACCCGGGACACCGTAAATCTCAATTCCCCTCTCTCGACTCAGCAAGAAAGAGGGTGCCCCAGGTCCCGATTTTGGGACCCGGGATACCGCAAATCTAAGTTCCCCTCTCTCAACTCAGCAAGAGAGAGGGTGCCCCACCCTCGCCGCGCTTTTGTTTTTGCGGCTAGGGTGGGATACCGCAAACCTTAATTCCCATCTCTCAACCCAACACGAAAGAGGGCCGAAAAGCACAAACCCGCGCAAACCACATTCGCCCATGCCAAAAAACGCACGGGCCTTTCAAAATCTGCCCACTGCCAAACAAATCTGTTCGGGTGAGAAGTTGCCGGAGCCAGCCCCCCTCGGGAGCTCTAGCTGCAACGGACCACGTACTCCGGGTCCAGCAGCCGGTTGCCTGTTCCGTCGGAGCCCCTCAAATCCACTTCGGGGCATCCCTCAGACCGGTCCGGGTGAGCACACACAGACCCCAGGCGCAACACCGCGCAAGGACTCTAGAATACTGAAAATCCAGCCCCAAGTCAACGGAAGATGAACATGGTAGTGGTGCCGTTCTAAATCCATAGGATGCTAGGGAGCGCTATAATTGCGCACACGTTTCATTCGTAACGCCGCCACTCCGCGAAGATTCGCCGCACAACGATGGCGATAAACAGTGATGTCAATATGCACATCTGCCTGTTAAACGACTTCATCAGCCGATCATTTCTTCTGATCTCGTCGGTTGTTCCGCCGTCTCCAGATGCCATTGCCAAACTTGAAGCGTCGAGGGACATTTGGCAGAGTTCGCGCACCCACCATTTTTCCGAACTTTTGTTGATGACGAAATTGGTCGCCGTGGGCGTCCTTCTCGAAGGCCCGGAACTTATATACGAAATATGCAAGCTGATTAGGCTTTGGCGCACAAAGGGCGTACGCGACCATTCACCGGGATGGATTACGGTCATTGGCCTCGTTGGCTGGATTCTCGTCTTCATCGGCGTCGCTGGAGAATTTTGGGTCGATTCATGGGTAAACACTGATGATGACAACATCCAGTCAATCAATATAACGCTTTTGAGGGATGCGAATTCTTCCGCGGCCCAGGCGAAGAAAGACGCGGGCGAGGCCCAAACTCTTGCACATGGGGCGCGTACAGAAGCAGACTCATTCGCACGCGACATCGCGGACGCAAAGCGGGAGGCGGCTGACGCAGTGTCGCGTTTGGCAGACGCAGAGCAGCGGCTGGCAGACGCAACGCAGCGAGAAGCCAACGCCGAAGAAGAAATAAATCGACTCAAATCGCCCCGGACTCTAACAAACGCTTCGGTATTCTCGTCTGACCTCAACCAATTTGCAGGAACTGAGTACACATTCTCGCTAGTCTTTTCAGACCTTGAGTCCGTAACTCTGCTTAAGCAGATCGACAGCGCATTGCAACTTGCCGGGTGGAAGCGGGTAAATCCTTCTCCCACTCCAACAGTTAACGTCAAACCGTATCCAGACCAAGACCTAATAGTTGGTATAGGGGATACTGAAGGCGTTGAGATAGATGTAGATTCCACTGCATCATTTGACTTCCTAAATAAAAATCCCCAATCGACTTGGCCGCGTCTCGTCCTTGCGGCGGCATTGTTGCGAAACGAACTTGCTCTCCACATCACTCCAATGGATGGGAACGTAAACAAACAGCTAGTCATTAGTCCCGGCGGCTCTTCCACGGCCATTCGGATTAACGTCGGGAAAAAGCGTCCATAGCCTCGAACAGAGACGACGCCAAGTAGCAAGACAATTGCCACTCGTTTCACAGTGGAAACCAAACGACACCACTACCCAAAATGATGACCCCATCTGCGTTGGAGGAAGGGACGGTGCGCCCGGAGAGATTCGAACTCCCGACCTTCATTGCCCAAGAAGCGTCGGCTCATACCGCTTCACCGATGCCCGTACCCCGTAAAAACATAATCTTTCGCCTTCACTGCCGAGTGGCACGCATACCCGCACTTGGCGTCGCTCCCTTGCGGTGGCTTGTCTTGCAAGTTGCCGAGCCTAAACGTATCGGTCGCCGCGTCATACTCAAACACGCCGTAACCCCATCCGCCGCTGTCCGCGAACCGCTTGCTGTCCTTCACCATGAAATCAACGTCATGCTGGGGGCCTGGCACCGTCGGCCCACCGGGTTCACTGGGATTCACGACCGCGTTCCAATGCACCTTCGCCATCTTGGCGCCATCCGGAAACGGCTTGCCGTTACCGGGAATGCCCGCCTTGAATGCGTCGATCATCGCCGGATTCCCGAGGATCGCAGCGATCGCACTCCGGTTATGGCTCACGGCGATCACCTGCCAGCTTTCGTATCCCCTGAACTCACTGAACGCCAGGCCATTCGGTATCTTCAAGGTGTACTTGTCCTGCGAGGAAATGACGGCCTGTGCCGGTGAACCGACTCCCGTCGAAGCAGAGGCAGCGCCGAGGCTGGGAAGCTTGTGGATGAAACGCGCCAGTTTCCAAGTGTCGTCATCCGAAATGCTCGAGTGCCACGCAGGCATGCCAGTCAGGCTAACTCCGTTCTGTACGATCCAAAATAGTTCCGCATCGCTCCAGTGCTGCACATGCACCGAGCTCAGATCCATGGCAGGCGGGTTCATGCTGTGCCCCAGGGCAGAGTCTCCGCGCCCATCCGCACCGTGGCATTGCGCGCAAGACCCAAGAAACACCTCCTGGCCCTGGCTCACCACCTCACTCGTCTCAGGCAGCGGGTTTTGTTTCTTTCCTGCCTCCAGCGGAATGGTCACGTCTTTAGCCGCATTGGCCAGGCTGGTTTCGTCCTGCGAAGGCTGTTTGTTCGCTGAGCAACCTTGAAGCAAAGCGCCCAGCATCGCCCCCATCACGCTCAGCATCAACTTATGTTTCAGTGCCCCGCGGCCATCGCCTCCGCCCAGCCCCCCAATCCATCGCAGACCCACAGATTCCCTTACAAGTTCAGGCATCGTGTCTTCTCCTCCACAAAGAAAGCTTTCTAATCCCGATCTGACCTGCGTCTGGAACCATCGCAATTAGGCCAGAGCTGTGAGGAGTTAAACAATTCGACCATGGTATCGACCGATACCTTCGTACCAGGTGTGCGGGAGGGACGCCTCAGCCCGCTTCAGCGGGCGTTTGACACTGCAGCCGGGCGTCCCATCCTTCTGCCATTCTTATCTGTCTGAATCATTGAAATTCTCGAAGATCCCGGCCCGCAGGCAACGCTTCCAGAATTCTGAGCATCGCACTTTAGGTCAGGGTCCCCGCATACCAACTTAAGTAGAGTTTGAAATAACTCCGGTCGAGGAATCGGACCTGCTCGCGGTGCGTAAGGCGAACTTCGCAGCAGGATCGCGCTCATTGTTCTTGGGAGATATGTTCGATGCAGCAAGAGAGGGCCCCAAGCATTAGCTTCAATGCTACCGGCATTGAACTGTCCACCCCCCAGGAGATGCACCGGCTCGTCGAAGGTTTCGACTGGGCCGCCACTCCCTTGGGACCCGCCGCCGCATGGCCTGACAGCCTCAAGGCCGTGGTTCGGATTCTTCTCACATCGCGCTTTCCCATGTGGATGGCATGGGGACCCGACCTCACATTCCTCTACAACGACGCCTACCGCCGCACTACCCTCGGCAAGAAGCATCCATGGGCGCTGGGCAAGCCCGCGGCGCAAGTCTGGCACGAGATCTGGAAGGATATCGGTCCGCTCATCCACCAGGTGATGGAGACAGGTGAAGCTACGTGGCAAGAGACCCTTTTGCTCATCCTTGAGCGCAGCGGATATCCTGAGGAGTCTTACCACACCTTTTCATATAGCCCGCTCTCCGATTCCGACGGCCGGATTGTTGGCATGTTATGCGTAGTAATGGAAGATACTGTGCGCGTGATTGGCGAACGGCAGCTTGCCTCTCTCGGCATGCTGGCCGAGGCTCTGGCTGGCGCCATTTCCAAGCAGGATGTGTTTGCCGCCATCGAGCACGGGCTTGCCCATCAGAAAGATATGCCCTGCACCCTCACTTACTTGCTCGATGAGGATGGCAGCCGTCTCAAACTCGTCTCCAGAACGGGCATGGATGCCGGTCATCCTGCTGCTTCGCTCGTCATCGACCCAACCGACTCGCTTGCCCCATGGCCAATCCACCGGATTCTGAGCAGCAACCAAGGCCTCACAGTTGAAAATCTCCTCGAGCTCTTTCCCCATCTTCCGCACGGATGCTGGGACAGACCGCCGGCTCGAGCACGGCTGGTTCCGATTGCCCGGCAAGGGCAGGACAAGCCGGTCGGTGTCTTCATTGCAGCTCTCAACCCCTATCGGCAATTCGATGCTTTTTACGCGGGGTTTCTCGATCTCGTCGTCGGCCAGATTGCCGCCAGCATTACCAACGCCAACGCCTATGAGCAGGAAAGAAAGCGCGCTGAAGAGCTCGCCGAATTGGACCACGCCAAGACCGCATTCTTCAGCAACGTGAGCCACGAGCTGCGTACTCCGCTTACCCTCATTCTGGGCCCTATTGAGGATGCCCTTACCAGCCAGTCGCCGCCCTCACCCAAAAATCTTGAGATGCTCCACCGCAATGCTTTGCGGCTGCTCAAACTCGTGAATGGATTGCTGGACTTCGTCCGCATTGAAGTTGGAAAGGTGCACGCGAGTTTTGAGGCCACCGATCTTTCCCTGTTCACGGCGCAGCTTGCCAGCGTCTTCCGTTCCGCGGTCGAACGGGCCGGGTTGCAGCTCGTGGTGGACTGCGCGCCCCTGCCGGAGCCCGTCTATGTTGACCGCGAGATGTGGGAGAAGATCATTCTCAATCTCATCTCGAATGCGCTCAAATCTACATTCGAGGGAGAGATCCGTGTAACTGTGCGACCCGTCGGGAAACAAGTCCAGGTTTCGGTTAGTGACACCGGAACGGGCATATCGGAAAGAGATCTGCCCAATCTCTTTCAGCGTTTCCGACGTATCGACGGTGCACGCCGGCGCAGCCACGAGGGCAGCGGGATTGGCCTCGCGTTGGTGCAGGAGCTGGTGGAGATGCACGGCAGTTCAATCCATGTAAAAAGCACGGTCGACGTGGGAACTGAGTTCATTCTTACCCTTCCATTCGGCAGAGAGCACTTGTCGTCTGAACGCGTGGTCAGCAATGCCGCGGGGGAGTCTTCTCTTCAAGATTCGGAACTGAGTCAGGGTTCGGCAGTTGCCTACGTGCAGGAGGCAATGGGCTGGCTTAGTGACGAGGACCGGCTAAAAGGTGAGGTTGCTGCCGCCGCTGTTGGCGATGAGTCACGTAAAATCGCCGCAAACTCCGCCGGCCATAAGCCCGTAATTCTGCTGGCAGACGACAACGCCGACATGCGGCAGTATGTGTCTAGCCTGCTTCAAGGACGCTTCCAGCTGGTCCAGGCGGGAACCGGCAAATCCGCTCTTGCCCAGGCGGAACAATTGATTCCCGACCTGGTCCTGACCGACATCATGATGCCGGAGATGGGTGGCTTCGCCCTGCTCGCAGCCTTGCGCCAGAATCCCGCCACTCGCAACGTCCCCGTCATCATGCTCTCGGCGCGCGCCGGTGAAGAAGCCCGCATCGACGGCATCGACGCCGGCGCCGACGACTATCTCACCAAACCCTTCAGCGCCAGGGAACTGTTGGCCCGCGTCGATGCCCAGCTAAAGCTGGCCCGCTTGCGCAAAGAGGCCGTCGAACAGCAGGCCGCGCTCAATCTTGAAATCTTCAAAGCAAAACGCTTCGCCTGGGAGGCCCTGGAACACATCCCCGAAGTCTTCTACACCTTCGATCGTGATTTTTGTTTTACCTATGTAAATGCCGCCGGCAACGAGATCTCCCGGCGCATGGGAAAAGAATTTCTCGGACTGTGTCTCTGGGACCTTCTTCCGGAACTCCGCGGCACCATTGTCGAGTCAAGCTTCCGGCGCGCCATGGAGCAGCGGATTGCAGTGGAATTTGAATACTTCTATGAGCCTCTTGCCAACTGGTTTCATTATCACGTCTATCCACTGCCCGATAACGGCATCATCATGTATGCGCGCGATATCACCGAGACGCGGAAGACAGAAGAAGCACTCAGAAAGTCAGAACAGCTCGCGGCCGCAGGCCGGCTGGCCGCAAGCATCGCCCACGAGATCAACAATCCCCTTGAAGCCGTCACCAATCTGCTCTATCTCGCAAGTATGGACAACAACGTAACCGGTAATTCGCGGCGCTTGCTTCAAGAAGCCGACCAGGAACTGCGCCGTCTTTCCCACATAGCCGCGCGAAGCCTTAAATTCTACCGGCAGGACACTGCGCCCGCCCTGTGCTCGCTTGAAGAACTTATCGAATCGGTTCTCTTCTTTTACGAGACAGAAATCAATATGCGCCAAATCAGCCTGGAGCGTCGCTACCACCCAGCTCCACAGGTGCTTTATCGTCCAGGCGAATTTCGGCAGGTAATTACCAACCTGATCGGCAATGCGCTGCACGCACTGTCGCGCCATGGTCGTCTTGCGGTCGCGGTGCGGTCTTTCAGCAGCGCAGCCGGACGCCATGGTGTGGCTGTCACCGTAGCTGACAGCGGTTCCGGCATGGACCGCGAAATGCTCGATCGCCTCTTCCAGCCCTTCGCCACCACCAAGGGTGATGCTGGAACCGGGCTCGGGTTATGGGTATCGAAGGGCATCCTCGACAAGCACCAATCCAAGATTGCCGTCCGCAGCAAACGCGGGTGCGGCACAGTGTTCCGGCTTTTCGTACCAGTGGAAGCAATGGCGAGCGAAAACCAACTGCTATGAATTGCAACCTCCCTGCCAAGGCTGTATCGACATATAGCATTCAGTTAAGCGATTGAATCCGAATTGTCATCCTGAGCGGAGTGCGTTTGGGTCATCCCGAGCGATCATAAATAGGATGTCATTCTGAGCGAGTCCCGCCGTGCCGGGACGAGTCGAAGAACCTGCGGTTGCTTTTCAATCACCCTGCGCTATCCTCAAAAAACAGGACTTGGCGCTACACGTATATGTCGATACAGCCTAGGGTCCTGTCTCTGAAGTTCGCATCATATTTGCGCTGTCATCCCGAGCGGAGTTTGGCCGTTTTCTGGCCAAACGGAGTCGAAAGATCTGCGGTTGCTCTTTGCCACTTATGCGACGAACTTCAGAGACACCACACTAGATGTAGATGATCAAGACCTTGTGCCAGCCTCGGAACGGTCACTGCGCGCACGATCAATTGAGCCGCTTCTCAGCTCCACTCTTTTCCCTCATCCGGAATGCGTTTCCACACGGCGCCCTTCAGCTTTTCCCGCATAAACTTCAAGGGCACGAAGACTCGGTATCGACAAAGTCGAACCGTGCTGTTCTACCAGTTCGTTGTGCTTCAAGTCGGCAAAATTGCGAGTGACAGTCTCGCGGGACACGCCGATGCACTCGCCGATTTCTTCGTGTGTGAGTGAGCAATGGATGCGTGCGCCGAGCTCGGTCCGCTGGCCCTCTGCGCTCCATAGAAGCAATAGCCTTGCCAACTTTATCGATGCGGTGAGGGTAAGACCGAGGATGCGCAACTGTTCGGAGCTTCGTTTGCACTCAACGCACAATAAGTGAGCCGAGTTATGGTAGGCAACCGGGTACCGCAGCAAAAAATCGAGAAAGATGGCTCGCGGCAGTGATGTGATTCTGCAAGGGAAATGAGCCACTGCCGTAACCTGCTGTGAAGAGCCGGTAATGACGGCGGCAAGACCCAACATATCTCCGGGGCGGGCGATTCCCAGTGTAAGGCGCTTACCCTCGCTCGAGTTCATCGTGAGTTTCACCCGCCCCTCCAGCAGAAAAAGGACGCTGCAAGCCTCCTGCTCCTCAGTGAAAACCACTGCAGTTGCCTCGCAGCAAAACGGGGCTGCATGGGACTCGAACTCGCTCATCGCCTTAGGCGGCAGGTCTTTGAAGAAATCACCCGCTCTCCACTCCGCGCTGGCGTCATTCCACTCACGTCTGGGGCGTAGGGGCATCTGTGTCGTGGTTAGGTCGCCCCCTGAGTCGCCTACGGTGTTTGCATCGCAGACACCTAGGCCGGCGCAACAGCCTTCAGCGTGCCTCTGGTACCGATTGTCGAGATTTTCCATGACCCCCTTCTTCCTCATCGTCCTGTTTTACTTCCGGTGCCACAACCTTTCAGAGCGCAGCGCCATACTGCATCGCCGAAGCCGTCCGCATCTTCGTCTTGCTCCTCAGTAAGTCGCCTATGCCGCTCAATAGGTTGGTTGAATCGTGATCGAAAGTCGCATCCGCAAAAGAGTCGTGATGTTCGGATGAGCCCGCGATGGAAACCACGGGCACACGGGAGCCAGTGGCGCGAATCAGGAAGGTGAGTTTCTCCCTGGAGTCTGCTGGAATGGAATCTCCCACGAGCACCAGATCGAAATCTCCGGCCTTGAAGTGATTGATTGCCTCCTTGATTGAGTTTGCCGCTAGGAAGACATATCCAGCCGAACTCCAGACGGCGCGTTGAGTCCCTTGAAGCAATGGGTCAAGACAGACTGCAAGAACCAAAGTAGTCGACATAAGCACCTCCACTCGCCGGAAAAACGGCAATGCTGATCGCCACTATTTTCGGCCTCAAATTGTTTAGTTTTGGTGCGACACCACGCTTCTGACTGCAAGCTGTGATTCCTCGTCGCGCCAGCCTCTCGCACATTGATCGCTTACACGGCTATCGCATTTTCGGAAATGGAGTAGACCGAATCCGCAACCGCTGAGTAGATGTTTTCTCAAAAAAATCCCCATCCGAGGCTCTCAAGAGTTCGCAGTATCTCCGGGAGATGAATATCGAGTTTGCTCAGGTTCATCCGCTGAAACAAGCTATGTGCTGCTGTTTTGTAACAGGGCACGACTTCAGTCGTGCCGCAAAGGTCGCAAAAGGAGCGTGGGCTTTAGCCCCTGCTGCATCTCGAGTTTGTTCCACCCCCCTTTCGCACGCGGCGTATCTTTGCCGGAGCAAGATTGATAATCATCTTCCGAAAATGCCGTGACGGAGGACAAATTGACGATCGAGAACGTGCAACCAAGAACCTCGCCGCCGGCTTTCAGCAATCGCTGCTAGGGAAATCCGGTCAAATCATTCGAGCGGGTTTTCAGCAAATAAAAGGAAGTACTCCGGGCAAGGATTAACACGACTACCAGGGGCCCGCTCTTGCCCTCTTCAGGCAAGAGTTGATGCGACTATCTGGGGCCCGCTCCTGCCCTCTTCAGGCAAGAGGTCGTGCGATTACCAGGCCCCCCCTGCCCGGAGATTCACCAATTACCAAGTGATGTGAGCAATCTTCACTAACTTTTGCACACCAGTCCATCGTTTATCGAATGTATGAGGCACAAATTTTAACTCAGGAGAAATAAATCGACTAACCAACGTAGCGTCCTAACACTGCGTTGCTCAGCAAACACGCCGGGATTCCTCCCGGCTTTTGCCAGCTTTTGGGGAACCGCTCTGATTTGTAGGCAGGGATTATTTCGGTGGGATTGGTGATACGCAGCGTGAACGAAAGGAACTGGCGATAGGAGCGATCATACCCGCATCCGGCCAACGATTCCGATCAATTTTGACCATCTTTAGTTGGCAGATGGGGCGCACCATCCACACTCCCGGCATCGCCGGCAGCGGACAAAATAAGGGCGTATGATCGATCCGCATCCCAATACGCAACCCAGCCTGCCTTTTGGTTCAAAGGTCACGGTGTAGGTTCCTTTGCGCATTCTGGTGTTGGCCTTCGGCCCGCCCGCAGCAAAGGAGCATTCGCATGCAAACGACTCCCTCCCAGAAGACCTTTAAAAACAAGCTTTTGGCCTCGCTTCCCGCAAACGCGTTCAAGCAGATTGTCACGCATCTCGTGCCCGTCACTTTGCCAAAAGATCAAACCCTGCACCATCCAGGCCGCGCTGTCGATAACGTCTATTTCCTTGAAGAAGGTATTTGCTCGACGGTTGTGACCCTGGAAAGCGGAGCCACCGTCGAGGTGGGCAGAATCGGGAGAGACGGATTCGTGGGGATGGCCGCCATATTGGGGGCCGGGCACTCGCCCTATCGCTTTTTCATGGCAATACCTGGGCACGGTTACACCATAAAAGCCAATACACTGCTCTTGCACACTGAGGCATCTTCCCAGTTGCGCAACTGTCTTCTGCGCAGCGTCCAGTCGCTGCTGGTACAGACCGCCCAAACCGCCGCTTGTAACCGGATGCATGGGCTCCCCGAGCGCCTGGCTCGTTGGTTGCTCATGTGCGACGACAGAATGCAGACACAGAATGCTCCCGTAACCCAGGAACTTCTGGCCATGATGCTGGGCACGCGCCCCAGCTCCATCAGCGTTGCCGCCAGCGCCTTGCAGAAAGGCGGACTTATCTCCTACAGTCGCGGCTCCATGAAGATTCAGAATCGCGTCGGACTGGTAGAGGCCGCGTGCGAGTGCTATCAAGTTGTC
>Ga0187847_10003780_pt1 | contig 11397 bp, 7 predicted proteins | sample June2016WEW_4_10_FD_132458 | JGI IMG/M metagenome (GOLD analysis project Ga0187847, IMG submission 132458) | Peatland microbial communities from SPRUCE experiment site at the Marcell Experimental Forest, Minnesota, USA - June2016WEW_4_10 | ecosystem: Environmental > Terrestrial > Soil > Wetlands...
AGGGCATATTCCTCCCCGGTGCGCGTGATGCTGGAAGTAATGAGCCCGCGAATATTCTCTCGCTGGCAGATTTCGCGTCCCAGTGCCGGGGTGATTCTTTCGCCCGAAGACTTGCCCATCAGTGCGAGCACGGAGGCAAGTCTTCCTCGGGGAAAGACATTCGCGTGGCGCGATTGCTCCATGCTGACGGTAAAAGCTGTCTCCAGAGCCTGATCGAACCTCGGATCGCCGGTTTGATTCTCGAAATTGGCAATCAGCACGGAGTCGCGGGAGTTGAAGGAGTAGACAGGCCGGCTGTAGGTAAGCCACGCGACCACTCCGCTCACAGTGATCAGCATAGCCGCGACCAGAAGAGCGATCCGCCCCAGCCAGCGGCGGATCCGAAGCACGCGGATGCCGGTCATCGACTCGGCGCTTCCGATCGTTCCTTTTTTTGCACTATGCGTTGCCGGCGGCGAAGATACAACGCCCGGGAGGCTGTTGTTCGTTTCAACTGTGCCGTTGACGAATTCCACGTGAGCAAGGAAACGGTAGCCCCGCTTGGGCAAGGTCTCGATGTAGTGCGGCGACTCGGATTCATCGCCGAGAGCGGAACGGAGCTTGCGCACCGCGGTATTCAGCCCGGTGTCAAAGTCGACAAAAGTCTCGCCCTGCCACAGATGCTGGTGCAACTCGGCCCGCGTGACCAAATCTCCCTGGCGCTCCAGGAGAGCCGTGAGCACGCGCAAAGGTTTTTCCTGGATCGGGATGCGGACGCCGTTCTTGCGCAGCTCTCCCAGAGAGGGTTCTACCTCGAAGGGTCCGAATTTCAGAATCGAACGGGTTGACATGGGACCCATTCTTCGTTTTCGAGGTTAATTCAAGGGGGACAGGCTAAGCTCTTTGGCTCCAGCGTACACCGGAGACGGCCGCGCCGCAATTAGGAACAGTACAGAAGGAATACAGACACGTTTCAGGCCGGGCCTATTGCCGGTACCACATTCATGGCGCACACTTTGCGCAAGTCGCCGCCCGCACCCTGGAATTGGCCCGATCCACGGCCATCCTCACAGCCTGCTGCGCGCACAGGGAGGTCGTATGAAAGTCAGTGTCCTCGAAGGTTTCGCCCGTCACGGAATTCGTCTGGTGGTTCTGTTTGTATTTCTGGTCGGCATGACCGGAGATTCCCATGCTCAGGCGGCTGGCGTCGCGGGTCAGCCCGGCGCAAAGGCCGCTGCTCCGCGGGCAACGACGGCAAAAACTGCGCAGGCCGGGCAACCGGCGGCCACGGTTGAACGAAGGCCAGGGGGAAACCACGAGGGCATCACGGTCCACGGCCACTGGACCATCGAGGTGAGGAATCCAGACGGCAAGCTGGTCAGCCACACTGAATTTGAGAACGCGCTGGCACCCAGCGGAGGCGCAGCCCTTCTGGCAGGTCTTCTCGCCGGCACGGTTACTCCTGGCAGTTGGGAGGTCTACCTCGCCGACGATTCCTCCGGGGACAATCCGCTCGTCATCGCCGAGGCGAACTCCGCCGCAGCCGCAGTTTGTTCAAAATCTCTTGGGGGAAGTATCTACCAAGCCTGCTATGACACCTTATCCGTAACCGGCTCTCAGCTCGGATCGGGAGGAGCTGGGATCCTGGCGCTTTCCGGGAACACGGTGACGTTCACCGGGTCGGCTTCGGTGCCCACCAGCAATTACGGGGGGACAGCGATCGCTTGGGTCGAGACAGCGCAGGCTGTTTGTCAGCCGTCCAATTCGCCCTCGGCTTGCTTCGACGTCAACATAGCCAACACACCTGCACTTACACAGCCGCTGACCGCCAGAAACCTGGATGGAGTAGGCAGCGACCCGCCAGCGGTGCAGGTATCCCCAGGACAGGCGATTTTAGTGTCAGTGGTGATCAGCTTTGGCTCCGGCAGTTAGTCCACGGCCTCAGAACCCTCAAATCTGTCATGGATTGATCTCCACGGAGGCCGGCCTTGAACAGCGAGACGAGAAAACGCGCGAAGGGTCCATCTGAGACGGCTGCCGGCTTTAGTGGCCAGCTGCCAGAAATAACGCCATGCGGAGTCAAAAGCCGGCGCAGCGCCATCCGATTGCCTTCCGTCCTGGAAGCCCAGCCGAGCGAATCCTCTGCCCCCATCCCTGGTGCGCAGAGCGGCTCGCTGGTGTCGACCGGCATCATCGGCGGAAAACGCACCGGAGTTTACCGCATGCTGGCAGGAGCCATTGCATACGGCCTGCTTTTGCTGGCCGCATTGGGCGGCGGGGTCCCGCTCGCGAGCCAGGTGTCACCGCCGAGCGCCGCTGTCCCAGGCGACTGGACCTGGATGAGCGGAAGCAACACGCTAGGCAGCGGCAACCAAGGTGTGTCAGGAGCGTACGGGGCGGTGGGTGTCTTCGGTTCGATGTATTTTCCCGGAGGCCGCTGGGGCGCTCCGGGTTGGATCGACAGCAACAACCATCTCTGGCTCTTTGGCGGCTTTGGCTTCGCTGGCAATTTGATTTCCGGCAATGGAGTTTTTGGCGATCTCAACGACCTTTGGCAGTTCGATCCTTCTAACAACGAATGGGCGTACATGGGCGGGGGCGCCACTTTAAATAACAATTACTGTGGCGAGTCTCCCACGTACGGGATGCAGGGTGTATTTTCCAGCACAAACGTTCCAGGAGGCCGCCAGAACGCTGCAAGCTGGATCGACAAGAAAGGCAATCTCTGGCTCTTTGGGGGCGAGGGTATGGGCGCCGGAACCGCTAACGCTTGCGGCTCCTACAGTTTTGGCTATCTCAACGATCTTTGGGAGTTCAATCCTAAGCTCGGCGCCAACGGAGAATGGGCGTGGATGGGCGGACTCGACACGCCAAACGCGTCAGGGATGTACCCGGCGACCTATGGGGTCGCTTCCGGAATCTTTCCCGGAGCCCGCTATGAGGCTTCAACCTGGGTTGACAGCAACGGCAATCTCTGGCTGTACGGTGGTGAAGGCTACGATTCCGGCACCGATATTGGCGAACTCAACGACCTGTGGGAGTTCAATCCTACGCTCGGCGCCAATGGCGAATGGGCGTGGATGGGCGGGAGCAGCGCGATCGACCCATACTCCGGCCAGCCAGGAGCGTACGGCACCATGGGAGTGCCCGCTACTAACAGCTTCCCCGGAGGACGCTACGGGGCTTCGAGCTGGACCGACAGCAGCGGGAATTTCTGGCTCTTCGGCGGCGCAGGCGTCGATGGCAGCGACAATTCCGGCGATCTCGACGACCTTTGGGAGTTCAATCCAACTGTGATCCCAGTCGAGTGGGCGTGGATGAGCGGAAGCAACACGGCCGGTCCGCCAGCAGTGTACGGGACAATGGGGACGCCCGCTACCACAAACACGCCCGGAGGCCGCTACGAGGCTTCGAGTTGGGTGGATAAAAGCGGCAATTTCTGGATCTCTGGGGGCCAAGGCGCCGGCGAACTCAACGATCTTTGGGCGTTCAATCCCCCCACAGGCAAATGGGTGTGGATGGGTGGAAGCAACACAGGGAATCAGCCGGGATCATACGGCACGTTGCAAACGCCCGCTACCACAAATATTCCCGGGGGCCGCAACGAATCTACAAGCTGGACTGACAGCTACGGCGACTTTTGGCTCTTCGGGGGCGATGGACACGTGGCTAGTACCAGCGTGGTGGGCGCTCTCAACGATCTTTGGGTCTATCCGCCGCCTACGATCTGCTGGGGCCCGCCGTCTGCCATTCAGATCTCACCCACCACGCTTCCAGTGGGCTTTGTGGGAGAGAGCTATTTTGAAAACTTTACTGCAACCGGCGGCTGCGGTAACGGATACACGTGGAGCGTGACCTCGGGAACAGCGCTTTCCGCCGTCGGCCTGAGCTTAAATTCAGCGGGCGTCATTTCCGGCACGCCCAACGCCGCTGAAACCGCGGCTCCTTTCGTGGTGAAGGTCGTCGATCCGCAGGGCAACTCCGGATCGCAAGACTATACGCTCACCGTCTACCCGGGCATCTCCGCCGCGCCGACAACCTTGCCTGCCGGCACAATAGGAACTCCGTATTTGCAGACGCTCATTGCTAGTGGCGGCAGCGGCAGTCCGTATTCGTATTCCATTGCTTCGGGAACGGCGCTCTCGGCCGTGGGCCTCACGCTGTCGCCCGCGGGCACAATCTCAGGCACCCCCAACGCCACTGAAACTGCCGCCGCCTTCACGCTGCGGGTTGCCGACTCGCTGGGCGACTTTACACAGCTGAACTACACGCTCACCATCAATGCCGCAGCGCCGCTGATGATTTCGCCAACCACCCTACCCGCGGGGACGGCGGGAACGCCTTACTCGCAAACGCTTACAGCCACCGGCGGGAGTGGGACCGGGTACTCATGGGCGATCATCTCGGGAGCAAATAGCCTTTCAAGTATTAACCTGACTCTGTCGGTGCCGACAGGAACAATCATCGGGATACCGGTCGCGGGCCAGGCAAATTTCACCGCGCAAGTCACCGACTCTCTGGGCGCCACCGCAACGCAAAACTATACGCTCGCGATCAATCCCGCTGGGGGACAGCCTGCCATGGTCACCGATTACGAAACCATCGTCTTGGCCGACTCCGTCCCCGATACCTCCGACTCTGAAACCATCACGGTCACGGATAAGGTCAACGTCGGCGCGCCCCTGGCCATCACCACCATCAGTGCCGCGCCCACCGGTATTGTCGGCGTGCCTTATACTCCCATTGCGTTGTTCACTGCCAGCGGCGGCGTGCCGCCGTATACCTGGAGCCTCACAGGGCAGCCTGCCGGCCTGAGCATCAACACAAGCACCGGCGTCATCTCCGGCACGCCCACCGCAGACGGAGATTTCTTGGTCACAGTAACGGTCACCGATTCGCTCGATAACAGCGTTTTCGCGCAATCCCCTCTCACGGTCACGCCTCCTGCGCCAATCGCTAACTTGAGCCCCGGTTCTCTGGCCTTCACAGCGCAGGCATCGGGCACGGCTTCAGCTGCGCAGACAGTCACTTTGTCCAACACCGGAAGCGCCGCACTCAGCATCACCGGAACGGGAATTGGTATCTCGGGAGCGAACGCAACGGACTTCTCGCAAACCAATCCGTGCGGCACGAGCGTACCAGTCGGCAGCAATTGCGTGATCAGCGTTAAGTTCACTCCCAGCCTCTCGGCCGGCTCTGAGACGGCGACATTGAATGTGCCGGATAACGCCAGCGGCAGCCCGCAGCAGGTGCAACTCTTGGGAATCGCGCTTCCGCCGCCGAGCGTAAGCTGCACCATTCCAACGATCAAGCTGTCCGGGGATTCAGGCACTGCTCAAATTACATGCACTGCGACGGATTTCTCTGGCATGATCGCACTTGAATGCAACCTTCCGGCGAGCCTCGCACAGTACGTCACGTGCAGCTTCAGCCCTAGCAGTTTGAATTTCGCGTCGAGCAGCACAGCCAGCACAACGCTAACCATCCAGGCGGCCCAAAGTGCATCCCTCGAGAGGAAGGCGTGGCCTTCGGCTATCTTTTCGGGAAGGATCGCCCTCGGCGCGGTGCTGTGGCTGCCGGCAGGTATCTTTGTCTTCCGCTGGAAGAAGGGGAGATCGAGACGAGGAGCTCTGCTGCTGATGATTCTGCTGTGCGGCCTTCCAGTGATTACCTCATGCGGAGGTAAATCCAAGGGACCGGCAACGCCGCCTTCTGGAACGTATCAGGCCTCGGTCGCACTAATTGGCCCTGGACTCAATGAGACCATTACGTTCACAATCCAGGAACCGTAAGGGTCGGCACAAGTTTCGTTCGCGTTGAGCGCGGGATCAATTCCTGCTTCCCTGTCGTTCGCGTCCACACCGGATAGGAGCGAAAACGCTGCGTTTCATTCAGAGATCGCTTATGACAATCTTGATATCGGTTGGTGATTTCTCTGGGTTGTCCTGCTTGTGAAGATATAGGTTTTGGGACGGCTCTTCTCGTCCAGAATTATCTTTCGTTTTCAGTTATGCAGGTGGCACGATTTGCAAGGGCTTTGCGAACGGAGATGGAAGCTACTCCAGGGTCTTGGCCGTTTCAAAAGGCTGTGGCGTCCGATCGATTCTCACCATTCCTTTTAAAACATGACCTCTGAGGATGCTGCCAGAGTTTGATTTCCGGGCGTTTGACAGGCTACCGCGCCAGTCCTCGACCCGACCAGCCAGTGTTTACATATCCGATCCATCTGGACGAAAAACCGGCATCTCGGCCAAATGCACCAGACACTTGAATCCCGCCTCGCGCCCAACTTTCTGCGTGATAAAGGACATTATGAACCGCAAAAGGACGGTCCCGGAGGACCTCTTGTTCCGCCGCTCAGGAGCCTGAAGGCCCCGTTTTGCTTCCTCGCGGGGGGTGGCCACGCCTGACTTTCGATAACGTCTTTTTCCGGCAAGTCAGAAAGACGGCGCAGATCCCGCTCGGAAGCCTATCAATATGCTCTTCTTGTCATTGGAGGCAAAAATCCCTCGCGAGACCGGGGAGATCATCCGCCTCGGACCCAGCACATGGCTGGGCCGCACTAACACCAACAGCGATTCCGAAAACGGTTTCGGTGAATTCAGCGCCAGCTGTGAAGTAGTCCCGCGACCGTAATTGCTTTCTCCCAAGGGCTCGCCTGGTCCATCCGGATTCGCAAGTAAGATTGCGGAGGATGCAGTTCCTGCTTGATGAGTTGGGTTAGCTGCGGAATTCCGACTGGCGCTAAATAGGGCTTCTTATTAGAAAGCTCAATCGCAAAAACTTCAGTCGAATTCCCGACGTACTTGGAATACTCATCATGTGTGCAGCCGGCTTGTTGCCCAAATCGGAACCAAATCTGATCGGGAGTGCCGGGAGTGATATTGTTCAGGGTTACCTCTCCCAACAGCGAACCGAGGGGCTGGGTGCCGTAAACGACCGCTTGCTTGCCTCTCAGCATCCGTGGGAATTTGCGCCGTATTTCGACCATTTTCTCCCCCGAGAAGACAAGTTCGGCATACTTCGGTTGCATGCTAATTAGAACTTTCTCCTCAAGCGAAAAACCGCCTAAGGTGAATCCTTCGATGAGGTGTAGGTTTTCTCTTGAGCGCTTCCATACCTCCGAGGCTGGAGCACTGCAGAAAAGTTCCTCCTCCCCCACACGGTATTGATGTGTGGATCTGGTTGTTTTTTCGAATCCAAACGATGCGAAGAATCCTAATTTCTCGTTCCACAGGCTTTCGGGCAATGTAAAGTAGATATCTTTGACTCCCTTCCATTGCCTTACTTGAAATGCCATTTGTGTGAAGATCATGCGCCCGAGATTTAGGTCGCGAAAGCCGTCCCTGATGCGCACGTGACAGAACTTCGAGTGCTCGCCCAACTTCAGGACAGCAGAAGCGACCGGCGTGGCGCCTTCATACGCAAGATATGCAACGCGCTCGCCTGTCTTAAGGCCCGGCAGGACCTTTTCTTTATACCAGCTATCAATCGCTGGATACATCGGCTCGCATTCAAGAAGCATCCCTTCTAGAACCCTAATGTCGTCGGCCTTTTTCCGTGCGGCGCTAGCACCGATTCGGACGAGTCGGAAAGTCTGAGGCTGATCGAATAGATCCCAGGAAAAGTTACCGTCGCGCTTTGGCTTTCTCATTTCCGCTCCTTCCTTTTGTGTTTTTTCCGTTGCCGCGTGCTCTTGAACTATTACCGCTAACTTTCTCGACCGTTCCATTCTGGTTTCGGATGATGTTTCTAGGCCAGTCCGCGAAAAACGTTGAGAGCTTCAATTCTTGGCTTCCGTAACCCTCGGCCTCATCCTTCTCCTCGCTTTTCTTTAGGGGTGCGTCTTCGGACATGCGGTAGAAGATCAGGGTGGCCATTTTTTCGCCGTCGGCAAGGCTGACGGGAACTTGATGACCACGCACTTCGAAAATCAATGGGGTTCCTTTTCGATCGTCTCCTCTGTACAAGCCGAAATACGGGTGTACGAACCCCGCATAATGAATCCTCATTTCGCCCATTGATTCGTCGCTTGCTCGACAATAGATCGCAATGCCCTTGGGCACAAAAAGCCGCTCTTTCGATCGAAGAATATAGAAGATGTCCGGCCTTATCAGCAGGCGCCTCGATTTGTCAGTCACCTCTATATCCCAATACTCGAGCGGGTTAGGCTTTCTTGCGTAATCCGCTGGGAGCGAGAATCCTTGCATTCCAGAATTCCGGAAAATCGGTGGCAGCGGCCCAGGACCGTTGCACCAAGCACACAAAGCCATTTCCGCCCTTCGACGCGGTGGTGTATCCACCGCGCCCCAGGACCATCACTTCGGCCTGATCCGAGATGGATGGTGGAGCAGCGCTGCGCGCCAGCACGACTTCAGAGTTCTCGTCGGGTATCAGGTAGCGATCGAGTGGGGACATCGCGGGATAAGGAAGCTCTTGCGCCTGCACCCGCGCCCGTCCGGTTGCACAGAAAGCCACGACCGCTACAAGGAATGCCAGAGCGATGAGCCCGATCGGTTTTCTTCTCATGAAACCCTCCGGTACGTGAACACTTCGCTTGAGCCTGGGAAACGAACTCCGGTTCTTCACCGTCCCGCGACATACTTGACTGATCCGTATTGTGGATTCTTCCAGAGCTCGCCCCTATATTCCATGTAGTCCGCCGTTGCTTGGGCGATTTCGTCTCCGTAGTACCGTTCCACCACATGCAAGGCCAGATCGATTCCGGAACTCAAACCTCCCGCGGTGGCGATTTTGCCATTATCGACGTAGCGCAGTCCGGTGACGAATTCAACGGTCGGATATTTCCGTTGCATTTCATCGATGAAAAGGTGGTGGGTGGTCGCTCTTTGATGGTCTAGGAGCCCATACCCGGCGAGCATGGAGGCGCCAGTGCACACCGACATCGTAATGTCCGCCGTCTTGGCGTTCTCCAGCAACCATCTCTTTTGCGCTTCACTTCGGCCGCCTTGCGCGGGAATGACGATCACCCGGGGTTTAGGGGCATTCTCGAAGGTGTAGTTGGGAACCACCTGAAGTCCGGCTACGGAGATCGGCTTCAGCGAGTCGGAAACAGAGAACAAATTGAATGGCATGATCATGTCGCCGCTTCCGCGCCAGGGCCCGCCATGGGGACCAAGCATGGTGTCGCCAAATACCTCCCAGGGCCCGGCGAGATCAATCAGGGCGGTCTGGTCGGAAACGATGAAGGCGACGTTGATCACTCCATCGGCGGGCGGCTTGAACATGCGCAACTGGGTAGAGCCAGCTTGCGCATTTGCCTGGTGGAAGTGGCAGGCCGCGGCGAGCCCGCCGCACAGCGCGATGAGACAAAAAACCGTGCAGATTCCCTTGGTCATTGGTGGATCTCCTGCCTTAAGAGTTTGCGAACAGAACCAGCTTACGGCTAAACTGTAATGTCTCAAATGACAATTATCCGGCTTTTTAGGACATCTCGAAGACAGAGCGCATTCAAGTGATTTACCGCTCCGTCAGGGTACACAGATGAAGCCAAGACACATCGTGATCCTGGGATATGACGGAATCATGGGCCTGGACCTCGTCGGGCCGATGGAGGCGTTTGCAAGTGCGCAAGTGAACTCGCCAAGGGCGGGCGGGGATGCTTGTTATCGAGTCACCATAGCCGCGCTGGAGGCAACGACGTTTCGCTCCGAATTCGGACTTTCGATCACGGCGGATAAGAGCCTCTCCGCCATCCGCGATGTGGACACATTTCTTATCCCCGGCGGCCGAGGCTTGCGCGAGTCCAATGGCCAACAGAGACTTACGGCCTGGTTGCAGAAGAATGCTGGCTCGATAAGGCGGATCGCATCGGTTTGCACGGGAATCTATGGCCTCGCGCCATCGGGATTGTTGAACGGCCGAAAGGTCGCGACGCACTGGAGGTTCATTGCAGATTTGGCGAAACGTTATCCAGCGCTAAAGGTCAATTCCGGATCGCTTTACGTGAAAGACGGGAAATTCTGGACCGCCGCGGGGGTGACGGCGGGGATCGATCTCTCACTGGCCCTAATCGAGGACGACTTCGGTTCGGAGGTAGCGCTGGCGGTCGCGCGCGAACTGGTCGTGTACATGAAAAGGTCTGGAGGGCAGGAGCAGTATTCAGAGCCGCTCAAGTTTCAAGTGCAATCGCGCAGTCGCTTTGCAGATCTTTTGCCGTGGATGCTGGCACACCTGGAGCAGGATCTCTCGGTCGAGGCACTTGCAGCGCGAGTTTCGTTGTGCCCGCGGCAGTTTTCGCGCCGCTTTACCGAAGAGTTTGGTAGCAGCCCGGCTTCATTTGTGCGGCGACTTCGCCTAGACGAAGCGCGGCTACGCCTGGCCGCGCCAGAGTGTACGGTGGAGGGCGTAGCGAGCTCTGTCGGATTCAGCGACAGAGATAATTTCCGGCGTGCATTCGAGCGGTCCTTCGGAATTGCTCCGAGTGCTTATCGAGGACGGTTTGCGGCGAGGCGCTGATGACAGCGTTGAATATTGTGAAAATGGAACTACTCGCACATCCGCTAGGGCCAGATCGTTTGGCCCCCTTTTGAAACACGACATGTGAAGGCCCCGCCGAAGTTTGAACACCGCGAGTATCACCGGCTACCCTCGCCAGTCCTCGACCCGACAGCCAGTGTTTACAAATCCAATCCACTGGCCGTAAACCGGCTTGTCGGAGAGGTGGGCATCCGATCTATCCAGTTCCCAGGCTGGGTTCGCGCTAAATCGCCGAGGCGCGAAGTCAGTGGCTCCGTGACGAATTCCGGGATTCCGGGAGTATCATTGGCCACTCGTCGGTTATGTTTGAGCAAACAGTATCGAGACTATTTGCGGAAACTTCAAAGGCGACAGATTCGGAGTGCCTCGACACGACTTCGAGTGCTCCGCGAGGTCTTTGTGCCTAGATTGTGCCTAGAAATGTCGCTTCTGGCGATTTGAGCGATTCTGTCGATTCTGGAATCAGCAACCTGCGTGTTTCGAACAACGGCTAAGGTTCGACCCCCCCTCCCGGCACCAGACCTAAACTCACTTAAACTCAATCATTTACAAAACCGGCAAATCGTTTGTGCCAAATTTGTGCCAAGAATGTGCCAGGATTGTGCCGAGGTCCCCCCCCTCTGGTATCAAAAACAGCCACTTTGAGTTGGGAGTTTTGTCGCGCGATATCACGATGGGCAAAACGAGTTTCCCCACGACGGATGATAGGAATAGATTGGTTGGGTGTTGACACGCGATTCTTCATGCGCGAAAAGTCAATCAATTGGAGAGATGGGCCGTCAATTCCTTGCTAAGGCCGGGAAGTTGATCTTCTTGACCAAGACCATGTAGCGGGGCTCGTCCTTTAACGTGAGCAGATCCGGATGGGACAGGCACGCCAGGACTGTGGCGTCGTGGCGGGCGTAGGCATCTTCCAGG
>Ga0187847_10003783_pt1 | contig 11392 bp, 8 predicted proteins | sample June2016WEW_4_10_FD_132458 | JGI IMG/M metagenome (GOLD analysis project Ga0187847, IMG submission 132458) | Peatland microbial communities from SPRUCE experiment site at the Marcell Experimental Forest, Minnesota, USA - June2016WEW_4_10 | ecosystem: Environmental > Terrestrial > Soil > Wetlands...
GGAATGCAGTTTGACCGCGGCTACCTGAGCCCCTACTTCGTGACCGACGCCGAGCGGCTTGAAGTGGTTTTGGAAGAGCCTTACATCCTGATCTACGAGAAGAAGATCAGCGCGATGAAGGATCTGCTGCCCCTGCTGGAGCAGGTTGCCCGCGGCGGCAAGCCGCTGCTGATCATTGCCGAGGATGTGGAAGGCGAAGCCCTGGCGACCCTGGTCGTCAACAAGCTGCGCGGCACACTGAATGTGGCTGCCGTCAAGGCGCCCGGCTTCGGCGACCGCCGCAAGGCGATTCTGGGCGACGTTGCCATTCTGACCGGCGGCAAGGCCATCACCGAAGACCTGGGCATCAAGCTCGAAGGCGTGAAGCTCGAGGATCTGGGCAAGGCCAAGAGGATCACCATCGACAAGGACAATACCACCATCGTTGACGGCGGCGGCAAGTCCTCTGAGATCGAGGGCCGGGTCAAAGAGATTCGCGCGCAGATCGAGAAGACCACCTCGGACTACGACAAGGAAAAGCTGCAGGAGCGGCTGGCCAAGCTGGTGGGCGGCGTTGCCATCATCAAGGTGGGCGCGGCTACCGAGACCGAGCTGAAGGAGAAGAAGGCGCGGGTCGAGGACGCGCTGCATGCAACCCGCGCGGCAGTCGAGGAAGGCATCGTCCCCGGCGGCGGCGTGGCGCTGGTTCGCGCCATTCCCGCGGTGGACGCGCTGATCAAGACGCTGGAAGGCGATGAGAAGATCGGCGCACAGATTGTTCGCCGCTCGCTCGAAGAGCCTCTGCGCCAGATCGTCGCCAATGCCGGCGAAGAGGGCGCGGTGGTGGTGGCCAAGGTGCTGGAATCGACCGATCCGCACTTCGGCTACAACGCGCAGACCTCCGTCTTCGAGGACCTGGTGAAGGCCGGCGTCATCGACCCGACCAAGGTGACCCGCACGGCGCTGCAAAATGCGGCCTCGATCGCTGGATTGCTTCTGACCACCGAAGCGCTGGTTGTCGAGATTCCGGAACCGAAGCCGGCCCCGGCCGGCGGCGGCCACGGCGGCGGCATGGACGGCATGTACTAGCACCTGCGGTGCGGCCAACCGCGCCTTCGGCGCGAAAGCAAAGGCCCCCAGCTTCGGCTGGGGGCCTTTGATGTTTGCATTGAAATCTTCGCGGCGCTAAGAGGCCAGCACAGCAACGCTCGTGGCTGAGGTGGCGATGGAGGCCGCGCTCGGCACAGGCGGCTGAGGGCGCATGGAGCGCAGCCAGCCCGCGGAGAGCCAGGAGCGCGGAATGGAGAACTCCGACCAGCCGCAATCGAGGCATACCATCACGTCCGGCGACGGCGTCATGGGAGGGTGGCTGAGGGTGCGATGGCAGTTGCGGTAAAGCCGGATCTCGGCCGGGATGATCGTTATGGACGAAGACTCACATTTGGGGCAGGTCATTAGTACACCTCGAAAACGAAAAATCAGGAAAGACCAAGAATACAAAAAGTAAGAAAGTCAACTGTAATCTTTCGAGAGCTTCTTTTTCAACAGTTATTGTGCAGAATTAACCGTATGACTGAAACTTTAATCTTTTCAGAAAAGTAACTTTCATAATATGAAACATTCTTTGAATTCAATCTGAGAGCGCCTCCTTCTTTCAATCATGGCCACTGTTCCGCATCGCGACTGCGCCGGGCCGTACTGCAACTGCTGTTCTCTCTTCAGGGTTTAGCAGCCCAAGACCAAACGATCACGCCAAGCCGGCTCTCTTATGGATGGGTTCCATGCCGATGGGCCACAAGGTACATCACCAGAAAAAGCGCAGCCGGAATCAGGATCAGGAAGCCGTAGTAGAGGATCTTGCGCAGGGATTGTGATTTGCGTTTTTCCCAGTTCCGCAACTCCGCCCGGTCCTCGACGCCGACCTGATCCAGGTGCGCCAGATCCCAGGCAAACTCGCTGGCCTTGGAATAGCGATTCTTTGGATCCCTCTCCAGGGCGCGATACAGAACCTCCTGCAGTTGGGGAGAGATGGAAGGGTCGGCGACGCTGGGAGGCATCGGATGGTTCAGCAATCGGTCGTTCATCGCGGCCAGCGGCGATGGACCTGTGAATGGCAGCTTGCCGGAGAGCATTTCGTAGAGAATCACACCCATCGAAAAGATATCGGACCGGCCATCGCCGCGCTTGCCCTTGACCTGCTCGGGAGAGATGTAATTCGGGGTGCCCAGCGTCGCGGTAAAGTTGGCGTAGGTCAAGCGGCGCGCCGCTGAGTCGCTGGCGATGCCGAAGTCGATGAGCTTGATGTTGTCGTCCGCATCGACCATGATGTTTTCCGGCTTGAGGTCGCGATGCACGACGCCATTGGCATGAATATAGTCGAGGGCATCCAGAACCTCGATGGCGATGCGAATAGCGCGGTCGTGCGGCAGCGGGCCTTCATCGAGGATCTGGCGCAGCAGACGGCCTTCGCACCACTCCATCACCATGTAGATGCGCGAGCGCTTTTCGCCGCCGAAGACGCGCATCACCTGGGGATGATCGAGCTTTTCTCCGATCCCGGACTCTCTTGTGAAGCGGTCGAAGAGGATGGGATCGGCTTCCATGTCGGGATGAGGAATCTTGAGCGCAACCTGGCGGTTATCGCGCAGGTCGATGGCGCGGTAGATCGAGGCCATGCCGCTCTTGGCAACCGGCGCTTCAATGCGATAGGAATCGATCTGCGAACCGGCTTCCAGGCTATCGTAAAAACCCATCGTGCGACATTCTCCTTGCAGTGGTCTCTCTCTACTCTATCGGGTAACCGCGCCAGAAAGGTAAAAGTTCCGTAAGGCACTTGCGGACATTCGCCGGGGAGGCTCATGCGGGCAGCCGGTAGGGCCGGCCGCGGTACATTCCCACCTGCTCCACCGAGCGGACGCGGATGACCTGCGCGGTGGTGTTGTCTCCGCCGTCGATCTCCACGGCGCGCGCCACCAGCTCGCGGGCGACCTCCTCGATTTTCTTGTTCTGCGAGACGATCTCGGCAATGGCTCTATCGCTCATCTCGTCATGCAGGCCGTCGGTGCAGAGAACAAGCACGTCGCCCGGCAGCAGGGTGAGACTGTTGGTGTCGGGAGAGACGAACATCTCCGGCCCCATCGAGCGAATCAGAACGTGGCGGGCGTCGGAGCCGGCCATCTCGCTGGCTGAAATCAGTCCCATCTTTCGCTGCTCATTGACCAGGGTATGATCCGAAGTCACCTGTTTGGCCTTGCCGTGGCGGACCAGGTAGCATCGCGAGTCGCCCACATGCGAGACGACGGCCTGATCGTGGCGCAGGGCGCAAGCCACCAGGGTGGTGGCCATCTTCTTGCCCCGGTATTCCGGGATGTGGGTGCAGTCGTGAACGGCAGAGTTGGCCTGCTGAATGAGCCGGGGAAGCAGAGTGGTGAGCGCGGAGCCGGCCGGCGCTTTGGGAAACTCCTCGCAGAGCACTTTAATGGCCGTGGCCGAGGCCACCTCGCCCAGGTCCATGCCGCCTACGCCGTCGGCCACCGCGAAAAGATAGCCGTGGCTGCGGGCCTGGCCGCGCGATGTGGGGATAAAGGATCCCATCGCATCTTCGTTGTTGGTGCGAACTTTGCCGAAATCGCTGCACTGGCCGAACTGAACGTCGAGCATGAGTGGCGCCGCCTGGAAATAACTCTTCGATGTTTGTATAAAAGATTGCGATTCAGAACTAAGTAGGACCGGGGTGAGGTCAGGGCTTCGCGGGCTGCGGAATGAACTTCTGTCCATGATGTATTCCCTTACTTTGCCGGCAAACGTGCCACCGGGTGGCCTTCTCTGCCTTGACTTGCGTTGCAGAGATGCCACCCAGCGGTTGAGGTTCGGTTAGGTTTGAGGCAGCAAGCCTATCTGGTTGAGAGCAACATATCCTTGCTCTTGGCCTTCGATGAGCGGATGAAGTAGATCGCTCCGTAGAGGCCCCACAACGCTGAAATGCCCAGCGCCGTGAGCGGCTCCATCTTGGTGCCAAGGTTGAAGAACGGGCCGGCCACATAGAAGCCCATCAGGGTCAGATTGGCGATCAAGCCGAAGCCGGGGATGAGCAGGTGACGAATGAAGCTGTAGTCGGGGCGCTTGTGGTAGGCCACGATGCACAGGAAGCAGCTCAGCGCATACAAAATGAATGTGCCGAAGTTGGAGGTGAGCGTGATGGCCAGCAGCGAGTTGGGCAGCGCCGCCAGAGTGTCATGCGAGAGATAGCCCCAACTGGAGAAGATGCCGTGCGGCAGCGCGGCAATGGTTGCATCGGTGGGCGCGCCGGCATCGCCGAAGACCAGCGAGACGGCAATGACGCCGATGACCGCAGAGATGACCGCCAGGGTCCAGATGGCCTTGTGCGGGCTGAGCGTCTTCGAGTGCAACATGCCGAAGTGCTCGGGAGCCTCATCGTCCTTGCCCATCGCATAGGTGACGCGGGCGCCGGTGTTCATGCAGCTCAGCGTGGTGCCGATCAGCGCAAGAAAGACCGTGAAGGCTTCAATCAGCATGAAATACTTGCCGTTGCCATGGCCCAGCAAACCGTCGCCGACGATGATCATCATGTCGCCGATGGGCGCCGCCGAGCCTGTCGCGCTGGCCATGGTATAACCCGAGTTAAGGAAGTAGTTCGCCGCAAAATATTCAATCAGGTAGAAGACCAGTCCTTGAATGAGCAGCGAACTGATTACGGCGATGGGTATGTGTTTGGTGGGGTTCTTGGCCTCGCCTCCCATCGAGGTTACCGATTCGAAGCCGACCAGGATCAGAATGGCAACCGTGGCCTGGATGAAGACATAGTTGATCTTGTGTATCCCAATCACAGAAGCCGCGTTCGGATGGGTGAGGAAGTTACCGGTCGCGTCGGTCTCTGGATAGGTGATGACAAAGGGAACCGGCTTTCCTGCCGCGTCCAGCAAAGGCAGCGGAGTGCCGCTGGCGTCGCGCAGCGTGGCCCCGGTCTTATCGGTGGCGAACTGGTAGGTGTAAGTGGCCAGCGTCTGCCCGTCGTACTGGTAGCCGGGCGTTCCGTCCGGATGACTGCCGCGATAATTCAGAGCCAGCGCGCTGAAGAAGATCAACGCTGAAATCTGAATGATGTTGATGGCCACGTTCACATTGGTCGACGCGCCGGCGCCCTTGGAGGCGATCCACGCGACGAAGAAGGAGAAGACCACCGCGACAAGCGCCATGAACAGAGGCCCTGGGTTAGAGCCGCTCATGAAGTTGGGCCAAAGGAATCCGACGATATAGCCGGTAAAGATGCCGGTGGTGGCCACCATCACGCCGGGATAGACCCAGTAGTAAAGGTGCGAGCCCCAGCCGACGATAAACTTGGAGATGCGGGCGTACTTGAAAGCTCCCTCATGCGAGAGCATCGCCTGCTCGGCATAGTAGTAGCTGGAGCCGGTGCCGGGATAGAGCTTGGAAATCTCGGCGTAGGCGACGGCTGTCGCCAGGCAAAGCAGCAGGGCGGCGAAGATGCCCAGCCACATGGCCGGCGCCGTCGATGGCTGGCCGGAGACGCCGGTGGTGGCCTGGATGTAGAAGGTGAGCCAAAGAAAGGCGCCGGGGGCGATGAGGGCCATTGCGTTGCTGGTCAGCCCCGTAAGGCCCAGGGTGGCCTGCATCTGAGGTGCTTTTTGATCTGCCATGAGCATTCTCCTGGAGAATTTTGTGTTCGGCTGCTCCCGGCGGTTGGCCCCCGGGATAATCATGAGTTTCACCTATGCCTGGTAGTTCTCGTCCTGGCCGGCGCGTGTTAGTTGAATGTTAGGAGTGAACCAATAAAGATGAAATGAGGAAACCCAAATGAGTACAGGCTGCCGGTCTTGAGTGAGGCCATTCAGCTCGCCGGATTGCGAACTGAAGTGGACGGGCCTTTGCCCGTCCGTTCAGCTCCCTGGACCGTCGCCACGCCCTTAGCGCTTGGGCCCGAAGAAGGCGATAAAGGCTACCGTGATGGTTTGCTGCTGGTCCACCGCTCCAGTTGCGCCTCCCGCGATGTTCTTCTTGGCGAAGTAGTCTACATTGGAGAAGTCGCCGCGGTACTCAACCCTGGTCAGCAGCCCTTCCACCCATTTGTACTCATAAGTTCCGGTGAACTCATAGAGATGCTGCGCCATGCCGGTCTGCGAGCCGTTCGGGTCGTTGAAGTATTCAAACCTGCCCGAGATAGCTTGCTTGCCATTGGCCTGATCGTGGAAGGCGCCCGCGATACCCTGCCAGTGAACCAGGGCATTGTTGCCCTCATCTTCAAGGGCATTGCGATTCTGGCCGTAGTCGTAGTTGATGTAGGCGTTGAACTTTCCGGGCGGCGTCAGCAGCAGCGTGGCGTCAATCAACTGGCGGAGTCCATTCGAAGTATTGTTGTTCTCCGGGCCGACAATATAGTTGGCGTTCAGGGTGTACTTTGGCTTGACGTATGCGCTGGTAAAGACTCCCGAGACGCCGCCATTGTTCTTGGTGACGCTGTTCCAGCCGTTGACCAGTTGGAAGCCGATCGTCTCCGTCTTCGAGACAGGGAGCGAGGTGCGCACGCCGAAGTGCCAGTAGGGAATAGCGTTGACAAACAGCAGCGACCGGGAGTAATTCCAGTTATCCTTTGCCTCGATCACTTCGGCGCCGGCCGAGGTAACCCATTTGCCGAAGTCCAATTCAAAACCCTTGGCCTTGGGCGGCTTCAGGCTGAGGAATGCCTGTTCAATGTATGTTCCCTGATCCCCGTTGCCATTCTTCGTGGCAGCGCCGCTGTTGATATCGGTGTTGGTTCGCCCGTAGACAAAGTCTGCGTGAGCGCCGACCGGATCCGGATCGTGATTGATGGTCAGCTTGGCCGCGCTCAGACTGAACTCGTCGGTATTGTCGTTGAAATTGTAGAGCTGGTTGATCTGGCCGTTGGCGGCGTTGCTGGGCTGGTTGAAGTTCACGCTGTAGTAGCCATCGATGAAGCCGCTGATGTCCATCGGACCAACGCTCCAAGTGGGCGCGGCCGGAGCGGCCGCCGGGGCAGGCGCGGGAGCGGCTGCTGGCGGGGTGGTGGTGTCAGCCGGCGGAGCCGGTGTTTGCGCGCCAGCCGCCAGTGCGATTGCCATGGCGGCTCCAGCCATCGTTTCCAGTATGCGATTCAGATTCACATTCATCGACAGTATTCCTCCAAAGAAAGATTTTGTTGTAGGACGCAGAATGAAATCAGCCTAAGAATGAAGGCAAGTCTCCGCGTCTGCCCAGTGCAATCTACCGGCCAGCCGAGTCTTCAGAGCTGTGAGAGCTAGCTCGCCGTGCCCATTCCCAAATGCAGGAATTGCGTACTCCCCGATGTGGTCCGGCCTTTGCGGGTTAACTCTAGTAATGCAAAGACTACATAAGGAATAAATGAAGAAATCACAAATAGTCCTTTATGAGTTTCATGGCAGTCCCTTATGTCGCGGCGGGCCTGGCCTTCGCTTAGAAGCTGTGCCAGACTGCCTGCAACTGGCGCCCATACAGGATATTTCGTGGGAAATCCATAGAGTGTTTGATAAGACTTCCACAATTCTGTGGAAATCCGGGAGGCGGCGAAGCGGCTTTGCCGCGCGTGGGCTCTTGTTCGGGCAGGCGCTTTTGCAAGGGGCTTCAGCGGTGATCCTTGCGACGGCCTTTGCCCCCCTTAGCACTCTGCGGTTTTCCTAACGGTTCTCTTACGATTTGCGTGAAAGACTCGAATTGTTATGCTGTATGAACTGATGACAATCCTGGCAGCCGGAGATACGCTGGACCACTACCGCCTGGATGCGACGGTTGCGCGCAGCGGCATGTCGACGCTGTATAAGGCTACCGATCTCAAGAATGGCAGGCGGGTGGCCATCAAAGTTCCCCATGCGGAGCTGGAGGCCGACCCGGTGCTGGCGGAGCGGTTCAAGCGGGAGCAGGAGATCGGCCAGGAGCTTGACCACCCCGGCGTGGTGAAGACCTTTGACGGCGAAGAGCGCAGCCGGGTCTACATGGTGATCGAGTGGGTCGAGGGAAGGCTGCTGCGGGCGATTCTCAACGAAGAGCGCCGGATGAGCATCGACCGGGCCGTCAACCTCACGCTCGCCATCTGCGACGCGCTGGACTATATGCACAAGCACGGCGTGGTGCATCGCGACCTGAAGCCGGAAAACATCATGGTGGACGCTGAGGACCGGATCAAGCTGATTGACTTCGGGATTGCGATGAAAGAAGACGCGCGCCGGCTGACGTTTACCGATATGACGGCGACGCTGGGTACGCCGGACTATATCTCTCCCGAACAGGTGAAGGGTCAGCGCGGTGACCAGCGCAGCGACATCTATTCGCTGGGGGCGATGCTCTATGAGATGCTCACCGGCGAGCCGCCGTTCAGCGGGCCTAACCCGCTGGCGGTGATGAACGAGCGGGTGCTCAACGACCCCCGGCCGGCGCGCAAGCTGAGGCCGGAGATTTCGCCCGAGTTGCAGGAGATTCTCTATCGCGCCCTGGAGCGCGACCCGCGCCACCGCTATGCGACAGCGCACGAGATGGCGTGGGATTTGGAGAATCAGGATCAGGTGGGCGTGGAAGAAAGCGGCCGCCGGCCGGCCTTGCGCGGACGATTCTTCCCCGCCGGCCGCAAGATGCTGCTCTACGCCGCGATGGTGCTGGCTCCGCTGGCGCTCTTCGTGCTGATGCTGCTGCTGGCGCGGCGGTGATCAGCCAACCGGCGAATCCTGAATGTGCCCCATTTTCTCCTGCTTGGTGCGCACGTAGCCGGCGAAGCTCTCCTGCGGCGCGACCTCGGCCGAGACGCGCTCGACCACCTCGATGCCGGCCGATTCCAGAGCCGCGACCTTCTGAGGGTTGTTGGTGATCAGGCGGACCTGGGCGACGCCAAGCAGCTTGAGAACCTCGGCGGGCAGTTCGTACTCGCGGCAGTCGGCGGCAAAGCCCAGCTCGACGTTGGCCTCAACGGTGTCAAGGCCATGGTCCTGAAGTTCGTAGGCCTTGAGCTTGGCCATCAGGCCAATACCGCGGCCTTCCTGTTCCTCATAGAGCAGGATGCCCGCGCCCTCTGCGGCGATTCTGCTCATGGCCAGCTCCAATTGCAGGCGGCAATCGCAGCGCAGCGAACCAAAGACATCGCCGGTCAGGCACTGCGAATGGATGCGCACCACCGGAGGCGCGGCGTGAATGTCGCCCATCACCAGCGCAACCAGCTCTTCCACTTCGACGCCGTCTGAGACTTCGCCGCAGGGGCGAGCCGCCGCCAAGCGGCCCTCGAAGCCCAGAATCCGAAAAGTGCCCCAGCGAGTGGGAAAATCCGCCTCGGCGATCTTCTTCACGCTCTCAAATCCCATGCTTCCATTTTACTTTGCGCCGGATGGAATGTGGCGATGGACCACATTCCTGGGATTCCTGTGCCGGAAATACTGTTTACGAATGAATTAACTGCAAGGTATTGAAAATATAAAAAAGGGGGGGAGGGGGGGATTAATTAAATGGTACAGGCCGGTCCCTCTCGACCTCGTTCGGCACTCGCCCGCTGTCCGCCATCCTTGCCCTCCTGGAGTTCCAATTGACATTGTGCTCCGGATGGCGGTAATTCTATGCAAGGTGCGGTTTCCGGATCGGCGACAATCCTGGCTCGACAGCGATCCTGGATTCTTCGGCGCTCACGGGGAACAATCGGCCGGGCGCGCGTAGGTCTCAAGCGCCTGGGTTCGCGCATTGCTGCGCGCTGTCGAGCAAAATCTCTGTAAAGCCATGGCCTGCCAGCCCCTCCCGGAAGGTGCCCACGCAGTCTTCTGGAACGCCCAGCCAGAAGAGATTACGTGCACGTGTGACTGCCACGTAGCCGATCCTTCCAATTTCCGTGTTGGTCCCGGATAAAAGGGCCTTGACGTGGTCCTTGTCGGCAAGGTACAAGACAGCATCAAGGCTTTCTCCCTTGACCCCGTGGACGGTCTCAACTCTGAGGCCTGGCTGAAATATGGACCCCTCGCCCGTGGTCTCGACCAACGGAACGTTCGGAAGCGCAGTCTTCTTTAGTCGCGACCCCAGATTGTCAACCGTGAGGTGTCCTAGTTTCGCTTCTAGGCGATGCATGAGGCCCTTCACTCTTTTCACCATCTCTGGATGCCAGCAAACGTCTGCAATCAGTGTCCCAGAGGGCAATCCGGACTTGCCGTCGCGGGTAAACTCCCAAATCTCCCTTCTAGCTTTTCGAACCTCCGGAGGAGCGGAAGACTGGATCAGTTGCGCATAAAGGTTGAGTGGAGGGTTCTTTAGCAGAGCATTGACGCATCTGGCGACGATGCGGAATGCTTCTAAATAATCCTTTGCGGAATCACGGGCGATTGCCGCTGACGCCAACAGCTTCGTGAGGCCCACTCCGTAGTCTGCGCCGTAGTTCCCGAGCTCTCGCTTCCGTTTGGCCGCCCTGCAAACAATCGCAGATTTCTCCAAGTGCATTCCGCCCGACTTCAAGGTTTCCTGGAACAATAGGATAAGCTGAGAGCGCTCTGTAGGCTTATAGGAGATGAAGAAGGCACCGCTTGCCGATTCCGGCGTCTTGCGGTGCGCCATTTCTGACCGCCCAGACAGGCTTCTGGCAACCGCAACGATCGCCGGAACCGATCTAAAATTCGTCGTCAAATTCTTTGCCCGAGCGCCCTCCTTGCTCTCGTATGAACGGAGATATGCGCCGTCGGCTCCGCAGAAACCGAATATTGCTTGGTTTGGGTCTCCGATAAGGGTTATTTGGGCTCCCGCCTTGTAGAGCTGGCGTAGGATCGCCAGATGCATCGATCCCACGTCCTGTGCCTCGTCCACGATTATGTGCGGATAACGGCGGACCAAGGCGGAAAGGATATTAGCCTCCCGCTTGAGGGTCAGGTACGCCCAATACCTTCCGGTTGAGTGGGTGTACGCACCTACCCTTCCCAACCTCTCAGTGACTGCAAGACCGCCGGGAATTGGAATCGAAGCGTCAAGAAAGCGATAGCAAAAGTGAATATCCTCACCAGAAAGGCAAACATCGACATCCTTGATGTCCTTAGGCCGCACCGGGAAAGTTTTCCCTGAGGCAGGGCTTGCCCAATACTTATATATTTTGTTTTCGAGAAACTGCTCACCCCCAAAAACCAAGAATGGAAGCCGTTCGCATTGCATCGTACGGCCGCCGTGCGGTCGTAGTATGTTGGTTGTGATGAAGCCGTCAAACGTATCAATGCAGATGCGCGTCAATGGCCGAGCGACCTCGCGAGTGTCGTGCTGACTTAGGTAGGACCTCACTGCTGTCCGGTTTAATTTAGTTTTGTAGCCGTCAAGCTTATTGACATGTGCGGTTTACAGCGGTTTATGGGTGTCCACGATTTGAATTGTGTGTGGCTCATTTGCGATGCTTTCGGGA
>Ga0187847_10003784_pt1 | contig 11387 bp, 12 predicted proteins | sample June2016WEW_4_10_FD_132458 | JGI IMG/M metagenome (GOLD analysis project Ga0187847, IMG submission 132458) | Peatland microbial communities from SPRUCE experiment site at the Marcell Experimental Forest, Minnesota, USA - June2016WEW_4_10 | ecosystem: Environmental > Terrestrial > Soil >...
CGCGCATCTTGCGACCCGATCACAATCTTAAGCTGTTGACGCCGCTTCCGGAAAAGCTGCGGCTGCTCGAAGCTACCGGAGTCGATGCGGTTCTCCTGTTGCCGTTTTCACGCGATCTTTCCCTGATGACTCCGCATCAGTTTGCTCATGAAATTCTGAAGAAGCGGCTTCGTGCCCGGGAAGTTCACGAAGGATATAACTTTCACTTCGGACACAAGGCGGCGGGAAACATTCAGATGCTGCGCGAGCTGGGACGAGAAATGGGGTTTGAGGTGCACGATTATCCCGAGATGAGATTGCGCGGGGAAAACGTTTCCAGCAGCCATATTCGCAAACTGCTTTCAGAGGGGCGGGTGAACCGGGCGCGACATCTGCTGCAGCGTCCGTTCAGCATTCTTTCGACGGCTGGGCGCGGGCGTGGATATGGGGCGAGATATACCGTCCCGACTATTAATTTGTCGCATTATGACGAGCTCGTCCCGAAACACGGCGTGTATATTACTCGCACTCGCGTCGGCGGCGAGTGTTTTGATTCGGTTACTAACATCGGGAACCGTCCGACGTTTGGGAATGATTCGTTTGCCATTGAGTCGCACTTGCTGAATTTTCATCCGATTCAGCTTTCGGCGGAGACGGAAGTTGAACTGCATTTTCTGGATCGGCTGCGCGATGAGATAAAGTTTCCTTCGGTTGAGGCGTTGAAGGAACAGATCGGGCGGGATGTGGGGACGGCGCAGAAGTACTTCCGGCGGCTGGGACGGGCGGCCGCCTCAGCGGCGTAGACGGCCCGCGCGAGGACGGGTTCCTCAGCGGCTAAAGCCGTCAATAAAAATGTGCCACTTATCGCAGCGGTAAACCGCTGCGCCACCCAAAAACGAGATCAAATGCAAAAGCCCTAGATGGACGCTGCCATGGTAAACCGCTGCGCCACCCATGAACAACATCAAATGCAAAAGCCCTAGATGGACGCTGCCGTGGAATCCCACCCCTTCGACTTCGCTCAGGGCAGGCTCTTGCGCTAAAGCCGCGCAACCCACGGCTGCTGCAGTCCGCGGCGAACTGCAGATCCCTCGCTTCGCTCGGGATGACAAATTCATGTGGGATGACACATTCATATGGGATGACAGATCCATATGGGATGACATATTCACGCGGGATGACAAACGCGGAGGGGGCTCTTCACTCCATCGGCTCGACTATTAACTCTTCGGCTTGCGCTGACCGTTCTGGCAACTGGATCAGGACTATTGCTACTAAGACCAGAATTATTCCTAACGTCTGCGTTGGGCGCACTAACTCTCCCAAGACTGGGGCTGCAATCAGGATGCTGAATACTGGCTCCAAGCAACTGGCGACTATGGCGCTGGTTGGGTCCAGGTGCTGCAGGCCGGCGAAGTAGCAGGAAAATGGGCCGAGAACGGAAACCAGCGAGAATACCAGCATGAATTCCCATTGCTCGCGAGAGTAGTGAGCGGCGGCAATTTTCCACGGGGGATTCACGAAGATCCAGAAGACGGACGCGGCGGCTAATACCCAGAGCAGAACTTTCCAGCGGTCGTAACGGGCGAGGACGCTGTGTCCGCCAACGTTGTAGAAGGCGAATGCGAATGCGGCCAAGAGCGCTGCGGTGACTCCTATGGCGTCTAATCGAAGAGCGCCCGCGCCGACAAAGCCTACGGCCAGCGCACAACCGGCTACGGCTAATGCTACGGCTGCGATTCTCCGCAGCGAGGGCTTTTGCGCTCGTCGCGCTACGGTGTAGAGCAAGACCCAGACCGGCGCCGTGTATTGCAGGATGATGGCGGTGGCTACGTTCGTCCGTTGAATGGCCAGGTAGTAGAGATAGTTGGAGGCCGCGACTCCTAGAATTCCCAGCAGGAAAAAGCGGAGCAGGTCGCGGGCGGGAACGCGCAGAGCGGAGGCGCCTCTCCGCATCAGCAGGACTGGCAGCAAGACGGCCAGCGATAAGGTGACGCGGCTTTGCGAGAGGATCAAGGGATCGATTTGTTTAAGCGAACTACCCAGAGAGATCCCGCCGGGGAGCGGGTGGCCGGTGAAGGCGGCGCGGCCGAGGGTCGCGGAAATTCCCCACAGAAGGGCTGCGCTGGCGATGTAGAAATACCCTCGCAGCGGATGCCGGCCAGCTTTCACGCTGCGTGCTCGATGGTGCAAGTGATTTTTGCCGTCTTCTCCAGCATAGCGGAAACCGAGCAATATTTTTCTTTCGAGAGCGTGACGGCATCCTGCATGGCTTTTTGCGATACGGGTCCGCGTACCAGGTAGGTCAGGTGAATCTCGGTATACACGGCGGGGTAACCGGTCGCTCTTTCGCCTTTGGCCGTGACTTCCAGGGCGGTGAAGTTTTCGCGCTTTTTGCGCAGAATGCCGACTACGTCAGAGGCCGTGCAGCCGCATAGAGCTAGCAACACTAATTCCATTGGGCTGTTGGCGGTCTTTTCGGCGGCGGCATCCATCACGATCGAATGGCGGGAGGTTGCTTGGCCTACAAATCGGTCGTGGTCGGTCCAGTTTACGGTGGCTTCAATCATGGGGTTCTCCTTTGATCGCGATATCGGTGCCCTCAGGGGCTAAAGCCCGCGTTACTCTTTGGTCCTGGTGGCACGGCTGAAGCCGTGCCCTTCCCGTTCTTGCTCGACCATGGTTCATCTGTGATCCCTGACGGGGCAAAGCCCCGTCACTACACGAGTTTTTCCGCAGGCTGTGAAAGCCGTGCCCTTCCCAAACCCCAATCGGACTCACACAGGCTCCGCTAGCGCCGGTTGTCGGTCATGGGCTCGGGATGTATCAAGACACGAAAAAGTTCTGGCGCGTCGTGTTTGAAACGAATCTCCAGCGAGGTTTGCACGTCGTGCACGCGCGACAGCGGCATGTCATCCGGCAGCGTGCAGTGGCAGGAGACATACAGGCGCGCTCGCACTCTCTTGAACTGGAATTCGTGCACGTCCATTACTTCGGGAAATTCTTTCACGATGTTCTTCAGGCGCTGTTCTAATTCTGGCTCGCGCACGATCTCCTCTCCCGTTTCAATGGTTGCCGGCTCGCTTTCGATGTGGGTTAGGATGGTTGCAATCTCCGGAACATCGGCACGCATCTCGGTTTCCAGGCGAGTCACTTCATCGTGAGCTTGCTTCATGCTTAGTTGCTCGTCCAGTTCGAGGTGCTGTTCGACGTGCAACTGGCCGTTCAGATCCTGCACGCTGACGTCGTGCACGTTGAAGTTGTGGCGGGTGGCTACGGCGCGGATGCGATCAAAAATATTTTCCGTGCCGCGCGCGCGCGGAACCGAATGCACCATGACATCGGCGTCGGGCAGAATTTCGCGGACGCGGGAGGTCACGGCAGCAGAGATCTGCTCGGAACGCTGGAAAGTAAAATTGCGCTCCAGTCCGACGGAGACATCGGCGAAAAAGCGGTTGCCGGCTTTGCGGAAGCGGACTCGCTCCACTTCCAGCACTCCATCGACGGTCGCGATGCGGTCGAGGATCTGGCTGCGCACTCCGGCGGGGGCGGCATCGAGCAGCGCGTCGATGGTTTTGCGCGCCAGGCGCCAACTTACGGAGATCACCACGCCGGCGACAAACAGTGCGGCAATCGGATCGGCCCGACGCAGCCATGCTACGTGATAAGTGCGGCCCGCCCAAACCAGCGCCAGGCCGACGATTACGACCGCGCTCGACCAGATGTCGGTGGAAAAATGGAGGGCATCGGCTTCCAGCGCCTGACTGTCGTAGCGCGTCGCAATGCGACCTAGTACGCGAGAGCGCCAGGCATCGACGGCGATGGACAACAGCATGACGAGGAAGGCAGCGATGCTCGGTTCTATCTCTACATGGTGAAAGAACAGGCGGCGGATGGCTTCATAAACGATCCAGATGCAGGTCAGCAAGAGCAGACCGGTTTCGATGAAGGCGGAAAAATTCTCGAACTTGCCGTGTCCGTACTGGTGATCGGCGTCAGCGGGCTTGTCAGACACGCGCACCGACAAAAAGGTGACGAGGGCGGCGATGAGATCCAGTCCGGAGTGGGCGGCCTCGGAGAGAATTCCCAAGGAACCGGTGGCGATACCTACAATTATTTTGAGGCTGGTGACTACCAGGGCCGCCAACACGGAGTTGCCGGCAACGGCTCGCTTGTCATGGCGCATCGACTCGGAACTGTAGGGAGCACGAATTTCCGGCATTCACGCCATTATCGCTTTGGAATGGCTCGCCGCCAACCCCTCTGCGCGCTTGGGTCGTGGGTGATCGGCAAAAGCGTTCACCACCAAGGACACGGAGGGATACGATGGAAAAGGCTGAGACCAATAACCTTGGCGATGCTTCGTGTCGTCGCTTCGTGCCATTGCTGGATCGCGTCTGCGCGGGGCATCCTGAAACTGACCTCGCGCCCCGCTTGCGCGGTCGCGGCGGGGACATGCTACGATGGCATTCGTCAGAAATTCCCTCTGGAGGATATTGATTCATGCGTTCCAAGTGCTTCGTCTGTCTTCTGCTCGTGAGCCTGGTCTACGGGCAAGCTGCGCCACCGACTACCCCACCCGCGGCGGGAGCCCCGGCGCAACAAAACGCTGCGCCTGCCCCTGGAGCCCCGGCGGGACAAAGCGCTACCCCCGCGCCCGCCCCGGAAGTGAAACCTGATGATGTGGTGATCACGTTGAAGGGTTTCTGCAAAGACGCCACGCAACAGGGCGATGCATGCAAAACCGTAATTACGCGCGCGGAATTTGAGAAAATCGTGCAAGGCTTGGCGCCGGGGCTGTCTCCGGCGGCGCGCCGCAACCTGGCCAACCGGTATTCGGTGGCGCTAAAGATGTCGACCGTGGCGGAACAACGCGGTTTGGACAAAGGGCCTTCGTATGAAGAAAAGATGCACTACGCGCATATGCAGATTCTCGCGCAGGAACTGAGCAGCGCCGTGCAGGTAGATTCGCAAAAGGTAAGTGACGAGGATGTCGCCGACTATTACAAGAAGAACGAGGCCTCCTACGAGCAGGCGAGCTTGCAGCGAATCTTCATTCCGCGGACGAAACAACTTAGCAATACGCCGGAAAAGCCCAAACCTCCCTTGAAGGCAGGAACGGCGGCGGCAGCTGGAACCAGCACGAGCGCGAAGTCGACGACGGCGAAGAACGCTACGCCAAAGCCTCCGACGGAAGCGCAAAAAAAGGCTGCCGAGGAAGCGATGACGAAACTGGCCACCACTCTGCGGGCCCGCGCGGTAAAGGGTGAAGACCCGGACAAACTGCAAAAGGAAGCGTTCGTGGCGGCGGGGATGCCGGGAAATACCGTGAATACGAAGATCGAAAAGGCGCGGCGCAGCACGCTGCCTCCTACCCATCAGATGGTGATGGATTTGAAGCCCGGGGAAGTGTCGGAAGTGATCTCGGACCCGAACGGCGGGAAATACATTTATAAGATGATCAGCAAGGAAACTCTCACGCTGGAAGCGGTGGCGCCGGACATCCGCAAAACTATTTCCACGCAGCGTTACCGCGACCTCATGAGTGGTTACCAAAAAGATGTGGATTTGAACGACGCTTACTTCGGCGCGGCCCGGCCCCAGGGCATGCCGTCGTCGCCTATGCGGCTAGGAACGAAGCCCGAGCACGCGCCCGAGCACATGGAAGATAAGGATTAGAAGACGCCGACTCGATGGACAGGGCAAAACCAACGATTGTGGTTACCGGTGTTTCCGGAAATCTTGGCCAGCGATTAATTCCGCAGCTCTCGGATTACAAAGTGGTGGGGGTCGATATCACGCCCCCCACGCACTCTGCGGTGGAGCGCTTCGTTCCACTGGATCTGGGAAGAGAGGAATCGACGCGGGAGTTGTTATTGCTGCTGCGCGAGTTGCAGCCGGCTTCGGTGGTGCATCTGGCATTTGTGATCGATCCGCAGCGGGCTGGGGTAGTGGATGTCGACCGCATGTGGCGAATCAACGTGGCGGGCACGGCGCGGGTGATGGAAGCGGTTACCGAAGCCAACCGGAATGCCGGCGCCAATATTCGACAATTCATTTTTCCGAGCAGCGTGTCGGCCTATGGCTCGAATCTGCCGGCGCCGGTTGCGGAAAATGAGCCGCTGGGCGCTCACACGCTGCCCTACGCGATCCACAAAAAAGAAAGCGATCTGGTGGTGCAGCAACGCGCGCCGGCGCTGCGCGGGTGCGGGGTTTTTATTTTGCGTCCGCACATTTTCGCGGGAGCTACGGTGGAAAATTATCTGATGGGAGCGTTCCGGGGAACGCCAAATGGCAAAGGAGCGCGGGCTGCGCGCATGCGCCAGGAGGCGAAGCGCTTGCCCTGCATGTTGCCCTACGGTCAAAAATACCTGGATAACAAAATCCAGTTCGTGCACGTGGACGACATGGCGCGGCTGATCACGTGGATCCTGCGGCGGGAACCGGAAGCGCAGCGGCTAACTATCTTGAACGTGGCCGGACGCGGCGATGCATTGAGCTTCGCGCAGTGTATTGAATTGGCGCATGCCAAATTGCTGCGCGTGCCCGGAACTTGGGCCATGCGGCGCATTCTGCAGTTATTGTGGGATTGGAATATTTCGGCGATTCCACCCGACGCCGTGCCTTATATGACCGGGCAGTACATTATGAAAACTGACCGGCTTAAGGACTTTTTGGGCAAGGACTACGAGCGGGTGATTACGAAAACCAATCACGAGGCGTTTGCGGACTCGTTCCCTCGGAACTGAGAACCTTAATCACCGCCGAGACGCCGAGTGCGCCGAGAAATCAAAGTCTTGAACCACAGAGGATCACTGAGGGACACAGGGCAAAGAATGCATGGACTACGTTTTTGCGTAATGGTCGGCACCGAAAAAATGTAGCGAGACGTAGGGGGCATCTCCCACTACCCAGCTATCGTGGCCGGGAGGTCCGGGCGGGATGTAGAAGAGCATGCCGGCTTGGAGTTCGTGGATAGTGCCATCCTCCATCGCAGCCGTGGCGCAGCCGGTGAGCACGAGCCCAACATGTTCGACGTTGCAGCGCGACGCACCTACGCTGGGGCCGACGTGCACGGACCACTTCCATCCGGGCTGGTACGTGGCGCGGCCGATGGTCATGCCTCCAATGCGAACGAGTTCGAATTTTCCTTTTTCGAATGTTCGCACTTCGTCGGGCTCTTCAAAACGCTTTAGAACCGTCTCCAGCATCGCCATAACTCCCTCGTCAGAACTTAAGCCCTCTTCACTCCACGGTATAGTCCGGCAATACCAAACGTGTAGGGAGTCCAGGACGACTCGCCAAATCCCGCTTGGCGCATGCGTTCCAGCATTTCATTGGGTGCGGGAAAACGCTCGACCGACGCGGGCAAATACGCGTAGGGACCTCGCACTCCTGAAATTATCGTGCCTACGGCGGGAAGAACCTTCTTGAAATAGATGCGGTAACACTTGCCGATCACGCCGCCGGGCTCGCCGAAATCTAAGATACCGCATTCTCCGCCGGGGGCGAGCACGCGGGCAATTTCATGCAGGCCCGCGTTGTAGTCGGCGAGGTTGCGAAAACCGAATGCCGAGGTCACTAGATGGAAGTGTCCATCGGGAAAGGGCAAGCGCAGAGCGTCGGCTTCGATCCAGCGGGGAGTCGCGGCGCTTCCCTTCTCCGCCGTCTTTGTCTTTGCGGCGGCGCGCTGCAGCATGGCGTGGGAAAAATCGGCGCCTAGAATCTGCGCTTTTGAGGGTGCGCGGCGGCTGAGCGCGAACGTCATGTCTCCGGTGCCGCAGCAGAGATCGAGCACGCGTGCATCGGGACGCCTGAGAATGGCATCGAATTGGCGCGCGGTGCGCCACCACCACAGGCGATCGATGTTGAAGGAAAGGACGTGATTCAGCAGATCGTAGCGCGGGGCGATCGAGGTAAACATCTCCCGGACAGCCTGCGCGGCCGACTCGCGGTCTTGAGCGCCGGCGGGAGCTGCTCCTACGATTGGCGAATTGATTTCTTGATTCATGTCACTTTGAGCGGAGTAGTCGCCCCTCAGCGGCTGAAGCCGGCCGTGAGGACAAAGCCCCTTACCGCAGTGCTAGAGCACTGCGCCACCCAAAAGCAAAAACAAAACCGGCTCTAGTTCCTAGCCAGCTTTCTGATCTCTTCGACCGCGGAGCGGACTATGCCTTCGGGCACGTCGCTGGTGATCTCTACCTTGCCGATCTCCCTGGGGAGAATGAAGTGCACTACTCCCTGGCGCGTTTTTTTATCGGCGCGCAGCCGCTTCAGGATACTCGTGGTCTGCAACTCCACGCGGGGCAGCCTGCCAAAGCCAAGAACCGCATTGGAAATGCGTCCTGCCGTCACGCTATCCAGTTTGCCCGTCGAGAGCGCTATGTGCGTGGCCGCGATCATGCCCCAGGCTACGGCTTCTCCGTGGAGCAACTGAGTGTAACGGGTCTCGGCTTCGAGGGCGTGTCCGACGGTGTGGCCTAGGTTCAGTACTTGCCGCAAACCGCCTTCGCGTTCGTCGGCACTTACTATCGAGGCCTTCAGACCTACGGAATCGGCAATCACCTTTTCCACCACTCCCGGGTCGCGATCTAGAATCTCGCGGCGACGGTCTTCAAACAGGCGAAACAGTCCGGGATCTCCGATGATGCCGCATTTCAGCGACTCGTAGAGACCGGCGTGGTATTCGCGCGAGGGCAGCGTTTCGAGGACGGCGGGGTCAACGAGAACAGCGCGCGGCTGGTGGAAAGTTCCCAGCAGATTTTTCCCTGATAGCAGATTGACTCCCGTCTTACCTCCGATGGCGGCGTCGACCTGGGCTAGCACGGTGGTGGGGATCTGGATCACATCGACGCCGCGCATATAGATCGAGGCCAGGAATCCGGTAACGTCGCCGACCACGCCGCCGCCGAGAGCCAGCAGGGTTGCGCCGCGATCAGCGCCCTGCTTTACCAGTTTCTCAGCCAGCTTTTCCAGTGTCGACAAACGCTTGGAGCGCTCGCCATCGGGCATTTCGAGTACGCTCGATTCGATTGCTGCAGCCGACAACGATTTCGTCAGGACCTTTAACCAGCGCCGCTTGACGGGCGGGACAGTGACCACAAAGGCGCGGCGGTTCTCAAGAAACTTGCCTAGACATTCTCCGGCGCGAGGGAGGAGGCCGCTTCCAATCAGAACTTCATAGGAACGGGACGGGGTGGCTACGGGAACGCTGATCATTTGTCTTTGGCTTTGGCTCTGGCTTTCATCATAGCGTATGCAGCTGCGAGCTACGAGCTACGGGGGTTGGAGCTAAGATCCAGTCGGGTTTTTTTGGCGTTGCAGGAGCGACGCTACAATGGAAACTCCTAGAATCAGGAGCACGATCGCCAAGGCCCATTCCGTGGGGACGGTCACGTAGCGCGAAGCCAGCATCTTCAGGCCGATAAGAATCAGCACCAACGATAATCCGTAATGCAGATATTGCAACTTGTTCATCATGCCCGCCAGAGCGAAATACATGGAACGCAGGCCGAGAATGGCGAATACATTCGAGGTGTAGACAATGAAGGCATCGCGTGTGATAGCTAGCACCGCCGGAATCGAATCGACGGCAAAAAGGATGTCGCTGGTCTCGACCGCCAGCAGCACCACCAGCAGCGGGGTCGCGTAGAACGCTTCCTTGCGGGTGAAGAACTGGCCGCCGACATATTCCTCGGTGACTGGGAAAGCCTGACGGAAGAAACGCAGAACTAGATTTTTCTCGGGATGAATTTCGGCTTTGCCCTGGCGCAGCAGCTTGCATCCGGAAAAGACAAGCAAGGCACCGAAGGCGTAGGTGATCCAGGTGAAGCGGCCGATCAGGCCCACGCCTGCGACTACAAACACGGCGCGCATCAGCATCGCTCCCAGGATTCCCCAGAACAGCACTTTGTGCTGATACTCTTCGGGCACTTTGAAATAGCCGAAGATGATGAGAAAGACGAACAGGTTGTCGACGCTGAGGGAGAGTTCGACCACATAGCCGGTTACGAACTGGAGCGCGTGAGCCTGGCCCCGCCAAAAGAACATCAGGACGGCGAACGCAGCCGCCAGTGCAATCCAGATTGCCGACCAGACGAGCGCTTCATGAAAACTGACGCGGTGGGGACGGCGATCGAGCACTCCCAAGTCGAGCGCCAGCATGGCCAGCACGAAAAGGTTGAAGAGAATCCAGAAGAGGAGCACAGGGAATCTTACGATACGGCAGTCGCCGGTCGCTCGTCGTTAGTAGCTAGTCGTTAGGTATTAGTGATTGCCTTCGCCTCGGGACACCATCGGGAGCACTGTGGGCTGGGATTTCTTTTTTCTGGCGGTCTTTTTTCCGGCGGTCTTGCGGGCGATCTTGGGATGGGAAGCGTTGGCGGGCCCGCGCTGCATCAAATCGGCGAGCGTTGTATGGTCCAGAATCCTGGCGGCTTCGTTTCGGACTTGCAGGAACACTTTGTACAAAGCACTATGGTCGGAATCGCTAACGATCAGAGCTCGCAACTGATCGGCATCGCCAAAGGGCGCCAGCGGCCCGTCAATCAAGCGGATGATTTCGCTCAAGCGAATCTCCGACGGCGGCCGGCGCAAGCGGTAACCTCCCTTGGCGCCGCGCACGCTCTCCACCATGCGCGCGTTCTTCAGTTCAAGGAGGATGAGTTCCAGAAATTTTTCAGGCAGATTCTCTTCGTAGGCGACATCGCGAATGCGGATGGCTCCCTGGGAATACCGCCGGGTCAGCACCATCATGGCCAGTAATGCATACAAGCCTTTTTGGGAAACCTTCATATTGCCTTGCCCCCTTGCCTCGCTCCCAACTATCTCTATTTAATCAATAGGCATTATAGAAAGATGCACGCGCGCTACCAAGCACAAAGTGCGCCGGCTTGGGCCAGTGCCGTGATTTCAGCAAGTTGCGGCTGGAGGAGCGAACGGAAGAGGCTGTTCTTGTGCACGGGTTTGCACTTTAAGGGAACGTTGCCTTGCCGCGCCGCCGTTGCGGTCGCCGTTACCATTGCAACGTCTTAACGTAAGCGCAAAATCTCGACAGTGATGTTATCGGGGCCGCCGCGGTCACGCGCCAGTTTGATGAGTTGGCGGCCGGCTTGTTCCGCGCTTTTATTTTCCACGGCATCAAGAATCTCCGCGTCGCGCACCAGGCCCCACAATCCGTCGCTGCAAATCAGGAGAACGTCTTTGGGGCGGAGGGGCTCGGGCCGGCCGGGAGAATCCATGACGAGATCGGGGTTTGTGCCCAAGGCCGCGGTCAGAATGTTCCGTTGCGGATGATGCTCGGCTTCTTCCGGACTGATCATTCCGGCCTCGACGAGGCGGCCGACATAGGAGTGGTCGCGGGTGACCCTGGTAATGTGGCCGTTGCGGATCAGGTAGAGCCGAGTATC
>Ga0187847_10003785_pt1 | contig 11384 bp, 7 predicted proteins | sample June2016WEW_4_10_FD_132458 | JGI IMG/M metagenome (GOLD analysis project Ga0187847, IMG submission 132458) | Peatland microbial communities from SPRUCE experiment site at the Marcell Experimental Forest, Minnesota, USA - June2016WEW_4_10 | ecosystem: Environmental > Terrestrial > Soil > Wetlands...
CAGCGCTCCACCAGGTCTGCAAGAAGCTCCATATCCCTGTCACGTAAGCCTCGCGCAATCTTTGCCGTTTCGGTTTCGGCTGTCGTATTCAATGTCATGGGGAGAGCCGACATATATTCTGTATACGATCAAACCCGGGCGGATTACTCAACTTTTGACCGAAAAATAAAGGACTTAGGGGATTTTCGGGTTTTGGGGGGCTTCGAAGTGGGTGGATCGTGTCAAGAGGAAGGGATGTTCGGTAGTGGGGTCAGTATGATTTCCACAGGAAAAGGACTACAAATCTTCGGGTGTGAGGCCAGTGTACTTCCCGATTTTGCGTAAAGCCGCTGGGCCTATTTCGATGGAGTCATGCCAAGCCCATGTGTAATCCCGGTACCCGACCCGTTGCAATTGGATATGTGAGCTGCCGGATGTCTGGGCTTTGGGCACCCATCCGATCCGAAGCAAGGCTTGATACACGCGTTTTGCCTTGCTGCTAGGCCATTTGCCGCTCACAGAAAATGTATGGACTTCGGCGGTTTTTTGCGTTGCTCAGTTCTATCGGCCAGCACGCGCAAGGCAAGAGCCACAGCGGCAACTTCGGCATCACGCTTGGTTGCTCCGTATGCCATCACTCCGGGGAGCTCAGGAATATCCGCCAGCCAGCGTCCGTCTTGTTCCTTTTCAAAATCAACCTTGAATGATTCTGTATCTTCTGGTGGGGGCAATTGCGGGGGTTTCGGTTGGGAAGCCATGAGCGCAGAACTCCACGATGGTCACGGTAGGCTAGTGGCCGTCGCAGAAAATCTAGTACCCAGAGCATACCAAGTCAATCCCAATTTTTACAGTTACGCAAGTCATTATTTATGTTCTAGCTGCGCTCAATACTGTGACAATCATTTGTTTTCCCGCGAGAGTTCGGGAAATAGAACCCCAGAATCAGAAGCAAAGACAAAGGCAGCGGACAGGAGTGCGCCTTACACTCTACGCGCGGTTCTTATCCTGAAGATGACAAAACTGTAATCTGGGCGTCACGGTTGCGTCAGCCATGGGCCACTAGAGTGGCAGTCCTTGGGTCCACCTCAAAAATCCAAGGAGGAGAAGTGTCTATGGCTGGAAAAGCGTCTCGCAATAAGCCTCAGAAGAAGTCTCGAAATAAGTCTCGGATCAAGCATCTACGTCCGCTGGCTGGGGTGCTGGCGGCGTTGAGTCTTCCGGGGCTTGCCTTTGCTCAATCGCAGGAGTATCCGACGTACACGGTCGGGCCGCAGACGAATGGCTCGTGGGTGGTTAGTGATGGGCAGGTGATCACTCCGGCGGGCACTCAAGTCAACCTCGGCATCCGGGTACGGGCGAAGGCCATCGCACTGAACCCCAATACCAGCACTCACACTGCGGCCGTGCTCACTCTGGGTACGTCGGTCTCCGATGGCAACGGAGCCGTCGAGGTGTTCGACACGCTCACCGGCGTTGTGCTGCAGAACTACGTCCCGTTCGACGTGGATTCGAGCGGCAGCTATAGCGGCATCACCTACTCCTCGAATGGCCAGCAGTTGCTGTTCAGCCAAGACAGCAGCAATGTCACGATTGCCACGGTCGATGCAATGGGCTATCTGCACGACGACGCCCAGATCAGCGTGCCGCCGAACAATTCCTTCATCACCTGCTTTCCGAACAGCCCCGGCGGCGATTATGGCAGCGTCTGCGGCGACTTCTATACTCCGAGCACATCCTATCCTGGCGGCGTTGCGTACTCAGCGGATGGCACGAGTGCATACGCCCTGCTGAACCAGAACGATACGCTCGCGCAGATCGACCTGACCGCGCAGCCGCCGGTTCAGGGTCCTCAGATCCGTGTTGGCAACGCGCCGCACAGCATCTTAATCGCCCCCAACGGCACGACCGCCTACGTCAGCAACGAGGGTGGCCGGGCCGCAACCGAGTCGGACTTCCAGATTTACTCCGCCGGCACCGAGATCGTCGCCGACCCGTTCGTTGGCGCCGCCGTTACGGGGACCGTTTCGGTGGTTGATCTACCGTCGATGACAGTCACCGATACCATCGCGACCGGTCTGCATCCGACGGGGATGACGTTCTACAAGCAGTATCTGTTGGTCGCCAATACCTATAGCGACACCCTCTCAGTGATTAACACGGCCAACAACCAGGTAACGGAGACGATCAACCTCGCGCTGCCGATCGGAGTGCCCGGCCAGGGACCGGCCTGGGGCGCCGCGCCGAACTCGATCGCCGTCAATGCCAAGAAGGGCGTTGCCTACGTCGCGCTTTACAATGTCAACGCGATCGCGGTGGTCAACCTCAAGAACTTTTCCGTCGAAGGCATGATCCCAACCGCCTATGCGCCAGCCTCAGTGGTGCTGGACTCGACCGATGACCGACTGCTCGTTGCCAACGACAAGGGCATCGGCACGCGTAATTCGTTCGAGTGCGACCATGGCGTCTGCGGCTACAACACGCACCAGGACAATGGAACGGTCAGTATCATTCCCGTGCCCAATGCGAAGACGCTGGCGAAGTACTCGCAGCAGGTTTTCGTCAATAACCACTTTGATTTGACGCAGAATATCCAATCTGCCGCCGGCGGCAACCCGAATGCCCCGCCGGTCGCACTCCCGACCAACATCGGCGATCCGTCGCTGATCAAGCACGTGTTCCTGATCGTCCGTGAGAACCGCACCTATGATCAGATCCTGGGCGACGTGGCCGCCGGCAATGGCGACGCCGCGTTGGCAGTGTTCGGCGACGGCGCTGCAGCCGGAGGAATCCCGGTCACGCCGAATGCACATGCGCTGATCACGCGCTTCCCGCTACTCGATAATTTCTATAACCCGAGCCGCCAGTCGGCGGACGGTCACCAGTGGATTACCGAGGGCATGGCACCCTACGCCGACGACATCCAGTCGCCGGACTGGGTGCGCAGCTACCCAGGTGGGAACGCTGGCGATGCACTCGCTTATACGACCCACGGCTTCCTGTTCTCGGAAGCGGAGGAGGCCGGTCTGCCAGTGAAGATCTACGGCGAATCGGTCGAAAACGATACGTTCCTGCAGCCGAACGGGTCGACCCAAGAGCCGAGTTGGAGCCAGTTTTATGCCGACTCGCAGTGCTTCGAGAACGGGCCCGATTGCGGACCTCCTGGGACCTCGGGCGAGAAGACGCTCTACTATCAGAACACGGTGCAGGCAGAATCTACTGTTCCGGCCGTGTATAGCCGCCTCATCACGAACTTCCCGCAGTTCGATCTGGGCATTCCCGACCAGTTCCGCGTCGATCTGTGGGTGCAGGACTTCAACAATGACCTCGCGAAGAATGCCGTGCCGGCGTTGGAGATTCTGTGGGTGATGGACGATCACACCGGCGGCCCGCCAACCCCGCAGGCCGAACAAGCCGATAACGACTTGGCCATCGGGCGCATCATCGACTACATCAGCCACAGTAATGTGTGGTCGACATCGGCGATCTTTCTCGAGGAAGACGACGCGCAGAACGGCGTCGACCACGTGGACGGCCATCGCAGCCCCGGCTATATCGTGAGCCCATACGTCGTGCAGAACGGATCCACCGACCACACGTTCTACTCTCAAACCAATATGACTCGGACCATCGAGCAAATCCTCGGTCTGACCCCGATGAACCAAGCTGACCTCATTGCTTCGCCGATGGGGACGGACTTCGTGGTGGGCCAGCCACCGCAGCAGAACTTCGAGCCGTGGACGCACGTTCCCAACCAAATTCCTCTGACCCAGGGTGTGGGACAAAACGTAGACAACTCGAAGGACAGCCCAGCGGTCAAAGCCCTGCGTAAGGCTTGGCTCGACAAGAAGGCGGAGATTTTCGCCGGCAAACTAACCAGGCCCGACGCCGAAGACCCGGACACGGTCAACCACCTCAACTGGTACCAGTCCACCGGCTTCACTCGGCCTTATCCAGGAGAGAAAGAGGTTCGGCCGCCGAGCGAATTCAAGAACCCGGCTCCCGCCGGTGACGGGGACGACGACTAAGACACGTTGATTGCAAACACCCTCTCCTCGATCACCAACGCCGATGACCGAGGAGAGGGTTTTTTGTTATGCGCGTTGGGGCGATTGAATCAGCTGCCGTTGTTCGCGACGATCTGCTCCGCGGGTTTGACATGGTTCCTCAGGATTTCATCCAGCAGAAACAAGTCGGTGAGCAGTGCGCGAAGATGAATGGAAGCGTTCAGATTATCAATCAATTGTGAACTGATGACGGGTTGGGCCAGAACCAGATCAATGGCGGCCAGAGAGTCGCGTGAGTCGCGATCGAGAACGGCAAAAAACGCCGCGTATTTGTCGACTGGCTCAAGACCTTCGTCTCGGATTGCCAGCGTGCAAACCTCGGCCAGTCCGGTCAGAGCTTTGACGGCGCGTTGCAGGAACTCGCGAACTTGCCCACCCGATTTGCTGCCTTCGTCAGTGCGGAAACCCTGGGCTGCGTAAGCCAGCAAAAATTCATAGCACTCTTCCACGGCCTCGCAACGGCTGGCAATTTCAGCCAACATCAGTGAGCCCTCGGCTGCGTAATGGGTTGGACGTCGATGACGGGGATGATGAGGACGACGGTGTCTCCACTACCCATCGCTTGGGGTCATGCTCTTTCAAATAAAAATCGCGGCTCATCCAGCCGAAGATCATTGACTTCGTGATGGGACGTTTCTCCGGACGGAGTCCGAAGTAGACGTGGACCATGATCAATGCGATCAGTCCTACGCCGGCCAGTCCGTGCAGTACATACATCATGCCCCAGGTCATGTCGCTGAAGAGATACGGATCACGGGGAAAGAAGATGGTGCGCACGCGAGACATCATGAACACGCCGGTTATGATGGCAGAGAGACCGGCGGCGATGATGGCGCCGTGGTAGAGCTTATTCTCCAAAGGATATTTAGCGAATCTGTCGGGAGGAGGCTCGGGCTTGCCTGCGAAGCGCAGCGTTCTTCGCCAGGCATCCCGCAGATCAATGCGATCGGGCCAGATTGCCCAGAAGTCCATAAAGAAGGAGGCGTGGATCACGTGAAAAATGATCGATGCGGTCAACACCGCGCCCGCGATCCAATGATAGGTCACCCAGGGAAACTGGAGGCCAACCTTCGGCAGAAAGGCGGTCAACAGTAGCGTCAACATGGCTGCGGCCATGATCCAGTGAAACAGTCGCGCCGTCAGCGAATGTCTGGGCACATGCTCGGGGATGCGCGCCGCTTCGGCCGGTGAAATATTGCCGGCAAACTCTTTTGGTTTGGCGAAATATCGCAGGTAGGTGGCGTGAACGATGAAGAAGAGGAACCCTGCGATCACCGCGACCCAGATCAAGAACCAGGCGATATGGATCGGGACAAGTTGTCCCCAGGGACTCGTCGCCCATTCTAAGAAGCCCATGTCGCCTCCTCTGCGCCTGATCCTGCTGCCGTTCCTGGTCCGGGTCCCGGTCCGACGACGGCGCGCTTCACCAGATTTCTCATCAGCGGAATCTTGTAGGCGTTGAACTGTAATGGGACTGCTCCCTGCACGGCCAACTTCCCCGCCATTTCACCCGTGGCGGCATTGCGGGGCTTTCCCCGAACTGCATCTTCAACTGCCTTCAAACGTAAGGGCCGCGCGGCCGCTGCGTTCACCGAAATTCGAATGCGGTCAATCGTCTGGGCTGAAGCATCGCCTGAAGTGACCATAGCTGAGGCAACATTCATTAGGGGGAAGTCCCAAACGTTGCGGTCTCGAATTTTCTCAAAATAGAAGTGCGCCCCCGCCCACGTGGACGGAATACGAATGGCCGTCAGCAAGTCGCCGGGCTGCAAGATGTGCAGGCGGGTAATGTCGATGTCAGGACCGATGAAGTAATCTTCCGCGTCCACGACGCGCTCACCTTTGCGGGTGCGGATGACGAACTTGGCGTCGAGGGCAATCAGGGCTGGAGCCGAATCGGAGGGATTCACCGCCACGCAACGGTCGGCGTGCAGAATGGCATGCTCGCGATTGCGGCCCTCCGGTGTATCGGCATAACAAATGTTGCCGCCGGCGCGGTAACAGGGCCAACCGCTCCGGTAATACCAGCAGCGCGTATCCTGCGAAACATTTCCGCCGATGGTTCCCTGGTTGCGGATCTGCGGTGATGCCACCAATTCCGCGGCCTGCGCCAGCAGATCATACTTCTGCTTAATGATCGGATGATTCGCGACTTCGGTGAGGGTCGTCATGGCGCCGATTTCGATTCCACCGCCACCATTGTTGCCGAAGGGGCGCACTCCGCGCAGTTCGCCGATTCCGCTCAGGTCGACCACAAACTTCGGCTTCCTGATTCGATCCTTCAGCCAGTCAAAGCTGTCGAGCCCTCCGGCCAGCACCCAGGCGTCGGGTCCATGCTGTTCGAGAAGCTTCTGCGCGTCGGCAACGGAAGTCGGCTGAAACAATTCGAAAGCGGCCATTACGTCTCGTACGACAGCCATAACTCTCCTTCAAATCCCTATCAAATCTCAGCCGCTAAATATGCGCCATGAGCGGATGCTGCATCGGCCGACCCGCTTCGAGCGAGGTCAGGATCGTGTCGGCGTTCACCGGAGCGCGCTGAAAAATCTCGTCTCCCAACGCATCCGATAGGGCGTTCAATATCGAAGCGCACCCGCCTCCGACTGGTGGCTCGCCGATACCGCGAGCGCCGACTGGCGTCTCCGGGTCGGGAATATCCAGCGCAGTCCATTGCATGTCGACAGGCACATCGAGAATGGTCGGCGGTTTGCTTTGGTAGAAGCGCTTGGAGAGCATCTCGCCGTAGCGCGGATCGAACACCCATTTCTGGCCAATGGCATGGCCGATGCCGAGCGTCGAACGACCGAGTACCTGACCGCCGAGCGCTCGGGGATGAATCACCGTTCCGACATCGGCGGAGGCGAGAAAGTCGACGATGTGGTACTTGCCGGTTTCGACATCGACCTCAACCTCGGCGAAACTAGCCACATAAGAATATGTCGAACCATCGCGAGGGTAGTTGTCCTTTGCGGCCACCACTAGTCCTTGTCCGGCCAATGCCGCGACGGACGCCTTCGTCAATTTGTGGACATCGTCCGGCGCTTCGTGGCCATCGTAGATGCCGCCTAGTTCGATCGCGTGCTTCGCGGCTTGCGCCAACGTCATGCCGGCGCCGCCAGCTTTGCGGAAAACGCGTTCGTTCGCTACCGCGTATTGCTCGGGCTTGCCGCCAAGTTTCTTGGCCGCGATTTCCTGAAGCTTCTGCTTGGCGGCCATCGCCGTGGCATAGGCGGCCCGCGTCATGGCGTGCGTCGTCTGACTTCCGCCGGAGACGCAGGTGAACGGAAGATCTCGCGACGTGTTGCCCCAGACTACGTTGCATTTTTCCCACGGCACGCCGAGAACCTCGGCGCCCGCGCGATGTACATCCATCACCGACTCGGTTCCGAGGTTGCCGATTCCAGACTGGAAGGTGACGTGGCCATCGGGCTTGATCACGAGAAGCCCGTCGAATCCGATGGTGCCACCAACGTAACAGCTGAGCGCAACGCCGATGCCGCGAACTTTCGTGCCTATCTTTTTCTGATTCGGAGTACGCGCGACGCGCTCATTCCATTTGAACTGTTCGGCGCCACGGTCGAGCGCTTCTTTCAGGAATGCGCTGGTGGCATATTGGCGCTTTCCCTGTATTACTGGTCCCAACGGCGCTTTGCCCTCGGGGCAGTTGATGCGGCGGATCGTTACCTGGTCGAGTCCAAGTTTGCGCGCGGCTTTCGCGATGATGGGCTCGATAATGACAATCCCCTGCAATCCGCCTGGGGAACTCTGCGCACTGCGCGGCGGAGTGTTGGTCAGCACTGTCAACCCACGCCAGCGCATGGCCAGCGGCTGGTAGAGCAGGGATACGATGCGTCCCGAGGAAGGAGCATCGCCGACTGCATCGTAGGGGCCGTTGTCGCAAATGACAAACATATCGAGGGCCGTGATCCGTCCTTCTTTTGAGAAACCGACTTTCATCCGCCCTTGAAAGCTGGGACGGGCGCGTCCGATGAAAGTCTCTTCCTCACGGCTGATGCGCATCATCACCGGGGCATTGGTTTTTTTCGCCAGCAGCGCGGGGATGATCATGGTCACGCCGCCCGTAATCTTGCTGCCGAATCCGCCGCCGGTGTATTCGCTGATGAAAACAACATTGTCGGGACTAATGTTCAACCAGCGTGCGATGGCGGGCAGTGTTTGCGCGGTGCTTTGCGTGCCCGTGTAAATGTAAACTTTGCCGTTTTGCCAGTAGGCCAAGGCGCTGCGGGTTTCGAGCGTCTGGTGGCTGGTATCAGGCGTGACGAAGGTCTCGTCAAGAACGAGTGCTGCATTTTTGAATCCTGAATCGAGGTCGCCGTAGGTCCATTCGTCGGGACTCTTGCCCATCGGAAGACGGCCGTGCTTTTCTTCTTCGAAGTCAGCCTTAGTCCATTTGAGTTCCGTGACGGCGGGAGTGCCCGGACCTTGTGGCGACGCGGGCCGCGTCCAGACGTTGCCGTCCGTTCGCGGGTTGGGGCCACCCGGTCGCAAACTTTCGAGCGGATCGATCACGAAGGGCAGCGGCTCAAAATCAATTTCGATTTTCTCAATGGCTTCCGCAGCGGTGAGTTCGTCAACTGCGGCCACGGCGAGCACCGGTTCGCCCTGATAAACCGGCTCCATGGTGAGACCGCGCTCGCCCCACTTGCTGGCCTTGATCACGGTGCCGTTGTCGGTGAGCGTATCGGCCGGGGCGGGAAGATCGTCGGCTGTAAGAATGGCTTTGACGCCGGGCATGGCGAGCGCCGCTTTCGCATCGATGCGTTTTACTCGCGCATGCGGCATGGGACTGAGCAGCAGTTTGCAGAACAGCATGCCGTCCGCACGAAAATCCTCCGCGTACTTTGCATTGCCCGTGACCTTGGCATAGAGGTCTGGAGTCTCGTAGTTCTTGCCAATTAGTTTGTACCCGGCGCCGTAGACGCGCTCGGCGGGCTGGGCGAGGTCGGCGGGTTTTTGGCTGTCGTGTTTGTTGCCCGCGCGTTGATTGGCCTTGTCGTTAACGTTGTCGTTAGCGTTGTTGTTAGCCATGCGACGACCTCCGCATATTCTCCGCCCCGCGCATCAACGCCGTTAGAATCTTGTCGTAATCCTGGCAGCGGCAGAGATTTCCCGAGACACCGTGCGCCAGTTGCAGGCGGGTAGGATTGGGATTGGTCTTCAAAAATCCGACCGCCGTCATGATGAAGCCGGGCATGCAGAACGCGCACTGAAATCCCTGCTCGTCGATGACGCCTTGCTGCACAGGATGCAAGGTTCCGTCGTCCGCTACGAGACCTTCGATGGTCAAGACCTTGCGGCCACGCACAGTGTGGGTGAGTACCGAACACGAATAGTGGGGGATGTCGTCGATAAGAACGCTGCATGATCCGCATTCAGCGCGGTCGCAGCCGAGTTTTGTGCCGGTCAGTCCGAGCTTGTAACGCAGCGTCCACGCGAGGGTTTCCTGCTTCAGGGCATCGACGCGCCGTTGCTGACCGTTAACATTAAGAGTGATGAGGCGCTCGCCCACTGCGGCAGCCAACTGCTGGCCATGCAATATAGAGGAGGCGCGAAAAAGATAACCCGCTGAGGAAACGGCCACACCGCTGCTAATGACGCCTTTGATGAAGCTGCGCCTGGAGACAGCTTTCAACACGCCGGCTTCCTGCACGTCTTGAATTACTTTGGAACTGACGCTCTCTGCCATGCTCGGTTACCGTTTATCTGGGCCGCCGCCGTTCGAGTCTTACGTCTAACCATCGATCGTTTAACCATCGATCGTTTAACCATCGATGTGAAGCCACATATTTAAGCCATTCGATTATCGGAAGGAATGCCCGGATTCGGAAAACTTATGGGTCGAAGCCCTTTTCTGGAGAGTGCGTGAATATTCTCCGCAACGTTCCCCGGTAGGTGGAGTTTAATATTGGTAGCGGGGGAAAGGCTATGCCCACGATCCGTCTGCCACACCCATACTGGCATCTGGCGTTGGCCGCGGCTATCGCTCTAGCCGTCCCAGCCGCCAATGCCGCGCCGCAGGGCGACTCGTCCGTCGACTCCGGAGGAAGCACCGCCTGCGCAAACGTCGGTGTATACATTTTCGTCGGCGGAACGGGCGGTTTTGATGGCCTCGAAAATGGCGACCAGTTCACCGAACTCCTCCAATCCGGCCACGTGGGGCTCTACGAGCATGCCAATGCCGTGGTCGCAGCCGAGCACCCGCCGAGGATCATCCAAGCCATCGAGAGCGTGTTCACCGGAACCGGGCCCGGGCAAGCTGAGCTCGGACAGGTCGGCGCGGACTACTTCACCCTTCCCCCAAGCTACGGTTACTACCAGGCTGTGTACATACAAAATGGTCTTCACCCCTCGGAAGCCAATGTGGACACGGCGCATGATGGTGTCCCTCGGAAAGAATTGCAAAGGTATGAGAAGCGGTGGAAAGAGTATGTGGATGCGGCCAGAACTGTCGGCATCGAAACCGTCGCTCCGATCGTGGGCCCCAATGATCCGAAGGAGCCAAAACTAGGAGATCACGTCTTTGCAACCAACCCCTACTACGCGCTCGAGCGCTATGAGTCGCTTTATGGCAAGGCCATCGCTTTCGATGTTCCGCCCAACTTTTTTTTGACTGGCGGAAGCGGCCCCGGCTACCAGAAATTTATTGTGCAAGCCATCCAATGGGGCAATGAACACGGGCTGCGCACGACCATGTTGCTTTCTCCTTACCCCTGGCCCACCAACGCCAAAGGCAAGCCAGATACTTTCCGTGAATTCACCAACAATACTTTTAGTAGCGACACGCAGACGTTCGTGAGCCAGTTGAGCCAGCAACAAGCCATTCCTTCGGAATGGTGGGTGGACAATTACGAAGACCCGTATCCGCACGATACTCCCGCGGTCGTGCCCGAAACCGTGCAGAACACTACGACCGCGGTTGGTCTTTGGTTGGCCGCAAATGCACCGGCTTATGTGGATGGGCACAATCAAGGTGTGATCTGCGGAGCACCTGCCTCATCGGATGGAAGCGAACCGTGAGACGGCGTTGAATGGCAAGTGGATTCCTTAGGGCAGAGCCCATTTTTCCAGGTCTCCGGTGGCGCGCAGTAGATTCAGGCGAGCCCGCTGGTATTCAAAATCGGCATCCTGAAAAAGCAGATAGCGTTCGGCGGCTTGCACTCGGGCGTCGGCCAGTTCGTGCAGAGTGCCAGTCTTGGCGTCGATCCGGATTTGCGCCGCTTCCAGAGCCGATTGAGCCAATTGATATTCCAGTTGCGCCACTTCGCGCGCGGCTTCGAGTTGCTCGGCGGTGCGCTGGAGTTTCAGGGTTCCCTCCGACAC